>LFIK01001010.1_pt1 | contig 21842 bp, 31 predicted proteins | sample 643401 | NCBI WGS metagenome assembly LFIK01 (sample SAMN03777447, study PRJNA286221) | soda lake metagenome | biome: soda lake; feature: Kulunda steppe; material: water; isolation source: sample T5-Br brine of Lake Tanatar-5 | place: Russia: Kulunda steppe | collected 2010-07
CACAGGGACACCCGGTGCAAAGGGCTTGCATGCCTGCGTGCCTGTGCGAGGGTGTGTGCACACCTTGGGCGCGCCGCTGACGGTGCCGGCGGGCAGCGCCGCGCGCAGCGCGTCCCACGCGTCCAGCTCCGGCAGCAGCAGGCCGGTGACGGTGGAGGAGATGTGCATGACGTGGGAGTAGCGCTCCACCTCCATCAGCTTGTCGACCGACACGCTGCCGCTCACGGCCACCTGCGCGGGCACACGCACACACACACACTCTCATGCATGAATACGGGGTAGGGGCGGTGGGGAGCCTCCCTGTCCACAGGAGCACCAGGCAAGGCATGTACACGCGTGAGCATGCATGCATTCAAGAGTGAAAACAGCTCTGTGGCCCAGTCCCGTCCGCGTCCTCTCTGGGCTTGCAGCTAACCCAGACAGGCATACCTAATCAAAAGCTCGGACGCACTTCAGGCCACACACACATGTACCCATGAACATGACAGACAGCACATCTTACAAATAGCTTGGACGCACTTCAGGCACAGGCATACCCATATGCACCAACGCAAACACCTTCCCTGACACCCACACCTCCAATCATACCCTGGTCCCTCATCGCGCACACTGCACATTGCACACCACGGAAACACTGCGCACACCAAGGCGCTCTGAGCTGTTGAGTAGAGACAATGTGAAGGATCTCTCCATGCTATAAATCTCCATGCTATAAATCTCTCCATGCTATAAATCTCTCCATGCTATACATTGTTCTTACTCGGCCCCTGATGTAGCACACCAAGGAGCTCTGAGCTGTTGAGTAGAGACAACATGAAGGATCTCTCCATGCTATAAATTGTTCTTACTCGGCCCCTGATGTAGCACACCAAGGAGCTCTGAGCTGTTGGGTAGAGACAACATGAAGGATCTCTCCATGCTATACATTGTTCTTACTCGGCCCCTGATGTAGCACACCAAGGAGCTCTGAGCTGCCGAGTAAGAAACAATGTGTAGGACCTGTCCATACTTCACATTTGTTCTTACTCGGCCCCTGGCGTTGCACACAGTGCGTGGAGCCCTGACTTATGTGCTGGGGTCTTCTATGCCCACAGCGCTGCAGGTCTTCTAGTGCACCCCCACGCGCACCTTGCCCACATCGTTGCGCCCGAGATCCACCAGCATGACATGCTCAGCACACTCCTTCTCGTCCGCCAACAGCTCTTGCTCCAGGGCTGTGTCCTCCTGTGCGTGCGCTCATGTTTGCGGATGTATGCTTGTTTGTGCGTGCGTGTGTGTGCGCGCGTGCGTATGCCCTGTGTCCCATGTGCATATGCTACAGAGGGCAAATTTGCTCACAGAAGAGCCACACTCATACAAGAGCATGCACACTGTATTGAGGAAAACACACACAGGCGGAGGGGCCTCCTTGGCGGCACCTCTTGGTCTGCAATGGCTGCCAAGATATGTACTGCAACAAGCATGCTTGGGCACAAAATGCGGCGCACCCAGGTCCTTGTGCATTTTATAAGGTCCCTTGTTAGAGCTAGTTTACTTGCACACAGGATGGCTTGCACGAAGGAGCGCCAACAGTGAGGATGGCTTGCACGAAGGAGCGCCAACAGTGAGACCTGCTCCCACAGAATCACAGGGTCCTTTCTGCAGGAGCGCACACAACTGAATCGCAGGTCTGTCTGCCTGCCCACCCACCCACACAGCCACTCCTCCACACTTGCACGCGCACCCAACACGAGCACATGCACCGCGCGCAGGCGCACGCTAACCCTCCTCTCAGCAGCGCACCTCGGGGCTGCGCCCCCTGCGGCGCGTGCCGGCGAGCGGCCGGTTGGTGACCTTGCGGGTACCATCCACGCGGCACAAGATCTCAGGCGAGGAGCTCACGATGATGGCGCCACGCGACTGCGGGCGCGCAGTTGCACACGTGCGTTTTTGCAGACGTGCGCGCGTGTGTATGCATGTGCGTGCATGTGTGTGTGTGTGTGCGTGCGTGAGAGCGCGCGCGTGTGTGTGTTTGTGTGTGTGTGTATGTGTGTGCGCGCGCGTGCGCGAGTGTGTGCGCGTGTGCGCGCGAGTGTGTGCATGCATGCGGGCACACACGCTGAGAGCATGTATGCATGTATGAATTTGAGCATGTGTGCGCATGTTTATGCGTATGCATGTGCGTGCTACCACCACGTGTCAAACTCTGCGCACTTGCATGCGTGTGTCTGCGTGTGTGTGTGTGTGTCTGTGTGTGTGTGTGCATGTGTGAGCATGCATGCGGGCACACACGCTAAGAGCATGTATGCATGCATGTATTTGAGCTTGTGTGCACTTGCATGTGTGTGTCCGCGTGCATGTGTGCATGTGCATGTGCGGGTATGGGTATGGGCGTCCAAGGTCCACGTACGTCCATGTGCGTGGGGAGTGCGCGCATGCAAGCGTGCACGTCTTTGCATGCGCATCATCCATTGCGTGCATATGCGCACACACGTGGGGAGCGTGCGTGGCACAAGCTGCGCAGCCCTCACCTGCAAGTACACCATGTACGGCGACGGGTTGACGACGCGCAGCGCGCGGTACACCTCAAAAGGCTCGGCAAACGTGCGGCGCTCAAAGCGCTGTGACAGCACAAGCTGGAAGATGTCGCCCGCGAGGATGTGCTCCTTTGCTATGGCCACAGCCTCCAGGAATGCTTCCTGCACAGGCGCACAGGCTTATGTGCATGCATGAGGGTGTGTGCGTGCGTGCACATGTGTGTGAATGCGTGCGTGTGCCCGTGAGTGAGGATGGGGGCAGACGGTAGTGAAGCAGGAGGCAGGGAGCACACGTAGTGTGGAGGTTTCAACATAAAAAGAGAGGGGCAGGCTGCTCTGGGATGCTGCTTGGAGTCATCGCACCAGCACCCATTTGCAACATGCTTGCGGGCACATCAAAGTCACTCTGTGTCCATGGCAGCACATCAAATCTGTGTCCATGGCAGCACATCAAAGTCACTCTGTGTCCATGGCAGCACATCAAATCTGTGTCCATGGCAGCACATCAAAACAAGCTCTGTAATGGAGCTCAGCACCAGAGGTGGCAGGTTCGACACCCCTTGTCCCTCACACGTCCTCTGAGGTGAAATGTCATTCTTATGTAAACAGATTGTATGGGAAGTGATGCTGAAAAATATGCTGTGCACCCAGCACATTATGCAGTTGACACAAATTTGCAAAGCCACTGATGTTTTCCAGCAGTAATTGCATGAAGGCGCTTTTGCCAGGAACCCCATCAATGAGCCGTAGAGATACAGGGCCATGTGCAAGGCCATGCTTGCGCCGCGCATCCACCTAGCCAACTCAATGACGTGAGCCTGCCCCGCCCTGTGCAACCTGATTCATGGCTGCATGCATGCACGTGGAGACATGTGCTCCTCCACCCTCCACAGCCACGGTCCTTGGGTGGCCTTTCAAGGAGCTAGTGAACTTGCGCCTGAAGAACCACGCGTTCTAAGTGGAGAATGATTCAAGAAGAGAATCAGCAGACAACCAATGGAGTTGAGACACGCAGCATGGACGCCCCAGTCACGAACATGGCGGCTCGCGCACAGCGCGCCCATGTGTCTGGTGCTGCTAGTGCTGGGTAAGGCAGCATGGATGCCCTGCTGACTAGCGCGGCGGCCTGTGTGCAGCGCCCCCACCTTGCTGATATTGCTGGTGCCGGGCGAGGAGGGGCGCTGAGACAGCGACAGCGACACCTTCCCGTTGGACATGGTGGGGGGAGGAGAGGACAGCAGCGCGACCAGGTGGTTCAGGCGGGAGCAACCGGCGTCGTAGGCCTGCCGCAAGGCTGTGTCGGAGCCCTGCGCACAGCAGCAGCAGCAGCAGCAGCAGTAGCAGCAGCAGGCACCTTCAAGCTCTTTGCGACGAACACTGCAGCCATTTTCTCTCCACTGCCTTGCCTGACAGCAGCAGCAGCAGCAGCAGCAGCAGCAGCAGCAGCGGCAGCACTGACAGCAGCAAGGCACAGGGTTGACCATGACAAAAAGAACAGAAAGGCAGCAAAACTGTCCTGATGATGCAGATTACATGTGCGGCCGGACACAGTAAGGAGGCAGTGGAGAAGCTGTCTGGAGCGTACCCCATGTTGCCCCGCAAGGACCATTCTGCAGCCAAGGATGGCCGTCAATGCCAAATCTGCATGCCCATGTTTTGCTCGCACAGAGAAGCATGAACCGCAGATGATGCACCAGTGCCAGGCGACCAGGGCTGTAGGTCATCGTCTTCTATGATGCCCTTTTTATTACCCCTCAACGGCCAGGGATGACCCCAAGTTCTTTGTGTCCTGCCCTTGCCCTCAACCCTTGGTGCCCAAACCTGAGCCCTCACCCCTTGCAGGCCCACTCAAGGCCCTCAGTGCTCAGAGCCCAAACCTCAGCCTTTGGTCTTAGGCCTTTGGTCCCCTACCTGGTCTTAGGCCTTTGGTCTTAGGCCTTTGGTCCCCTACCTGGTCGCCCTCTCTGACATGCACCCACGAGATGGCGTAGGCGATCTTGGTGGCCTACAACAGGGAAGGAAAGGCACGGATGCCTCAGAGAAGCAAGTGCTGGATGCCACAGGGATGTAAAGGCACGGATGCCTAAAAGAAGCAAGTGCTGGATGCCACAGGGAAGTAAAAGCACGGATGCCTCAGAGAGGCAAGTGCTGGATGCCACTGGGCAACCAACATTTGTCCAGCCATCCACCCGCGATCCTCGTTTCATCATCTTTCCATCTAGCAGGGCTGTGACATCTTGGACGCGCCCCAGGGATCCCCAACTAAACTGCCCGTGTCCGGCATACAAGCACATGCCACTATCATGATACTGCTGAGTGTATAGCAAGGTCGCAGCACACTTCCCAGTCACTGTGAGTTGTGTGGAGTGCTGGCCTCAATGGGATGCGGAGCAAGCAAAAGCATGTCACGCCAGATTTATGCAGTGCCAGATTTATGCTGCATTGTGAGCCGGAGGTTGGCTACGAGTCTAGTTTGGATGCAGCAGTCTCTCGGCGTGACAAGCAATAGCAAAAGCGAAAGCAAATGCGAGTGCGAGTGCTGTGGCTTGAGGGAGGGAGGGTGGTGTGTGTGTGTGTGTGTGTGAGAGAGAGAGAGAGAAGGAGAGAGTGGAGTGTTGCACACCAAGGCTTCCTGGCCAATGATGCGTACCCCATCTTTTTAAAGGGTGCGCAGCCATCTCCCTTGGGGTGCACATGTTGATAATGCAGTTGTGAACAATGGTGCCAGCCCCCCCAGCAGCATGCGCCCACACACCACATACATCACACACTCATGCGCACCTGGTCAAAGACCACGACATCATTGAACAGCGCGAGCTGCAGATCTGGGAGCGACCTGTCGTCAGTTGGGGCGCTCTGGAACGGAAGCTTGCCTGCACCAGTGTGTGCACGTGCGCGAGGTCACCCATGCTCCAGCGTGCAGGTTGAGGAAAAAATAGAATAAGGAGGTTCAGGAGTGTTTTGAACCTGAAAGCTTGGATGCGCAAGGGTGTTTTGGCACCAAAGCTTGAGTGTGGGGGGTCCTTTGTAAACCTGAGCTTGAAGCCGCAAGTGTGATCTTGACCCTGAGCTTGCCAAACCTCTGGTCACACTTGCGGGAGCTTGCGTGCACGCTTGTTCAGGCAAGGCAGGCAGAATGCATGCAGCGCTGTGGCAGGCAAGTGCACGCGTGTTGTGACGGCCAAGCGCACACGCCGCTGAGGCATGTGGCCCTCGCTGCTACGCCGACGCCCAGCCAGGCCCACTGCAGCCAAGATGAGCGCGCAAGGGCCTCGAGGAGCGGCGAGCCATCCCCACATGGTGGAGCGGCTTAGCCTCCTCAGCCCCACATGGTGGATGGCCGTCGGCACCTCAGCCTTACGCGCCTGAGGACCTTTGCCGCCTCAGCCACACATGGTGGATGGCTTTTGACACCTCTGTCTGCCGCTGTGGAGGGCCATCAGCACCTCAGCCTTACGCTGTGGAGGGCCGATGGCACATGAAGGCGTCATCGGTATCTCAGCCTCTCACAGGGCGGGAGGTCTTTGACACCTCAGGTGCTGACTCACATCACCAGACCCACCACATGCGCCTCAGGGCCTGACTAACACTGCCCGCAAGTCCAGGCACTCCCTAGTTCCACCTCGCCACCATGCTATAGCGAAGGCGCAGGTCACGCACGATAGCCCGCGCTCTTGGGCTTGCTTGGGTGATCACCAAGGGTGCAAGAAGAGCCGCAAACTGCAGCCGCCCACCCGCCTCCACCACAGACACACACTTACGGGGACAGCAACATGGGACAGCACGATGCCATGAAAAGGGGGACCAGGGCTGCAGGCACCCCCTCCACCCAACTGCTGTGGCCACAACGAACAACTCTGTGCTGCCAGTAACCAGCAGGCGTCAGTAAGAGCTTGCATAGTAGCCACCCCACGCTGCGCGCACCACCAGACTCTGACACCTCCCCCTCCAGACCATGGTTGGATTGGCCATGGCCCCTTTCATGCTCCAGTCCCTTATCTTGCCCAGAGGGTTAGCCCCCCGCCACCATCCCTTAACACTTCACTAAGCCGACTTCCCAGAGCACGGCCACATAGCCAAGCAGTGCGCTGCTGCGGTCTGTATACCCCCTCCCCCGAGTACACGCAGCACGCACGGTGTCATACCTCATGTAGCCCACAGAGCCACCCTTGGACATGCCGCCCGCCGCAGCAGCAGCGGGTACCTCGGGTTAGGGTACGGATTAGACTACCCTATACCCACCTGAGTACACGTAGCGCACGGTGTCGTAGCCTGCATAGCCCACAAAGCCGCCCGTGAACACGCTGGGCACGCCGTCCAGCTGCGCCGGCCTCCAGCTGCGGCTGATGCGCTCGGGCACCTGCGGGGGTGGCGCACAACGTGCGGTCCTGTTTGCAGCGGCAACTCAGGCCCTCCACCCGAATAAACCTCACTCAGAGGAGTCATGTGAAGGACAACAGCCCAGGCTGACCGCGCCCTTTGCCACCAGCAAGTCCGGCTGACCTGCTCTATCCATACTGTCCAAGGTCAGGCTGACCTCACCCCTTGCTTCCAGTACGTCAGGCGGACCAGCTCTGTTGCTATCATTGTGCACTTGTCCTATCAGAGGAATTCATATCAGTGGACGCAATTGTGGGTGTGGGTGTGGGCCTGAGCTGCTGCTGGAGACAGGGCTGCAAGTTGCATGCCACCCTTACAGGTGCCTGAGCGCATCAGCCGCAGCTGGAGGCCGGTGCAGCTGAACAGTGGGCCCAGGCTGACCTCGCCATCTGCTGCCAGCCATTCATGCCAACCCCCCGAGTTGCTATCCTCCAAGTCAGGCCGAGCCACCTGGCGCGCTGCTTGCTCACCTGCATGGGGTCCGCCTCCTCCGTCACTGTGCGCGTGCCAGCCTCATGGTCCATCACCACCACCCTGCTCTTTGTGGCCACCACCTGTGGGACGCACGGCCAGGCACAGAGGATGCGTAAGGAAACACAACCACCCCATGGTCCATCACCACCACCATGTGTTTGGCGTTTTTTTTTAGAGAGAGAACAGACTCATGACTAACAAAATTACGCCCTCAGCCCGGGCACGACGCGCCTCAACGCTTGCGGGCCTGTCATCTGGTCCAGCCTTGAGACTGTGATCCTGAAAGGCTTGAAGGTCTCCTGTCTGCCTGATCCTTGGCCCTGTAATTAATAAGGGTTAATGGGCTCACGTCCACCACGCACATCTATCTAGACGCACCTCAAGGGCAGGCATGGCCCCCACGAAGCTGTACCGGCCCTGTAATTAATAAGGGCTAATGGGCTCACGTCCACCACGCACATCTATCTAGACGCACCTCAAGGGCAGGCATGGCCCCCACGAAGCTGTACCGGCCCTGCTGGTCACCGTTTACAACTGACTCGAACAAAAACGACGGCGCACCAAAGTCATCCTCCTGCACCATGGCCAAGGGCGCTTATGCATGTGTGTGTGTGTGTGCTTGTAAGTGTTTGTGTACATGCATGTGTTTGCGTGTGTGTGCGCATACTTGTGTCCGTATATGGTAATGCGTATGTGTGTGCGCACCCTGCAGCACATAATCAACTGCACACAACTCCTAGCTCCAGCCTGATTCCCTTCAGATCGAGCAGCTGCAAGACCCAAGACTCTGACCCTGCCATGCCGACGGAGTCCACCTCGCCTGACTCAGCACACTGGCCAGTAACATGTGTGTGCATGTCAATGAAAGCAGAAACCCTGCTGACCGAAAACTCGCAGTGGCACAGACTGCTGGCACCTGGCAGGGACAGGGGGTGGGCGCATGTGCAGCAACGCCTGCAGGGCAGCTAGCTGCACATGCTACAACTGAGCTGAGGTGTGCAGCTGCACACACCCAGTGCGGTCATGCAGCTTCATTGTGGGCATGCATGGCTTGCAGGTATGCCCGGCATGCACGGCTTGCAGGTATGCCCGGCATGCACGGCTTGCAGGTATGCCCGGCATGCACGGCTTGCAGGTATGCCCAGCACGCACTGCTTGCAGATATGCCTGGCATGCAGCTTTATTGTGGGCAGGCCACGCCGCTCTGCTTAGGCCAGGCACACAGCAGGAGCCACCTGGGAGGGAGCATCACAAAGCCTGCCTGCGCCTGTGTCCTTCTCCCCTTACCTCAGACAACCTAATGGACAAGTGTTTATATACATATCCAAGAAATGGATTGGTGACCATAAGCGAGCATGGGCGCTCAGTGCCGTGCCGGCAGCACTACCCCCCCATGCCAGCAGAGCTCACGGAAATGAATGAGATCAGTAGGCCAAGATCCAAGTGTGGCTTTCATGAGGCGAGCTGCAGCACCCAGGGCAGTGGTGTCCGTCCCCTCTTGCAAAAGTGGCGCAGGGCGGGCCCACTGTGACATGCTGCAACGCGAGGGGGGAGCATCTGCGCACCTTGACCAGGGAGCGGTAGGCCAGCACCGGGGTCAGCTGATCACTGAACAGGCGCTGCACCAGGGGGATGATGTTGGGGGCCTCCGGGCTGCGGGCCACTGCCGCAAAGCTCGCAAAGTCTGCTGCATCGCCGCGGCCGCTGGGGGTGGCGAGGCAGCTTCTGCTAGAGGGTGCGCTAGCATCAGCGCTGGCGCCGGGTGCTGCTGCTGAGGCTGGTGCTTCTGCTGCCGCTGCTGCTGGAGAGCGGTGCAAGGGGCGGGTGGTGGGTGGGGGCAGGGGAGCAGGGGCCCAAGAGGTCGGGCGCGGCAGGTGAGAGGCGGAGGGGCTGGCGGCGCTTTGCAAGGTCGAAGGTGCAGTTCCGCTAGAAGACGCTAGTGCTGGAATACAAATGAGCAGGTGGATGAGAACTTGTGCTGGCAGTTTTCTGCCATGTAAAAGCTTGCATGGCACTGTTCAGGCCTACCTGATGGATTGGCTGTGCAGAGTGCATCATATCTTGCTAAAATAAGCACCCATGAAAACTCAACAGTTAATTGGGCAAGTAAGAGGAGCGCATGGGCATGCTCATGCGCTTCTGGCATGCTGGCAGACGCTTGTGCACATGCGGCACCCACATTGCGCTCAGCTGGATTCCAGAGCAACTTATTCCTCACCTGAGCAATTTGATGAAACATGGCGCAGATGCTGAGGGCCCTGCAGCCAAAGCACGGCTCTAGGGCTGAGAAGATGGATGAGGCTCACCAGTGGAAATGTGATGTGCTTTGCAATACCAGGAAAAACGGAACGTGTTAAAAATCCACCCACGTAATGCAGCGGTCTCCTGTGTGCGGCTCCTGTGCGCTGGGCTGGGAGGCTTGCTGTGTGCAAGGGAGGCTTGCTGTGCCCAAGGGCACCCGAAAGAAAAGCCATCAACAACCAAAATTTATTTACTTCATACTTAAATAATGTCCCTGTTGAGGCGTCTTGACATGACGGTAACAGTCTTATCTAACTGTTTTGGGCACCGGGCTTGGTGGCTCCTTAGGCCCAACAGTGTGCAATTTGTCTTTAAAATTTTTCACTGTTTCACCTCACGAATCAACGTTCTATCCTTCGTTTTTATGACCTTTTTCTGCTTGATGGCTCCAATTGCTTTCTGTATCAGAAAGTATACTATGAAAGTACGCACTTACACTCGTGCTTATAGAATGAATGGAATCCTCATTACAGCTTGTGAAATTTGCACACCGATGACAGGAAAATGCAACATTTGTTCATTTCGGGGTCCACAATTATAATTTACAGGACAATGAGGCTCCTTGCCTAGAAGAAATAAAAAGTACGTAGTCAGAATACTCCCTACATCAGTTAAGGAGATGGGGCTACTAGCCCTAGGTAGTACCTAGGGCCAAGGCACCTCTGCCAGATATCATGCTCTATTTATTTTTATTTCTTGGCCTGACAATTTATGCAATTTCATTCCAGACATCATGTATTACTTTTTGGCTTGCGATGTCCAGCCATGAACCGATCAGCCTAACAACCAAGCTGGCGGTTAACCCTAACTTGTAAACTTGAATAAGGACTTCCAAGGACGTCCAGCAGGGACCCTGGTGACACATGCTGAGGAACAATTTCAAAACTGCACTCCAGTCTCCTTCAGCAAACAATTGCATTTTCCTTGCTACAGTGTGCAGTAACCGGGTCACAGGATGTGCGTGTCACGCACATGTTGCATGCGGACAACCTGAATCTGCTAGCTAATACCCCAGGTTCCTTGCAATCTATATTCAACATTAACGGTCAATGCACGCTCCAGATATCTCACCCTCAACACTGCATAGTCAGAGGTTGTCTACTTAAAGCGTGGTGCTGAGGTACCCATTCTTTACTTGGTACTTGGTGATAGTATCACCGTGATACATTGAAGTGCCCAGACTCGTTCAGTTTCCTCAACATTATTTTCAATAGCTGCAGACCCTATCCTATATGTGGTCTTGCAAGGGACACTACCCTTTGCGACAGGCCTTCTGCTTCCCTGTGGCTAGGTAAGACGTTTGTAGTACTTGCTGGTTTGTATAGCAGTCAGGTTCGGAGCCCAAGCTTCTTGCGCAAATGTGATGAGGATTGAGGTCCTCTCTCCAAACCTTACACTTGAAAGTCTTTCAGGGCGCATGGGGTATGAAGTGGTCTGCGCCTAATCAGGCTCAGTAGGCTGTACTATGTGAGTGTGGACATGAACTTCAGCAGTTCTTTTGATTTAGAGCTGCTAACAAGTTCTACAGCAGCATGTTATCCTCCAACAATGCCTCCCTTTTGCGAGTTCTTCAAGCTGACTAAGCTTCAGCCTCGGACTCAGACACGCTGAGCTTCTGACATCTGAGATATCATTTCTTGGAGTACGGAGGGGCCCCCCCCTCCAGGGCTCCTCTTCTGAAACCTCACTATTTGTGCCTCAAACTTCCTCAGCACTGCTCGGCATGTTATGGTAGGAGGAATGTGAGCAGGTTTTGTTTGTATGCACACCCTTGCAGTAGAATCATTCCATTGGCGCGGCGGAAATGGACAGTGTGACAAAAGCGCTTGTGCTGCTGTGCAAAATGAGGTGCATATTCTTTCTTACTGCAAAAGCTGTTTGTGTGCTCTCTCGAAAGTATTCATTGATTTCCTTCCTTTTTGGTTAACGGTTAATCCTTACCTGTAACTTGTAACTTCCTTTTTGACAGACTTTTTTCTGTGGAGGACCCTCACCTTTTGGATGCCTTCAAATTGCCTTATCAAAATGTCTTTGATTTCCTTCTTAGCAGCACAACAACTTTTGCCATTTCAATTCAGACACCATGGACTACTTCTTGGCTGGCGATGACAATCAGCCATATGGCCAAGCAGGCGGTTTACCCTAATTTGCTACATCTGAGCATCATGCTACTTTGGTGGCTCAACTCACTTGAGCGAGCTCTGAAAAGAGCAGAATTGCCACACCAGCTCAAGCATCTTGGCAAAATGAATGGGATGAGAGCTCCTTCAAGCGCATGTTACTCTGGTCGTCTGTTAATGCATGACACTTGAAAAGCGCAAAAATGATAAAACACGAACACCTTTTCTGTTGTACATGCACACACACTTCTGCACGGAATTACGTGGAAGTGTACAGAAACCTTGTCAATCATGCAGCAGAGGCCAGCTCTTCACTCCTCAAGCCCTGCTTTTTGGGGCTACAAGGGCTAAGCACTTTGAGTAAGCCCATAATTGCTTTCAACACAGAAGTGGGCACATTAAAACAACAAGTGTGCTATCACAGCTATCCAGCAATAAATAATCACAACTTCCATGGCAATACGCTCCACACGTCTTATGACGACACACGGTTATATGTACAGTGGCGCCTTAGCTGTCCTGGGGACTGGACATCTCCTCGCTTGAATCGCCCTCCCAAAATGCAAAGTCATCACTGTCGAGGGTGGTGGAAGGCTCCTGCACACCAGAGGAGAGCAGTGTCCTCGTCCTCCGGGACGAAGGAGCAGGGCGTAAAGCAGACCACGGACCCCTAAACCTTAACCATATGGTTCACGCATCACTGCTTGCGCATGGAAGCCTGTGTGACGCACTGCACAGCCTACAGCTCTTACGTTTAGCTCGGAGCGCCTTGTGCAGAGAGCTGGTCACAGAGTAACAACAGCATGCAGGCCCAAGCCGCCATCACGCTTCACCCACCCCCTCCCTTGTCCAGGGGGCTGCACCCTGTCACTGCAGCAGCCCCTGGGACTGTTGCAACTCCGACCAACCGCAGGGGTCATGGTACTCTGTGCTGGCCCCCACTGAGTTTGCCCGCACCTCCTCCAAGCTCAAGGGGGGCCCTATGTCTTTGTGCTCCACCAGCATCTTCACGATCTTGGGGTGCTTCATGGCCAGGTCAATGGGCTTACAGCCCGCCCGGTCCACAGCCTGCCACATGCACGCATGCGGACAGCGCGGCAGTGTAAGGGGGTGGTGCCCACCGGAGGGGAAGGGGGGGCATGTGCGGAGCACCTGACAGGAGGAGGGGAGCGTGGACGGAGGTGGCAGCAGCAGGGCCATGACAGCTGGAGGGGAGGCAGAGGCAGGACTGGAGTGAGCCCCCTCACACTGTCCATCATGGCAGCACGGGATAGCGAGGCGAGGCCCATCATGTGTGATGGGCGACCAGGGCACCGAAGAAGAGGCAGTGGGAGTAGTGGCACAGGAACAGTTACAGGTGAGGGGAAGGAAGGGATGTGGGAGGCAGGCTGGGCTATGGGGCTGGGATGGCCCTAGCGCACCTGTGTGTCTATGCCCTCTGCTTGCAGCAACAGCCCCACTATCTCTTCGTGGCCCTTGTCACATGCTGCAGCCATCAAGGTGCAGGGCACAGCAGCGCATGCGAGGGTTGTTTAAGGGCGCAGGTACCTGTTGGCTTGGCCGTAGCACGCATCTGAGCCTGTGCGCCTGCCCTTGGCGTCCAAGCGCTGTCGCACAGCTGATACCGGGCTCTGCCGCGTCAGCCTGTGCAGCGCCCACTTGACATGGCACACAGGGCTAATGCAGAGCAGCAGGTAGTGGCGGTCCCTTGAGGGCCGACCTGCACCCCATCCCCCTCACGCAAGAAAGGCACCCAACAGCCCCCCGCCCAAAAGCTCCACCACCTGGCGATGACCAGCCACGAACCGATCAACCTAGCGCCCAGGCTGCCGGACAACCCAGGCCTTGTGACTCATGAACCTTGAAAACCTCCACCCACCTGCATGCAGCGGCGTACTCCGATGGGCCCCGCGCGCATTCACGCTGGCGCCAACAGCCAAGAGCGCCTTCACCAGCAGCCGGACCACGTTAGCGTGGCCCCTGCTGGCTGCCAAGTACAGCGGCGTGGAGTGGTCCAGCTGGCGCACGGACATGTTGACCCCTGGCACTTGCCTCAAAAGCAGCTGCGTGCGCACACGCGTCAGTGTGTGGCTCGGGTCGTGTACACAAGCAGCAGGAGCCATCGTGTCATTTGCTGGCGTTTGCACATGATCCACAATACGGCGTGCGGAACACATAACACGCTTAGGAACTAGCATGCACCTTGCACCTCAGTGTGTGTGTGTGTGTGTGTGTGTGTGTGTGCCCTCAGGGACAACTGCAAGCCAGCACAAAGCAATTCTGCCGCACGTCCATGTACGCATCCGCGCGTCAGGAGCCACTTTAGCCAGTGCTATTGTACTGTCTCCAGCATGCGCTCAGCCAGACGACAGTGTACCTTGACGACTGGCGCGTGCCCTTCCGCGCATGCTGCCAGCAAGGGGCACTCGCCCTCGCAGTCTGCAAGGTCCAAGTCCACGCCGGGCACGCCACACAGATACTCCACAGCTTCCGCGTGTCCGGCCTTGCAAGCTGCACAGCGCAACCAGTGCGTCCTGTTTGAGCTGCGCGGCATGATGAGTGTGTCCTGCCCAATATGCTGCGCAAGATAAAGCTGCACCCCGCTTCATGCGCCGCAGAGCGAAGGGAGGGTGCCTTGCCCGACAGGCCGCGCAGCGCAGCAGCGGCTGACAGCCTCCTAAGCCGCGCAGCACTGCACAAGCTGGTCAAACATGCCATGGTGTGGGGGTTGAGTCATCAAAAGCACCTGGGGTGAGCTGATGCGCTGCACAGCAGGAGCTGGTACTCGTACCAGCTAGGTAGCAACAGTCCGCCACACACACAGGCAGGCAGCTGTCCAGCTCTGAAGCCCAGATTGCCAGCATATGGCAAGGGTCTGCCTTTGATAATTTGATGCTGCTCCTCAGAGTGCCCGCGACCGTGTGGCGTATCAGAACGGCCAGATCGGCATGGCATGGCGTAAGGGGTGAGTCATCCTGGGTCTGCCTTTGATACTTTGATGCGGCTCCTCAGAGTGCCCGCGACCGTGTGGCGTTTCAGAACGGCCAGGTCGGCATGGCATGGCTGATCAGGGCATGGCAGCACAGGGTGTGTGGCTTGAGGCTGTCAATCAAGGCACACAGCCTTCAGCCAGACAACCCAGGACTGCTCATGCTCCCGGCAGGAGCCTCCTATCAGGTGGCTGCAGGGCTCATTAACGGCCACGCCATCCTTGCAACACACAGCTGCTGGCTGCTGGGCTTCTCTTGTCAAGGTGGCTGTGCTTGTGGCGAGAGGCTGGCTCAAGCCAACAGACCGAGCACATAGCATGGAACTGATTGAAGATGACGGCTCGAGAGCGCACCTATGTTGAGGGGGGTGCGCTTGAGCGCATCCACCGCGTTGACCTCCTGCAGCGAGCACAGCAGGACCACGCAAACTCAGGTGCTAATTGTCAGGGACATAGTGCTGCCACTGACAGGCATATGTCCATTCAGTCACACACTGGCTTGCATCACCAGTCAGGTGCTAATTGTCAGAGACATGGTGCTGCCACAGACTGAGGCATATGTCCATTCAGTCACACACTGGCTTGCATCACCAGTCAGGTACTAATTGTCAGGGACATGGTGCTGCCACAGACCGAGGCATATGCCCACTCAGTCACACACTGGCTTGCATCACCAGTCAGGTGCTTATTGTCAGGGACATGGTGCTGCCACAGACAGGCATATGCCCACTCAGTCACACACTGGCTTGCATCACCAGTCAGGTGCTTATTGTCAGGGACATGGTGCTGCCACAGACAGGCACATGTCCATTCAGTCACACACCGGCTTGCATCACCAGTCAGGTGCTCGTTGTCAGGGACATGGTGCTGCCACAGACCGAGGCATATGCCCACTCAGTCACACACTGGCTTGCATCACCACAGCCAGAAGTGCATGCCAGGTGCTTGGGAGCGCCCCGTGCCAGACCTGGCCTGCACCTGAGGCAACAGCCAGGGCCCTGTGCCAGCCTGGCCTGCACCTGAGGCAACAGCCAGGGCCCCTGTGCCAGCCTGGCCTGCACCTGAGGCAACAGCCAGGGCCCCTGGTGGCCCCTGTCCATCCAAGCTCATGCCTCGCAAGCAGGCTCTCACGTCCAGCTTGCCTGGTGCAAACAGATTCGCCCTGACAGTTAATCACACCCAGCAAGTCTCCACATTAGCAGATCATAGAGGAGAAGCGCAAGCGCGCTCGCGTGCTCATGACACTTAACCAAGGGGATTATCCTTCCAAGCTCCCTTATCCCTACACCCCCACCCACCAGGCCTTGCTTCTTGGCCAACACTGCCACCACATCCTGGAGCCCTGCTGAGCAAGCGTGGTGGAGCGGCGTGGCCTTCGTCTTGTCCACTGCAACCGCGAGCGTGTGAGAGATGTGTCAGGTCTGGGCCGCATGACTGAGGGACCAAATGTCGCTGCAGCGCAGAAAACCCTACTGGGCTTGGCAACGCCCCGCATGGACCGCTGTCAACATCCAAATTAACTCAGCGGGCATCACTGAATGAAGGAGAGGCCCCATGTGGCTGCTGTCAAGGGCCGTCCCCCTTTTGGCTGCCAGACGCAAGACTCAGCACACGCATGTGTGCATATGCTTACCAAGAGCGTGTGAGTCTGTTGCTTTTGGTGAGACTAGGCCCACCTCCTTCTACCCAAACCCGGCCCCAATCCCCATGTCTTTGTGCACACATTTAAGCTCCCCTAGCTTTCTTGGGTTAGCCCTACAGCTTTGTAACCTAACCTAGCTTTCCTGTGTGGATGCCTGTGCGCGCACACCTGCGTTTAGGCTGGTGAGGTCTGGGAGCTGCAACAAGCGCAATGCCACGGACGGCAGCCTGGCGCGGCACGCTTGCAGTAAAGCAGAGCCAGGGAGATGCTGCAGCAACCATTGCTCCTGCAAGTAGGGCAGTAGGGTTCCATCTTGAAGGCGTGTAGACCATTCCACAGGCCAGACTCAGGCGCGCCTCCTGCCTGATTTGAGTAACATGACATGGAGCAGTCTATTGCAAAACAGGGGATAAAGAATCTTCTCAAAGACTCTTTCAGATGAGAGGTGGAAAAGGAGCAGATGAGCTTGCAAGCGCAGGAGGCGTTAAGCTTGCTTGGGCATGCACAGGAGTTTGAGAAGTGCACACCTTTGCTGAGGCGGCCCTACACAATATGCCAGCAGGATTAATAGGGACAGTCAAGCAAATTAAAATGCAATCATATGAGGGAATGCGCGGTGTGTGTGGGGCTCCTGAGGACACACCTGCAGCACTGGGGAGTTCTTCAGAGCGTGTGCCTCTCGGCAGGTGCGAAAGAAGGCGTTCAAAGCTTCCGCATCCAATTTTTGTAGGACCTGCAAAGACATAGAGGGTCATACACAAAACGGGAGGGAGAACCGCTTAGAAAAGTAGACTGGGCGCCAGCCTCGATGATAATTTGTCCAGCAGCTGTCACTGTCGTAGGTCTCGCCTATGCGTGGCCTGGAGTGCAGCCTTCACACACCTTCACAATGAGCTCATGAGGAATGGAGTCTAGAAGGCTTAGCGCCGTCGGTGACTGGGCTGACTTGGAGGAAGGTGTGCTGGGTTCTGCAGCCTGCGCGAGCCTGCAAACTCACACATTCCGCGGGTTTGGCCCGAGTTAATGGGCATGAAGCATCAGCATGACCTTACACACGATCCTACTCTTAACCCAGCCGTGCCTGCTTCAAGGCTGCTGGAGCAGTGTGCCACCGTTTCGCAGAGGAACAAGAGAGCTCAGCGGCTCATTTGTGTGCAGAGCCCTATCGAGCACACCAAACCCTTAGATCAGACACTGCCCCAGCCAAAGCCTCCAAACTGCAAGCTGTCGGGCGAGCTTTCCAGTAGACAAGTATGAGCCAGCAGCACACTGGAGCTGTCCTAGATGTTGCCCCTCGAGCACCAAGACCGGCTTACCTGCTTAACAGATTCATGTTCGGCCAGGTCATTGCGTCCGTTCAGGAGAGGCTACGAGGCTTGCACAGTTCCCCCCATCGTCATGTCAAAAAAATACAGTACTAGCTTATGCTAGTCATCTATTTAATATGCTCAATCATCTATGTATCAAATCAGTTGCTCTGTTCACCCGGGCTGCTGTGCACCTATCAGGCTGGCCTGCAAGATGCAATTGTGCATATGCCTCCTAGGGAAACCCATAGGGATCTCTGCTGTCCCTCCTCAAACTTTGGCAAATGGATGAGGGTGATCTGAAACTGTCTGCACTCAGATACTGGAGATTTGGATTTTGAACATTCTGTGCACCACCTTTCTTATTAAGTTATACGAAAGAGATCCTTGAATCAAGCTTTCAGATCGGTCAACCTCCAGATTGAATTGGGTCATGACCAGCCATGCTGTCAAACTGATTTGTGGCTGGTCATCACCAGCCATCAATGATGTCTGGAAGGACCTGGCGAAATTTGTTGTGCCACTGAGAGGAAGTCAAAGACTGTCTGACAGGCAATTGTAAAAGGGGAGGGGCCACTGAGAGGGAGTCAAAGACTGTCTGATAGGCAATTGTAAAAGGGTCGGCCCTTTTACAATCTCCCCGGGGAGAGAGAACATGTTGGGTTGTACAACTGGCAAAAGAACCCGTCTTCAAAGAAAACGGAGCAAATATTCTCACCCGTCTTCAAAGAAAACGGAGCAAATTTTCTCACAAACAAACATATACCTCGAGGCATATGCACTTTCTGAACCCTCCGCACTCATGCTTTCTCCCTCCGCGCGGGTATCCACAAGCCCCCCGTCTACCCTCCGCGCGGATGGGTCTAGCCTACTAGGGCTCGTTTTATATTTTGTGCAGGAACACAAGACCATTCCTGCACGAAAGCCTGGACTGCCCGAGCCCAGATGTGCACCAACACTCGTCCCACAAGGGCTTTCTTTGTGTGCCTAGCCTTTTACCAGTTTTGCCAGCATGATGTGCATGCATGGACACACATTGATTTCACGGGGCAGGTAGCTGGTTTCATGGTCTTGTATGCAAAGGAACTTATCAGTCCCTCAAGGGTAAAGTCCCAAGAGCGGAACGGTGGAAAGGTGTTTTCGAAATATCCCTGAATTTGTAAAATAAAATGAAAGCAAAATTGTGAAGACTTTGGCAATCCCTTTAAGGTCCTTCAGCTCGCTGTGGCTCTTTGCTGGCTCACTCGCGAGGTTCAGTAAAATCAGCCAATTATGGACTTGGATGTCAGCACCTGGCTGGCGCACCAGCAGCTGAATGTGGACATGCAGTTGCTGCTGCAGCAGCAGCAGCTGCAGCACCAGCATGCGCAGCAGCACCAGCTCCAGCAACAAGAAAAGGACGCATTCTCATCGGATGAGATAGAGCTGGACGATGACGAAGAGTTGGGGAGCAGGGGGGGCCGGGGGGGCAGGCGCAGCGCGGGGAGCGGGGGTGGGGAAGACACCAACAAAGGGCCTTGGACGACCGAGGTGAGACAAAGGATACCGTTTTGTGGGGGGAGTCAAGTGAGCTCCGGGAAAGAAAATCTGGCCCTCCTTCCAAGGTGCCACCTTTCTTGCACATCCCCCCATGCCTCTTCGAATATGCCCTCACACCGTGCAGGAGGATGAGCTGCTCAAGCGGCTGGTGCAAAAGCACGGGGCGCGCAACTGGTCGGGCATGGCTAAGCACATCAAGGGGCGCTCGGGGAAATCCTGTCGCCTGCGGTACGTCAATCACCCCTCTACAAGCTGTGCTCGTTTGTTTGTTTGTTTGTAAGTTGACGCGTGCACGTTTGCTTTGGTTTAACCAAGGGTGGCTGGGGGGGCAACCGCGAGAGGTTGGCCAAGAGTGGTTGTGTGCAGTTGGGTTGTTGCGCCCAGGAGTAGTTGGCTCGCCCAACCGTCGGTACTAAGAGGTTGGCAGCGTTGCAAGGTCGCTGACCGCCGCGGTAGCCGGGGCCGGCTGCGAGCGTGTGATGCCCGCTTGCGGCAGGAAAGGCCTTCAAGCGCGCATGCCTGGCCAATAGCCTAAGTATCAGCTGGGCAGTCCCATCCTGTTGGGCCCCTCGCCATCTTTGTAACCCAAGCATTTGAATCCAAATTTGGCATGGCCACAAGTGTTGGTGAGCAGCTGGAGCGCTGTAAGCACGCGCACCCCAGCACCTGTCACAAACCCGTAATAGTGAGCTCAGGGAGTGGATAGAGCTTGAAGTCTTAAGATTGCTGGAGCAGGGGGCAGGCTCAACTCATCATGATAACACTTGAGCTGTGCGGGAGGCCGTCCCGAACAGTGAGTCCTATGTCCAGCCAACACCAACACCGATGCAGGTGGTTAAACCAGCTGAATCCCAACGTCAAGAAAGGGCCGTTTACCCCTGAGGAGGACAGAAACATCTTAGCCCTGCACAAGATGTACGGCAATAAATGGGCAACCATCGCCAAGAATCTCCCGGGCAGGTGGGTGGATCTTGATCCCAACAGATGGTTGAGTCTACCAACCAGCAGACAGCATGGGGCTGTGCATTTGCTCAGCAAGTCAAGTACCTGCAAATGATACTGACCATGAGCTTGGTGCATTGCACTTTAAATAGAGCGCTTTGAGGATTTGTTGGAAAACAGGTACCGGGATCTTTTGCAATACTGAGGCACACGAATCAACCAAAAAAACTGCATGCTGGAGCTTGACCAAAGCAAACGTGGGAGATACGTGGTGCAATACCATGCAAGGACTCAGGAGCTCTTTCGCAGTTGTGCAGTCCACATATCAGACCCGTGTACATGTTTGGTCCGTGACTGTCTGTGCATGCTGCATGCTACAGGCTACAAGCACATGGACACTAGAAGGAGGCACACATCTCTCCCTGTCCTACTTGCCTGCTTGCTTGCAGGACGGACAACGCTGTTAAGAAGTGAGTGCTCTGCTCGTTCAATGCCTCAAGTTGTGTGAGACCAATATTCCATTGTTGGCAATAGTCCATTGCTGTGCACCTGAAAAGTCAGCAACCTCGCTGCTTCATAGCAGGAATGACTGCGCCTGGGTACAAGTTTTTAGCTGCTTCAAGGTCTTATCTGCTGTGCATTTGCTGAGCGGGCTTGTCTGTTGTAAAAAACAGCCGTAGGAATAGCCCTCTACCTGCATGAACACATTACCAACCCTGAAGTAAGGCTGGGGCGAGATGTACTGTTGTTGCCAAATGAGGCTTTTGCCTGGTGGAATACATGGGTTGCGTGGTGGCCTACAGCTTGAACCCTTGGCTGATCAGTCGCTGGTGACGTAAGCCCAAACAGTGTCAACAGTCAAAAATTTCAACTTGAAAAGGTGTCAGACGGCCAGCAGTTAGGAGCCCAGGCATATCACTGGTAGCACAAGCAGATGATCAGCATCCACGTGTATGTACGGCACTTTCTAGCAATGCTGAGCTGTGCCCTGCGGCCCTGCATCCTTCGCAGCCACTGGAACTCAACCTTAAAGCGGCGGGAGCATGAGGAGGTGGGGCCGTTTATACCCATGGCCGGGTCGAGCGCGGAGGATGAGAGCCGCGGCGGTAGGTGCTGGAAGCTGTGCTGCTGGTGCAGGGCAGCACCTAGACAAGGAAGGACGGGTGCTTGGTGCCTGAAGCTGTGCCGCTGGTGCAGGTCTTGAGAGGGAGGGCCAGTCATGTCGGGGGAAGAACAGACAGAGGAGGCTGAGAAGGGGGCCACGGCTCCGTGTGAGGTGTTCATTGCCACAGGAGGATACGCTCTGAAAAGCACAGAGTTGCCAGTCAATTAGTGACCACACACACGTGCAAGCGCACAGACACACAAACAATGTGTCCAAACCAGTGCTGGGCGTTTACGCCTGACGGTGTCAGGTGTAAATTACGTTACGTCAGCGAAATTACGGTGTTGACCGTAATTCCGGAATTTACTGGCGTAATTGACGTTATTTTTCACCCTGACGTCTGATGATCGGGATTTTCGTTATTTATGGTGCTGCACCGTCAGAAATTCAAAGGTCCTGCTTTGCCTTCTCCTTTTCACTCCAGCTGCTAATTCCCACTCTCAAACATCCTCTTCCTCATCAATTTC
>LFIK01001011.1_pt1 | contig 21841 bp, 25 predicted proteins | sample 643401 | NCBI WGS metagenome assembly LFIK01 (sample SAMN03777447, study PRJNA286221) | soda lake metagenome | biome: soda lake; feature: Kulunda steppe; material: water; isolation source: sample T5-Br brine of Lake Tanatar-5 | place: Russia: Kulunda steppe | collected 2010-07
ATCATCGGTGAAGCGCCCGCCATGCAGGAGGTGTTCCGCGCCATCGGTCGGCTGTCCACCTCGAATATCAACGTGCTCATCAACGGTGAGTCGGGTACCGGCAAGGAACTGGTGGCGAGCGCCCTGCACCGTCACAGTCCCCGGCGGGACAAGCCCTTCATCGCCCTGAACATGGCCGCCATTCCCCGGGATCTGATGGAGTCCGAGTTGTTTGGCCATGAAAAAGGGGCGTTCACCGGCGCCCAGGCCAGCCGACAGGGCCGCTTTGAGCAGGCCAACGGCGGTACCCTGTTTCTCGACGAGATCGGTGACATGCCGGCGGAACTGCAGACGCGGCTGCTGCGCGTGCTGGCCGACGGCCAGTTCTACCGGGTGGGCGGCCACACCCCCATCCAGGTGGATGTGCGCATCATCGCCGCCACCCACCAGAACCTGGAAGCCCGGGTCAGCCAGGGTAAATTCCGCGAGGATCTGTTCCACCGGCTCAATGTCATCCGTATCCACCTGCCGGCGCTGCGCGAGCGTCGCGAGGACATCCCCCGCCTCGCAGCCCATTTCCTCGTCGAGGCCGCGAACGAACTGGGCGCCGAGAGGAAGGTGCTGCGACCGGACGTGGAACGCTACCTCATGGGACTGGACTGGCCGGGCAACGTGCGCCAGCTGGAAAACACCTGCCGCTGGCTCACGGTGATGGCCAACGGGAAGGAAATCCACCTCAGTGATCTGCCGCCCGAACTACGGCAGGGCACGCGGCCGGAACAGGTGGGCGATGACTGGGAACAGGCGCTGGCCCAGTGGGCCAACCGCGCGCTGGCCGAAGGCCGCCAGGGCCTGCTGGAAACCGCGCTGCCCACCTTCGAGCGCATCATGATCGAGGCGGCCGTGCGCAACACCGGCGGGCGCCGCCAGGATGCCGCGCGCCTGCTGGGCTGGGGGCGCAACACGCTGACCCGGAAGATCAAGGAACTCAAGCTGGACTGCTGAACCGCAGCCGAGCCCCGCTGTTCAGAAGCGCAGGCCCAGCGTGGTTTCCAGCGTGGGCATGAATTCGCGGTCAATCCGCTCGCCGTCGGCCGTGTCCACGGATTCCAGCCGGGAGACGCCAAGGGTAACGCCAAGCCGTGCCCGGCCCGTGAGGTGCTGGTAACCGATGCCCCCGCCCCAGCCCAGGCGCTGATAACCGACCCTGGAGCCGGCCTCGCGCCGGCGTTCCACGTCCAGCGTGCCGCCGAAACCGGTGACGTACCAGCTGCTTTGCAGCCCGTTGCCGGCCGAGAAGAACCGGAACCCGCCGGCGAACCCGGCGGCGCGGCCATCCTCCCAGTCATCCACGTCCCGCGCGCGCAGGTGGCCTCCCACCAGCAGGTACACGCTGCCGATCTCGTTGGCCAGCTCCACGTGGACACCGGCGAGATCGTTCAGGCTGCCGAAGCCCAGGTGGGCCTGCTCGCGCATGGGTGCCTGACCGCGACCGAAATCCAGTGCGCTTGCTGCGGACGGGAGCAGCAGTAGCCAACAAAAAAGGGTGAGGCCCGCGCGTTTCATGGCCTCACCCTATCACAGCGTCGGGCCGCGCCCGAGTGGTGCCTTACATGTACACGCCGCCGTTCACGTTGATCTGCTGGCCGGTGATGTAGTCACCGTCGGCGGCCAGGAAGGCCACTGTTCGGGCGATCTCCTCGGGCTTGCCGAAGCGGCGCATGGGGATGCGGTCCAGGATCTTCTCCTGGATGTTCTCCGGAACCTGGGCCAGCATCTCGGTCAGCGTGAAGCCGGGGGCAATGGCGTTCACCGTGATGTTGTTACGCGCCAGTTCCTGAGCGGCGCTCTTGGTGAAGGCAATGATGCCGCCCTTGCTCGCCGAATAGTTACTCTGACCGAAATTCCCCGCCTGCCCCACGAAGGAACTGATATTGATGATGCGGCCGTACTCCTGCTGGAGCATGGACGGCAATACGGCGGAAACCGTGTAGTACACGCTGTTCAGGTTGGTGTGGATGACCGCGTCCCAGTCGTCGTCCGTGAGCTTCTTCAGGGTCTTGTCCCGGGTGATGCCCGCGTTGTTGACCAGGATGTCGAGCTGACCGAAGTGGTCCACCACCTGTTTAACCAGACCGCGCGCCTGCTCCTTCACGCTCACGTCGGCCTGCGCGACAAAGGCGTCCACGCCGCGTTCGCGGATCATGGTTGCCGTTTCCTCAGCCTCCTCCTTGCCGCCACGGTAGTTGATGGCCACATTGGCACCGAGATCGGCCAGTTCCAGCGCAATGGCCCGGCCGATACCACGGGAGCCGCCGGTGACCAGGGCGACTTTCTTATCGAGACGACGCATTGATGCTACCTCCTGTTATGGTCTTCCTTGAAAAATGATGCATGGAACATGCCTATCACCGCCTTTTCGAAGTCGCGGTGTTCACTCCATTGAATCCCCTCATCCGACGGAACGCAATTCCGATGCACCGCGTTCAACGGCTACGACATGCACTCGTTGTGCGGGTTCCCCAATCGGGCTTGTTCTCACCTCAAGCGTAGACGCCGGCCCGCCGAATGCCCACAATCCCCGCCATGGTGCATGTCATTCTTTACAATCCGGAGATTCCGCCGAATACGGGAAACGTCATCCGCCTGTGTGCGAACACCGGTGCCCGGCTCCATCTGGTGCGGCCTTTGGGGTTTGAACTGGATGATGCACGGCTGCGGCGTGCCGGACTCGATTACCATGAATGGGCCAGCGTCCAGGTCCATGATTCGCTAGATGCCTGCCTGGCGGTATTGGAAGGAAGTCGCGTCTTCTGTCTGAGCACCCGGGGTCGCCGGAGTTTGTTCGACACCGCCTTTCGCGTCGGGGATGCGCTGTTGTTCGGCCCGGAGACCCGGGGTCTGCCGGCGGCGCTGCTGGACAGCTGGCCACAAGACCGCATCCTCCGCCTGCCCATGCGGGCGCAGAGCCGCAGCCTGAACCTGTCCAATTCCGTGGCGGTTGCCGTCTACGAGGCCTGGCGGCAGCTGGAGTTCGCAGATGGGGCATGAACCGCCGGACGCGCCGGACTCGAGGGGAAAGCGGTTCAGTCCGGCTCCGGCCCGAACTCCTCCTTCCGCGCACGTGCCATCAACTGTTCCAGCGCATCCCGAGGGTTGGCCTTTCCGCTGACCACCGCATACACCTGTTCGCAGATGGGCATCTCCACGGCCTGTTGACGCGCCAGTGCGTGGACCTCGGCTGCCGTGCGCACGCCTTCCACCACCTGACCGATCTCGCGCATGGCCGTGTCATGAGCCTGCCCCCGGCCCAGTGCCAGGCCGAAGCGCCGGTTGCGGGACTGGTCATCGGTGCAGGTCAGGATCAGGTCACCCACACCGGACAGCCCCATGAAGGTCCGTTGATCCGCGCCCATGGCGTTGCCCAGGCGGACAATTTCGGCAAGGCCGCGTGTGATGAGCCCGGCCCGGGTGTTCGCGCCCAGCCCCAGCCCGTCGGCAATGCCGGTGGCCACGGCCAGCACGTTCTTCACGGCGCCGCCAAGTTGTACACCGACGATGTCCTGGCTGGTGTAGGGTCGGAAACTGGCGTTGTGGAACGCCTCCGCCATGTCGGACGCGAAACGGCTGTCCGACGAGGCGATGGTCACCGCGGTGGGCAAGGCCTGGGCGACCTCGCGGGCGAAACTCGGCCCGGACAGCACGCCCATGACATGCCCCGGAAGTTCCTGCTCCACCACCGTGTGCAGCAGGCCGCCCGAACGGGCCTCCAGTCCCTTCGTGGCCCAGAGGATGCGCGTTGCCGGGTCGATCAGTGGCTTCAGCGCGCGTATGCAGTCATGAAACCCGTGACTCGGGACGACCACCAACAGATCGTTGGCCCCCCGCACGGCATCCTCCAGCGCGGGAACGGGGCTGAGGGTCCCGGGAAACGGGAATCCCGGCAGAAACTGCCGGTTCTCGCCATCCTGCTGCAGTGCGGCCACCTCGGCGGGGTCATGCCCCCAGAGCCGCACCTCCAGGCCGTTGCGGGCCAGCACCAGCGCCAGCGCCGTGCCCCAGGAGCCGGCGCCCAGTACCGCGATGGCCTCTCCGCCACGGCTGCTCATAGGCTTGCCGCTCAGGCCTGCTGGCTCTGTTCGCCGTTGGCACCCTGGGCACCTGCCTGGGCACGCTGGCGCTGCTGCATGTACAGCGCATCAAAGTTGACCGGCGCCAGGGCCAGCTGCGGGAACCCGCCCTTGCCCACCAGATCCGACACGGCCTCCCTGGCGTACGGGAACAGGGTGGCCGGGCAGTAGCTGCCCAGCAGTGCACCGCGGGTGTTGTCGTCAAAACCCTTGACACCGAACACGCCGGCCTGGTGCACCTCGCACAAATAGGCGGTGGTGTCGTCCAGGGTGGCGGTTACCGTCGCCTTGAGTACGACCTCGTAGGTCTGCTCGTCAATCTGGCGGTTTTCCACTTGCAGGTCGAGGTTGACCTTGGGCTTCCACTCGCCGCGGAAGATATCCGGGGCGTTCGGCGCCTCGAAGGACATGTCCTTCAGATAGATCTTGTGAATGGCGAACTGTTGACCCGGCTGCTGCTGACCGGCGGCAGCGCCGCCCTGCTGTGCTTCTGCCATGAGATATAGACTCCTGCGGTTACTTCTCGGTGGGCAGGTTCTCGCCTTGCCAGGCGGCGAAACCGCCCTTCAGCTGGTAGACCTGCTCGAAACCCTGGCTTCGCAGCAGCTTACCGGATTTGCCCGACGTCATGCCGTTCTGGCAATAGACGATCACCGGTTTCTGCTTGTAACGTTCCAGCTTCTTGTGCTTCTGGGTCATTGCCGAGGTCTGAACATTGATCGCCCCCGGCAGGTGCCCGCTCTTGTAGTCCTTCTCGCTGCGCGTGTCCACGAACAGGCCATCCTGCTTGTCACGCAGGCGCACCGCTTCACTGGCCGTTGCCTGCTTCACGCCGGAGGTCAGGCGTGACAACTCGCTGGCAAACATCCAGGCCAGCAGGGCAGCGAGTGCGAGAAACAGATACCAGTGGTTGGCGATGAATTCGGGCAGACGTTCCATAGATTTCACTCTGGTCGATTGAACGGGGCACGCCGAGCCTGGCCCCCCGTGCGGCAAACCCCGTATTATACAGGCGGCCCCTTCCGAGTGAATGGCGTTCCGTACTTCTGTCGTGGTCCAGTCGATATTCATGTTTCCCGCCCGCATTGTTTTCACGGCCCTGCTGGCACTGCTGGTTCTGCCTGCAGCCGCGGACTACGACGCGCGCAGGGATGAACTGCAGCAGCTGCGCAGCGACATCCAGGCCCTGGAGTCGCGCCTGGACGAGCGGCGCCGCGAGGCCGACAGCGTGGGCAGCGACCTGGCCGATGTGGAACGCGCCATGGGTCAGGTAAACCGGCGGCTGCGCGAGCTGGAGCGTGACCGCGGCCTGGTTCGAGAGCGCCTGGACGAGGTGCGGCAGCAGGCATCGGCCCAGGAAGAGCGGGTGCAATCACATGCCGACTACCTGCGTGGCGAGGTGCGTCACGCCTACATGCACGGCCGCCAGGAATTGCTCAAGCTCCTGCTTAGCCAGCAGGATCCCGCGGCCCTGGACCGCATGCTGGTATATCTGGATTACATCTCCCGGGCGCGCCGCGCCCGTATCGTCGAGGCGCGCGAAGAGCTGGATCGGCTTGCCGAACTGCGCCGCGAGGTGGACCGGGAGCGCGCCGAGCTGGACCGCCTGCAGCAGGAGCAGGAGCAGGAGCAGCAGGCGCTGGATCGGCGGCGGGAGGAGCGGGAGCGGGTTCTCGCGCGCCTGCAGCAGGACATCCGTGGTGCCGACCAGGAATTGCGCCAGCTCGCCGAGGATGAGGCCGCGCTCGAGTCCATGCTCGACGAGTTGCGTGCCGCGCTGGCCGACATCCCCGAGCGTGAGCTGGACCGCAAGCCTTTTGCCGAGCAGCGCGGGGCCCTGCGCTGGCCGTTGGACGGAACGGTACTCGCGCGCTACGGCTCCCGCGAAGGCCGCCGGGACGGCGCCTGGCAAGGGTTGTTGCTGCGCGCCTCGGAGGGCGATCCGGTGGCGGCGGTCGCCCACGGGCGGGTGGTTTTCGCGGATTGGTTGCGCGGCTACGGTCTTTTGTTGATCATCGACCATGGTGATGGCTATATGACCTTGTATGGCCATAACGACAGTCTGTACAGGGACGTGGGCGACTGGGTCGAGCCCGGGGACACGGTGGCCGCCGCCGGATCCAGCGGCGGCAGGGATCGTCCGGGCCTGTACTTCGAACTGCGATCCAACGGGCAGCCGCAGAACCCGATGACCTGGCTGCGACGCCAGGGCTGACCCGGCCCATCAGGTAATCGAACGGCCCTCGGCGCCGTTCCGGCAGGAGACCGCAATGCAATCCAAGCCCCCGATCATGCGCACCCTGGCCGCCATGCTGCTGGCCCTGTGCCTGCTGCTGCCCGGCCCGGTACTGGCTGAACAGGCCCGGGGCAGCCTGCCGCTGGATGAACTGCGGACCCTGAGCGAGGTGTTCTCCCGCATACAGGCGGATTATGTGGAGGAGGTGGAAGACGGCCAGTTGCTGGAGGATGCGGTGCGGGGCATGCTCCAGGGCCTGGACCCGCATTCCGACTACCTCACGCGCGATGAATTCCGGGAACTGCGCGAGGGCACCACCGGCCAGTTCGGCGGGCTCGGCATCGAGGTCGGTACCGAGAACGGCTTCATCAAGGTCATCGCGCCGATCGACGACACGCCCGCCCAGCGGGCCGGCATCCAGGCCGGTGACCTGATCATCCGGCTGGATGGCGAACCCACCCGTGGCATGAGTCTGAACGAGGCGGTGAACCGCATGCGCGGTGAGCCGGGCACGGACATCGTCCTCACCATCGTGCGCGAGGGTGAGGACGGGCCGTTTGACGTTACCCTGACCCGTGATGTGATCCGGGTGGCCAGTGTGCGCTCCCGGATGCTTGAGCCCGGTTACGGCTACATCCGGATCAGCCAGTTCCAGTCCCGCACGGGCCCTGCGGTCCAGGATGCGGTGGAATCCCTGCGGCGGGAGGCGGACGGCCGCCTGAACGGCCTGGTGCTGGATCTGCGCAATAATCCGGGTGGTGTGCTGCAGGCCGCGGTGGCCGTGGCCGATACCTTCCTCAGCGACGGCCAGATCGTCTACACGCAGGGGCGTCTGGAAGAGGCGCAGATGCGGTTTTCCGCCGATGGCGAAGACATGCTGGACGGCGCACCCATGGTGGTGTTGATCAACGGCGGTTCCGCCTCCGGTTCCGAGATCGTGGCCGGCGCGCTGCAGGATCACCGCCGCGCGGTCATCATGGGCAGCCGCAGCTTCGGCAAGGGCTCGGTGCAATCGGTGCTGCCGCTGCAGAGCGGGGCGGCACTGAAATTGACCACGGCGCGTTACTACACGCCGAGCGGCCGCTCCATCCAGGCGGAAGGCATCGTCCCGGATATCGAACTGGAGCGGCTCAGCGTACGCCAGGAGGAGGCGCCCCGCACCGGCATGGTGGCCGAACGGGATCTGGGCCGGCACCTGGACCGGGAGCAGCGGCGCGAGGAGGATGCCCGTCGCGAGGAACGGCAGAGTCTTGCCCGGGACGACTTCGTGCTGTTCGAGGCCCTGAACCTGCTGAAGGGTCTGCACATCCTGCAGGGCGAGCGATGAAACCGCGCTGGCACGGGCTGCTGTTCGCCTGGCTGCTGCTGTCGGCAACGGCCCTGGCGGAGTCCCCGCCGGCCGTGGTGATCATCATTGATGACATGGGTGACCGGCTGGAGGCGGGGAACCGTGTCCGCGACCTGCCGGGCCCGGTGGTCTGCGCCCTGCTGCCGCACACCCCGCATGCGTACCGCCTTGCCCGCGAGTGTCACGCCGAGGGCAAGGAGGTCATGCTGCACCAGCCCATGCAGGCAATGAACGGCGCGGACCCCGGTGCGGGCAGCGTGGGGCTGGATATGCACCAGGACGAGTTCGAAGCCCAGATCGAGGCGAACCTGGCCAGCCTTCCCCATGTCAGCGCGCTCAATAACCACATGGGGAGCCTGCTTACCCAGCACCCCGGACACATGGGCTGGCTCATGGAGGTGCTGCGCCGCCAGCCCGAGGAGATGATCTTCGTGGACAGCCGCACCTCACCGCGTACCGTGGCCGAGCAACTGGCGGACGAAGCAGGCGTGCCGGCCATACGGCGCGACGTGTTCCTGGACCACGACCCTGACGAAGCCAGTATCCGCCGCCAGTTTCACCTGCTGGTGCAACTGGCTCATCGCAACGGGGCCGCCGTGGCCATCGGCCACCCCTATCCCGAAACTCTTGCCGTGCTCGAGGACGAACTCCCGCGCCTGTATGAGGAGTACGGCTTGCGCCTGGTGTCGCTGCGCGAGTTTCTCGCCGAACAGCGCCAGGATCCGAATAGCTCCGAGTTCACCCCGCTGTCCGCGGGTCGTTACTGACCGATGAGCCTGTCACTTCTGACAGCTTGAGCGTTCCCGATCGTCAACCGGACAATGAACCTGTTTGGGGTTCATGCGGTTGCGCGCCGGCTCAATCCGCCCGTGATGTGTAGCGTTCCGGCCAGATCTGTTCCGGTTTCATCTCCAGGTGCTCCGCGATGATCCGTTCCCACTTTGGGTAGGGTCGGGTCAAGGCGGCCTGCGGCTGCTGCCGCGTTACACCATGCTCCCGGGCAAGTGCCGCGAGCGAGTAGCCGCGGATGGCAAGCTGGAACTTGATCCATTCTTTCCGGATGGTCGGGTCTTCGGGGACCTTGTTCGTATCAATGCTATTCATGGCCGGATCATCGCCGTGGTTGTGCCGACATCCGGGCGTCCATGTTGCCCCGACGGGTTCGGCGTTGCAGGACACGATTCTGGGTGGCAACAGTCCGTTCAGCCCCAAGACAACTATAGTCGCTGTGACGGGCAGCGAAACACGACATTAACACCCGATCGGGTGCCATGCAATTGTCGGAGTCGTGCATGAGGGATCGAAAAGTACGGAAGCGGGAAGGCCTCGGGGAACGGATCCGGGCGCTGCGCGGAGCGCGCTCACGCGATTGCTTTGCAGGTGAGTTGGGGATTCACAAGAATACGCTTGCCCGCTATGAACTGGGGCAGCGTGTGCCGGATGCCGCCGTTCTAAAACGCCTGTGCCGTGTCGCCCAGGTTCAGCCGGAGTGGCTGCTGGACGGCGAGGAGGCGCAGGATGACGGTTTCGTTGCGCCGCCGGTGATCGGTGCCACTGCGGTCAAGCCGGTGATGCAGCTGCATCGTGACTGGTTGAAAGCCCATCGGCTTGATGCCGGCGCCCTGTGCGTACACGTGATGAAGGACCACAGTATGGCGCCAGCCGTGGAACCCGGTGATGTGCTGCTGGTGGAACGCGGTAGCCCCCTGCCGCCGCGAGATGGTGCCCTGGTGTTGGCGCGACTGGATGGCCAGCCGGTGATCCGGCGGGCGAGGCATGGCGGCGAGGGCCAGGTGCGGCTGGAGTGTGATGCCGACGCGGCTAAGGCGGATGCGCTTGCCCTGTCCGCACTGGAGGCGGGGGGCTCCCATGAGCTGATCGGACGGGTGTGCTGGCACCTGGGCCGTCCCCGGCAGATCGCCGATGGTTAGCTGCCGGCGCGCTCGACAGCCTGCGCTGATCTGCCTAGGCTATGCAGCCGGTTCATGATTCAGGAAGCCACGCCGTGCATTGTTCCGTCTACAAGGGGCCAGGCGCCCCGGATCATTATCTCTTTCTGCCCTGCAAGAATGATTTCAGCGGCGTGCCGCAGGCGGTGCTTGACCGTTTCGGCCCCCTGGAGCATGTGATGGACCTGGTGCTGACGCCGCAGCGCCAGCTCGCCCGTGTCCGTTCCGTCACCCTGATGCGCGCGCTGCTTAAACAGGGCTGCCACGTGCAGTTGCCCCCGGACGACGAGCGCCTGCAGCCCAACGAGGGCCGACCGGTCGGCGACGACTGAGATTCAGAGGTCTGGCCCGGTGCGCGCCAGCCGGTGTCCGACCAGTGAGATATGCGGGCTAGCCTCCCTGGGGCAGGCTTTCCTCCTGCGCATTGGGTTTACGCGCTTCCTCCACAGGCCGGATCAGCCCCTCCTGGGTGACCGAGGACAGCAGCACGCCGTCCCGGGAGTAGATGTGTCCCAGGTTGAAGCCGCGCGCGTTGGATGCGCTCGGACTTTCCATGGTGTAAAGCAGCCAGTCGTCCATGCGCAGCGGGCGGTGGAACCACATGGCATGGTCCAGGCTCGCCATCTGGATGCCGCCCTGGTAGACGGTGCGGGCGTGGGGTAGCAGCGCTGTCCCCAGCAGGCGGAAATCCGAAGCATAGGCCAGCAGCGCCATGTGCAGCAGGGGATCATCCGGCAGAGTGCCGGCCGTGCGGAACCAGGCGTGACGGATGGCCGGGTCCTTGCGTTTCGGCTCCAGCGGGTCTTCCGGATCTACCGGGCGAATCTCAATGGGCTTCAGCGCCTCAAGTGCCTTGCGGGAACTCGGCGGCATCCGGTCCTCGTAGCGGGCCAGCAGTTCCAGCTCGGTATCCAGGGACTCCGGTGGCGGCACGTCGGCCATGCTGATCTGGTGATCCAGCCCTTCCTCCTGTACCTGAAAGGATGCGGAAAGGTTGAAGATCGGCCGCCCATGCTGAATGGCCACCACGCGCCGGGTGGAGAAGCTGCCGCCGTCGCGTGCCCGCTCCACCTCGTAGATGATCGGTGCCTCGGTGTCGCCGCCGCGCAGGAAGTAGGCATGCAGCGAATGAGGGGGGCGCTCCTGCGGCACGGTCCGGCCGGCCGCCACCAGGGCCTGGCCCAGCACCTGGCCACCGAATACGCGGCGCCCGACGATATTCCGGCTCTCGCCGCGGAACAGGTTCTCTTCCAGGCGTTCCAGGTCCAGCAGCGTCATCAGACGTTCCACCAGATTGTCCATCGTGTGTTCCTCGTGCTGTTGCGGGCCGTTGTCTCATGGCGGCCACCGCTTCGGAATGTCGTGCGTCGTTCGGTCTAGCGGGCCCGGACCCAGCCGACGAGCAGCAGTATGGTGCCCGGCACGGCCAGCAGCCAGCTTAACAGGGGTACGTCGCCTGCCATGACGAGGCCCGTTCCGTCACCGGCCTGCAGCAGGGCTGCCGTGATGAGCAGGGTGGCGCCCACCAAGGCCGTGGTGCGGCCGCGGCTACCGGCACGCAATTGCCGGTCCAGTTCCCGCAGCCGTTGCTGCTGTTGCTCCAGCGCGACCCGCATGGCCGCCAGATCGTCGATGGCGCGCAAGGCGCGCCCCGGCAGCAGCGGCAGTTGTTCGCCCCAGTTCGGCGCCTGCTGGCGGATGCGCGTCCACACCGCCTCCGGTCCCAGCTGGCGGCGCATCCAGCGCTCCATGTGCGGCTTGGCTGTCTGCCACAGGTCCAGGTCCGGATACAGCTGGCGGCCGAGCCCTTCGATGTTGAGCAGGGTCTTCTGCAGCAGCACCAGTTGGGGCTGGATCTCCATGTCGAAGCGCCGCCCGGTCTGGAACAGACGCATCAGCACCGCGCCGAAGGAAATGTCTTTCAGCGGGCGTTCGAAAATGGGTTCGCAGACGGTACGGATGGCGGCCTCGAACTCGTCCACCCGCGTACCCTCCGGCACCCAGCCGGATTCCACATGCAGTTCCGCCACCCGGCGGTAGTCGCGGTTGAAAAAGGCCAGGAAGTTCTCGGCCAGGTAGCGATGATCCACCGGGTTCAGGGTGCCGATGATGCCGAAATCCACGGCAATGTACTGGGGGTCCTCCGGGTGCGTGGTATCCACGAAGATGTTCCCGGGGTGCATGTCCGCGTGGAAAAAGCTGTCGCGGAACACCTGGGTGAAAAAGATCTCCACGCCCTTCTCCGCCAGCCGGCGCAGGTCCACGCCGCGGGCCCGCAACTCGGCGATGTTGCTGATCGCCACGCCGCTGATGCGCTCCATGACCATGACATCGCGCCGGGTTTCCTGGAAAAACACTTCCGGGATGTACAGCTGGGGCGAGTTGAGAAAATTGCGCCGCAGCTGCGAGGCGTTGGAGGCCTCGCGCATCAGATCCAGTTCGTCGTGCAGGTTCTTCTCGAACTCCGCCACCACCTCCAGCGGCCGCAGGCGCCGGCCCAGCGGCCAGTAGCGCTGCGCCAGCGCGGCAAAGGTGTGCATCAGGTCCAGATCCCGGTTGATGATCCGGTCGATATCGGGCCGTACCACTTTCACCACCACTTCACGGCCGTCGTGCAGGCGCGCGCCATGCACCTGGGCAATGGAGGCGGACGCGATGGGGTGGTCATCGAAGCGCTGGAACACGTTGGTGAGCGGCTGGTCGTAGGCCCGTTCGATGATGCGCCGGGCCTCGGCGGCGGAAAACGGCGGAACCCGGTCCTGCAGGTAGGACAGTTCGTCGGCCACATCCGGCGGCAGCAGATCCCGCCGGGTGGAGAGAATCTGGCCGAACTTCACGAACAGCGGTCCCAGGTCTTCCAGGGCCCGGCGAATGCGCACTCCGCGGTTCTCCTGGTGCCGGCGCACCCAGCGCCAGGGCATCAGGTATCCCAGCCAGCGGAAGGGCCGGAACAGGCGGGTGGCGAGTATGATCTCGTCCAGCCCGTGGCGCAGCAGCACCATGTTGATCCGGGCCAGGTGGAACAGATGGCGGGGGCGGATCATGATTTCGCCCACCGCTTGCGTTCCAGGCGCCGGATGCGGGCCTCCAGCCGGTCCGTGTCCTCGCGCAGCCGGTCGATGGCGGACAGATAATGTTCCACCTCGACGTGGGTCGGGAGCAGGCGGCTTTCCTCGGTAAGGTATTCGCCCAGGTTCATCTCCAGGGTTCGGCGGCCATCCGCGAACCGCTGCCAGGTACCGCGCCCCATACGGCCGAGCTGATGTGCCGGGACATCGCCCAGCACGCGGGCCAGTTGCTCCTCCCAGTCCACGTCCAGCCGGGCGAACAGGCTGCGCACGTCGCGCACCAGACCCAGGTCACCGGAGAAGTGCACGGCTGAACCACCACCTTCCGGGTCCTGCGCCAGCGCCAGCAGGTCGCCGGGACGGCCGCTGATGCGGGCATCCGGCTTGCGTTCGGGGACGTCCGCCGTGGAGACGACGATGGCGGCGTCTTCGAAGCGCAGCAGCAATCGGATTCCGGTGCCTTCCAGCTCGATGACCACGCAGCGCCCGGTCAACCGCTGCATGCGCGGTGTGACATCGGGATCCAGCTGCAGTAACTGGGTCAGGACGCGGGAGACAGCCTGCAGGGGAAGATCGAGCCAGCCCATGATCAGTAGCGGAAGCCCCGATGGATGGCCACCACGCCCCCGCTGAGGTTGGTGTAGTCGCAGTCCTCCAGCCCCGCCTCCTGCATCAAGCCGCGCAGGGTTTCCTGGTCCGGGTGCATGCGGATGGATTCCGCCAGGTAGCGGTAGCTCTCGGCATCGCCGGCCACCAACCGGCCCATCCGTGGCAACAGCTGGAAGGAATACGCGTCATAGGCCGGCTGCAGGGCCTTCAGATAGAGATGGGAGAACTCCAGAACCAGGGCGAAGCCGCCAGGTTTCAGCACCCGCTGCATCTCGCGCAGCGCACGGGCCTTGTCGGTGACATTGCGCAGGCCGAAGCCGATGGTGACCCGGTCGAAGCTGCCCGCCGGGAACGGCAGCGCCTCCGCGTTGACCAGCGCGTACTGCAGGTTACCGGTGAGCCCGGCGTCCAGCATGCGGTCGCGGCCCACCGAGAGCATGGCCTCATTGATGTCGGTCATGACCACCTGGCCGCGCGCGCCCACGCGGGGTGCCATCAGGCGACTCAAGTCACCGGTGCCGGCGGCCAGGTCCAGCACCTGCATGCCCGGCCGCAGCCGTGCCATGGCCACGGTCTGGCGCTTCCAGAGGCGGTGCAGGCCGGCGGACATGAGATCGTTCATCAGGTCGTACCTGCCGGCCACCGAGCGGAACACCTGGCCCACCCGGCGTGCTTTCTCGCCCACCGGCACCTGCTCGTAGCCGAAGTCGATCCGGTCCCCGGCCTCGTGCCCGCCGCTCACGACGTGCCCTCCCCGTCGTCACGGCGCTGATAGCCCGCCGCGGCGAGTTTCTCCAGGTAGCGGGCCCATTTCGCATCGCGATCGCGGCCCAGTTCATAGAGATAGTCCCAGGCGTAGAGCCCGCTGTCATGCCCATCGTCGAACACCAGGCGCACGGCGTATTCACCCACCGGCTCGATACGGCTGATGTTGACGTCTTCCTTGTTGACCTGCAGCACTTCCTGCCCGGGTCCGTGCCCTCTCACCTCGGCGGACGGGGAATGCACCCGCAGATACTCGCAGCTCAGTTCGAATCTCGCGCCGTCGTCGAAACTGACCTCCAGCACCCGGGACTGACGGTGCAGCTTGATCTCCGTGGGTATTGGCATGGTACCTCTCTCGCCGTGTTTGCCGGTAGCCGGCCGCGCGCCGGACGTGTCGCCGTCAGAGTATATACCGGCTCAGGTCCTGATCCTGCACCAGATCCCCCAGCTGTGCATCCACGTAGGCCGCATCCACGGTGATGGTCTGGCCGCTGCTGTCCGCGGCCTGGTAGCTGATTTCCTCCAGCAGGCGCTCCATTACCGTGTGCAGGCGGCGGGCGCCGATGTTCTCGGTGCGCTCGTTCACCTCCCAGGCCACCTGGGCGATGCGGGCGATGCCGTCTTCGGTGAACGCCAGGCTGCAGCCCTCGGTGTTCATCAGGGCCTGGTACTGGGTGGTGAGCGAGGCGGTGGGTTCGGTGAGTATGCGCACGAAGTCGTCCACCGACAGGGCGTCCAGTTCCACGCGGATGGGCAGGCGCCCCTGCAGTTCGGGAATCAGGTCCGAGGGCTTGGACAGGTGGAAGGCGCCGGACGCGATGAACAAAATGTGATCGGTGCGTACCATGCCGAACTTCGTGGAGACCGTGCAGCCCTCCACCAGCGGCAGCAGGTCGCGCTGCACGCCTTCGCGTGAGACATCCGCTCCGCTGCCGCTGTCGGCGCGTTTTGCCACCTTGTCGATCTCGTCCAGGAACACGATGCCGTTCTGCTCCACCCGCTCCACGGCCTGTGCCTTGACCTCTTCCTCGTTGACCATGCGTGCCGCTTCCTGCTCGCGCAGGACCTTCATGGCGTCCTTGATCTTCATGCGGCGCTTCTTGGTCTTGCCGCCGCCCATGTTCTGGAACAGGCTCTGGAGCTGGTTGGTCATCTCCTCCATGCCGGGCGGTGCCATGATCTCCACGCCCATGGGCGCAGCCGACACCTCAATGTCCACTTCCTTGTCATCCAACTCGCCGAAGCGCAGCTTGTTGCGGAACTTGTTCCGCGTGGCCTGATCCTGCGGCTGTTCGTCCTGGTCCCAGTCGGCGGTGGAGGCGCGCGGCAGCAGGATGTCCAGCAGCCGGTCCTCGGCGGCTTCCTCGGCGCGATACTTGACCTTGTCCATGGCCTGTTCCCGGGTCATCTTCACGGCCATGTCCACCAGGTCGCGGACGATGGATTCCACGTCCCGGCCCACGTAGCCCACCTCGGTGAACTTGGTGGCCTCCACCTTGATGAAGGGAGCGTTGGCCAGCCGCGCCAGGCGGCGGGCGATCTCGGTCTTGCCCACGCCGGTGGGGCCGATCATCAGGATGTTCTTGGGCGTGATCTCGTTGCGCAGCTCTTCCCCCACCTGCATGCGCCGCCAGCGGTTGCGCAGGGCGATGGCCACGGAGCGCTTGGCCTTGGCCTGGCCGATGATGTGACGGTCCAGTTCCTGGACGATTTCCCGCGGAGTCATTTCGGACATGATCAGGATTCCTGACGCTGGGAACCGGCCTCAGGCCAGTTCCTCAATGGTGAGCTGATGGTTGGTGAAGACGCAGATGTCGGCCGCGATACCGAGCGCTTCCTCGACGATCTGCCTTGCCTGCAACTCGCTGTGACGCAGCAGGCCCAGTGCCGCGGCCTGGGCGAAGGGGCCGCCGGAGCCGATGGCGATCACGTCATGCTCGGGTTCGATGACGTCCCCGTTGCCGGAGATCACCAGCGTGCTCTCCTTGTCGGCCACCAGGAGCAGGGCCTCGAGCCGGCGCAGGGCACGGTCGGAGCGCCAGTCCTTGGCCAGTTCCACCGCGGCGCGCACCAGGTTGCCCTGGTACTTCTCCAGCTGGCCCTCGAAGCGTTCGAACAGGGTGAAGGCATCCGCCGTGCCGCCGGCAAAACCCGCGATCACCCGGTCGTGGAACAGCCTTCGCACCTTGCGCGCGTTCCCTTTCATGACGGTGTTGCCCATGGAGACCTGGCCGTCCCCGCCGATCACCACCTGGCCGTTGCGCCGTGCCGCCAGGATGGTTGTGCCTCTGTACTGTTCCATGCGTACTCCGATGCGCTATCGCTCTGCCTGAAGATCGCAATGTGGGGTGCGCGCGACCCGTTTTAAAGGTCCGGCGCTCCGCGCGGCCCCGCCGATGGGCGTCGGGCTGCAAGGCAGTGCCAAGAATGGCCCGTTTTCCATGCTCGTCGGCTGGGCTCAATGATGACGGCTTTGACAGGGATGCCGCAACGAACAAGAAAACAGAGAGAAGGAAACCCGTGCCGTTGCCGGAGCCTTGGAGGCGGGCATTGACGAAGTGGTCCGCCAACTGCTTGATTACGGTCGCGACATCACATGGGCCAATGATCGGACGGCTTAGCGGCGCGGCTTACGGCGGGCGCGCGGGTGGGCAGCGTCGTAGACCCGGGCCAGGTGCTGGAAGTCCAGATGCGTGTACACCTGGGTGGTGCTGATATCGGCATGACCCAGCAGTTCCTGGACCGCGCGCAGATCGCCGCTGGATTCCAGTAGATGGCTGGCAAAGGCGTGGCGCAGCATGTGCGGATGGACATGACCCGGGAGTCCGGCATCCCGCGCCAGACCCTGGAGGCGCAGCTGCACACTGCGCGTGCTCAGCCGCCGCCCGAGACGGCTGACGAACAGGGCGGGTTCATCCGGTGCCGCGAGTTCCGGCCGTACCTCCAACCAGGCCCTGAGTCGCTCGCGCGCCTTGCGTCCCACCGGGACGATGCGGCTTTTCGCCCCCTTGCCGGTGACCTGCAACTGCCCGTCTCCGTGATCCACGTCCGGGACGTCCAGCGAGACCAGCTCGGACAGGCGCAGGCCGGACGAGTAGAACAGTTCGGCGATAGCGCGGTCCCGTGCCCGGAGCACCGGGTCGGCCGTATCATGGTCTGCGTCCAGCAGCCGGTGCATGCCGTCCACGTCCAGCGTGCGGGGCAGGCGCCGTGGACTGCGCGGGGCGGGAATATCATCGGCCGGGTTGGCGGGAAGCTGTCCCTCGCGTACCAGGTAAGCAAAAAAACTGCGCAGGGCCGACAGGCGCCGCTGCAGGCTGGGCCCGGCAAGGCCGCGTCGGTGCCCCTGGGCAACAAAGCGTCGAACTTCCTGTGCATCAATGGCCGCCCAGTCCGGCAAGCCGTTGTGGTCACACCAGGCCACCAGGGCATCCAGGTCGCGCCGATAATTTTCGCAGGTCCGCCGTGCCAGGCGGCGTTCCGTGGCCAGGTATTGCCCGAAACGCGTTACCCAGGCCAGCGCCTCGGGTGTCATGGCCGGTTCAGGTGGGGTGCCAGGGCATGCGCGGCCAGATCGGCCAGCTGCCGAAGGAATACGGTGCCCTGGGTGGGCTGGAAATGGTCTTCACTCAGGCTGGCGATGGAGAGCAAGCCGTTCAGCGACGGATGCCGGAGTCGCACCAGGGCGGCGGACCTCACCCGCGAGACGCTGCGCCCGAACAGGAATTTCGCCTGTTCGTCCGGCAATTGCCCACACACCGGGCGTCCTTCCCTGAGGAACCGCTCGAACTGCACCAGCGCCGGATCGTCCTCGGCCACCAGGTCGGCCTGTGCGCCCAGGCGCTTGGTGCCGGCGGGGACAATGACGCGCAGCGCCACGAAGTCCGCCCGGAACTGGTTGCGCAAGCCGTCCTTGAGTGCTTGCAGCGTGCCGTCCAGGTCTTGCTGGCAGAGCAGCTCGAGCGTCAGCCGGTGCATGCGCTCGGACAGCCGGTCATTTTCCCGGGCCACGGTCAGCAGTTCGTCCAGCCGCGCCTTCAGCTGGCGGTTCTGGGTCTGCAGGCGGGAGACCTGGTGTTCCACCAGCGAGATGGCGTCGCCACAGGCATGGGGGATCTGCAGCCGCTCCACCAGCTCCGGGTGCCGTTCGAAGAATTCCGGGTCGTGCTCGAGGAACGCGGCCACGGTCTCGTCGGTCGGCGGTTCCTGGGGACTGAGTTTCTGCTGCGTGCTCATGCTCTGCTCCTGGTGGCCGCAGGCGGCCTGGCCCTCGCAACAGTCTATAGAAAAAGTCCTTGCGGAGTCACGGCTTGGGTTCGCGCGGTGGTTTTGAGTCTGCAGAAGAGGCTGGGACTGTACCGAGGACACGCATGAACACATCCCTGTAGCTTGTCGGCGGCGTCCATGCCGCAGACAGTCCGCCATGCAATCCCGACCTCCGCTGACCCGCCTTGGCAGGTGCCATCTGGTGAAACGCGCGCCCTGGCGTTCAGTCTTCGAGGTCGATGTCGCCGTTGAATACGGTAACGGCCGGGCCGGTCATCCACACCGGTTCTCGCTCGCCGGCCCAGCGGATCTGCAAGCGCCCGCCGGGGAGGCCAACGGCCACCTCCTCGTCCAGCAGCCCCTGCAGTCGGCCTGCCACCACCGCCGCGCAGGCGCCGGTACCGCAGGCCAGGGTTTCGCCGGCGCCGCGTTCGTAGACACGCAGGCGGATGTGGCTGCGGTTCACCACTTCCATGAAGCCCGCGTTCACCCGGCGCGGGAACCGTGAATGCTGCTCGATCAGCGGGCCCAGAGCGTGCACCGGCGCGCCATCGACATCCGCTACCTCGATCACCGCATGGGGGTTACCCATGGAAACGGCGCCGATGGTCAGCGTCTCGCCGTTGACCTGCAGTGGATAGGTGGATGCCCGGTGTTCGGCGATAAACGGGATTTCCGGCGGTTCCAGGCGGGGTGGCCCCATGTCCACCATGACCTGGCCGTCCGGCTGCAGGTAGACCCGGGTGGGCCCACCCAGGGTCTGGATGGTGAGTTCGCGTTGATCGGTGAGCTGCTGTTCCTGAAGGAAGACGGCAAGGCAGCGCACGCCATTGCCGCACTGTTCCACTTCGCTGCCGTCGGCATTGTAGATGCGGTAGCGGAAGTCCATGCCCGGCTCGGTGGCCGGAGCCGCCAGCAGTACCTGGTCGCAGCCCACCCCGTAGCGGCGATCGGCCAGCCGGCGCACCTGGGCAGTGCTCAGTTCCACGGTTTGATTGATCGCATCGAGCACGACGAAATCATTGCCGATGCCATGCATCTTGGTGAACCGCATCAGGGCGTCTCCGGCAGTAGCCGTTCGTCATCCATCAGGGCGTCCAGCGTCTCCCGCCTGCGGACCAGGTGGACCTGGGAGCCGTCCACCAGCAGTTCCGGCGGCCGCGGTCGGGTGTTGTAGTTGGATGCCATCACGAAACCATAGGCGCCTGCGGACCGCACGGCCAGCAGGTCACCCTGCTCCAGCACCAGCTCCCGGTCCTTGCCGAGGAAATCGCCGGTTTCGCACACCGGACCCACCAGGTCATAGCAGCGTCCCTGGCCCTCGCGCGGCCGTACCGGCTCGATACCCTGCCAGGCGGCGTACAGCGCCGGTCGCAGCAGGTCGTTCATGGCGGCGTCGATGATGGCGAAGTTCTTGTCGGGCGTGTGTTTCAGGTACTCCACCCGGGTCAGCAGCACGCCGGCGTTGGCAACGATGGACCGCCCGGGTTCCATCAGCACCTTCAGGCCGCGCCCCTCGAGCAGCGGCAGCAGCTCGTTGGCATAGGCGGCCGGGCTGGGCGGCGCCTCGTCCTGGTAGCGCACGCCGAGGCCGCCCCCGATGTCGATATGGGAGAGCCGCAGGCCGTCGGCGGCGAGCCGGTCCACCATGGCCAGCACCCGATCCAGCGCATCCCGGAACGGGTCGGTGCGGGTGAGCTGCGAGCCGATGTGGAAGTCCACGCCCACGAAACGCAGGCCGCTGAATTCCGCGGCCCGGCGGTACAGTGCCTCGGCCTCCGCCAGCGGAATGCCGAACTTGTTCTCCTTGAGCCCCGTGGAGATGTACGGATGGGTCTGGGCATCCACGTCGGGGTTCACCCGCAGTGAGACCGGCGCCACCGTATTCATGTGCGTGGCCACATGATGGATGCGCTCGAGCTCTGCCTCGGACTCCACGTTGAAGCAGCTGATGCCGGCATCCAGGGCCCGTGCGATCTCGTGCTGGGTCTTGCCCACACCGGAGAAGACAATCCGGTCGGGCCGTCCGCCCGCGCGCAGGACCCGTTCCAGCTCGCCTTCGGAAACGATGTCGAAGCCCGATCCGAGGCGCGCCAGCAGGTTGAGCACCGCCAGGTTGGAGTTGGCCTTAACCGCGTAGCAGATCAGGTGGTCCACGGCCGAGAAGGCCTGGTCATAGGCCTGCCACGCGGCCTCGATGGCGGCGCGGCTGTACACGTAGGCGGGCGTGCCGTGCGCCTCGGCGATGGCGGTCAGGGGTACGGCTTCGGCAAACAGTTCGCCGCCGCGCGGCTGGAACGGCTCCATGCTGGCTCCGGTTGCTTGGGGTTGGTGGTGTGGATCCGGCTCAGGCCGCGACAGATGCGCTGACCGTGGCCATGGCGGAATCCGGCAGGTACAGGTCACCTTTCTGGCCACAGGCCGTAAGCAGCGCCAGGGCCAGCAAGCCGATACCCAGGGTGCGCATGTCCATTGAGGAAACCCTCCTTGCCGGGAATCGCCGCATTATACCGGCCATCATGGCAGCGGGCGATGGGTGACCGTGGCCGCTGCACCGGGGTATGCTGCGGCCCATTCAGGTTTCCGGAGGAGCGGCAGCGATGCACCAAGAATTTCTGGACTGCGTGGAGGTCGGTGCGGGCGATGATGCCAGGGCAAGCGTGATCTGGCTGCATGGCCTGGGAGCCGATGGCCATGACTTCGAACCCATCGTGCCGGAACTGCGCCTTCCTGCCGAATTGGGAGTTCGCTTCCTGTTTCCACACGCGCCGGTTCGCCCGGTCACACTGAACGCCGGCATGGCCATGCGCGCCTGGTACGACATCATCGCGCTGGGCGGTAACGCGGAGCAGGACGATGCCGGCATCCGCCAGTCGGCGCGGCAGGTGGAGGCGCTGATGAAGCGGGAGCATGAGCGGGGGGTTCCGGCCGAGCGGATGGTCCTGGCTGGATTTTCCCAGGGTGGCGCCATCGCCCTGCATCTGGGCCTGCGCCACCCGGAGCGGCTGGCGGGGATCATGGGGCTGTCCACCTATCTGCCCCTGGGCGATACGGTGGAGGCAGAGCGCCACGAGGCGAACGCGGCGACGCCCATCTTCCTTGCCCACGGCAGCATGGATCCGGTGGTTCCCATGACCATGGGTGAGCGCTCCCGTGACGGGTTGCAGGCCATGGGATACCCGGTGGAATGGCATGACTATCCCATGGTGCACCAGGTGTGCATGGAGGAAATCGCGGACATCAGCGCCTGGCTGCAGCGGGTGCTGGCGGGTTGACCGCCGGGTTTGTGGTGTTGGTGTTCGCAGGATTGTCTGGGGTGGCTTCGAATCGGCCGCGGCGTTGGTCCCATCGCTGCGGACACGCATGAATACATCCCTGTAGCTTGTCGGCGGCGTCCATGCCGCCGACAGTCCGCAACGATAGGACCAACACCACGGCCTGATGTCGGGTGACGCCGCTGGCCGAGGCGCCGCGGAATGGCGGTGCCCCAA
>LFIK01001014.1_pt1 | contig 21807 bp, 14 predicted proteins | sample 643401 | NCBI WGS metagenome assembly LFIK01 (sample SAMN03777447, study PRJNA286221) | soda lake metagenome | biome: soda lake; feature: Kulunda steppe; material: water; isolation source: sample T5-Br brine of Lake Tanatar-5 | place: Russia: Kulunda steppe | collected 2010-07
ACAAACACGTTCCAAAATGTACCGAAGAAGGCCAAACATATTGTCTGTCCACCCGTTTGCGCTTGGTGTTTCACATACAATGTTTGAATTGGACCACCACTTACTCGGATCCCCGACACCATTCCATCGATCTCTGCGCCCGAAACATTGTAAACGCTGTCGCTGGTAGCGCTGTAAACTGTCCGACGTTATACGCAGGTACTCGCGTTGCCCCCTGTGTGATTCCGTCCCACGATGAACACAAAGACGCATGTATTTCCACCAGGCGTTGGAAAAGGCATTGGTGTTCGCAAACGGAGCAAATACTTGTAATTCGTTATCTCGAATCATGACAAGGATCGCCGAGCGGGTGACTGTCCATACGTAATGGACCGTATTTAAAACAACATCTGGATCTTTATATCCACGGCCGTACACGGGTAAATCTAATTTTGCACACAGTTGATGATCAAACATGGTATCGGTGTAAGGGTTGTCAACTAACCGCTGCTTCACGACAGATAACGAAGTACATACGACATTAGGATCATTTTTCTGCTGACAATTGAGAGTTTGTAACACAGAAAAAACATTTCGACGAATGTCCTCGATTGTGCGTGAAATGGTAACAAATTCAGGAATATCAATGCCGAACTCAGTGTGCAAACGGCATTTCACGTGCCTCCACCATGCGCGACATTTTTGCACATCTTGAAACCAAGGAACACGATCAAACAAGTCGCAAAAGTGTGAGATGCCAAACGTAGTCATGGAAATTGCAGAATGCAGAGAACGTAAACTATACAGAAAATACAGAGAATACGAAAGCACAGATTATGTAAGATCCATCTAGCGTACCAGGGCATTGTATAGGGTGTTTGCTCGTAGCATAGAGCATTCAACATGCAACAGTGTACCGTTTATGTTTTTGCTGTCAAGTGGTTGAATGTCTGAATACGGATTGCCGGTCATTAAAAGCAACGGGTTTTCGACAATTCTTTTCTGTACCTTCTGGAAAAGCGCCGAAAATGTCCAACTACATGACCTTTGAGCCAAAGTCGGTTACAGCTCTAAATTATCAGGATATTGTAGATTTCGCAAAAGGACGTTCAGTTTCACAAGCGCGTGACCGGTGCGCACATGCTATACCAAGAGGCTTGTCCGTATCGACGGTTAATTTGTGTGATATCCTATCTAAGGCGGCATACCTTGAGGCTAATCTTGGAATTAAAGCGGAGACCATCACGATAGATATAGACACACTCGTGTCTTCGGGTACAAGTCTCGCCCCACAACAATCACCGATGCTACTACAATGAAAAGGCACCATGAAATTAGGATCCTAATATTAATACACAGCAAATGTCGCTATGTGAGTTCATTAAAAGCATTCAGCAAAGCCAGGTGCTCTTATTATTAAACCCGGGCAGTACAATCCCGCAAAATCACAGCAGTGCGCAATTACGCCTCTCATCTTCTAATCACCTTGGTTCCGGTGCGTACGGAAATGTGTACCAGGGTACACTTATGTATTTCCATGCCACGCGAGAAAGACAACGCGTGCAGGTAGCCGTCAAAATTGGCACAATGGAAGACACTTTAATGGAGCTGATTGTCGGTTGCGTATTGAACTCGATACCGGAGCACAAAACTCAAGGTCTTGTTCGTCCGCTTGCGTATGTTCTGAGTCCAAAAGCGCCAAACTTTGTCGCCATGGTCTATCCTTTGGGGAAGCCAGTATCTATCGATTCCTCAATCGTAGAGCGGGACCCGTTGGAGTACGTTTTACAATCAGGGTCGCCAAGTGCAGTGGACGCAATGAATGCTTTGATCACGGGAGTACGCAACCTGCATAGATTGGGTTTTGCCCACATGGACATGAAGATCGACAACACTATATACATCGACGATCCTGCAAACCAGAACGAGGGCAAAGGTCTTTACATTATCGATTATGGCTGTGCTGAGCATCTTACATATGGAAACTTTTCTGAAAGCATAACATGCTGTGGCACAATACCGTTTGTATCTCCTGAATTTCTTTTGTGTCAAGCACGTGAAGAATGTGCTGAACAGCACGTGGAGGACCTGCTTCGCATGGTGAAAACGTTTTATAAAGCAAAAGGTTGTTTTGGGACACACGCAATCGATATGCTTCAATCCTTTGCTCAAAATGATAGGTACACGATAAAACCACCAAGGAAATGGCGATGCGATCCGTTGAAACATGATATCTGGTCGCTAGGGATATGCCTGTTACTGTTGGCGCGTGGACACATTACTCCAGAATGGGACGGATTCGTAGATAGCACTGTCATGCCACGCGAACTTTGGAATAGGATACCCTCAGTGTGCACCCTTGTTACGTACGTGTCCAAACACGTATGCAATAGCCGCCCAAAGCTTTGTGTCCACAGCCGCAATAACGATGCCTTATGGATGTGCAGCGGAGGTTGCGGTGGCCGTGTAAAAAATGTGTATAAAGCCGTACTGCAACAGGCTTCACTTCGACAATCAAACAGCATTGTGGCGGCCACAATAAACAATGGAATTGATCGTGATGATGATTGTCGAGGAGACTCCCGTGACGTAATAATCAGGATGAACACATGGATTTCGTGTGTAAGGCGTTTGTGCTTGACATGGGACCCATGCAATCGTTCCGATGTTGTGACGCTGCAGCGCGTGTTTAAAGCGTGTTTCGACCAGCCTTGTAACGCTGCTGCCGTGCGATCCGAAAAACGTAGGCACTCACCATGTAGCGCTATCTTATTGTCGAGGGTGATGCACGCTGTATCATCCATTGTTGTTCAAGTGTGTCGCAAGCAGGACGATCTGGGACTGTTACCTGAGCAAATGCATTTACGCGTCAATACACAGATCATGGCCCAGGTCAACTTGCGTCTGCCGCAGATTTTCAATAAGGTTTCTAAGCATCGCATTCTTTGTTTAAACATTCTTGCAACCTGTCTGGAAAATTCAGTAACAACGTTTGTCAATGCAATCGAAACCATTCTGCATAACGTGCCACCGCACCTGCAAAACTGCCATTGGTTTAACTGCGCAGCAGGAAGCTGCAGGAAAGCGGAACAGATCATGCAATTGGTCTACTGGCTTTTTGAATATGCGTTATCGGGTGCCGTTTGCATTGTCTCCAGAATAAGCTCTTCCGTCGGTCTGGATCATCTAATCCAAGGTTTGGGTGGTAAACGACTTCTCTATGTTCCATGGAACCCTCAATTGTATTTCTTATACCCGGACTGTGTCAATGACCATTATATCGATAACACTGTTGCTCGTTGTTTCCGTGGCCACGAAAAGCAAGGCACTCATGACGTTCGTCACAGAATCCCAAACAACTGTCAACAAAACGTTGCGTGCAAGGAATGGTTGTCATCTTTGACAACAAGCACGTGCTTTGGCATTAAAGTGCCGGATCAGAAAATTGAACATTGTGCATTTCATGCTACGATATGGTGTATTTTGTGTTCCGGTTCGGAATTTGGCCGCGTCTTACGTAATGAATCAATAATACCCGGTTCAGCGACATAGCTCCACGAGATATGCGGTTTCTGTAAGAACCTGTCTTGACTGTTCAATATAATAAAAAATTGCAAAAACACATTTGCTAGTTCATGTAATGTTTTCAGATGTGTATACGCGTCCGTACAGTAATGAGTGTATAGGTGGGTCATCTGACCCTGAAACGTTGGTCACTTGTGTGGATCATGGACAGAGCACAAGGGTCAGGACATTCTACGGCTTCTTATTTCGCTGCATCAAGCCATGGTTTGGTGCGTGTTAAGGAAACAGTTGCCCCTACAGCAGGTATTTCCAAAACCAAACCGTGCGTGTTAATTTACAAGGATAATCTATACAATGCACTCACGTCTATCAGTGCTGTCGGTAGCCAATCTGTACCACACGTGCGTGCATATGTGCAGCGCCCTCGCGCGCTGGGCGATGGTCATGTAATTGCGTTGACTTACCTGGCCTCTGAATCAAGGTCATAAAGTAACCCGGAGCAATGGCAGATCCCGATCCGCTAGAAGAGTATATGAGTAAATCACTGGAGAACGCTCATTGTTTGTTTGATGGTGCTTTTGACGCCTGGTGCGAAAGTACCGGGGTAAAGATGGAATTGGAGGATGCGAACAGCGTTGTCGGACACGACAGTATTGTAGAAAGACAGCCATCGAAAGAAGGTTTAGTGGAACAACGTCTCATTCAAGCAAACTCATCGCCGAACGATACATCATCTCCTTATCGTTCACCGGAGTACAGTGGTTCCGCCGTTTTATCAGCTGTTGTCCACGGTGTATCTGTTGATCTCGAACACCAAACTCTGCACTCGTTGCTCCATAGTGTCTTTGGATCAAGGCGATTTGGTTTAAAACATGTTATTGCAAAGGTTTTCCGTCTGCAGCCATCTGCTTCGCATCCTTTTGTTTTTCATTCCATGCAAACACTCCTTCAGTACTTTCGGTACACCAAATCTCTTGGGCAAGGAAAATATGGATCAGTGTACCTGTCGACCTTTACGGTGTCTGCCAAGGTGGGGACACCGGATCGATCATGGATTGACACCATTAATGTCCCATTAGCTGTCAAGTTGAACATGGAGCATCCCGAGCATTTTGATCCGGAAAAGCTTCACGAAAGCGACGTACCCATGAGCAGCACAAGTGTTGAGCTGGTAATGCGGGAATTGCGCACGATTCGGGCGTTTGAAGCCGTTGTAGCTATGGGTGCGTGTCCGCACTTTCCGCTACTTTATCATATATTTCAGGCCAAGACCACAAATCACCAAACATTCACATCGTCTCGTTCGCACGACATCTCCGTGTTCGGTTACTCCATGGAGACCGCCATGATATCGTTCAGCTCATTTTGTCAAACACATTCGGAAATTGACATTGCACCACTCCTTGCCCAATGTGTGGTCGGTATTGCAGTAGCCGCTCGTGTCGGAATTGTTCATAACGATTTGTATCCTTCCAACGTGTTAGTGTATCCTTGCGAACCAACACAGCTAAGATATGTCGAGTCTGGGACGATTGGTGTAACCATCAACACATGCAGCAACTCGAGCAATAAAGGATTATTTGCAGTCCTCTCGGACTGGGGACTGGTGACAAGTGCTGCATTGGGGCCTCGAAGTACTGTTGCCCACATGGGCATTATCGACCCGTACGACAATTCAGATTTCAAAAGTAAACCGTGTATGGATGGAGAGCACGAAGCATTGTATGGAAAATATAGAAGATCAGGTCGTTTGGCAGAGGCAGAAACATTGAAACTTGAGTGCGTGGTACACCGCACCATGGACCCCAAGACCGGTGTTCATGTGACATACGTGAAGGAGGTCCCACTGTGGTGTCGTGACCTGATTGCAATTGTTGTTGGAGTATACCGTCTTACTTCATGCAGACTGTCCGAAGCCGCGTTTCCGTGGATCACAGCCGTGTATTACGCAGTCAAAGAAGCTGTTCTCAAACAGCAAATAATGTCCCCTAATGCCATTGTAGACTTTGCAAAACACATTACGTCGGAATCATTTTGCCTCGCAAACAATGCTGAGTATGTCTACCGCGCAAGTTTCAAGCCTGTGATGGATTCTAAACAATGTGATTTAGCTCGTGGCTCAGATCCGACATTTGCAACGTTTGACCTAGATCTTGTCCAGTTGCATCAAAGCGTGATTAATCGTGTCTTGCATGCAAAACCTTTTTAATCATTGTAGCACGTAAAACGACATGACGTGCCATCGAATTCGTGGTATGCGCTCCGCCAGTACCTGTATACATATTTACTTAGATTACCCTAGGCTATTCGACCTTGTTCGATGTTTGCTGCGCCGCCGTTGTCTCTTCTTTTGCTGTGATGGTGTCCCTTTTTCTTGTTTCATTGCCTTTTCTGCTTCTGCCGCTTTCTGTTCTACATGATTGGTAGCTCCCACGACCTGACAGTGTCGTGTGGTATGACCATGAGGGTGAACCCCTGCCTTGTGCTCAGCCTCAAGCTGGTGGTGCAGACGCTCTATCTCCTTCATCTCTTGTACGAGAGCTGCATACAACTTGATGTAACCGGACACGCGGTGTGGACTTGATACTACGATTTCAGAGGACCCCGGATGCTCTTCGTTATAGTGTACGTCCACATGCGTGTTCTTAATGTCGGCTGAATCAAGGCGGTTTTGCGCTCTTTCTAGCAAATCTCCCAAAGACGTGATACGGGTCATTGCTTTGCTCAAAGCGTCCTGTCTTTGCTTGCTTAAGATTGTTCTGTGGTTTGTCATTTGCGGTGCGTTTGTCAAACATTTGACCAGGGTGTCCTGTGGTATATCCAAAGAAAGAAGGTACTGTCCAAGACTGTTTTTCTCCAACAAATTTGTTCTAGGTTTGAGAACAAGGTTTGGGGGTAATTCTGGAATCGACGTTGCATCAAGTTCGTCTTTTAAACAATACCCGAGGGCCACTAGTTTGGCATGCTTCAAACCCGGGCTCTTGGCAAAGTCTTCAAGAGCGTTTATAAATTTCGGGGACACGGGCGAACCACTCATTGGTAAGTGCAGTTACACTGGTGCACACATAAACTATACATGGACATGTATAAATGCCTAAATGCAGCAAACTATTTTGTGCTTTGTAACAAATAATGTATTAACGGTCATGCTCAAAGCGCAACCACAGTATCTGGGTTCACTTTGTGCTTGATTTCTTCAGCCAACGCATTCAATTTCTGCACACACATATCAAAGGCCTCCGTTATAATAGCGTCTGCTTCCCCTGGCTCTGAGGATTTAGGGCGAAGTAGTACAATGACACTTTTTACATCCGCAATTCTTCTTGTCGTGACACCAAAAAAATCAATGCGAGGGTGTAAAATAGACAGTTGTGACTCCAAAATGCCGGCAATCGTCTCTGAACATTTGTGCAGTATGTATTGGATTGTGTCTGAACCTAACGTTTCTTCACACCCAGGAACATGCAAAGACTTGGTAATGTACATTCTCCTTTCGGGGCACGGTTGTACAAGAAGGGAATCCTCCCCAAGGGACATGGTATGTAGCATGCTTCCAGCGTCCGGTCCGGTGCAGTCCACACTTGCCCCCATGGACGAGGCACCGTTTTTCAAAGGCGAAACCTGCATACCTTGGTCAACGATCTCGTCGGAGCTGTGTGCACATTGCAGCGTTGTATCAAGTAAAAAGACCGCATCTGCCGAGTATAGGGTGACCCTTCTCAAGAATGTGAAAAGGGTGTAGACCAACGTGGAAATTGGTTTAGGCGGGTTTGACGCGGTCTGACCTGGCTTCGGATAGCTGGTTGTACGTAAGCTCATTCTGTTTTACATACGTTCCGGGTTCAACCTCTCGTCTGGAAAAAAGTTCTGGTTTGTCGGTAATTAAACAGAGCTCATGGGGCTTTGCGAGCTGTGACTGAGGTGTGAGACCAAGCGAATCCGCTGGGACGCTGCCACGTTTGCATGTCACATGCAAATCTGTACATTCATCTCCAAGCGCGCACACGCCGCCAAGCAGGTGCGTCTTACAGTGAAAGAAATGATGCTCAGTTTCGATGTGTTTGTATGGACAATCGTATTTCGTACAAAAACCATTTTTATGGAAAAATGAGCACGCCGGGATAAATGATGGATCATATGTATGTAGTTCAGGACACTCGTCCCCGTAGACGCAAAGGCCTTCCACCCATTTCATGCAGACCACGGGTAAGGAATTACCGTGTCGGTCTACCTTGCGTGCGTATAATGCGTTGTGTGTACCACCATGGGCTTTGGCGGTTGATTGGTTTTCTATGTCCGTGCAACGACGCTTGATCCGTTTTTGTTGTTTGACGTTCCACTCCCCCATAAGTTTCCTGTTCACATCAATATCACACGCCAGGTGAGAGCCCGGTAGCACATCATCACCCATGATTCCAGTGGTGCAAGGAGCACGATTACCATGCTGTTGACCAATGTGTAAGCGACGAGCGCATTCAATAAATGATTCTCGTCTTTTCATTTCTAAGGCAACAATTGAAATTTCAAGATCACTGCCAGGAAAGTCTTTAGGGATTTGGCGTTTGATGCGTCTCGGTATGTGCCCTTGTATTATTGTATCTCTCTCCTGCTCCCTCAGCGACTTCTGAACAGTGTGCGTCTTGTTTTGTGGGTGGCAGGCACCGACTCGCGAAGTACAATGACCGTTTTCAGTGCTATGCGAATGCTGGCGTTGTTTGTCATTCTTCCCGTTTTGGGCCCTGTTTATTGTGTGACTTGAATATCTCGGGAGCACGGATTTGCGATTATCTGTAGGATAGTCAGGACGACCGCTTCTATTTGAAACCATACAAGGCCCAGGACTGACAACAGCCCCATTGTCCACTGTATATTTTGGCCTCTTGATTCGTTGTAAAATGCTCAGGCGCGATCTTTCTTTTGCACACTGCGCACTATGGGGATCTCGGGTTAAACATGCGTTGGCAGTTAGCTCACGGGATACACCCGTTTCTAACGGTGCGTTGCCTTCATAATCAACGTTTACATAACCGGTGTGTCGACGTCGGTCCGATGTGTCCTTTTGGCGGCGTTCACGTGTGTGTATCGAAGAAACCTTGCGATGCCCTCTTGGGCTCTTAGTTCGAGAACGCCGATTCAAACACGGTTCCAGACTTCGGTCCGCGTAGTCCTCTGTCAACCGTTTTCTTTGGCGGTCGCGGCGTCTATTGCGGTATCGAGGCATCCATAAGCAAAGAATACAAACACCATTATACCGTTTCATATGCCGCGCCCGTGTGCGGCGTAGGCGTGCCCCGGTGTCGGACACCTGGGTGTGAAAGATAGTGTGGTCCTTTGTTCTCAGATCTTGTCCGGTCCTGTTGGCCGTTGTCATTTAGGCATCGATCAACAGTGACAAATAAAAAGTACCCCCTGCTCCTCGCCACCGATATCCATTGTTTAGGCAAATGGATAAGGGAGGGAAGGAACAGGGGGTACAAGGAGGAGAAAGCGAGCGGCACGGGTGTGAGAATTTATAAACAATAAAACAAAAAGCGATGCACGCACTGTGAACAACACAACGCACTCTCACAGAGCCTACATACCTACACGTGAACAAGACATTGGGACAAACATCTACCACAAACCAAGCTTTTTAATGAGATAAGACAAATTGTAATACCTACCTAACAAACACACACAATAGCTATATCTAGCAATATACACGTACCTTTTATATCTCTGACTACGTTTTATGTTAGCTTTGTTTTTTGAACGGCGGAACCTGGGTCTTCAATCGGAGAGTCTTCTACAATAAGGGTACTGTGATATAATATTCATAAGTGATGAACCATGGTCAGTTGCGGGCATGTACAACGTATCGCGATACCACAATGAAAATACTATTAGCAATAGCACGGTATACATTCGACATTACACAGCTGGTGTAGAAACGAGAGAAACAGTGCATGTAATAGAAATGTGGATCTGCCAAAAATACGTAGCGCATGTGCGTGCTTCTTTCTTCAAGAGCTACATTCCAGTCATTTTACATGAAATCACCGGAGAGCATCAAATTGAAGATGCTCGCACAACGCCTTGCGATGCTTCCCGATCTGCATGGGAGACAACTGCCTGTGGTTACCTACGGGGGGCCATTGTTGGCATGTGACCGGACGAACGCAAGACTTGCGGACACAAACTTGTGTTTTTTTTTCGTTCGATTATGCTGGAGTCATGTCGCACGGGTGTATAACCAAGGCTTTTTACGGTGTTTCTAGCCCGGTTTAATGAGCTTTTAATTAACCATCGGGTCGTATTTTAAGAAGTGAGGCAACGAAAACCTTTGGGTGTAGGCTCATAAATATTTACTTGCGGTATGAAATCCACAGAACGTCAGCCTAAGAAAAGTGCCGTTCACACTGTAGTGCATAACGCATTATTTCTGCTGGCGCACTCGTCTTTACGCCATCGCATTCTTCCCATTGTGCAATGGGGTGTGTTTGCAAGAGACCGAACGCTGGCAAGGGAAATAAAAAAATTACATATTAATGAAGAACCAGGAAGAAGTACAAGCTCCGTGTCTTTCTTTTATGTTCGAAAAGCTAAAACAAGTGTTAAGAACGGTACCGTGTTCGTTTTTTTAGGGTCAATGACTGATGGTCTTGCCACCCTGCACCAACATCCATTAGACGACCTGTTTCCGCCACAGTGCGATGTTGTGCTTGTTCATTACGCTCGTTTTGTTCGCGTTTCTCAATACGCACAGGACTTTGTACAGTCTATTGAACACGCTGGGTTAAAAAACGTGTTTTTGTGGGGATTTAGTATGGGGTCCGCCGTGGTCTCTTGTGTTTGCGAAATAAATCGTTCAAAACGCATATTTAAATGTATTGGCGTAGTGTATAACTCATCCTTTGTATCTGGTGTGCGCAGCATACTAGCTTCCCACTGGTACGGCAGTATGAACACAGATGACGTACATATGGTCAAATTCGCAGCGCTTGCTCAAGCGCTCTATACCGAAAACCTGAACAAGTGTCGGTGGCGTACACTGTGGACATTAAAGCAGGCCGATGCCGTGAATTTGTACATGACAGGGAGGGATAAGCCGTTTGAATGCCAAACCTCCTCGTGTCTTGAAAAGTGGGACATCAACGTCCCGGTAATTATTTTTTCATCGTACTCTGATAAAATTGTCCATCACATGCATCAGGTCAACATGTTTCATACGCTGCGCAAAGCTGGGGCTAACGTTTCTCTTTTTACCCATGAAGCTCCTGGTACCCACGGGCACGACGTGTACAATGTGGATCGAGTACGTAAGATCACACGGCAAAAGATCTCTCATTGGTTTGCATCCCGGGCCGAACGTGCACCGGCACTCTCCCAGCATGGACACGATATCGATGTTTTTGTCAACGTGCTCGCGGACTGCGATTGTTGGCACGAGAGTAAAGACGCAGACCCCGAGCGTCTCCCTGCGAACGTATTTGATGAGCGTCTACACAAGACGACAGCACCCGTTCTCAAACACATTTTTTTGCAATGAACACCCTTTGGTGCCGTTATGCCGCCACTTTAACTGGTCTTGCGCGTCGCACCGGCCTATGGGCGGTGGTTGTGTAACCATTAGGCAACCAATTCGTGTTTGCAAAGACCGTTGTGTTTGTGACACGGAAACTACCTGTACATGTCGAGCTTTACAAACTCGCATGTTTTTCGACACCCGGCCTGTGTTAAGGATTCAACCTGGCAAACGAGTTTAAAGAAGTGCGCGGATTCGTTGACATGGTTGCGAACAAATGGCGCTGCGTTATCTGGGAATGAAGCAGCTACGCACGACATCATGATTGGTTTTGACGCTGAAATGACCACCATAGACCCGGAGAATGGGTATTTGATGGAAATTGGAGCTGTTGCCATTACCCCAGATATGAAACCACGCGCATCTCTGCATATTATTCTGGGATTGACAGAAGATCAGCTTGACACGTTAAGTGATTGGAGTCGTGTTCATCACTCCATTCCTCGGGCGTACGAAGGAGGACTATCTCTGATAGACTTGTGTCGGGAGTCTTCTGTCACTCTTGAACAAGCCGACGAAACGCTCGAGTGCTTTGTAGAGGCCTTTCGAGGCAATGATTCGCGTCTTCTTGCTTTGTGCGGAAACTCGGTGTGGCGAGATTATTTGTTTATTCAAAAGTACTTGCCAAAGACAAAGGTTCACATACATCACCGAGTTGTCGACGCAAGCTCTGCACGTGAAATCTTGCGAAGGCATTGCCATGTCGCGGGGTATCACGTCAAGCCACCGCGGCCACTCAATGCCCACTGCGCCATGTACGATGTGATTGATGCTATTAATTACCTCAAGTGGCATGGATCCATCATGTTTCATGAGCATTCAAAGTCATATGAACTTGAGACCCTCCCTGTAAACCTGCATCGGCGCATGGGATTTGAGGCTGTCATCGAACTTGCCAAACAAAACAGTTTAAGCAATTTACCATTTGTACCCGGCACTCAATACTCGCAAGGATATAGGAGTAACGACTGCGGCGAGTACTCACTCAGGCAACACAATGCACGGTCTCGATTTAAGGGTTTTCACAGTCATTACACTGGCAATATGTCACCAATTGTAAAAACAAACAGCACAAACACGTCGCATCGGATTATGTCCAGATAGGTTTTGTGTAATAGTAAGCAGGCTCTGAAACAAACAAACTATACAAGTCCCTCAGCTTGTTTCCCTCGATTTTCATGGGGCGGTTTACCTGTACGCGGAGCCGGCGTTGTCAATTGTCCGCGTACGTAAAGATAGGTTGCAATGCGAGAAATGTTGGACTCCGAAAACAAAGATTCTTCAAGCAGATTCTTATATACAACTTCATAAGACTCATTGTTCCACCGGTCTTTCCAATTTGTTTGAATAAGTTGCTGCGTTTGATTCACCTTATCTTTAAAGGTGTTGAACACAGTCGTTTTCCACCTTTCCAGCTTTTCATTCCATTCTCGTGATTTGTTTTTCAACAAGAGACAATTTTGATAGTTCAGGTAGATCGGAGGAAGAAATGGGATTTGAATGGAATGAACAATGTCTTCTAAAAATCGTGTCGTGTGCATTTGGTTCCACTGTACGTGTACTCGGTCCCGTCGTGTCGGATTCCTCTCGAAAACAGATCGTATATCATCGAAAACAGCCTTGTTTTTCTCCAACAATGTTACGGTCACTTGATCTAAGTGATCCCATTCTTTTTCAAGCGTCTCTACATGGGACTGCACAAGCGCACATAGCACATCGTACAAATGAACGCTGGTGACAAGCTCGCTTGACGTTGAATTCTTTTGTTGAAGCGCAACAATGGTTTGTGTTAAATTTCGAATCGTGTGTGTAACCGTTGTGGCGGCTCCGCGGTCATTTAAAACCTCACTAAAATAGTTTTTCTGTTCGTTTGACATGGCATACACAACAATGCACGCCACCGGATGTCATGAATGTTGTTGTAGACAGCCGGTTTCAACGTTTGCCAATCGCTGACACGTGTCCTACCTTATATGATTTAGTATATCGAGTTTCAATGTATAAGACCATCGTCGTAAACGCATGCAACCTCTTGCAACACGTGCAAACAGCCACCTGAAAACATGCCTCTCCAACTACTGTTCAACGGCATCAAACGTATTATCCGTCAATCTGCGCGGTGGTTCCGTGTTGGCCCACTCCTCAAGCGCATCGTCCCATTCCTCCTCTCCGACAAGATCATACCCGCGATCCTCCAATGTCGAGTTCAGGGCATTGTAAAACGCTTCACTGTCCTCTGGATACATGACAGAACGACGCGCCGCATTGCGCATCAATGTAATACGTTCAACATTTCGTCGATGCACAGGAGGGCCATGTGTTTGATTTCCTGACGAGCTTGTGTTCGGCGGAGATAGCGAATGCGAAGCGTCAGTGGCATGCGCATTAGAGTCTGCATTCTGTGCTTGTAGCGCTTGAAGCTGAGACTGCAACGCCTGGATCTGCTCGACAATAGCTTGATACTGCATTCCGTAATCAGCAGAACTTTGAACATGTGCGGCTTCAGTATTAGACGCGTTGGTCGATTCATTCGTTAACTCTACATCACTAGCATCCTCTTGCATACTTGGCAGCGCGCTCTCAAGACTTTCAACGTGATTTAGAAGGGTTTGCAGCGTGGGTGAAGGATCAGGAATCGTGTCATCATCACTGTCTTCGTCGGCATTGTCTCGACCATTCAAACGCGGTAAGGCCATGGCCATGTGTGCACCTTGCTCGTCTTCGCTTCGACGACGTTGCGCGCGACTGCTCACAACGACCCGGTCTTGAACCGTCTTAGAGGATTCAAGGTTGCTGTCGTTCTCGTCTTTCTCTTCACCTTCGTCCTCCTCTCCTTCTTCCTCTTCTGAACGCCGGAGACGTGCTTCATGGACATCATAGGCTTCCTCGGCATTACGGGCCAGATCGCGTGCAGCAAGGATGAGTTCTCCGTTCCTCACGGCGTGGTGGTACGCAATATCTGCTGCGTGTGGATGGTCCATTGGTACTGAATGAACATGCTTGCTCTCTTCATCTAGGCGCTTGTGCAAATCTTCCAAGGCCTGAAGTTCCGCGAGGAAGCCTGCATACACGCGAAGATTTAAGGAATCGCGTTGCCCTTCGCCCAATTTCAAACGCAAAACACCTGCGCTTGGCGAGGAGCGAGTCGTGTCCAATTCAAATCCGACCCGTTTTCCAGCAAGCTTCTTCTCAACTTGCTCAGCGATTCGCCCAAGCTCATAAATCTTTGTTCGTGCATTCTCAAGGGCACCACCTCGTTGAGCACTTGTTACGGCCGCGGTGTCAGAAATTGCAATTGCATCTTGGATGGCCTGTGCAATACGCTCAATATCTTCCGGGTTCTCCGGGTCATACCGCAATTTCAGTCGAAGAGAAGGCGTAGCCGGTGCACGGTAGAGAAGCCAGTGTCCCAGCCCTCGTGGATCCTGTGTGTTTGATGTTAAAAGTAAATAATCGGGTAAAACTTTTTCTAGGTTTGGGGTGATAAGCCCATCGTCCCGAAGCGCGGTTTCAATCGTATGTAGCATGTGAATTCGATGTACTTTGGTATTTCGTGGAATGCTGGACAAAGCTCGAAATACCATGTTACGGGATCTCGTCAGTTCATCATTATAGTCGTGCGTACGGGGGCTTTGGTAAGAAGACTCCGTATTGCCGGAATTGCTACGTTCACGACGAAACAAAGGCCCCTGTTCACGGGACCACCCGCTTGTTTGTTCATCAAACTCGCCTCCAGTACGGGCGTGCAACGCCCTGCTTGAAATAACCGGGGTGGAGGAAAACATGGGTGTCGAACAAAATTCGAACTTTCGGTATATGAGTTGTAATATGCCAGCGACATTCATCCTCGCATGCACGAAACGCATTATTCTCCCTCAACCACGCAGCAAACACAAGTCCTGTCAATGTTCAATAAACAAACCGACGCACGTGCACAACCTACAGGCATGTCTACGAATCGTCCCCGCTAAAATATTCGACATGCTTGGCCTTTTCATAACTTCTTAATCCTTCCCATAGAACATCCAAGTCACGTAACCATAGATCTTCAGGCGTCTGTTCTTTCAACGTGTCCAAAGCAGACTTGCACCTCTCCATCTCCTTTTGCAGCTTGCTCATCATATCCTTCGACATGCTATCAATCGGCAAGCGTCTCAGATACGAAAAGCTTGGGGCATTCCTTGTTACGTCTTGCTCCGCTCCTGTGTCAGTCATGTCTTTTGTTGGTTGTTCTTCAAAAACAGGACCGCCTTCGTGATCCAAATGCTTCTCATGCAAGTCCATGCCGACGGTTGCCGACAAGAGGTCGTTGTCAGTGGTAAACCCATGCTCGGCAAGCTCCTTATCGATGTGCGCCAATGTTTTATTGACCAAACTCAGCTCATTTTTGACAATCATTGAAACAAACCGGTATTTGTTACTGGCTAACAAATACTCTCGATTGCGCGCCTGAAACAAATAATGCATGCGGCGCACATAGGTAAAATACCGATGCGAGTGATGTGCCAGGAAAATGTTCGAGAAACACCGGAAGCGTCGTAATTGAAGGGCGTGATCAAAAATGTGCATGTTTTCCAAACTTTCTGTCACCTGTAACCTCAACACCTTTTCTAGATCTGGGTAGCGAGCAGGACCACAAGTCTCCGATGTTCGCACACCACCTGGGTGTATGCACCCCATATACGCTTGCTTGGGTTGTAAGCCTTCTTGTTTAGCCAAAAACGGCAAGATGCGTTCTGAATCGCAAAGCAACGTAATCTTGACAGACACATCCGTGGATAGAACTTGCATGTCTTGAATAAATCGCATCGATTTCGCTTTTTTGGATTCATTCAAGGGCACTGTACCAACGGTGGGAGGCGGCGTTATAAAATTCTTGATGTATCGCGCTTGTTTCCAGGGTGTTGTCCATTCCCCACGCGGCAACTCGTCAATCAAGACCGTGTGCGTACCATCCATGTTGTCTTGCACACTGTAGCTTCCAACCCATGTCACACGCACTGGCGAATTCGTGACCTTTGTATCATACTGCATGCACACACCTCCTTTGTACATATCTGTCCATGGAACCATAAAGTCTGCAGCCTTTGCCCAGTGGCACAACTGCTCATTGAACTGTGCACGTTGGTCTTCGGGTACATTGTGTAAGCATTCGTAGAGGTGAGGACAATAAGACTGTAGATTCGCGTCCATTGTCTGTTCACCAGTTTGAAGTGAAACCGCGGAAGAATGTATTGAAAAACCGCCTTTAAACTTTTCTCCTTGATCATACCAAGTTTGTGCAATTTCATTTGTACTGTTCTCCGCCCAAGGACCCCATTTTGAAAGATACATTGTGCGTGTTACTTGCTTAGTAATCTTGACCAAGTCTCGACAAACTTCAAGGACTTCAAACGGGTTCATGGGAGGAACGTACGTGCTCCATCCAGTAGCAATACCATTCGAACCATTAATGAGCACCAGAGGCACAACGGGGCTGAATTGGTATGGTTCCACAAGATGCCCCTCTTCCACACGATAATGAATAATAGCAGCATCGTCCTGAGGAAACATTACCAGTGCAATCTTCGAAAGTTCAATACTGAGATACCGCGGTGCTGTATGCTTGTCTGATGCGTTGTTACGTGTACCAAACATACCACTTCCGCGCAACACTGCTATATTATTTGTGCCCAAATGACATTGCGCCATTCCAATGGCAGCCTCTGTTATGCTGTTTTCGCCGTGTGTGTAGTGCGACGTCGCCGTGCACTCAGCGATGGCAATGGTTACTTTGCGCAAAGACACAATCTTCTTTTTAAAAAATCCATGAAGAATTTTGCGGTGAACTTCTTTAAATCCGGAAAGATCCGGCAAACTTCGTTCCACATCTTCCCAGCTGAAATGCGCAACGGCACGGCTTACGTAGCTTTCCAAAGGAGCACTGGACACCGAATAATCAAACGTTTGATCAGGTTTATAGACGAGATCTTCACACGCTCGAGTGATCACCTGCATGTGATTAAGTTCTCCCGCGTCACCTGACCCGTGGGTAAAGCACTCCTCCATTGGAAATACACACCTCTGCCCGGAAGCACCTTTCCCCGCAAATGTTTTGCGTAAGCACTCCTTCTCAACAGCGTCCGCGATCGGCGGCGTGCCAGCAAGCATTCGTTTTCGTTGATCGGCAAGCGCATTGTTGAACAGAACATGAAGAGCTGCTGACGAACCGATGCCCGTGTACGACAGTGTGACACATAACTCCTGTTCCTTCCTAAAATATTCGAGCGCCTCTGGCCGTTCGGACCCACCCAAGCCCTTCAGATAGCGCACACGATTTCGAGGGTAATCCTTGAACACGGCAGGTTTGTACCATTCTGTAAACTCTTGCAACGTCAAAAACGTTCGATCCGGTTTTGCTCGAGCCCGATGCCCACATCGTACAACAGGGGTCGCAAAACGCCGAAGAAAGTCAGGTCGCAACCTCAGTAGACCCGGGAACAAATACTCTAATGCGTTCGCAATCAAACCGACAATATGGTGCCCATCGCCGTCCTGATCAGCAAATCCAACCACAATATCGTACCGTAGATCCTTTAAACACGCGACGTCCTCCATAGGTTTTCCTGGACTCAATCCCAGAGTCCTGCACAACAACATGATAAATTCATTTTTTGTCACAACCATCGTCTCCGAATTCCTTACATTTAGAATTTTACCGCGTGCTGCCAGTACTCCACAATTTTCGGGGTCCTTGGATGCAACAAGGCCACATTTCACCAACTCACCGGCGGAGTCACCTTCGCAAACATACAACCGACGCAATCCACCGCGCGGTATGTAAGGCTTCTTTCCTTGAACAACACCCTGTGCAGCAGATACAAGTTTTTGAAGATCATTCATCGACCGACGCGGACCAGCTCGTGGAGCGTCTTGCAATTTCGGATGATGCACAACATTTCCACTTAAGCCTCCTTTTTGTTTAGAAACTGCGGTCACTTTAGCAGCCCTTTGCAACGCAAGCGCGTCTCGTTGCACCTCGTGTTCAATCTTTAAAAATTTCAAAACCTGCTTCAACATACTTCCAAGAGCTATTCGATGGGTTGGCGTCAGTTCAAGACGTACTCCGAGGCTCTTTACGCTCATGTCCAGTTCTTCTTTTGTTTGACTTTTGAACTTTGGATTCAAAACGCGTGCATTTACACAGAACCATAAAAGCTGCTTGACCTTGTCGCGCGTAATAGATACCTGTTCAAACGCCTTTGAGTCGCGAGCAATGCGCTTAAGTTCATCGCGAAGCACGTCCGCAACCAAATCCATGTGTGACCCACCCGAGCATCGAATTCCATTGATGAAACCAAGCGGACGAGTGGGACATCTGGACGTGGAAAGTGTCACGATAAATTCAATTAAACATCCTTCCTCCAACGGCTCCGTAGCAACATGCACGAAGCGCATTCGTTTGCTCGATTCCAGTACACCACACATACATCGTCCGTAATCTAACAAGCCACGCACGGGTATACGGCGCCCGTCCAAGCACAAATGGACATGTTTGGGCAACACGGGAATTAGATCCAACGCTGTACCTCGAAGCATACACGCAACGTGAGGCGGAAAAGTACCCGAGACACCACCCATGCCAAATCGCTGGAGCTCAGGTTCGAATTCAACGATCACCTGTCCCCGCTTACATTTCTTGCTCTTGACAGACACATCCTTCGATTCGCGTGAATTCCGCAACCACGTCTTGGTCCATATTTTCTGAGAGTCGACTGAATGACAGGTCGCTCGAAACCATGTACTAAAAATGTTGGCCAGCGTAATACCCACACCATTCATACCTGACCCGGCCCTTGCCTTCCCGTCGCCACCTTCAACATCTCCAAAATTACTACCGGCGCGTAAATGACCAAACACAAGGTCAGGCACAAGCACATCTTGTTCCACACCATGCGTGGTTTTTTCAACTGGTATACCTCTTCCATTATTCTTGACGGTGATACGCCCATTTTTATCATCAATGGTTACTTCGATTTTTGTCAACGTCAGGTCCTCCAAAGAAGCGTCGAGTGCATTCTGCAAGGCTTCAATGAGAAGTCGTTGAAGACCGTATGAATGTGGAGCCCACAGTGTCCCGCTGCCGATATGGTCTTTGACCAAACAGACACGCCGTTTCGCCAGATATGTCGACTTCGACGGCGTTTTAACAGGCGATTCAGGCGGGCTTTCCACTGTTACTAATGTATCACCTGTGCCCTCTTTAGGTTCAGTTGTTTGAACCTCTTCGCGGGCCGACGGCGCAGGAGATGACGGATGAGACGGGGTCGTTGCATCATGTTGCATCACCGCTGTTGGATTCTTCTGGTCCATGAATCGAATCTGCAGATCTGCGTGCATACAGGCGTAATCCTCCAGAGACGCTTTGTCATCTTCAAGAATCAAGATCTCGAGTGGAACATGAACAGGTTCTGTTGACCCAATCCAGATACCTGGACGCGCAAGAACGTGCGAAATCTCGTCCACTTTGCGGTACCTCTTGACACAAGGAACACGAGAGCTACTGTCTGTCGACTCTTGAGGAACCGTTTCTTCGTTTCCACGACCTCGCTTTACACTGCCTTCAGAACCAAACATTATTTTCTAATCGAGTGCGAACAACACTGAAACAAACGTCTGTAGTGCAACGTCGTATCCGGAAGTTTGACGTGCGATCAGTGTTAAGTCATAGGGGTCGGAATTTTATTTTTTTGTTTGGACTTTCTTGTTTCTAGCAGCCGTTCTGTTGACGTTGTCTTTCGACTGTTTCTTCCGGTTACATGCTTGGACGTGCTTGTACATCAGTCCATAACCTATGGCTACGACACACCCGAGGCAGCCACCGACGTACACTTGCACAACGTTGTGGCATTGATGTTTCACACGCTGAAATGCAACAGCAAAGGGTATGATCAAGAGCACGGGCACGGAGATAACAAAAAAGAGGATTGGCCGAACGATTTTCCATTTGTCGCTTATGTCTTTGGCTTTTAGGTCTTTTAGGTAATGATCCATGCATATGAACAACAACAGCACAGTGAATGCAAAAGCTATCTGTGTGTGCCCGCTTGGCATGCCATAACCATGTAAAGCATTTGCCATGTTTGGCTTGAAATTGAAACCGTTTATCGAGCACAAACTTGGTCGCTTTTTTTTAAAGACGTTTTTAATTGCCATGTTCAGTACAACGTTTGTAATAACATTGAGCAAAAGAATACCTCCAAGCGCGTCCCAGTACACAATAAAAAACAAAACACACACGAACACGATGGCCAAAGGATATACATCTGCTAAAACATCATACTGAAGTGCTCCCATTGTAGTGTACCAAAATCAAAAGTGTCCTGGAATTTTAATTCTCTTTATTTAACCTGATACAAAAAGTATGACAGTGTCGAGCAAAGGTTACTGACAACCAAGGATTATCTTATCAGCGTTTTCAACGCTGAGTACATTTTTGATATTGCCACGTTGACGCATGATTGTTTGCAGTAGGTTGTGCCCGGAAGTAATGCCGTATTGGTGACACCGCTGTATTTTACGTCCACAGGTTTACGAAATTGTCGATGTCGACGACTACCGCAAATGGCACCAGCACTGTACACAGAACGCAAAACACGGTTCTTACACAGGAGGAACAGGAGTTTATAAAGCGTCAACAAGAATTATTCTCCAAAACACAATCGCTGTTGCTTGTCTCAATGCTTATGTTACACGAGGAGAGTGCCGCTGTCAAACACACGCATACAAACGGAAAAGAGGTGCTTGTGCAGGGGTTGATTGATAGTTGCACGTTTGTCGCGTGTGTCATACACACGCTGTTGCGGTACCTTGAGAAAAATTGGCGTTTTGAGATACAGCCTCGTATTCGCTGTGGTTTTTTAAATTATCACGTTCCATCCCGTGAAACGTGTATCTCAACACCTCATGTCTGGGTGGAAACGACACACGAGAAGCTCTCTACCTTGTGTTACAAAGTCACCAACGACAGCAACCAGGCCTTGAAAGAAAATAAACGTGTCACGGACATTGCCGGTGGCATTACACACAGGCGATATAAACAGCTTCTTGGAAAACCGTTTCACGCGGATATGGGCGACGCCGTTCACGACGGCAGCTCTTCATCCTCCAGTAATAATGCACCTATTGCGACATGTACATACACCGATTCACCAGAAGGTGAGGTTATCAATTCCTCTATTCTCCCTGTTTTACAAGAGTTTGTAAAGGCACCTTTGAAAACGTTGCAAGAAAAAGGCGGAAAGCATCTGTATTTAAAGTACAGAATATTGGTGCGCAAACTTGAAAAGCAGGCAGGGCTTGACGAGGTTGGAAAATATAAGGTAAATTTGGCGTCGTTGGGCGTTGAGATTAACGATGAGAAGACAGCAGCAGAACATTAATCTTTGAATGGTCTAGGTACTCAGGGACCTAAACGCATGTCAACGAAAAACGGTAATGTACCGTGGTAGTACTGGTTTCGTCAATCCACGTAAATGGGTGTTTTACGTTGGTTGTTGCATAACCTCAAACCCACAACCCATTACTCCAAAGTCTGATCAGAAAGAATTATGAGTGCCATGACGCAATGTACTTTTCTAAACCAAAAACATGGTAAAGACAAAACGGCACGTGCGTCGACCTCGCCGTAAACCTGCTGCAGCCTTGGTCCCCAAACCTGAAACTCGAACGTATGATGTGACACAGATTATGCAAACGGT
>LFIK01001015.1_pt1 | contig 21800 bp, 19 predicted proteins | sample 643401 | NCBI WGS metagenome assembly LFIK01 (sample SAMN03777447, study PRJNA286221) | soda lake metagenome | biome: soda lake; feature: Kulunda steppe; material: water; isolation source: sample T5-Br brine of Lake Tanatar-5 | place: Russia: Kulunda steppe | collected 2010-07
CGGTCTGCTGTTCTACCGACTGCTCGAACAGGCCGTGCAGACCCCACCGGCCCCCTACAACGACATCATCGCCTGACAGCGCCACCACAACATGTAGGGGTAGGAGGAGCTAATCGGATAGCCCGTTTGTGAGAATCGCCCGGCCGGGGATGGGTCCGTGAGGCCGCCTGGAGGTGCAGATCATGGCAGAGCAGCCGGGCAGTCGACAGCGTCGCAGGAAGCGTCATCTGGCACCGCAGGAGAAGTGTCAGGTCTGGCCGGAGGTCGTGGCCGGCCAGGGCACCTAGCGTGAGATTGCGGACCGGTGGGGCATCGACCGTTCGACGGTGGTTCACATCGTCAAGCTCGCGAGGCAGGGTGCTCCCGGTTTCAGTCTGGCGCGACGGTGCACTCGGTCAGCTCACGCGCCGATCACGTCCCGCGAAGTGGTGGAAGTTGGGGTTGACTCTCAGCGACTTCGGGCAGCCTATGCGGCTGGAAGTTCGCGGGTCTCGGTCGTGTCGATCTCCTCGGTTGGTGGGGTGTTGAGCTTGGCCATGGATCCCTCGGAGAGGTAGCGGCGGTCGGCGACCTGCCAGTCGTCGTGGACCTCGGCCAGGACCGCGCCGACGAGGCGGATCACGGATGCGTCGTTGGGGAACACCCCGACGACGTTGGTGCGCCGTTTGATCTCCTTGTTGACCCGCTCCAGCGGGTTCGTCGACCAGATCTTGCGCCAATGGGACCGCGGGAAGGTCGCGTAGGCGGTCACGTCATGCTCAGCGTCCGCGAGCAGCTCGGCGGCCTTGACGAACCGGCCCTCGAGATGCCCGACGACCTCGCGGAGTTGGGTGCGGGTCGCGGTGACATCGGTCTGGGCGAAGATGGTGCGCACGAGCGCGGCGACCATCTCGCCCTGCCCCTTGGGCACGGTGGCCAGCAGGTTTCGCATCAGATGGACCCGGCAGCGCTGCCAGGTCGCGCCCTGGATGACGCGGGTGATCGCGGCCTTCAGCCCGGCATGCGCATCGGAGATCACCAGTCGCACGCCTGACAGGCCACGGTCCTTCAGCGAGCGCAGGAAGGTGGTCCAGAACAGCTCGTCCTCGGAGTCGCCCACGTCCACGCCCAGGACCTCACGGTTGCCGTCTTTCGCCACGCCGGTGGCGATCACGACCGCGCGGGAGACGACCTGGTGGTTGATCCGGGCCTTGACGTAGGTCGCGTCCAGGAACACGTACGGAAACGCCGTGTGGTCCAGCCGCCGTTCGCGCAGCACCGCGACCTGTTCGTCGATCTCGCCGCAGATCCGGCTGACGGTCGACTTGCTGACGCCCGAGTCACAGCCGAGCGCCCGGACCAGGTCGTCGACCTTCCTGGTCGAGGTCCCGGTGATGTAGGCGGTCATGATCACCGCCCACAGCGCCCGGTCCACCCGCCGGCGCGGTTCGAGTAGCTCCGGGAAGAAGCTGCCCTTGCGCAGCTTGGGGATCTTGAGCTCCACATCCCCGGCCGGGGTCGACACCAACCGGTCCCGGTTGCCGTTGCGCTGCGCGGTCCGGCTCTCGGTCCGCTCGTGGCGCGCCGCGCCGATCGCGACGGTCAGCTCCTCTTCGATCAGTTCCTGCAACGCGTCACGAACGACCTCGCGCAACAGGTCCTTGATCCCCTCGCCGGTCGCTCCAGCGAGCATCTCAGGCAGCAGTGGTGCATCATCGTGTTGGGCCATCGTGTGGCCTCCTCTCGAGCTCCGTAGGAAGAACTCGCAGAGAGTCGCACGGTGGCCCGCCCTATCGACGGACCCCGGCCCTACATCCACCACTACACGGGACTCTTACCACGCGCCATGCCGCGATCCGCAGTCCACGGCCTGCACCAGCAGAGCGCTGCCCCAGCATCGGCGACGGCTCCACTCAGCCACGACGCGAGGTGCTGGACAGTTGACCTGCTCGCACGGGTGCTCGGGAGTTCCGTGCCGCCGCCGTCGGCCATCGGGAGCCGGACAGCAACGACACCAGGTGATCATGATCTGATAAATTATGGATAATCCTCGGGATGCGTGAGGGCGAAGGACCAACGTCTACGGCGCCGTCTTCGACCGTGCACAGGCCGCAGCAGCGGATGCAGACCCTTAGCGAAGGAGTGGAGCGGCAATGATCCTCCCCTTGCAGGACCTCGTCGTTGTGGAGGTTGGAACCAGTGTCGCCGCTCCGTTCGCGACCTCGATCCTCCAACAGCTTGGCGCTGAGGTGGTGAAAGTTGAGCGGCCACCCCATGGCGACCCCGCCCGCGGTTGGCGACCTCCGGACCTCGACGGCCACGGCGTCATGTTCTCGGTGTTCAACGCAGGCAAGAAGAGCGCGGCGCTTGACCTCAGTACGGGTGAGGGGTGCGACGCTCTACGCACCCTCATCGCCGATGCTGATGTACTCATGAGTGCTCTGAGGCCAGGTTCCCTCGCATCACTGGGGTTGGACCTAGCTTCCCTGAGGGCTGCCAACCAACGACTGATCGTGTGCGAACTGAGCGCGTTCGGTCAGGTCGGCCCGATGCGGCGCGCTCCCGGCTACGACCCGCTGATCCAGGCGATGAGCGGCCTCATGGCCGTTACCGGCCATGAGGGGCTGCCACCGGTGCGAGTCGGCACTTCGATCATCGACATGGCCACCGCGATGTGGGCGGTCATCGGGATCTTGTCGTCCCTACGCGAACGCGACGCCGGTGAACCGGGTGGTCACGTCGATGTGTCGTTGCTCGAGACCGGACTCGCCTGGCTTCCCTACCAGATCGCGGGGTTCCTCTCGTCTGGCGTTGAGCCGCGGCGCAACGGCTCGACGCTGCCGAACCTCGCGCCCTACCAAGCATTCCCCACCGCTGAGGGTGACCTCGTCATCGCCTGTGGGACGGACCGAAGCTGGCAGCAACTGTGCACTGCAATCCATCGTCCAGACCTAGCCACTGACCCCGACCTGGCTACGAACGCTAAGCGCGTCCGCCGACGCGACAAGGTGGTCACCGAACTGACCAGCACCCTGTCCGCGCGGACAGCCGAAGCGTGGGAAGAGATCCTGTTGGCGGCCGCCGTGCCCTGCGCGATGGTGCGCTCCGTGAGCCAGGCGCTGGAGCATCCCCAGGTGCAGGCCCTGGAAGTGGTTCTTCCGGTCGAGGACGCCGCAGGACTGCACGTCCCCGTGCTGCCGATGCTGCTGAACGGCCGGCGCCCACGGTTGTCCGGATCGGTACCTAGCTTCGGCCAGGACGACGATGCGATCCTCACACTCTCGGGACCGGACGGCCCGGGCGGCTAGACGGGGACGCGAGCGCCGACTACGAACCGACCGTACGGCTTCGTCCCAGTCGGGCAGGGAGAGGTAGGCATGGCCGCTGTCGGTGAGCCCGCCCCTGATGCTGGGTGGGTCCGTCTGATCCTGCTGACGCTCGCGCTTACGATCCTGTGCTCACTGCCGATCTTTCTCACGGGCGCCCTGGCTGTGCAGATGCGAGAGGAACTGGGATTCGGGGTCGCTGCCCTCGGGGCCACCGTCGCACTCGCACGGACGGCCGGTGTGCTCTTCGCAACCCCGTTGGGCCAGGCGACGGACCGCCTGGGGCCGTCAGCGACGATGCGTCTCGCAGCCGTACTGGCCGGCACAATGGCGATCGGGATCGCGCTGTTCGCCCGCGATTGGGCGACTTTGACGCTCTTCCTCGCGCTAGGAGGCATTGCGAATGTGCTGGGCCAGACCAGCGCCAACCTCAGCCTGACTCGCGCTGTTCGCAGCGACAGGCAGGGCATCGCGTTCGGGATGAAGCAGTCAGCGCTGCCGAGCGCGAGCCTCATCGGAGGCTTGGCCGTTCCACTCATCGCACTGACGCTGGGGTGGCGCTGGGCATTCGCTTTCACCGCCCTTGGCGCGACGATCATCGTGTTCCTGGTGCCGCCGACCAACGATCGTCGGCTGCAGGCCTCCCCCGATGCGAGAAACAAGGTCCAGAGCACCACCTGGATGCAGCAGATCAGGCTGGCGATGTTCCTGTCGAACTCCGCCGCAGCAGCCCTTGGTACCTTCGTGGTCGACGGCGGCGTGTTCCTCGGCATCAGTCCGGCTGCCGCGGGGTTACTCCTCGCGATGGGAAGCGCGATGGCTGTGTCTGTGCGGGTAGCCCTAGGCTCTCTCGCCGACCGCAGAGTGCGCTCGCCTCTGCGGGTGGCTTCCAGGATGGTGCTTGTCGGGTCTGGTGGCTTCCTCCTTCTGGCCATCGGTAGTCCTGCGGCCTACGCAGTTGGCGCACTGATTGCGTTCGGCCTCGGCTGGGGATATAACGGCCTGGTCTGGTTGGGTGTCATGCGGCTGAGTCGAGCAACTCCCGGCCGCGCAACGGGGGTGGTTCTGTCGGGAGCCATGTTGGGGGGGCTAGCAGGACCGTCGCTCTTCGGTCTCATCGTCGAGACCTTCAGCTACTCCGCCGCCTGGGTAAGTGCGGCGGTCTGGGCTGCTGGCGGTGCGATTAGCTTCGAGCTCGCGCGGCGACGGATCCACCGAGAGCTCGGGCAGTTGCCACCCTCCTGATCACCAGCGACCTTAGTTGCCGCCGAAACGATGCGCCGCCGGCTGCTGGCCATCCCCGGACGGATCACCCGCTCCGCTCGCTGGCTCACCCTGCACCTACCCGCCCGCTGGCCCTGGCAAGGCGACTTCATCGCCGCGCTCACACGAATCCGCGCCATCCCCGAAGCTGTCTGAACGCCAGCCCCGACGACAACCGAACCACGACCCCTGCGGCGCCCTCGAGGCGGGCCACCGCACGCCCGAAGACCGGGTCACACGCCGAACCAGCGTCCCAGCGGCCCCCACCAACGGGGGGCTTCGGATGTAAGCGGGGTGGGGTCCGTAGAACAGCACAGGAGTCCTGCGAGGATGCGGGTGTCTAGGACCGCTTCCCGATCAGGACTCCTGTGTGCGACGACCGTACATCCGTCATGCTTGAACGTCTCGTTGGTCTCCCGCGGGTCCGGGTGCTGGCCGTTGAGGACGACCCGCTCTCGGTCCATGTCGAGACCCGGCTCGAGGGCGTCGAGCTCTGTCCGGCGTGCGACACCCCGGCCCGGGTCAAGGACCGTGACCGGGTGCCGTTGACCGACCTGCCGTGCTTCGGGCGACGGGCCACGCTGGTGTGGCACAAGCGCCGGTGGCGCTGCCCCGAGGCATCGTGTCCCGCGACCACCTGGACCGAGACCTGTGCGGCGATCGCGTCGCCGCGTCTGAAGCTGACCGATCGTGCCGGGAGGTGGGTGACGTTCCAGGTCGGCAGTCATGGCCGCACGGTCGCTGAGGTCGCGGCGGATCTCGGGGCGGACTGGCACACCGTGAACGACGCGGTCATCGCCTACGGCCGGCGGCTGGTCGAGGACCCGGACCGGATCGGCACCGTGACCGCGCTCGGGTTGGATGAGACGTTGTTCGCCAAGCGCGGGAAGTGGCGGACCAAGCAGTGGTCGACCTCCATCGTGGACGTGGCCGAAGGCCAGCTCCTGGATGTCGTACAGGGCCGCGATGCGGCTCCTGCGGCCCGTTGGCTGGCAGATCGTGACCCGGCGTGGAGGGAACGGATCCGCTGGGCGACGCTGGACATGTCGGGCCCGTACCGCAAGGTGTTCGACACGATGCTGCCCGACGCGACCCAGATCGTGGATCCGTTTCACCTGGTCCGGCTCGCGGGGCAGAAGCTCGACGAGGCCAGACGGCGCGTGCAGAACGACACGCTCGGGCATCGCGGTCACAAGGCCGACCCGCTGTATCGGGCACGCAAGCTGCTCGTGATCGCCCAGGAACGGCTCGACGACACCTCGCACGGCAAGCTCACCGGGCTGCTGCGTGCGGGCGATCCGAAGGGGGAGGTCACCACCGCCTGGCACGCCAAGGAGGCCGTCCGAGAGCTCTACGCCCACCGCGACCCCGAGCTCGCCCTCGAGTGGGTGGACCAGCTCTCTGCGGACATGCGTGACCGGGACTGCCCGCCCGAGATCCGGCAGCTCGGACGCACGATGCACCGCTGGCGGACCCAGATCGCTGCGTGGCATCAGGCCCAGGTCTCCAACGGCCCGACCGAGACGATGAACGGCCTCGCGAAGCGGATCAAGCGCATCGCGTTCGGCATGACCAACTTCCGCAACTGGCGCATCCGCGTCCTGCTCTACGGGGTCTTCCTGATGGTTGGCTGCGGTGGTGAAGCTGTAGGGCCTGATTCTCGTGGTGGTCGGGACTCTACGTGGCTGTCCGGCGTGCAGCCGGATGCGGGCGGCGCAGTTGGTGCAGTTGCGGAAGCCGCGGGCGGCTCGGCGGATCGACTTGATCTTGACGTTGGCGGACTCGGTGGGCGCGTTCGAGGCGCGGGTGTCGAAGAACGCGAGCACCTCGTCCTGCCAGGTGTCGATCGTGGTCGCGAGCCGGGTGACCTCGTCCACGTCCACGGTCACGGCCCACTCGTAGAACGTGATCAGCCGGCGGTGGGCGGTGTCGCGATCGGGGGCCTGGTAGACGCGTCGGAGCAGATCGACCGCGACCCACGCGGCCGCGACTTCGTCGTCGGTGTCGGCGTCAGGGAGCCGGTCGAAGAGCTTGGCGATCACGTCCTCGTCGAGCCGTTCTTGGCCGACCCGCAGCACGCGGCGCAGCCGGAACAGCGGGTCATCTCTGTGACCCCGGTGGCCGTGGATCTGTTGCTGGCGGCGCCGTCGGACCTCGTCCAGTGCCTGCAGCCCGAGCCGGATCAGGTGGAAGACGTCCGCGACGACGATCGCGTCCTCGAGGGTGTCGGCAGCAGACTTGAACCCGGAGAACAGATCACACGCCACGACCTTCGCATCGGGGGCGTGATCGGCCAGCAGCGCCGCTGCAGAGCCCTTGTCACGGCCCTGGACGACCGCGACGACCAGGCTGGTGTCGAGACATACGAGCGCGGTGAGGAACTGCCGACGCCGGGTGGTGAGCCGGCCGGTTGTCATGACCGTCTCGTCGATCCCGACCCGCACGGGCGAGATCGCCTTGACCAGTTCCGCGGCCGCGAGCACGGCGCGCATCACGGTGTTCCAGCCGACCCCGAAGCTCTTGCGGATCTGCTCGATCGGGATGTTGTCGCTCGACATCGACACCGCGGCACGTGCCGCTGCGCGGCTCCAGACCGCGCCTGGTGCGATCGACGGGGTGCGTTCCATGAACGTGCCGCAGCCCTCGACACACGCCAGCAGCCGCTTGCGCCACCGCACCTTCGTGGCCCGTCCTGCGACGGGAAGATGACGGACCGTGTGGGTCCGCCGAACATGAACACGATGCAGGTCGATCACCCCGCAGCTGGTGCACGGCTGCAGCCAGCGAGGCAGCTCCACGACGGCAACGAGCTCGTCGTTGTCGTCGATGTAGGCGTCCAGCAGGACGAACTCGGTCAGGGCGAGCAACAGCTCGCTCCACCCCTGGTCAGGGGTAGGTTGGGACACGCGTACGGCCTCGGTCGCTCGGTTGGCTTAGACACCTCGAGCATCGAGGCCGTACGTGTCTTCACCAAGCATCCGCGACCGGGTCACCCACTACCGAGGCGAAGACCCGCTCTACGCCGGCAAGCCCAACTGGTCCCTGCTCCCCACCGTCACCCCATGACCCCGCTCGAATCCGAAGAGCCACCAACGGCCGGAGGCGACGCGCCGAACCTCCGCGAGCACCATCGAGACCGTCCAGGCCCTCCCCAGCTCACCTCGCCAAGAAGAACGGTGGATTCAGGCTTAGTTGCTGCGCGAGCTGGCCCGCCGCATCCACCTGCTCCACGACCAGGAAGCCCGGATCCAGGTCGACCTCGACCAGCTCACCGAGCAGGCCGCCCCTGCGCTACGTGACCTCGTCGGGGTCGGGGTGCGCACCGCGGCCTGGCTGCTAGTCGCCGTCGGCGACAACCCGGAACGGATCCGTACCGAGGCCGCGTTCGCTCACCTGTGCGGGGTCGCACCCGTCCGGGCGTCCTCGGGCAAGACCAACCGTCACCGTCTCAACCATAGCGGCGACCTCTCCGCCAACCACGCGCTGTGGCGCATCGTGATGGTCCGCCGCGTCTACGACGAGCGCACCCGCGCCTACGTCGCACGCCGCACCGCGGAGGGCCTGTCCGACCGGGAGATCACCCGCTGCCTCTAACGCTACGTCGCCCGGGCGGTCCACCGGGCCCCAACCCGCCCGTACGAGCTGGCACCCCGCGGCAACGAGTTACGCCGCCTCCGCACCCAAGCCGGCCTGCCCCTCCGCCTCGTGGCCGAGCCGTTCGGCATCCCCGTTCAACGCCTGTCACGCATCGAGCGCGACCTCACCCGCGACCCCGACCTCCAAACCCGCATCCACACCTGGCTGACCGAGACGAACATCACCCGCATCGCCGCTTGACATCCATAGGAGCTTCACTCCCATCAGCCCTGCTTCTGGATCCTCGCTAGCTGCGCGTCTTCTGGAGCGGTGAACGCGTTATCGGAACCCCTAGTTTTGATGTAGACGATGAAAATTATCGCAGTCACATAGAAGCTGAGTGCAAGCGGACTGCGGAACCAAAACATGACATCACCACCTGCGATAACGGCACCACGTCGCAGGTTGGCCTCGATGAGTGGTCCAACAATGTAAGCCAGGATGACCACACCAAGCGAGATACCGTGACGCCGGAATAGCATCCCAAGGAGGCCTGCCAGCAGAGCCTTGACCACGTCGGCACGGCTGTTTCCGATCGAGTACACACCCATGACGGACACGAGGGTGAGGATCGGAACAAGGACCTTCATCGGTACCCGAGAGATCCAGGAGAACACCGGGATGAAGAGACGACCGAGGATGAGATTGCAGAGACTTGCGACGAAGAGCAGCACGAAGAAGGCGTAGACGATGTAGGGCTGCTGCCGGACCATGGAGGGACCCGGAGTGATGCCTTGGAGCATCAGGGCTGCGGCGAGGAGGGCAGCGAGTGCGCTACCAGGGATCCCCAAACCGAACAGCGGGATTAGCGTCGCGCCGGACGTGGCGCTGTCTCCCGACTCGGCCGCAGCTACCCCCTCAGGCACGCCCGTACCGAACCTTCCCCGGTTCTTCTTGAAACGACTGGCGATGCCGTAACTGCTGAAGGAGGCGAGGATCCCACCGGGACCCGGCAGTGCTCCTACGAACGTGCCCATCAAAGCCCCGGTCAAGGTCTCGCGCCAGTAGCTGATCCACTCGCGGAAGCTCAGGGTGTCGTCGTCCCTGCGCTTGCGGAGTACATCCCGACCAGCTCCAACCGCCTCCTCGAATTCCGAGTGTTCGCGACGGAAGAACTTGCCGAACTGGATCATCATCTCAGAGAGAGCGAACAAGCCGATGAGGAGCGGAATGAGCCCGACGCCCTCGCGCAGGCTGGCGATACCGAAGTCCATCCGGCCAACGCCGCCGATCGGATCGCGACCGATCGACGCGAGGAGAAGACCCGCTCCGACCCCGATCATGGCTTTGCCGGTCGAACGGTTACTGAGGGTTCCAACCAGCGTCATGGCCACGATCAGGAGGCCGAGCATCTCGCTTGGTCCGAAACGTAATGCCACCATGGCGAGTGGCGCGAACGTGAGGATGAGGATTACGTCCGAGATCGAGTCTGCCGAGACGCTGGACCAGAGTGCGGTCTTGAGGGCCTTCATCGGCCGACCCTGTCGCGTCATCGGGTAGCCGTCGAAAGTGGCTGGTGTTGAAGAAGGAGCACCGGGGATATTGAAGATGATCGCGGAGATGGCGCCACCGAAGGCGCCGCCCTTGTAGATCCCGATCAAGAGGCCCAAGCCGGCCACCGGAGAGAGGTAGATGGTCAGGGGCAACGCGAGCGCCATAGCCAAGGTCACGGTGATGCCGGGGATAGAGCCCATCACTAGACCCACGAGGACCCCCGCTATTGCCATCAGGAAGGCCTGAGGATCAAGGAAAGCGGCGATCTGTGCCCAGTCGAGCTCAACCCCTGCCATTTCTCACCTTTACCGTTAGAAGACCAAGTGAGATTTCGTCGAGCTAGTACGTCAAAGTAGCCATATGTTTGGCGGAAACCACACGTTCACGACCAGCCGGAAACCTATGACGATGATCCCGGTCGCGATTGACGTTGCGACCGCCATGGTCTGCCAACTCCTAACGCCGGTCAGGTACAGGAAGATCGGAACCATCACCACCGTCATGGCTACCGGGCCAACACGGAAGGCGCTGAAGATGAAGACTCCGGCGATCACGATCACCGCGAGGGAGGCGATCACAGAGAAGCTCGTGTCCACCTCAGCAGCCTCCTTCCGGTTAGCGATAGCTGACAGGACCGACCCGAGAATCAGGAGCGTCAGTGCCACGCGGGCGAAGGTTGAGACCCCGAGGTTGTCCGCGGTAGCCACCTGCGCCCAGTCTGCAGTGAACGTGTTGGCCATGAGCGCTAGGCCGATTACGAGGATCCCGAACAGGAACGGCTGGTCACTATCCCTCAAGCTACGATCGTCGGATTCCATCTGCCGCCTCCCATCATGTTTCACCAGCAGCGGCTGCTCTCGAGTGCACCCGTTCAGGGGACGAGCGTGACGGTCTCGGGATCCGCGAGTGCAGCCTTGGAGCACGCACCTGCTGAACCCGAGACCGTCACGATCGGCCTACCTATCCCTGCTGCCCTCGCGTCATCGAAAGCATCAACTGTCCGCCAAGATGCGCTCCGCAACCGGCTCGATGAACGCCATCTCGTTGCTCAGAAACTCCTGCGTCGCCATGCGGTCGAGGTACAGAGGAGGTACACCGTCCGCGTTCGTCGCGAGGGTCTGGAAGGTCTCGGTCTGTGCGACCTCCCCCATGAAGTCGTCCAGATACTCGAGGACAGGCTCAGGTGTGCCCGCGGGCGCACACAGGACACGCCAGATACCGAACTCGAAGTCCTCTACGCCGGTCTCAGCGAAGGTCGGGACCTCCTCGAGGGCATCGAGTCGCTCCGGGGTGGAGACGGCAAGCGCGCGACCCAACCCCTCATTGTGCGGCTCTTCGATGTTGCCCAATGTTCCTAGCCCGAGGTCGACGAACCCACCCAGTGCCGCGGCAACAGCCTCGGCTCCACCGTCATACGGGACGTGTGTGAGCTCGATGTCGGCGACATCAGAGATGATCTCCATCATGAAGTGTGCCGAAGCGCCGGCGCCGGTACTCGCGTAGGACAGCTCACCCGGGTTCTCGCGAGCGAAGTCGATCACGTCCGCGAAGGTCTCGAAGGGTGAGTCCGGACCGGCGATCACCAAGTAGGGGACGCTCGCCGCTCGGGCGACACAGGAGAAGTCGTCGAGTGTGTACCCGGTGTCCTCGAGGAATGGCGAGCTGCCGAGAGCCCCGTAGGTTCCGAACAACAAGGTATATCCGTCCGGCTCGGCATCCGCAACGAAGGCGCTCCCAACGGTCCCGCCTGCGCCGGGCATCGACACGATCCGCAGCGGCACCGGCAGAAAGTCAGCACCAACGCTGCTGATCATGCGCGCCATGTTGTCGGCCCCGCCCCCAGGGGAGAACGGCGCGACGACCTCGATCGGACGCGTTGGGAAATCCATCGCCTCGCCTGTGGTGCCTTCGTCGGCATCCGCCTCCTCTACGTCCTCCTCTTCGTCGGCAGCCTCATCAGCGGCCGTCGGGGCGGCTTCCTCGTCGGTTCCGCTACAGGCCGCCAGCACGAGTGCCGCTACAGCGACAACACCCACCAGTCGTCTTGCTCTCCTGTACACGTGCACAGCCATTTGTTCCTCCATCGGTCTCGCGGTTAGCGCGGGTAGCCGTCGTCAGGACATCCAGAGCAAGCGGAACAGGTCGCCTCGATCATGGTCCTGCACACGAACCGCGGCCGGACGATCGATGTGATGCCTCCTCCATCTCGCCAACTGCTCTCAAACCCAACAGTTCCGGCGAGGCGGCGTATTCTTTATCATTCGTGCGACCATGTCAAGTGCTATTGTTCCTTCCAGCGAAACGCACTATGCCTGCGAGGAACAACAGGCAACCTGGAGTGGGCGGAGAGGATGGTGGACTACGGTGAACTGTTCGCGCATCGGGCGCCGTTGGCAGAGACGCGCACCGGGCTGCTGCTCATCGACCTGCAGAAGGCGTCAGCATCCAGACAGCACGGCCTCGGTGCCGCGCTCGCCCGAGCTGGGGAAGCCGAAAGGGGCGCGTCGCGTTTCGATCGCATCGAGCAGGTCGCGGTACCGAACGCCCGTCGGTTGCTCGACTCCTTCCGTCGCCATCGCGGACAGGTGTTCCATCTAACCCTCGGAAGCCGCAGTGGTGACTACACCGACCTCCCCCCGTTCCTGCGTGCGTTGGCAGCGAGTACGGAGAACCGGCTAGGCGGCGAGAACCACCAGATCCTGCCCGAGGTCGAGCCCACCCCCGGGGAACCTGTGCTCCTCAAGACGACTGCGAGTGCCTTCGCGAGCACCGACCTCCACAAGCAGCTCCAGGCACGCAGCATCAGCGCGCTGGTCATCGCGGGCGTGTCTACCAACACGTGCGTCGAGTCCACCGCACGTGATGCTGCCGACCGCGGGTACGCCTGCGTACTCGCTGAGGACTCCTGCGCCGCCGCCACGCGACAGCTCCACGACAACGCCATCGCCGGCTTCCAACGACTCTTCGGCAGGATCGCCTCCACCTCCGAGGTGCTCGCCGAGCTGGGTTGGGACACCCTCACGAACCAGGAGTGCTCAGATGCTTGATCTGCTCGTCAGGGGAGGCCGCCTCGTTACCGCAGAGGGGCCTCCCGTCGACGCCAACATTGCGATCAGTAACGGCAAGATCGCCGGCCTGCTGGCCACCCACGACAACCCGGCTGCTGCCCGGACCGTGGACGCGACCGGCAAGGTCGTGCTCCCCGGACTCCTCGATCCGCACGTACACCCAGGGGTCTATCACGACCTTGCCGAGGACCTGCCCTACGTCACTCGCTTCGCAGCGCTCGGCGGCATCACTACGATGATCGCCTTCCACCGCCCGCAGGCCCCGTACGCGACGAGCGTGCCTGCGGCCAAGGAGGTCTTCGCCGAAACCTCCCATGTCGACTTCGGCTTCATCCTTGGCGTAACGCGGGACCATCACGTCAGGGACCTGGCGATCGCCCAACAGCAGGGCGTCAACGCCTTCAAGTTCTATCTCGGCTACTGCGGTCACGAGGAACGCTTCGCTGCCGACTTCCAGTTCACAGACGAGAACCTCGTACGGGTGATGGAAGCCCTGTCACAGCTGCGAGGTGACCCGTTGCTCTGCGTTCACTGCGAGAACGCGAGCGTCTCGGCGCACTACCAGCAGAGACTGGCCGATGCCACCGAGCAGACACTCGGCTTCTACGACCGCATCCATCCGATCATCTCCGAGGTCGATGCCGCTGCCCGGGTGAGCCTGCTGGGTGATCAGATCGGTATCCGCACGTGTGTCGTGCACATCAGTGGTGGCACGACAGCAGAGATGCTGAGTGACGCTCCCTGGGTCCACTCAGGACGCACAGTGCGTGAGACATGCATGCATTACCTCGCTGTGGATGTCGCTGACCGAGCAGGCCTTCGTGCCGTCGTGCGGCCCCCCGTGCGTGTTCGCGACGAGGTCGATCGCCTGTGGACGCAGCTACTGGCAGGCAACATCGACACGATCGGCTCAGACCACTGCGCGAACGTGCTGGAAGAGAAGGTCGACATGGACGTCTGGACCTGCCGACTCGGGTTCGGTGAACTGGGGCTCACCCTGCCGCTGCTGCTCCATGAGGGACATCACGCGCGGGGCATGCCACTGGAACACGTGGCGGCGCTGACCAGTCGGAACGCAGCCCAAGCTCATGGCATCTACCCACGCAAGGGCACGATCCGGCCAGGCTCCGACGCGGATCTTGTCGTCGTCGACCTGGATCTAGAACGTCAGGTCGACCCCGCGGCCCTTAAGGGTCGGGACGAAGGCTCAGTGTATGCGGGGCGCACGCTGCGTGGTTGGCCAGTCGTCACGATCGCCGGTGGACGCTTGGTCGCCGAGCACGGCGAGTTTGTCGGTGAACTCGGGCATTCCAGTTTCCTGCCCGCGGTGTGACGACGCGCGAGCATCGCTGACTCCGCTCGATGAAGGCGGGCGCCGTGCAAGAGAACGGAGGCGGTCTTCGGTGCTGCGAACGTGCGTGTGGCCTCGCGAAACCAGGTAGCAGCCATGCAACCAAGTACCGAGGCCACAAGCGTGGGCAAGGCGAGGTCTGCAACAGCCGTCTCGCCGAAGACAGCCGCTCAACCCAACACCTCGCGGTTTCTGACTCACGCTCCTAGCCGCCCGCCACCACCGTGAGATCGTGACCGCTACAGCCTGAATCCACCATCTCTTGGCCGGTGACCATCTCGGGCGCGAGGCGCGTAGACGGTGAGGGCGGTTGACATCGCGAGCGTCGGCGGAAGTCACCGAAGGACAGTGAGGGATAGCAGGACATCGTTCCGCCCTTGAATAGCAGGACGGGTCGGGTGAGTCCCTTGTAGTGGTCCAAGAGGACGGCCGGATCTGAGGCGCTGGTGACCGGCCAGCCCGATCAGCCCGAGGCTTCGTGGTCCCAGAATCCGTTGCCGCGCAAGATCTTCACCGCGTGTTCACCCGATGACGATAGATGCTGCAGCATCGCATCGAACGCCGCCTCCGGGTCTCGAGCGCGCAACGCCGCGAGCAAACGCTGGTGCTGTTCATCGGCCACCGCCGGCCAACCCGTTGTGTGCTCGAAGAAGCGGGCAGGGATGGTGTTCGAGAACGTTCTGAGGACCGCTCGTAGGCGGCGGGAACCTCCCACCTCGTTGATGATGCGGTGGAACTCGAAGTTCAGTTGCTCCTGCTCATCGCTCGAGTGACTCGAGACCATCTTCTCGTGGATCTGCTGGAGTTCGTCCAGTTCGTCCTCTGCCAGTGCCTCCGCGGCGCGTTGCGCGGCGAGCGCGGCGAGGAGTCCATAGATGCGGAAGTGGTCGCGGACGTCGTCCGGTGTCAGCTTCGCGACGAACGCGCCACGTCGCGGAACCCCCGAGATGAGCCCCTCAGCCTCCAGAGAGATCAGCGCTTCACGCACAGGAAGCTTGCTCATCCCTAGCTCTGAGGCGAGTCGATCCTGATTGACTTTCTCGCCAGGCCGCAACTCGCCAGCGAAGATCTGCTCACGGATGCGCGAAGCGGCGTCGTTCTTCAGATTCTCACGTCGCGCCATGTTGTCTGCTCCCCTGGTCAGCCCGAACCGGACGGCGGCCGTCCCACCGTGCAACTCCGAAACGGTCCCCGCCCCGTATGCAAGGGCCGCAGTGGCGGCGCGACCGAGACGTGTCGATAGTCATTGGATATCGCCACATCCCCGCCGTGCGAGCGCATGGCGGGCGACGTCGGGAGCAACGAGAGCCTCGTACGGTGCGTCGTTCGCGAACCAATCCACTGATCGAAGCAATCGATGGAAACTCTCGAAAGCGCTGCGGTCGACCGTGACCGATTGAGGGTAGACGCCAAGTCGCCTGTTCGCGTCGAATCCGCGTCCCACTACCTCGGGCGGCATCCTCCCATACATGTGAGCTACAGTCCTAACGACATCGCCCGTCGACGCGCTGGCGAGCCAGTCGAGCGCTTGCGAGAAGCCAGCAACGAAAGCCACGATATCATCCATGCGCCTTCGTAGAGTGTCCGGCCGCACGGCGAGGACGGTGAAGGGGATATCACCTACGATGTCAGCCAGATCGGCTACAACGAAGGCTTCCTCCCCATCGATCAGGGGTTGGATCGTGTCGACAGGGTGCAGCAGGAAATCAGCTTCTCCAGCCAGGAATCGTGATATCGATTCACCCGCGGACACACCAGGGATCCAGTGAACATCGCCGTCCTTGATTCCTGCCAGGTTTAGCGCCCAACGCAAAGCCAACTTCGGCGTCGCTGCTTCGGCGAAGTCGAACACCACCTTGCCCGCGAGATCGGTCAGCGAGAAGTCCTGCGCGGCAGTGCGCCCCACCAGTCGGAAGGGGTGGCGGGCGGTAACGGTCGCAACGGCGACGAGGCGATCACCACGCTCCGAGAATCGCTTCATCGTCATCATGGGTGCGGCTAGGAGCACGTCCGTTCCACCGGCGACCAGGCGGTCGGGGCCCTTCCCGAAACCGCAGACGGTGTGGCTTACGTCGAGCCCGAACTCGGCGTAATCGCCACGCGCCAATGCGGCATGATGAGACAGGTAGAAGAGTAGGCGGTCCGCTTCGGTAGTCGAGAGAGGTATCCGTTGCGTCATGGAAACTCCCCATCCGTGTACGCAGAATCGTCAGGAATCGGATTCACGGAGCCGCTTCCCGGGCGGCGTGCAGGGCGTACGGAGCCACGACGGCTTAGCCGGCGCTGGCTGCTAACCCCCCTCTGCCGGGTTCTCCGGGGGGCCTGCTCGGGTTGCCCCTGGACGAGGTCAGCAGTCCGAGTGCGACCGGTAGTGCGCGTGAACTCCGACAGGTCTTCCGCTACAGGCTGTGACGGATGACCACCGCTCGGCGCACCGGAGCACCGTCCGCGAGCGCACGCGAGCCTTCGAGACCCACGCGCGAGCAGCCTGGGAGCGGTGACATACGACGCTGCGGTGGTATCGGAACGCCCCTCACAAGCAGGCCGTTCGAGTGGTTCCTGGCTATCACGAAAATTGGTGCAGGATGCCGCCCGGGCCACATCTGCGACATCTGGTGTATGGGTTTGCCTGTCGCGGTCCAGCACGACAGCAAGAGGTTCATCTGGCTCGTCGGTGTCGGTCAAGGCACCGATGCCGCGCCCGCTGACCTGCACGCCCACCAGAATCGCCATACCCACGCAGTAGCTACCAGCGACTGCCTCCCAGCGGCTCGGGGCATAAGGGGGAGTCAGCGCCTGGATGGCTCCGGCGCACGGCAAGACGAGGTCGTACTGCCTGCCCGATGAGCCAGATCCGTGGGATCGCCGCCACAGTGACCGAGGCGGGTAGGGGTCGGTTCCTGATCGCGGTGCGAGTGGACATTTCAGCGCGGCCGCCCCCTCCCCCGTGGCGATGGGCCACGCAGGTCCTGCGCGAACGGCCGAGGCTTGAAACAATTGTCCTCCACCTGGAACCGAACGACATCCGTGACCGCAACGACAGACTCTCACCCGAATGCTGACATCATATACTATATCTGGCGAATGGCGGTCGTGCCTCACTATGCCTCACTTACCGTGGCGCGTCGGTCGTTCTCGGCACCGCCGAACACACCGCTCCCCGCCACTCGATGGAGGAGCTACTGCGGCCAGACCTGTGGCTTGCGAGGAGTGCTGCGTGCGTCACCGTCATGACCAGCGGTCGCATCCGTACGACCGGCGCCCACGATCCCTGGCATCGCCCGCGCATCATGGGGCACACCGCGACTTGGGCTTCGAGCGCACCCCGATCACAAGCGCCAAGCGTGGTTCCGTACCCATCCGGTTCCGCCCGTATGTGCTGTCGTATCGTGAAGGAGGGCACCATGAATAGAGAACTTCAGGTCACCGTCAGCGATCACATCGCCTACCTGACCATCGACCGCCAACACCGCCGCAACGCCCTTAGCCAACGCCTGATGGGCCAGCTTGTGGAGGCGTTCGACGACATCGCCGGCGAGGACGACATCTGGATCGGTGTGGTCACCGGGGCAGGTGACACCGCGTTCTCCTCCGGACGGGACCTGAAGGAGGCTGCGGAACTCGATGCTGCAGGCGCACCGCCCCGCGTGCCCATGAGAGGGATGACTCGCAACATCTTCGAGGCAGCCTGGGAGTGCCCGAAGCCACTTGTCGCAGCGATCAACGGCGTCGCCGTCGGGGGTGGTCTCGAGCTGGCACTGGCCTGCGACCTACGGGTCGCGGCAGCCCATGCGAAGCTGGGCCTACCCGAATCCAAGCGCGGGATGGGCGCGAACTTCGGGTCTGCACTACTGCCCCGCGTGATCCCCCTCGGCCTTGCTACCGAGATGCTGTACTTCGGCGAACTTATCAACGCTGGAGAAGCGCAGCGCCTCGGACTCGTCAACCGCGTATTCGACTCTGCGACCTTCCACGACCACGTCGATGAGTACGCGCGGAAGCTGGCCGATAGGGCGCCACTTACCCTTCGACGCTACAAGGCGATGCTGCGTAAGAGCCTTGACCTCCCACTCCCCGCGGCGCTCCGGTTGGATCCATCGCCCAACCCGTACGCGAGCGAGGACCGCATCGAAGGCGTTCGAGCGTTCGTGGAGAAGCGCCAACCTCGTTGGACCGGCCGCTGAAGCAATGGGCTCCGGAGTGAAGGCCAGTCACCGTCAACGAAGCCGAAGGTAGACCCCCTTGTCCACCGGGTTCACGTTGGCGCCCCTGGTGTGCTCCCGGTTGAGAGGCCCTTCGGACACGAGTGGAATCATCTCAATGTTCTGAAGCGTCCCAGGTTTGATGCCACATCCTTGTGAGCTGAAAGGATGCGAACATGCCGAAGAAGATTGATCGGGACTGCCCCAGCTTTGGTTGACATCTATCGTGGGCCGTCGGCCCGCGGGAAGGATGTCTGATGCCGAAGCGCTATCCGCCCGAGTTCAAGCGTGACGTGGTCGCTGTGGCCCGCACCTCGGGCCTGACACACGCCCAGATCGCTGAGGACTTCGGGATCTCTGAACACTCGGTCCAGCGTTGGCGCAAGCAGGCCGACATCGATGACGGTGTCGTCGAGGGCACGACCAGCAGCGAGCAGGACGAGCTGTTGGCGCTGAAGCGCCGCAACCGGGTGCTCGAGCAGGAGGTCGAGATTCTGCGTCGGGCCACGGCCTACTTCGCCAAGGACGCGGCCCCAAAATGACCTACCCGCTGGTCCTCGACCTCGCCGAGGACGGGATTCCCGTCACGGTGACCTGCCGGGTGCTGGGCTTCTCCACCGCAGGGTTCTACGAGTGGCGTGCCAACCCGGTCAGCACGCGGGACTGGGATGACGCGCATCTGATCAACGCCATCATCGACATCCACGTAGATGACCCCGAGTTCGGCTACCGGTTCATCGCTGACGAGCTGCACGCGGCCGGGCATGCCTGCTCGGAGAACCGGGTGCAGCGGCTGTGTGCGCTGCAGAAGATCGCCTCGTCCATCCTGCGCAAGCACCGTGGGTCCGGCAAGACGCCGGGTCCGCCGGTCCACGATGATCACGTCGGCCGGGTCTTCCACGCCGACAAGCTCGACCAGATCTGGCTGACCGACATCTCCGAGCACCCCACGCTCGAGGGCAAGCTCTACCTCTGCGCGGTCAAGGACGTCTGCTCGAGGCGGATCGTCGGGTACGCCATCGACGCGCGCATGACCTCCCACCTTGCCGATGCGGCACTACGCACCGCGATCGCCAGACGGTCACCGACCGGGACCGTGGTCGTTCACTCCGACAGGGGCGGTCAATTTCGATCACACCGCTACCAACGCACCCTGCGGGCCCACGGTCTGACGGGCTCGATGGGCCGGGTGTCCTCCGCGGGCGACAACGCCGCAATGGAGAGCTTCTTCGCTCTGCTGCAGAAGAACGTGCTCAACCGCCAGACATGGACGAGCCGCGAGGAGCTCCGCCTTGCGATCATCACCTGGATCGAAACCACCTACCACCGCCGCCGACGGCAACGCGGCCTCGGCAAACTCACACCGGTCGAGTTCGAGGCCATCATCAACGAGACTCACCTAGCTCAAGCAGCATGACCCGCACAACCGCCGTCAACCAAAGTCTGGGCAGTCCCGACGAGGCCCGAGCAACGTCGCGATCTGCTACCCGTTGATGAGGAGGATCACGATCGCGACGATCGCTGAGGTTGCCCACCGGATCACCGCGCGCCGGTCAGGGTGAGCCAGGCCCTTCACTGCCGTTTCGCCCGCCATCGTTCCTCCCAGAACCCACCGGTGGCCTGCTTGCGCTTTGGGCCGAGCACCCACAAGCAAGATGTTCCACTCAACGGAACAGCGTTGCGTTTTATGGTACCCTCACGGCTGCAAGGCCCGGCAGCAACATCGTCATCGCGACGAACGACCTGGGAGTGTGCTGTGGAGTTTCAGCCCGCGGTACGAGAGCTCGGTGGCTTCGCCGCAGAGCTCCGCTGGCCCAGCCTGCCCGACGATGCCCGCACCGCCGCTGCAGACGTTCTCCTTGACTCGATCGGGGTCACGACCGCCGGTGCACGCAAACTGGAACTGGAAGCCCTCGGCGACACCTACGCCGCCATCGCGGGCCCGTGCCGTCGCCTCGGCACCGACCTACGCGCTCCCGGCGTGACCGCTGCCCTCCTCGATGGTACCGCCGCCTGCGCGCTGGAGCTCTATGAAGGCAACAAGCCGGCACGCGGACACCCTGCAGCCCACGTGCTGCCGGCGGCCCTGGCCGTCGGCCAGAGCATCGACGCTTCCGGCGTCGAGTGGCTGTCGGCCTTCGTCGCCGGCCACGAGGTTGCGTTCCGCATGGCTGCGGCCACCCGTCTCCGCGGCGGTGTGCACCCCCACGGCAACGCGTGCATCGCGGGCGCCGCTGCTGCAGTCGCCAAGCTCCTCGGCCTGGACGGCGCCGGCATCGCGGCGGCCATCGACGCCGCTGGCGCGTTGCCGCTGGCAACCAACTTCAACGCGGCGCTCGACGGGTCCTTCGTACGCAACACATGGATCGGGGTGGCGAACAGCAACGGGATGCTGGCAGCAAGGCTCGCCCAGGCAGGTCTGGCGTCCGTCGATGGTCGGGCTGCGGGAACCCTCGGACGAGTCCTTGGTGAGCTCGACCCCCGTGCGCTGACCGCGGGTCTGGGCAGCGAGTTCGCCGTCGCGAGCGGCTACTTCGAGCGTCACGCGTCCTGCTCCTACACCCACCCACTGGCGGACGCCGTGCTCATCCTCCGTGACCAGGGCATCACCGCAGAAGCGATCGAGCGGATCGAGGTCCACACCCACCATCTGGCGGCTGCGCTCGATCGCACAGCACCGCAGACGCGACTGGCCGCGATGGTCTCCATCTCCTACGTCGTGGCCGCCACCTTCCACCACGGCCGCTTCGATGTGGCGGCCTCGGACGAGGCGTCAAGGAAGGCGGAGAACATCGCGCGGTGGGCGACGGTCACCGCCGTCATCCACGACCCGGCTCTGGACGACCGCCTTCCCTATGAGCGGCCAGCTCGCGTCACGGCCTATCTGCGGGACGGATCCGCACACACGATCGACGTGCCGAACCCAGTCGGCGACGCCGCACACCACCCCCTCGACCGATCCGCGCTGATGCAGAAGCTCGACCACCTGCTCCGCCCAGGGGAAGCGGCCACCATCGCGACGGTCGTTGACCAACTCGCCGAGGCAACCCACGTCGGTGATTCCCTCGCCGCCCTCCCCTGAACCCGAGCCGACCCGATGCGACCAGACCCAGGACAGGAGCCGCCGTGCACATCCGTGCCGTAACGCCGATTCACGTCAGTGACACCGAACTCGCACGCCGGCAGGCGCGCTACGACAACCTGGCACCACCGGGGACCACCATCCAACTTGAGAACCTGCCGGCGAGATCCGACGTGCCCCGGCAACTGGCGGATGCGACGGACATCGCCGCCTCGGACGCTGCCGTCCGCGCCCGGTTCACCGAACTCGATCCGGCCACCGTCGATGTCGCACTGCCCGACTGCGTGCTCGACCCCGGCCTGGAGGACGTCGATGCCCTCCCGGTCCCGGCGGTAGGCATCACGCAGCTGGCGTCGGCGGTCGTCGCCGCCCTGGGCGCCCCGTTCACCGCGGTGGCGA
>LFIK01001016.1_pt1 | contig 21779 bp, 16 predicted proteins | sample 643401 | NCBI WGS metagenome assembly LFIK01 (sample SAMN03777447, study PRJNA286221) | soda lake metagenome | biome: soda lake; feature: Kulunda steppe; material: water; isolation source: sample T5-Br brine of Lake Tanatar-5 | place: Russia: Kulunda steppe | collected 2010-07
CGACCGTCACGACCGTCCCGACCGTCACGCACTCACCGACGAGGCCGCCGACACCGCGTCCCGGGCCGCTGCGGCTGCACAGCTGCGGATCGCGGACGTGGAGGACCCCGAGCCCGCGCGGAGCGCATCGGCGCTGTTCGACCGCGTGTGGGGCCGGGACGCGAACGCCGGCACCATCCTCGCCCCGGAAGCGCTGCTGGCCATCGCCCACGCGGGCGGGCAGGTCAGCGTCGGGCGCGACGCCGACGGCGAGGTGGTCGCTGCGACGGCGGCCCTGCTCGGCCGCGACCACGCCACGGGGCAGGTGTTCCTCCACTCCCACGTGACCGGGGTGCTCGCCGAGGCCGGCGGCGCCGGCGCCGGCAAGGCGATGAAGTGGTACCAGCGGCAGTGGGCCCTGGAACGTGGGATCGACGAGGTGCGCTGGACCTTCGATCCGCTGGTGCGCCGCAACGTCGTGCTGAACCTCGCGGTGCTCGGCGCGGGCGTCGCCGGCTACCTCGTCGACCGGTACGGCGCGATGGCCGACGCCCGGAACCGCGGACTGCCCACCGACCGCCTGGAGGCGCGCTGGCAGCTCGGTGCGCCGCGGGTGCGCCAGGCCGCCGCGGGGCGGGTCGCCACCCCGGACGTCGAGGCGCTGGCGAGCGCCGGCGCGCAGGTGGCGCTCGAGGTCGGCGAGGACGGGCAGCCGGTGGCGCACACCACCTCGGCGGCTCGGCGGCTGGTGCGGATCCCTGCCGACATCGAGTCCCTGCGCGCACAGGACCACGCCGCCGCGGCCGCATGGGCCCAGGCGATCCGCGCGACGCTGCGCCCGGCGCTGGACGCCGGCGCGCGGATCTCAGGGGTGACCCGTGACGGCTGGTACGTGCTCGCCGACCGCGGCGGAGTCGCCGAGCTGGCGGGGAGGTGAGCGGTGTCGACCCTGATCGGTGCGGGCGTGCCCCCCATCGAGGTGACCGGTGTGGACCTGGTCCGGGTCCGCCTCCCCCTGGTGCGCCCCTTCACCACGAGCTTCGGGCGCCAGACCGAGCGTGAGGCGCTGCTGGTGCGGGTGCGGGCCGCCGCGGGCGGCGGGCCGGGTGGCGTGGGCGCCGACGCCGAGGTGGTGGGCAGCCACGCGAGCGCCGACGCCGAGGTGGTGGGCTGGGGTGAGTGCGTCACCCCCGCAGCCCCCGTCTACTCCGAGGAGTTCACCGACGGCGCCGCTCTGGTGCTGCGCGACCACCTCGTACCCGCCGTGACCGCCGCGGGTCGGGCGCTTTCGGCAGGTGCGGTCGCCCCCCGTCTGCGTCACCTGCGCGGCCACCGGATGGCGAAGGCGGCGCTCGAGGTGGCGGTGCTCGACGCGCAGCTGCGAGCGGCGGCGACCTCCCTGGCGTCGCACCTGGGAACCGTCCGGGAGCGGGTCCCCGCCGGGGTGAGCGTCGGCATCCCAGACGGCGGGGTCCAGGAACTCGTCCACCAGGTCGCCGGTTACCTCGACGAGGGGTACCTCAGGATCAAGGTCAAGATCCAGCCCGGCTTCGACGTCGGCCCCCTCACCCGGCTGCGCGAGACCTTCGGGGATGACCTGGCGCTGCAGGTGGACGCCAACGCGGCCTACGACGCCGGCGATCCGGAGCACCTCGCTGCGCTCGACGCCATCGACCAGCTGGGGCTCGAACTGATCGAGCAGCCCTTCGGTGCGGCGCGGCTGCGGGACCACGCTCTCCACGCACCCGGGTGGCGCACCCCCATCTGCCTCGACGAGTCGATCCACGACGCGGCCGACGCCGCCGACGCCATCGCCATGGGTGCGTGCCAGGTGGTCAACATCAAGCTCGGGCGGGTCGGTGGCCTCTCCGAGGCGCTGGCGATCCGCGACGTGTGCCGCGCCCAGGGGATAGCTGTGTGGTGCGGCGGGATGCTGGAGACGGGGGTGGGCCGGGCCGCGAACGTGGCGCTGGCGGCGTGCGCGGGGTTCGATCTGCCCGCCGACACCTCGGCGTCCGACCGCTACTGGGCCGAGGATCTGACCGAACCCTTCCACCTCGTGGACGGGCACCTGACGGTGCCTGCGGGCGCGGGCATCGGCCGCACACCCCGCGCGGAGGCCCTCGCTGACGCCGAGGTGGAGCGGCTGGTCCTCGGCTGGTAGCGGCAGCCCGCCGGAATCGGGTCCTGGCCGGCGGCGACGCGCAGCCACGCTGACGGCGACGCGCGGCCACGCTGACGGCGACGCGCGGCGCCGTTACGGAACACACCGCAGCAGCGGGGCGTTCCACCAGCGCTACCGTCCTGCGCTGTGCCGGCGTGGCCACGACGCCGCATCCTGGCCGCGCCACTCCACGGTCGCCCTGCTGCTCCAACGTCGCCCCGCCCCTGCTCTACCGCCGCGCCGCCCCATCCTCGCTCCGCCGCCCCATCCTCGCTCCGCCGCTCCATCGCCGCACTCCCGAGGTCACCCCACCGTGCTCACCGCCGCCGTACCGCAGCTCCTGCTTCCCCTCGCCCAGATCCCGTCACCTCCGCGACCGGGGATCGAGCTGGGACCCCTCGATCTGCGCATGTACGGCGTACTGATCGCGATCGGGGCCTTCCTCGCCCTGCAGTTGATGGTCAAGCGCTACGAGCGCATCGGCGGTGACCCGAACACCGCGGAGAAGGCGGGTCTGCTCGCCCTGCTGGGCGGGTTCCTGGGAGCCCGGATCGGCTACGTGATCCCCCGGTTCCTCACCGAGGGTGCCCACGGCGCCCCCTACATCGAGCGACCCGGTGACATCCTGGCGATCTGGCAGGGTGGACTGGCCTTCTTCGGCGGGCTGCTCGGTGGCGCGCTGGCCGTCATCATCTACCTGCGCGTCAAGCGCGCTGACATCCCGGCGATGATGGACGCGATCGCCCCGGCACTACCCCTGGCCCAGGCGATCGGCCGGTGGGGCAACTACTTCAACCAGGAACTGTTCGGCCGCCCCACCGACCTGCCGTGGGCCCTGTCGGTGCGCGACACGGTGGCGGAGCGGGCCGGGCACCCCGCCGGCACCACCTTCCACCCCACCTTCCTGTACGAGTCGCTGTGGAACGCGGGGCTGGTGGTCGTGATCCTGTGGCTCGACCGCGCGGGCAAGCTGCGTCGGCGCGGCTCGCTGCTGTTCGTCTACCTGATCGGCTACGGCATCGGGCGCGGCTGGGTCGAGGCGCTGCGCATCGACACCGTGGAGCGCTACCCCGCCGTCTGGGGGCTCGGCGAGTGGGGGCTGTCCCGCAACAACTGGATCGCGATCGGCGTGGTGCTGCTCGGGATCGCCGGTCTGGCGTGGTGGGAGCGCAGCGGTCCGGGCGAGCGGATCGAACGCAGCCACGCCTGACCCCAGCGACGAGGAGTCCACGATGTGCCGACGCGCGCACTGCTACACCTGCGGGAACGTGACCTGGGCGGGCTGCGGACAGCACGTCAGCCAGGTGATGGCTGGCGTCCCCGCGGACGACCGCTGCAACTGCGACGAGGTGGATCGCAACACCTCGCGGGGCGCCGCGCTGTTCGCCCGGCTGTTCGGCCGGAGCTGACCGGCGCGCTGGACGGGCCGCTGGAGCGGCACGCTGGACCACCGTGCTGGACCACCGCGCTGGACCGCCGCGCTGGACCACCGCGCTGGACCGCTGCCGACGGCGTCGGCGGCCGGTGTCGGTGCGCAGGCGCGGTCACCGAACTGCTGCGGTCGCCCGCCTGCCGCGGTCGGGGCCGGGGCGCGGGAGCGGTCGGGGCCGGGGCGCGGGAGCGGTCACCGACCGGTGCGTAGGCGCCGTCACCGACCGGTGCGCAGGCGCCGTCACCCGTGACCGGGTGCACGCACCAACACACCCGTGCGGACAGACCGGTGCGCAGACGTGGTCACCCGTGACCGGGTGCACGCCCCAACAGGCCGGTGCAGAGAGGCCGGTGTGCAGGCGCGGGCACCGTTCTGCCGCGGACGCGGACGCGGACCGGTGCGCAAGCGCGGGCACCGTCCTGCTGCGGTGGCCGACCGGAGCGCGGGAGCGGTCACCAACCGGTGCGCAGGCGCCGTCGCCTCAGCCTGACTACATGAAGGGCGGTCGCCAACTGGTGCGTGACGGCGGTCACCGGTGACCGGATGCACGCCCCAATAGGCCCGTGCGGGGACGTCGGTGCGCTGAACGAGCCGCCCCCGACCACGCACCCGCACCAACTCCCGCGCGGACACGCGTAACCCCTAACGGAACACGCACCAACCCCGGCACGGACACGCCCGACCCGAAGGGACCACGCGTGTCCCGGCGCGGACGCGCCGACACACCAACCCCGGGCTCAGGCGCTGAGGGACTCCCGCAGGTCGGCGGGCAGCGCCGGCCGGCCGTACAGCCAGCCCTGGCCGATATCGATGCCCAACGCCCTCACCGCTGCGGCCTGCTCCTCGGTCTCGATCCCCTCGGCGATGACCTTGGCGCCGATGCCGTGGGACAGCTCCACGATCGAGCCGACGATGCTGGTCGCCACGGGATCGGGCAGCTGCTGCACCAGCTCCATGTCCACCTTGACCACATCAGGTCGCAGCCGTGCGACCAGGGCCAGGGTCGAGTAGCCGGTCCCGACGTCGTCGAGGGCCACCTTCGCGCCCTTCGACCGGTACTGGGCGACGATGCTGAGCAGGTGGTCGGGATCGTCGGTGCGGTGGCTCTCGACCACCTCGAACACCAGCTGATCCAGTGGCACCCCGGATCGCCGGGCGGCGTCGATCGTGGTGGCGAGGCACACCTCCGGCCGGTAGATGCTGGTGGGCACGAAGTTGATGAACAGCTGTCGTCCGCCCAGCCAGCCGGCCGCTTGGGTGATCGCGGTCTCCCGGCCGATGCGGTCCAGCAGGTCGGTCCAGCCGCCCGCCGCGGCCGCCCCGAACAACGCGCCGGCCGGGATCTCCTTGCCCTGTTCATCGCTGGCACGCAGCAGGGCCTCGAAGCCCACGACCTCGTCGGAGGCGAGATCGATCAGGGGCTGGTAGCGGCTGTGGAACCGCTCCGGCTGGGCAGCGAGATCCGCGAGGTGGCGGTAGCGGATCCGTGCCGCCAGGGTGTCGAGGTCCATCGCGCCCAACGCGGCGTCCCCCAACCCCGAGCCACTGCACGAGCCTCCCCGCAGGACCAGGCAGCGGATCGCGCGCCGCTCGGGACGGGTCAGCGCTGCGGCCAACTCGAGCACCAGCGTCTGCACCGAGTCGGTGTGGATCTCCCGGACCTGCGCACGGCGCTCGAACTCGGCGCCGACGGTCGCCAGCACCTCGTCGACCACCTCGAAGCTGTGGTTGATCGGACACCGCAGGAGCAGCGTGTCTCCGTCGATCGCCTCCGGCACGGTCCGGCACGGACACTGCGTCCCACTACCCGACATACCTGCGCTCCGCCTCATCGACCGCCACCACCACGCGCAGCGAGGTACGCAGCGCCATCCCTCCAGCCTGCGGCCGACCAGGTGCTCGGGTACGGGAGGGACACGGTGACCATCGGCCGCTGGGGGCGTCGCTGAACCGGTACCGCTGCTCGCGGCCGAGTTCGCGCGACCACCACGCCGCCAGCGGCCGGCGTCGATCATGGCGCCGCGAGCACGTCGCGGGCGGCCTCCGCACTCCCGCTCCCGTGCACCGAGCCGGGGGCCACCGCACTCTCAAGCACCGCGCCCGCAACCCCGGCCTGCCGCGGTCGCGGACCGATGCGCAGGAGCGGTCACCGGCCTGCCGCGGTCGCGGACCGGTGCGCAGGAGCGGTCACCGGTGACCGGGTGCGCGCACCAACACGCCCGTGCGGGCAGGTCGGTGCGCCAGACCAACCGCTCGCGAGCACGCACCCGCACCGACGCCAGCCGTGGCACGCACGACCCAACCGGAACGCACCCGCACCGACGCCAGCCAGGAGACGCCCAACCGCGCGGCACGACGCGTACCCCAGCCAGGGCACCCGTGAGCATGGCGGGCTCACACCGCCGCGAACCACCCCATCGCACCCAGAGCGGCGAGCCGGGACTGGTGCGGGTGGAACATGTAGCGGCCGGGCTCGGGCAGGCGGAACTCCACGATCGCGCGCTCTCCCTGGGTCAGCGCCACCACGTCGGTGTGCTCGTCGGGGGTGAGCGAGGTGCCCGAGCGGTACAGGTCGAAGGTCTGGGCGTGGAGGTGGAAGGAGGCGATCGGATCGTGCTCCAACAGGTTGACCACGTACACCCGCACGAGCTCACCCACGGGCACCCGGATCGGGAAGCGGTGGTAGGCACCAGCGACCCCGTTGAAGGCCACCACCTCGTTGCGCCCGTCACCGTCGAGGTCGAAGCCGCCGAGCACCAGCACCACCTCGTGCGCGGGTGGCCGTCCACCGGGCGGGTCGATGATCATCGCGCCGTACAGCCCGCGGCTGATGTGCTCGGCGATGGGCGCGGTGTGGCAGTGGTACGGGTGGAGACCGAAGGGTTCCGCGGTCACCTCGTAGGTGAAGCCCGCACCCGGTGGGATCGGCTCCCAGCCGTCCATCGCCGGGTCATGGCGACCGTGCAGGTGCACGTTGTGGGCGTGCGAGGTGTGGTTCTGCATCCGGATGCGCAGCCGGTCCCCCTCGGTGGCCCGGATGATCGGCCCCGGCACCGAGCCGGCGTAGGTCCAGGCCTCCACGACCGCTCCCTCGGCCACCGCGTGATGGCGCGCGGTCACGGGCAGGTCGTAGGTGCGGGTCACGCCCTGCCGCCCGTCGAAGGGTGGCGGGTAGGTGACAGCATCGAGGTGGTCGGCACGCAACGAGGTCGGGGCGGCGACACCATGGCCGTACTGGCCCTGGTGGCCGTGCTGGCCGTGGTGACCACCGGCCGGGCTCGCGACGGCTGGCTCGGCTGCATCCGCGGTCACACCCGAGGCAGGACCCGCGCCCGTGGCAGGACCCGCGCCCGTGGCAGGACCCGCGCCCGTGGCGGGACCCGCGCCCGTGGCGGCACTCGCGGCCGCGGCCGGCCCCCCGGACGTCGCCGACACCCCGGACGCAGCCGGATCCGTCAGGGAGCACGCCAGGGTCGGTGGAGGCTGGCCACCCGCGGCAGCGATGTCACCGGTCCGCAGCCCCGGCCAGGCACCTGCCCCGCTGGCGGACGGGTTCGGATAGCCCGCCGCGGCGCCGGCATCGCGGGCGGCGAGCGCGTCCCGACCGAGCACCACACCCCCCAGCGTGACCGCACCCGCGACCCCGGCACGACGCAGCACCTCACGGCGGCTCAGACCGGAAGCGCCCAGGTGATCGACGCCGTCGTCATCGTCGCCGTCAGCGCCGGTCGTCCCGGTCGCAGGCGAAACGGCGCTGTCACGGCCGTCACCCGGCCCGCCATCGCGGGCAGCACCAGCCATCCCGGACGCGCCGTTCCCGTCAGGCAGCGGGCCCGCTTCCGGCGTGTCTCCCGCGTCGGGCATCAGGCGGCGCCTCCCAACGCCGAGGTGGCGACCAGCACGAGGAGCCAGGCCAGCAGCCCGCCACCGACGTAGGTCGCGGCGAGCCATCTCGGCAGCGAGGCGCCAGCCAGCAGGTAGCCGGCGGCACCCACCACCGGCACGACGAGCACCACTCCGGCCCAGCCCGCAGCCGCGCCACGACCGAGCTCCTCAGCCTGGACCCGACGGGCGACGTCCCACAGCGCGACCGCGATCCACGCGGCCAGCACCGCGAAGGGCAGCACCGTCGCGTACAGCCCCATCAGCACCTGCAACGCACCCATCAGAGCAACCCTCCGATCACCGCTGCGGCACCGAGCAGCACCGCCAGCACCACGGTGGCGCCCACCACCGTCGTCCACCTGAGCCACCTCGGGAGCCCCGCGCCACCTGCCAACAGGTAGGCCGGCGCACCGACGAAGGGCAGCACGAGCACGCCCGCGGTCCACGCCACCGCAGCGGGGCGGGCGAGGTCCTCGCGGCGCGCGAGGTCGATCAGCGCGAGCGCCACCCACGCCGCGAAGAGCGCGAAGGGTGCCAGCCACCCGAGCAGCCCGAACAGGGTGGAGAAGCCACCGAGCCCGAGCGGCACACCCGACACCAGCACCGCCCGGTCACGCGTCGGGGCGCCGGGCGCCGCCACCTCGGTGTCGGCCGCATCGGTGTCGGCCGCATCGGTGTCGGTTGCATCGGCGTCGGACGCCGCACCGCGCTCGTCGCCAGCGGCGGGGAGCAACGAGCGTGCCGGTGGCGGCGGAACCTCCACCGCGTCCAGGTCGAGGTCGAAGGCGTCGAACACCCCGACCGCGGGCACCACCGGAGCCTGAGCCCCACCGGGCATCTGGGTCTGGTCCGGCGGGACGGGGGCGTCGCGGTGGTCGTTGTCTGGTTGCAGCCCGAACTCGCTCTCCGCCACCAGCCCGACGAAGGACAGCGTCGGCGCGAGGTGCTGACGGGACGGAAGCCGGAAGCTCCCCCGGTCGGGGTCCGCCACCTCGATGCCTGCACCGGCACGGGCATCCGGGCCGCAGGTGGCGATGGTCTCCAGTGCGGCTGGCACGGTACGGGCGGGGTCGTTGCCGGCGAAGCAGTTGCCGGTGAGCGCCGGTCCGGCGAGCACCAGGTCGGCGTAGCCCGAGCCCTCGATCACGTTGTCGGTGACGACGTTGCCGCCGCTCATCCAGAAGTTGCGGGAGAGGTTGGGGCCGACGGTGACCCCGGAGCGCTCGTGATCGAGGATGCGGTTGCGGGTGACGAGGGTGTCCATCCCGCCGGTGAGCAGCACCCCGTTGCCGAAAGCGGACCACTGCAGGCTGAGCGCCGGGGCCTCGCGGCTGTCGTTGTCGTGGATCAGGTTGCCCGCGATGGTGACCCGGCCGAAGGGTGGCAGGCGCTGGGAGTCGAGGGTGTTGGGCACGATGCCGGAGACGTTGTTCCGCCAGATGGAGTCGAGGATGTAGACCTCGGAGGCGTTGGTGCCCGAGTAGCCCATCCCGTTGTGCTCCGCCACCACCTCGGTGATGACGCCGTCGCAGGGGTCGCACTGGCCGATGTAGAACCCGGCGTCCTTCGAGCCGCTGGCGTAGGCGTGCTCGAACACCCCGTCGGTGGAGTCGAAGGCGTAGATGCCGTAGATCTCGTTGTTGTAGGCGGTGAGGTAGGACCCGCGGTAGCCGGTCACCCCCGTCCAGTAGATGCCGTTGCCCGTGGTGTTGCGCACGGTGAGGTTCTCCACCGCGACCCCGTCGGCGGCGACGGTGTTGATGCCGATGGGGCGCTCGTGCTCGCCATCGATGATCACCTGGTTGCGGTCGGTCCCGCGGATCGTCAGGTAGGGCGTGCTGATGTCCACCTGTTCGCGGTAGACGTACGCGCCGTCCGCGGCGAGGTGTTCGGGGGACTCGGGGGCTGGTGAGATCAGGACCAGGTCGCCCGGGTCGGCGGCGTCGACGGCGTTCTGGATCGTGGGGTGGTCCTGGGGCACCCGTCGGGTCACGCCGGTCCACTCGGTGACCGCGTCGGCCGGGGCTGCCTCGTCTTCGGCGTCGACGTCGACGTCACCGACCACCAGGGTCGCCGCCATCCCGGCGGAGCCGTCGTCCGGCGCGTGGATCGAGCAGTAGTAGGTGTAGACCCCGGGCTCATCGAAGGTGACGACGACCTCCTCCTCGGGGTCCATCAGATCGCTGCGTTCGCCACCGGCCGCCTCACCGGAGGACCAGGTCCCGCCGACGTCGATGGCGTTGTGTGGCACGACGCCGCGGTTGCGGAAGCGCACGCTGTCGCCGGGGTCGATCCGCACGACCTCGGGGGTGAAGAAGTTGTCCTCCATCTCGACGGTGTGCTGGAACGCCGGTTGGTCGCCGGTGCAGCCGGTGAGGAGTAGCGCTGCGAGCGCGACCGTCATCGCGGCGGCGACGCGGCTGGCGCGCCGGCGGTCGGGACCCTGGCCGGCGTGCACCGTGGCGTCCCGGGGACGGCCGGACCCGCGGCCGGTGCGGGACGTGGCACCCCACAGGCGGTCGGACCCGCGGCCGGTGCGGGAGGTGGCACCCCGCGGGCGGCCGGACCCGCTCGACGACGCGGCCATCGACGATCTCCCTCCCGCGCGCGGTTCCCATCCGCACCCGGGCGCGGAACGCTAGCAACCAGAACGTTCCGGTGGAGCGTGGTCCGCTTGTCGTTCCCGCCGGGTTGGTGCGCGGGGGCGGTCAGTTCTGACCGCCCCCGCGCACCAACCACCCCGCGTGGAGCACTCGGGGCGTCAGACAGGTCATCCGCGACCGCTTGGTATCACCATCGCCAACGCGCACCCCTGCGCCGGCGGCGAGAGCGGGTCAGCCCACCCGCCGGGGCGGGCCGACCGCCACCTCGACGTCGCCGCCGTAGCGCACATGGGCCGGTGGCCGACCCCCCACGTCGTAGCCCGCCGCGGCGACGAGTTCATCGTCGAGGTGGCGCAGTGACGCGGCACGCAGCGGCCAGGGACCATGGTCAACGAGCGCCCGCAGCAGGTGACCCCGAGGGGTGGCCACGTAGAGCGACCAACGGGCGGAGAGGAAGTCGTCCAACGGCGTGCGGTCGGCGTCGGCGACCGGTGCCCCGACGTCGACGATCGCGTGGCTCGTAGCCCCCGCGGGCGCCGGCCAGCGCCGCACGGCCCGGTACGCCAGCCGATCGCCACGCCGCCCGATCCGCATCGACGACCAGCAGTAGGGCAGCCGGTAGCCGAGGCGGGCCACGGCCGTGGGTGCCAGCCGGGTGATGTCGAGGGAGTCGAAGTACACACCGCGGCCACCGTCCGGGCCGACGACGTAGGTGCGGACGTTGGTCTCGGGGAAGGTGCCCTGGGGCAGGGGCAGGCCTCGAGCCAGCCCTCGGGGCAGCACCCGGCGCACAGCGGGCCCGCCTGGGCCCAGACCGATCCCGGCCATCCGGAACGGGATCAGCCCGACCCACGCGCGGCCGCCATGGACGTCGGGTTCCAGGCCCGCCGGTAGCTGCGCGGCCACGGCAGCAGGGTCCAGATCCCAGTGCAGGTAGGTCAGCGCCTCCCACCGCATCGTGAGCAGGGGTGCCTCGACCCGCGCGGTCGGCGTGGCGGAGATGGGCTCGGTGACCAGGTGCTCCATGGGCGGGGTTCGGCCCCAGCGCGCATCATGGACCGCCGGGCGCACGGCCGAGTGGGTGGCGCGCACCGAGCGCCCGTCGGTCACCTGTCTACCGTGCCGTCCATGTCGGGCCGCAGCCGAGCGCCCCGGCAGGCCGCTTGGGGTCGGACACCGATGTCGCTCTCCATCCGCACCGTCACCGGACTGGTCGTCGCTGCCCTGCTCCTCAACGCCTGCACCGTCGCTGACCGCATCGGCGAGGGCTGGGCGAACACGATCGGCCAGGCCCTGACCGGGGTGCTGGAGGCTGCGGACTGCAGCAGCCTGCGGATCGACGAAGCCCGGGGCGCCCCCTTCGACACGATCGACGTGGACGGTTGGACGCCGCTCCCGGCAGAGGACACCTTCCTGCTCGCCCGGTACGAGGCGGCGAGCACCGACCCGGTCGTGGTGGTGGTCGACGACCACTCCGAACAGGTGCGGCTGCCGGTCCCCGTCCACCCCGGCGACCCTGCGGGCGGGGGTACGACCACGGTGACCTTCGGCATCCTCGACGACGCCTCGGACGACTCCCTCGACGACGCCTCGGACGAGGCCCGAACAAGCTGGTGTGACGACACCTTCGAGGTGGCGATCGACGGGCTGCCGGCCGAGGGAACAGCGGGATCGGCCGCCGAGGAACTCACGCGCGCCCTTGCGCTCCTCGACGAGGCGCTCGAGCCCTGGGACACCACGGCGGCACAACTGCAGCGTCTCACACCCGAGCAGGTGGACGCGGAACTGGCTCCGGCCTACGTGGTTGCCCGCCTGGCGCTGGACCCGGACGGCCTCCCGGGTCTGCTGGACGAACTGGATGCGGACGAGCGGGACCTCGCCGACCGGTTGGTAGCGCGGCTGTCCGACCAGCACGATCCGGGTACCGAACTCGACCGGCACCCCGGGGTGGATGTGCAGGCCGCGGCGGCGACACCGCACCCTGCGGTGACGCTCGCCTCCCTGCGCACGGGCGGAGGACCGGGCGGTGTACCCGCGCTCCCCGTGCAGTCCGACGCCGGCTCATCCGCCGGTCCGCAGGCGTGCATCGCCACCACGCTGCCTGACCTCTCCGCGCTGGTCGGCTACCAGCTGTCCGGCAGCACCATGATCTCCGGAGCGCCGGGGGTCGCCCTGGACACGGCGATGCTGCTCGCCGGGGTGCCCTACCTCGGACGCGTCGGGCTGCCGACGGTGCTGCTGGCGTGGATGACGAAGACGGCCTCGGCGATGCTGGAGGGGATGCTGCCCTCCACGCTGTCGGGCGCCTCGGTCAGCTCCTCGCCCGATCTGCTGTGGGAGGACGACGTCGACGGCGGGCTGGTGGAGGAGGTCTCGCTCACCTTCACCTCCACGGGATGGGACAGCGGTCCGGCCCTGTTGGAACTGGTGACGATCCTCGCCGACCAGGGGCTCAGCCGGGCGGTGCAGGCCCGGCTCCAACGGATCGTCGGACGTGCGGATCGCGGCGGGCTGACGGAAGCATGGCAGCACGACCAGATCGTCGAGCTGTTCGCGTCGAGCGGTGGCTCGGCGCTCCAGGACGCGGCCGTCGCTGCCCAGACGGAGCTGATCGCCGAGCTCACCTCCTGGATCGTGACCACCTTCGTCTCCGAGCTCATCTCCTCGCAGGGGTGGGTCGAAGGTCGCTCCGCACTCAGCACCGAGCCCCGCTGCTGGCGGGCGACGTCCCGGGCTCCGGACCTCGACGAGATGATCGAGATCAGCTACCTCGACGCCATCGAGGAGGGGTTCATCCCCGAACAGTTCCTGGCCCGCGAGATCGGTACGGGCCTCATCGCTGTCGAGGTGGAGCTGCCCATCGGCCAACACCTGCTCGGACCCGTCGGCGCCGAGGCCCGCGATGCGACGGCCACCTTCACCAGCCGTGACACCGTCGAGGTGCTGGCCATCGAGCTCGTCTGGGACCCGGCCGAGGAGGTGGTCTCCCCTGGTGACGTGGTCGCCCTCAACCTGCAGATCCACCACGCCCACGACGGCCGGGTCCGTGTGACCGACTCGCTGGGGACCCTGGACCGGGAACTGACACCGACCGACGGTGGGATCATCTTCTACACCGTGCCCGACGACTGGGACGAGGCCGGACCCATCCTGGTCACGGCGCAGAGCCTCAGCACCGACGGCCTGCGACGGCCGAGTCACCCGGGCTACCGGGGCGAGATCGCACGCTCTGCCACCCTGCTGCCCGAGGGGGCGCCGGCGCTCGCGATCACCCCACCCGCACCCTGCGTGGAACCCGGAGAGACGGTGACGTTGCGTGCGGTGAACACCGCGGATCCGACCAGCGACGTCGAGGTGGTGTGGACCGCCGGCGCCGGGAGCATCTCCGCGGCCGGGGTCCTGCGCACGCCGGGCCAGCCCGGGGAGGTCGAGGTGACCGCGACCGCCGTCGCCGACGAGGCGATAGCCGCGACCACGGTGGTGCAGGTCGGGACCTGCGAGGTCTGCACCTTCGAGGTCGAGGTCGACGGGCTGCTCGGTGACGTGCCCCGCGTCACCTACGACCACACCAACGCGCCACCGCCCCCGGCGCCGTTCCTGCCGACGGTGCCCACGATCGGTGTCGCCGATTGGACGACGGGCGCCATCGACGGCGTCGGTGTCCCACACCTCGGCGCGTCCACCGTCTCCGGTCCCGACAGCGGTGCGGTCGTCGTCACCCTGTACGGCGAGCCTTTCCAGCTGTGGGAGCAGTTCCGGGGACGGTTCAACCGCGCCGACGAGTTCGCCCGGGAGGGGATCTTCGAGGGGACGTACGAGAACCTGCCGGTGGAGGGGTGGCGGAACCCGGAGGCGACGATGACCCTCGACGTCGAACGCCGCGAGATCGCGGCGTACCGCAGCGAGTTGATCGAGATCCCCGCCTACCCGGTGCTCCACGTCCGGGGTGAGATCACCGGTCCGGTGCTGGTCGGCCGGCGGTTGACCGGATGGCAGGGGCCCTCACCCGCTACCACGTCGCGCTTCGAGGGCGAGCCGATCGCAGGCCAGGTGACGATCCGCTTCGAGGGGACCTTCCAGCCGCCCTCCGAGGACTGGCCACATCCCGAGTTCGACCCGAGCCTGGGCCCCGACGCCTTCGGTTCGGACGCACCACCGGGCCTGCTGCGGACCTTCGACCTCGACGCGACGAGCTGGTGCGGTCCGGTGCACGTGGGACTGGACAGCCGTGGTGACGGCGAGCCGGCCCCCATGGGTGGCGTCCGGCCACCGGCGACCCAGGAGCCCCCGCGGCTGCCCGCCCTGCCGAGCCTGCCGGGCTCGTGACCGGGCGCTCACCCGTGCAGCGGCAGGCCAGCGGCGGCGAGGTAGGCCTCGCCGATCGCCTCCGCGAGCGAGGGATGGGCGTGGGTGATCGCCGCGAGCTCCACCGGCACCGCGTCCCAGGTGGTGGCGAGCGTCGCGGCGGCGATGAGCTCGGTGGCCTGGGGGCCGACGACGTGCACACCGAGCACCGCACCGCCGTCCCCGGGTGCGCCGACGGGGGGCGCGCCCGCGCGGTGGACGACCTTCACCTGGCCATCGCTGCCGGCGATGATCGCCTTCGCGTTGCCCCGTAGCGAGGTGGTGGTCGCCACCACCTCCTCGCGTCCGAACCGCTCCACTGCCGCCGCCTCGGTCAGCCCGACCGAGGCCACCTCCGGGTGGGAGTAGGTGACGCGCGGGGTGTAGGTGTGATCCACCGCCGGGGTGGCGATCCCCGCGATGCGGTCGGCGACCACCATCCCCTCCGCGAACGCCGCGTGGGCCAGCGCCAGTGTCGGCCGCACATCGCCGACGGCCCACACGTGGTGCATGCTGGTCGCCCCGACAGCATCGGTGACGACGTACCCGCGGTCGTCGAGCAGGCCGAGCTCACGGGCCCCGAGGTCGTCGGTGCAGGGGGCGCGACCGACCGCGACCAGCACCCGGTCGGCCTCGAGCCGCCGCGTCGCACCCGCCACCTCGACGTCCAGGACCGCACGACCGCCGGTCACCGTGACGCCGCCGACCCGCCCGTCGCTGACCACCTGCACGCCGCGGCGTCGGAAGGCGGCCTCCAGCGCCGCCGAGCTGTCGCTGTCCTCGAGGGGCAGGAGCCGGTCGAGGGCCTCGACGATGGTGACCTCGGTGCCCATGGGTGCCCACATCGACGCGAACTCGACACCGACGGCGCCCCCGCCGACGATCACCGCGCGCTGCGGCGGCGTGGTGAACCACAGGGCGTCGTCGGAGGTCTGGACGACCTCGTGGTCCACGGGGAGCTCGGCGAGCGGGCGGGGTACGGAGCCGGTGGCCAGCACGACGTGGTCGGCGACGAGCTGTCGGACCGTGCCGTCCCCGGCCATCACGGTCACCGTGCGTGTCCCGTCCTCCACCTCCAGGCGCCCGTGGCCGTCGTAGCGGGTCGTCCGTGCCGCCACGAGGTGCTCCAGGCCCTTGTGCAGACGGGTGATCACGCCGTCGCGGAAGGCACCCAGCGCGTCGCCATCGAGCCCGTCATGGGTGAGGCGCAGCCCCAGCACCTCGGCTCGCGCCACCTCGTCGAGCACGCCGGCGACGTGCAGGATCGCCTTCGACGGGATGCAGCCACGGTGCAGGCAGGTTCCACCGACGCGGTCGCGCTCCACGAGAGCGACGTCGAGCCCCCGCAGGGAGGCCCGGAAGGCGGTGGCGTACCCGCCGGGACCACCACCGATGACGACGACGTCATGCCGGATCGGTGCGTTGGCGCCGCTCACAGGTGCAGCAGCAGCCGGCTGGGCTGCTCGCAGAGCTCGGCCACCTCGGTGACGAACCGGCCCGCCTCCCCGCCGTCGCAGATGCGGTGATCGAAGGCCAGCGTGAAGCGACCCACCTGACGGATGGCGAGCTGCTCCGCGCCGTCGCTGCCCGCGACCACCCACGGCCGCGACCGGACGGCGCCGACACCGAGGATCGCTCCCTCCGGGTGGTTGATGATGGGGTCGCCGTCGTCGTTGCCGAAGGCGCCGTAGTTGTTCACGGTGAAGGTGCCGCCGGTCAGCTCCGCCGGCGTGAGCGTGCCGGCACGGGCGGCCTCGGCGAGCCGGGCCAGCTCCAGGGCGAGTTGCAGGGTGGAGCGGGTGTGGGCGTCCTTGATGTTGGGGACCACCAGCCCCCGGTCGGTGTCGGCGGCGACGCCGAGGTGGATGTGCTCGAGGAGGTGGATCTCCCCGGCCTCGCGGTCGATGCGGGCGTTGAGGGTGGGGAAGCGCCGCAGCGCCAGCACCGCCGCGCGCAGGATCAGGGCGAAGGGGGTGATGCGCACGTCGAAGCCCTGCCGCCGGGCCTCCGCCGTGAGCTCCTCGCGCAGGTCCCACAGCGCGGTGAGGTCGGCGTCTCTCGAGCAGGAGGCGGCGGGGATCTCGCGGCGGGAGGTCTCCATCTTCTCCACGATCCGCTTGCGGACGCCCCGGATGGCCTCCACCTCGCCGGGGCGGCGCCCCCGGAAGCCGGGGACGGGCTTCTCGCCCGGGCTCGGCGTGTGCAGGGTGGGCGCGGGTTCCTCCGGTGCGGGCGGTGCGGCGGCGGCCTCCACCTCGGCACGGGTGATGCTGCCCTCCGGACCGCTGCCCGGGGCGAGCGCCGCCAGATCGACGCCGAGGTCCTTCGCGAGCTTGCGGACCGGCGGCTTGGCGAGGGGCTTGGCCGCGGGAGCCGCCTGGGTGGCGCCGTCCTTGCCGGCCGGCTGCCCCTTGCCACGTCGGCGCCGGCGCGTCCCGGCCGCCGCCTGTCCGTAGCCGACCAGCGGCTGGGGCTCCTCCTCGGCGTCGAGCGCACTGGCCGGCGTCACCGTCTCAGCATCTCCCGGCGAGCCGGCGGTGTCGACCGCTGCGGGCGCGGCCGCACCGACCTCGATGCGCACCAGGACCGCGCCCACCTCGATGGTGTCGCCCACCTCGCCGAACCGCTCCACGATGCGGCCGGCGAAGGGCGAGGGGACGTCCACCGCGGCCTTGGCGGTCTCCACCTCGACGACCGGATCGTTGAGCGCCACCTCGTCGCCGACCGCCACGTGCCAGTGGACGAGCTCGCCGTCCTCCAGACCCTCACCGAGGTCGGGGAGGGTGAACTCCCGGATCTCGCTCACGTGCGCCCTCCTCGGTGGGTCGGTCGGTCGGTGGGTGGGTCGGTGGGTCGGTCGGTCAGTACGCCATGGCTCGCTCGACGAGGTCGAGGATCCGGTCCACGTCGGGGAGCCAGTAACCCTCGAGCTTGGCCGGCGGGTAGGGGGTGTCGAAGCCCGTGGCCCGCAGCACCGGGGCCTCGAGGTGGTAGAAGGCGGCCTCCTGCACGCGGGCTGCCACCTCGGCGCCCATCCCGAGGGTGCGGGAGGCCTCGTGGACCACCACGGCCCGGCCGGTGCGCCGCACGGAGGCCACCACTGCGTCGGTGTCCATCGGCGACAGCGACCGCAGGTCCAGCACCTCCAGCGACCAGCCCTCCTCCCCGGCGGCCTCGGCGGCCTCCAGCGCCGTGCGCACCATCGGCCCGTAACAGACGATGGTCACGTCCTGGCCGGAGCGGCGGACCACCGCCTCGGTGTGGGGCGGGGCGGTCACAGGCAGCTCGATGTCGGCCTTCATCCAGTACCGGCGCTTGGGCTCGAGCAGGATGACGGGATCGTCGCTGGCGATGGCCTCGCGGGTCAGGGCGTAGCCGTCCTCCGGGGTGCCGGGGGTGACCACGGTCAGCCCGGCGGTGTGGACCCAGTAGCTCTCGGGCGACTCCGAGTGGTGCTCCACCGCCCCGATGCCCCCGCCGTAGGGGATCCGCACGGTGACCGGCAGGCGCAGCGTGCCCCGCGAGCGGTTGCGGAGCTTGGCGAGGTGGCTGACGATCTGCTCGAAGGCGGGGTAGGTGAAGCCGTCGAACTGCATCTCGGCGACGGGGCGGTAGCCGTACATCGCCAGCCCGATCGCCGTGCCGATGATCCCGGACTCCGCGAGCGGGGTGTCGAAGCAGCGCTGGTCACCGAAGCGTGCCTGGAGCCCGTCGGTGACCCGGAACACGCCACCGAGCTTGCCGACGTCCTCCCCGAAGACCAGGACCCGGTCGTCCTCGGCCATCGCGTCGGTGAGCGCGCGGTTGATCGCCTGGGCGAGGGTGACGGTCATGCGTCACCTCCCGCGTCCGGGGACCCGGTGGAGGTTGCCGGCGGCGGTCCGCTCCCGTCCTGGTCGTACACGGCCTCGCCCGCCCGGGCGAGGAGCTCCGCGCGGAGCTCCTCGCGTTGCGCGGCGAGGTCGGCCCGGTCGGCGAGGGTGACGTGGTCGAACAGCTCCAGCGGATCGCCGTGCGGCGCGTCGTAGATCGCGTCACGCACACCACGTGCCCGTTCGGCGGCCTCCTCCTCGAAGGCGGCCTCCGTGGCGTCGTCCAGCAGGCCCCGCTGCCGGAGATGGTTGCGCATCCGGGCGATCGGGTCGGTGCGCGCCGCCTCCTCGAGCTCCTCCTTGGTGCGGTAGCGGGTGGGGTCGTCGGAGGTGGTGTGGGCCTCCATCCGGTAGGTCAGCGCCTCGATCAGGGCGGGGCCGTGGCCGGCACGCGCGTCCGCGACGGCACGGCGGGTCACGGCGTAGGTCGCCAGCGGGTCGTTGCCGTCGCAGCGGTAGCCGGGCAGGCCGTAGCCCACCGCCTTGTGGGCCAGGGTCGGCGCCGCGGTCTGCTTGTCGAGCGGCACGGAGATCGCGTACCGGTTGTTCTGGACGAAGAACACCACCGGGGCCTGCATCACCCCCGCGAAGGTCATCGCCTCGTGCGGGTCACCCTCGGAGGTCCCCCCGTCCCCGAAGTAGACGAGGGTGACCAGGGGGTTGCCGTCGAAGCGGGCACCCATCGCGAAGCCGGTGGCGTGCAGGGCCTGGGTGCCGATGGGGATCGACAGCAGCGCGAAGCGGTGCTCGTAGGGGTCGTGGTCGGACAGCCACGTGCCGCGGAACAGGTGCAGCAGATCGGCCGGGTCGACCTCGCGGACGATCGCGCTGCCGAGCTCCCGGTAGGAGGGGAACACCCAGTCCTCGTCGTCCAGCGCCCAGGCGGAGGCGACCTGCGCGGCCTCCTGGCCCAGGCAGGAGGCGTACACCCCGAGCTGTCCCTGCCGCTGGAGGTTGATCGCTTCCCGGTCCACGCGACGGGTGATCACCATCGCCCGGTGGATGGCCACGAGCTCCTCGTCGCTGAGGCTGACGGGGTAGGTCTCGTCGGCGTGGAAGCTGCCGTCCGGTGCCAGGAGCCGGACCGGGTCGGCGGGGGGCAGCAGGCTGGCCGGCTCACGCGCGCCTGCCGCCGGTGCGGTCACGTCCTCACCCACGTGGCCTCCCTCCGATCAGCGCTCCCGCCGGACCCACGGGGCGGCCCGGCACCGATCGCGGTCCGAGCGTCGTCGATCGGACCGAGAACGCACGACCTTAACGCCTGTGACCTGCCGGTGCGCGGCCTCCTTCCGAAGCTGCGCGACGACGTGGCTAGAGTGCGCGGGAGGCGAGCGAGGAGAGGGAGCGCATGAAGATCGTGGCGGGGTTCCTCCGGTCCCCCGAGGGCCGGGCAGCACTCAACCGTGCGTTGAAGGAGGCGGAGCTGCGCGACGGTGAGCTGCTCGTCGTCCACTCGATGCGGGGTGGTGAACGCGACGAGCTCGAGCAGGTGATGAGCTACCGCGAGGAGTTCGAGCAGCTCGAGCGCAAGCTCGAGGACTCGCCGGCGCGCTACCGCCTGGTCGAGTACGCCCGCGGCAACGCCCCCGCCGAGGACCTCCTCCAGGCCGCCAAGGACGAGGACGCCGACATGATCGTCATCGGCATCCGTCGCCGCTCCCCCGTGGGCAAGCTCATCCTCGGCTCCAACGCCCAGGACATCCTCCTGCACGCCGACTGCGCCGTGCTGGCGGTCAAGGCCGCACCCGAGGACGAGTGACCCGCGCGGGCTGACCGGCCCGCGCGGCTGCAGGGGCGACGCCGAGGTGGCAGCGCCCCGCTCGCGGGCTGGCTAGAGCCGGGGGCGCCGGCCGACGACGACCCCGGCGCGCCCAAGACGCTCCGCAGCCCGCCGCAGGGCCGGGCACGCAGGGTTCCATAGGCCGCCGCAGGGCTCGGCTCTGGGCTCCGCAGGCCTCCTCAGGCCTCCTCGGACGGCGGCTCCTCGGCAGGCGCGGGACCCGCGCCCTCGGCCGCCACGGGTGCCACCGGCCCACCCATCCCGTGCACACCGCCGTCGACGTGCACGATCTCGCCGGTGATGGCCGGCGTCCAGTCCGACAGCAGGGAACACACGACGCGACCGACGGGCTCCGGGTCGCGGGTCTCCCACCCCAGGGGTGCGCGCTCGCTCCACAGGTGCTCGAAGGCGCCGATCGTGCCGATGGAGCGTGCCGCCATGGTGTGCAAGGGGCCGGCGGCCACCAGGTTCGCGCGGATCCCCCTCGGTCCGAGGTCCCGGGCGAGGTAGCGGTTGGCCGCCTCGAGGCCGGCCTTGGCCACCCCCATCCAGTCGTAGCCGGGCCAGGCCACCTGGGCGTCGAAGTCCAGCCCGACGACGGCTCCGGGGCCGACGGCCAGGAGGTCCTGCAGTTCCGCGGCCAGGGCGACGTAGGAGTAGGTCGAGACCTGGAAGGCGGTGCTCACGTCCTCCCAGGGCGCGGTCAGGAAGCCACCGTCGAGGCAGGAACCCGGGGCGAAACCGATGGCGTGCAGCAGCCCGTCGAGCCGGCCCCACCGCTGCTCGAGGTCGGCACGCACCGCCGCGAGGTGTTCCGGTTGGGTCACGTCCAACTCGAGCACGTCGGGCTGGGGATCCAGTCGGGCCGCGGCACGCTGGGTCAACCGCATGCCGCGTCCGAACCCGGTGAGGACGATCTCCGCACCCTGCTCCTGGGCGACCTTGGCCGCGAAGAACGCGATGGAGCGCGGGTCGAGGACGCCGGTGATCAACAGCTTCTTGTCCGCGAGCAGCACGGTGGACTCCTAGGGGGTTGTGGGGCCGGTGTCGGTCGGGTGGGCAGGGTCGGGTCGGACGCCGACGACCACGGCCATCGCCACCCCGGCGTCATGGGACAGCGAGCAGCTGAGGCCGGCCAGCTCGCCGTGCAGGTACAGCTCGGGCGCGCCGGTGGCAGCAGTCCGGACCTCAACGGCGTGGAAGGGCAGCCGGAGGTCTCCCAGCGCCTTGCGGGTGGCCTCCTTCGCGGCGAACCGCGCCGCGAGCCGGGCACGCTCCACCTCGGAACCCGGTCTGGCACCACCACGCGATGCGTCGGCGCGCTCGCGCGCGGTGAACACCCGGTCCGCGAACCCGGGCCGCCGATCGATGGCGGCGGACAGACGGGCGATGTCCACCAGATCACAGCCGGTCACGAGCCCGGTCACTGGCCGACCTCCCCACCGCCGGCGGCGGAGAAGGTGGTGGCGAGCTCCGAGCGGGACAGCTCACCGAGCTGCGCCTGCAGCTGGAGGTTGAAGGAGCGCCGGGCCCGGGGTGTGTCCTCCGGGGGCGGGAAGGGCGGCCCGAAGCGCACCGTGACCGCCCCGCCCCAGGGCTTCGGGCGGCCGTCCACGGGCCAGACACGCTCGATGCCCTCGATGCCTGCGGGCACCACGTCCACCTCGAGCTCCGCGGCGACCCGTGCCACACCGCTGCGCAACCGGTGGACCCTGCTGTC
>LFIK01001019.1_pt1 | contig 21752 bp, 15 predicted proteins | sample 643401 | NCBI WGS metagenome assembly LFIK01 (sample SAMN03777447, study PRJNA286221) | soda lake metagenome | biome: soda lake; feature: Kulunda steppe; material: water; isolation source: sample T5-Br brine of Lake Tanatar-5 | place: Russia: Kulunda steppe | collected 2010-07
GCACACACCGGCGAGGGGATCGAGTCGCTGCTTGAAGCCATTCTGTTGCAGGCCGAACTGCTCGAACTGACAGCGGTTGCCGAAGGCCCTGCGAGCGGCGTGGTCATTGAATCGAGCCTGGATCGCGGGCGCGGGCCGGTTGCGACGGTGCTGGTGCAGAGTGGTCGCCTCAACCGTGGTGACATGATTCTCTCGGGCGTCGAGTTCGGGCGTGTCCGAGCGATGCTTGACGAAACCGGCCAGCAGGTCGATTCCGCCGGCCCGTCGATTCCGGTTGTCGTTCTTGGTCTCTCGGGGCTGCCGAAGGCCGGTGACGATGTGATGATGGTCAGGGATGAGCGCAAGGCGCGTGAAGTTGCCGAACAACGGCAGAGCAAGCAACGCGACACCCGCCTCGCCCAGCAGAAGTCTGCGCGCATGGATGACCTGTTCAGCCAGATGGGCAGCGATGAAGTCAGTCAGGTCAACATCATGCTCAAGGCCGACGTCCAGGGTTCTGCCGAAGCCTTGTCGCAGTCGTTATCGCAGCTGTCGAACGAGCATGTGACGGTCAACGTCATCCAGGCCGGTGTCGGGGGGATCAACGAATCGGATATCAACCTGGCGATCGCGTCGAATGCCATCGTCATCGGCTTCAACGTCCGCGCCGACAGCGCTGCGCGGCGGTTGATCCAGGAAGCCGAGGTCGATGTGCATTACTACGGCATCATCTACGAGGCGATCGATCAGGTGAAGCAGGCCATCACCGGCATGCTGCAACCGGAAGTGCGCGAGGAAATCATCGGGCTTGCCAAGGTGCGCGACGTCTTCAAGTCGTCGCGGCTTGGTGCGATTGCCGGTTGTCTGGTCGAGGAGGGTGTCGTCAAGCGGCGTAACCCGATCCGTGTGCTCCGCGATAACGTGGTCATCTTCGAAGGCGAACTCGAGTCGTTGCGACGCTTCAAGGACGATGTGCAGGAAGTCCGCTCGGGAACTGAATGCGGTATTGGTGTGCGTAACTACAATGACGTCAAGGTCGGCGACCAGATTGAATGCTACGAGCGCGTCGAAATCGCGCGGACGTTGTGAGCAGGCTGGCATGGTTTCTGATCATGTCCTGTGCGATGTCGCTGGCAACGGTGCACTGACGCATGGCTGAGCGTGGGCAACGGGTGCGCCGGGTCGGTGATCAGATCCAGCGTGAGCTCGCCGAGTTGATTCGGGACAGCGTGCGCGATCCGCGAATCGGGACGGTGACGGTGTCCGGGGTCGAGGTCAGCCGTGACCTCGGTCACGCGCGTGTCTATGTCACGGTCCTCGGCGCCGAACCCGAGGAAAGTCGACGCGCCGCCGAGCTGCTCGGCCATGCAGCGACGTTTCTGCGTCGTGAGCTGTCCAAACGGATGCGCCTGCGCAGCGTCCCGCAGCTGCACATTGACTACGATCCATCATTCGATCGTGGTGCGCATCTCGGTCAACTGATCGACTCGGCCATCCGCGACGACGTCGCTGCCCGCGAGCGCAGTGGCGATGAGCACGACGAGCGGGATACCTGACGGCCGAGCATGCAGAACACGCTACGCACCGATCGTCGCCCCGAGCGTCGTGCCGTCGATGGCATGTTGTTGCTCGACAAACCCGCCGGGATGACTTCCAACCGCGCATTGCAACGCGTCCGCGGGTGTTTTCGAGCGCGCAAGGCCGGCCACACCGGCAGTCTGGATCCATTGGCGACCGGCCTCTTGCCGATCTGCCTCGGCGAAGCGACCAAACTCTCTGGCTACTTGCTCGATGGTGACAAGGTTTACCGTACCTGTGCGCAACTTGGCAGCGTGACCGATTCTGGCGACGCCGATGGCGCGGTCATCGCCACAGCACCGGTGCCGGAGTCGCTGACTGCTGCCGACGTCGAGGCGGTGCTGGCCGGTTTTCGTGGCGAGATCGAGCAGGTGCCGCCGATGGTCTCGGCGCTGAAGCATCAGGGGCAACGCCTCTATGCGCTCGCGCGTCGTGGCGAGACAGTCGAACGCCCGCCGCGCGCTGTCCGCATCCACCGCCTCGATCTGATCGGCATCGACGCTGGCGTGCTGGAACTGGAAGTCGCCTGCTCCAAGGGAACGTATATCCGTACGCTGGTTGCCGATATCGGCGAGGCGCTGGGGTGTGGTGCGCATGTGCAAACATTGCGCCGAACCGGAATCGGGCCGTTTCACATTGAACAGGCGGTTCCGCTCGCACGGATCGAAGCGCTTGCTGACGACGTCGGGCTGGCCGCGCTCGATGCGCTGCTGTTGCCGATCGACGCTGCCATCGACAACTGGCCGGCGGTGGAGCTCGCAGCCGATGCCGGACGGTTTTTTCTGTCCGGGCAGCCGGTCTGGCAGCCGGGATTGCCAGCCGGTGGGCTGACCCGGGTCTACCACGCAGGGCGCTTTATCGGTATCGGCGTTCTACTTGATGACGGCCGGCTGGCTCCGCGCCGCCTGCTGGCCGTCGACCGGGTGTGAGGCTGCTTGTCTGCACACCCGCGCACGGCTACACTATGCCCCACTGAACGGGGTGCAACGAGAGATCACACAGGAGAGCTGCATGTCCCTCAACGCTGAAGAGAAAACCCGCATCGTCCAGGAGTACCAGCGCTCGGAGGGGGATACTGGCTCACCCGAAGTGCAGGTCGCGCTTCTGACCGCCCGCATCTCCCATCTGACCGGCCATTTCGCCGTTCACAAGCAGGATCATCATTCGCGCCGCGGGCTGCTGAAGCTGGTCAATCAGCGCCGCAAACTGCTCGATTATGTCAAGGCCAAGGATGAAGGGCGTTATCGGTCGCTGATCGAACGGTTGGGTCTGCGTCGTTGATGTGGTCCGGGCGCGGGGTGCGCTGTCAGTCGGTCTGCACATCCCCCGCCGAACGAACGCTGCGTGCGTGTTTTCGTTGCCGGCCCTGCTGCTGCATGGCTGGCTGTTCTTGTTACGGGTGATGGACGCGAGAGCCACGATGTCCTGTCGCATCAGCGCTGATCGCTGCTGCGTGTCCATCCCTGCCAGTCAGAAGGTGTCACCCAAGTGAAGCCGGTAAGCAAATCATTCCAGTATGGAGAGCAGACCGTCGTGATGGAGACCGGCGCGATCGCGCGTCAGGCCACCGGAGCGGTCATGGTCCACATGTCAGATACGGTCGTGCTGGTCACGGTAGTCAGCAAACCGGACAGCGCCACGCAACGTGACTTTCTCCCGTTGACCGTCAATTATCAGGAGCGGACGTATTCCGCAGGGAAGATTCCCGGTGGGTTCTTCAAGCGCGAGGGCCGGCCCACCGAAAAGGAAACGCTCACCTCCCGCCTCATCGATCGCCCCATCCGTCCACTGTTCCCCGCCGGTTACTACAACGACACGCAGATCATCGCGACCGTGCTGTCGTTGAATCCCGAGGTTGACCCTGATATACCGGCGCTCCTTGGCGCGTCGGCAGCACTCGCCATTTCCGGCATTCCGTTCGACGGTCCGCTGGGTGCGGCGCGGGTCGGGTATGTCGATGGGCGCTACCTGCTGAATCCGCTCGCCGCGCAGCTGGCGCAGAGCCAGCTTGATCTGGTGGTTGCCGGAACGGCCGATGCGGTACTGATGGTCGAGTCGGAAGCGCAGGAGCTTTCCGAGCAGGTGATGCTCGATGCAGTCATGTACGGCCATGCCGAAATGCAGACCGCCATCCAGGCGATTCAGGAGCTGGCCGACGAAGCGGGCAAGCCGCGCTGGAACTGGGCCGCCCCGGAAAAGGACACCACCCTCGACGATCTGCTGGCAGCACAGTTCCGCAGCGCGATGGTCGAAGCGTATTCGCTGGCAGACAAGCAGGCGCGGGGAGAGGCGCTTGGGCGCGTGCGCGAGCAGGCGGTCGAGGCGCTCGCGAGCGAAGAGCAGGAAGGCCGTGGTCGTGGCGATGTGGTCGCCGCGTTCAAACAACTGGAAAAGCGCATCGTGCGCGGTCGCATACTCGCCGGCGAACCGCGAATCGACGGTCGCTCCACCACGCAGGTTCGCCCGATCGATGTCGAAGTCGGCGTGCTGCCACGCACCCATGGCTCGGCTGTCTTCACCCGTGGTGAAACGCAGGCTGTCGTGGTGACCACGCTCGGCACCGGACGTGACGCGCAGATCATCGATGCCATCGAGGGCGAGCGCAAGGAGCAGTTCATGCTCCACTACAACTTCCCGCCGTACTGCGTTGGCGAAACCGGTTTCATGTCCGGGCCGAAGCGCCGTGAAATCGGCCATGGCCGATTGGCCAAGCGCGGCGTGCAAGCCGTGATGCCGGCGCCCGAGCAGTGCCCCTACGTGATCCGGGTGGTCTCGGAGATTACCGAGTCGAACGGCTCGAGCTCGATGGCGAGCGTTTGCGGCACCAGTCTGTCGCTGATGGACGCCGGTGTGCCGATCAAGTCGCCGGTCTCGGGAATTGCCATGGGGCTGATCAAGGATGGCGATGCCTACGCCGTGCTGACCGATATCCTCGGCGATGAGGATCACCTCGGCGACATGGACTTCAAGGTTGCCGGGACGGCCGACGGTGTGACCGCGCTGCAGATGGATATCAAGATCCAGGGCATCACCCGCGACATCATGGCGCAGGCGCTGCAGCAGGCGCAGGCCGGCCGGCTGCACATCCTCGGCGAGATGAACAAGGTGCTGCCTTCACCGCGTATCGACATGTCCGAATACGCACCGCGGATGATTACCATGCGCATCGATCCCGATCGCATCCGTGACGTCATCGGCAAGGGTGGCGCGACCATCCGTGCGCTGACCGAGGAAACCGGCGCCACCATCGACATCAAGGACGACGGAACGGTGACGATCGCCTCGGTCGACAAGGCAGCTGGTGAGGAAGCGCGGCGTCGCGTCGAGGAGCTCACCTCCGACATCGAAGTGGGTCGGATTTACGAAGGTCGCGTTGCCAAGATCATGGATTTCGGCGCCTTCGTGACCATCATGCCGGGCAAGGACGGGCTGGTGCACATTTCGCAGATTTCCAACGAGCGCGTCGAGAACGTCGGCGATCGTCTCAAGGAAGGCGACACGATCCGCGTCAAGGTGCTCGAGGTCGATCGGCAGGGCCGGGTGCGCCTCAGCATGAAGGCGATCGAGGAGGAGTAAGCCGCTCGACGCTGGTACCGCAGCCCGCCAGGGCTGCGGTGAACCGTTACCCGGCGGCGTTTCTGCCGCCCGTGCTTTCAAGCAGACCAGACGCATGTCCGCCAAGCCGTTCCGTTACCGCCAGACTGTCTGGCCATCGTTCGCTCGCGCGATCCGGTCGACAGTGACCGTGGTCGCGTTACCATTGTTGATCCTGAGCGTGATCAGCCTGTCCAAGTTGCTGTCGCAGGCTGGTTGGCTCGAGCTGATCGGTCCACTGCAGTCACTGGTCGGTGTGCAGGATCGCTGGCTGACGAGTGGACTCGAGCGGGTCGCGACGCTCGGTGTGCAGATCCCGGTCTGGGCCATCGATTGCCTGTTCATCTATCTGTTTCCGGGTGCAGCGATCGTGCATTCGGAGCGCCAGGAACTGCTGGCGATCGCTATCGATCGGGGGCATCGTCTCGCCGTGTTCCTGGAAGGTCTCCGCACACCGCGGCTCGACAGTGTCTTCATGGGCATTCCACGGTCGATCCGTCCCTGGGTTCTGCGGTTGGTCTGGCCGCTGGTGCTGATCCATCGGCTGGGAACGCCGTTCATCGTCGAGGGTCCGGGGCCGAGCGGAGACGCCATCAGTTCTGCCGTTCCGGCAGGCGAGATCCACGATTTCATCGAGATGGCCAACGAAGGCACCGGCGGCCTGCCGCAGACGGTGTTCGATCAACGCCAGGTCATTGTCTGGGCGTTGATCATCAGCGTGGCGATGGCAGCACTGTCCGGCGGGCTGAGCGCGCTGCTGGCGCTCGGCTGAGACGGGTTTCGTCTCGTCAGTGCGTCGATCAACGCGTCACTGGATCATCCCGGCACGGTGCCGCAACTGCGCTGCCATGCTCGACGCCTGCATGGCTTCACCAAAGGTGGTCAGGCCCTTGGCCTGCAGCCGTTCGATGATGCGGATCAGCACCTCGGCGGTGGCCAGTGTGTCGCCCATTGCGGTATGTCTGCCCTCGATATTGATGCGGTAGCGCTCGCAGATGGCGTCGAGCGAATGTTCTTCCTCGTCGCCATCGAGCATCGATGACAGCAGCAGCGTGTCCATCACCGGGTTGTCAAAGCTGATCTGGCATGCCTTTTCCTTGAGTTGCAGAAAGGTCATGTCGAAGGCGGCATTGTGCGCGACCAGGATGGCATCGCCGACAAAGGCATGAAATTCCGGCAGGACGTCGGTGATGCCCGGTTTGTCGGCAACGTCGTCGTCGGTGATGCCATGGAAGCGGATCGAGTCCTTGGGGATTGAAAATCCCGGGTTGATCAACCGTTCGAAGGTTTCGCCGCGCAGGATTCGCCCCTTGACCACGCGGATACCGGCGATTGCGATGACTTCGTCGCCACCCTTCGGGTTGAGGCCGGTCATCTCGCAGTCGAACACCACAAAACTCAGCGTGTCGAGCGCTTGTGAGGCAAGCGTGGCGTCGCCCTGATGGTCGCTGAGCAGGCCGAAATCGTAGAACTCCGGCCGTGCCGGCAGTGTGTCCGTCGATTCGATGAACTGCGGGCGTTTCGGTGTCGGCAGCGGCAGCCGCAACAACGCTGTCCCTTCGCGCGTGCCGGCCTGACTCCACATCTCGGCCTCGTGCCGTTCGAGGATGTTACCGAGACGCTGTTGACCGCCTTCCAGCGTGCAGACGTCATCCAGCCAGTTTTCCAACGCCCCCGCCGGGATCGCTGAGCCGACCCAGGTGATATCAACATAGACCAGCGTATCACCGAGCATGGTCTCGATATCAAATCGTGTTTCACCGGTGACCTGACTGAGCTTGCGAATCAGATGCTCGAGCGCCTGCATCAGCGACAGACTGTCGCCGTGGACCCAGAGCGGAATGCCGACCACGTTGACGTCGAGGTCAGACAGCGTCTGATCGAGGCAGTTGACCAAATCGCTGATCAGCACGTCGGCCATTGGCCAGCGACCGAGCAACTGGCCGCCGATCTGTCCGGCGAGCTGATCGATCGTTGTGCTGAGTGTGGTGCTCTCGCTCAGCATGATCTGGTTGAAGCGGGTCCGTTGCGCTGCATCCATGTCGGGGAACTGCGTCAGCGTTTCGGCGGCGGCGCGTAGATTGGCCGCAGTGCTGCGCAGATCGCGTGTCAGCGTGTAGCGGATCGCCTCGCCGCTGCCGAGCAGGGCAACGTCACCCGAGATATCGGTCAACGTGATCAGATACCCGCTGATCTCGCCGTTGTTGTCGAGCATCAGCGCCATCCGCCCCTGCAGAATATGCTGGCCGTCCTGCGTCGAGCACACGAACCCGGTGCTGTGACCGTTGCTGCCGTTCTGCTCCTCGGAGTGATGGCGCCGTTCCAGCCGGTCGAGCGTATGCTGCAACGGCGCACGCGACAACAGATCGAACACCGATCGGCCGAGGCCGACGCGCTCGGGGCGTCCAAGTGTGGCGAGCAGTGCCTGGTTGTAGAGCATGATGCGGTGTTGACGGTTGCAGACCAGCACGCCCTCGGTCAGACCCTGCAGGATGGTTTCGAGCCATGCCTTCTGCTCATCGAGAGTCGCGGTAGCGCTTTGCATCGCCTTGCGCACTTCGCGCCGTGCGCTCGCCAGTGAGTCCCCCAGCGCCTCCACGGCATGCGGCAGGTCCCCCAGTGCGTGATTGGCCGGCACCGGCACTGGCTGTTCGGAAAGTCGGGATTCGGTGAGTGCGCGGGCACCGCGCGCCAGCCGTCGTGCCGGCGACAGCATCATGCGGATCGCGGTGAGCCACATCATGCCGCCGAGGATCGCTACAGCCAACGCACCGCCGGACGCCACCAGAATTCGCCGGTGTGCTGCCTCGGATTCCAGCGCACGGAGTGTTTCGGCGGTGACGACCAGTTCGCCGGCCTCGGCCAGCGCTCTGGCCTGCCCGAGACTGTTGACATCGGCTGCAACCCAGGCGATCACGGTGATCAGTGTCATGCCGGCGGTGATCGCGAGGATCAGCAATCCCTTGAAACGGGTTTCTCCATTCACGCTGGATCTCTCCCTTGACTGATGAGCATTGGACCGATCATCGCCACCTCAATCTGCACGGCTGGCCAGGCGCAGCGCGTTGCGCTGCGCATGCACGGTCGCCAGCGCGGCGCGCAGGACCTTGCGCAGCAACGGTGACAGGCTGGATGGGTCGATGTGGTTACTGAGAGCTTGCTGCTGCGCCTGTTGCTGAATCAGCGTCTCGAGCCGGAGTTGCACGATCAGTCGATAGGCGCAGATCAGATCGTTCGCACTGCGCGAATCGATGATGCCAGCCGTCGCGGCCGCCTCCAGCCGGTCAATGGTGTGCCGCGCGGTGAGCTGTCCGCGCAATGCCAGTCGTTGAGCGAGCTGGCTGATCGGAATCAGCCCCGATTGCTTGAGGCTGATGCGGCCACGGTGCGGGCCCGAACGGACCCGTGGCCAGCTGCCGAGCAGCCCGATCGAGCGCCGTCCGCGGTGCAGATTTTCAGCGTTCAGATGCAGATAGCGCTGATGCGACGACGCCCGGGCGATTGCCGCTGCGCGCAACGGGTCGAACAGCGTTGCATCGCCGTAGATCACGCGCAGGTCGAAGTACTGTGCGGTGCGCATGACCGCCGGCGTGTCGGTGATCGTCACGCTGTCGAGCAGGCGTTGTCGCCAGGTGGTGCAATCGCCGGACCAGTCCGGCTGATCGGCGGCAACACCGCCAGAGCAGGTGGGAATGCCGGCGGCGTCGAGATCCGCACCGACCTGGCTGGCCAGCCGTTGAAACCACGTCGCAGCCTGCGCGTCGATGCCATCGGCATGGATCAGCGCGTTGTCCTGGTCTGTGTAGGCAGTCTGTTCGCCACGCCCCTGCGAGCCCGCTGCAAGCCACGCCCAGCCGCCTGGTGCCGGGCCGAGTGCGTCCTCGGCGAAAGTGATGAAACGTTGTGTCAGTTGATCGACGATGGCGGTGATGCGGCGTGCGCAGGCAACCGCGTCGAGACCACAGGCGTGCAGTTGTTGCTGTACCGCGGGGAGTGCTGCAGCGGCAAGGCTGCACAAGTCACTGCGTGTCTCTGCCGTGTGAATGGCGACAAGCAGCCGATGGTCGGGAAAACCGCTAGGCTGAGACGTGAAGGTGTCGGTGTTTGAAACAGACACCGCCACCGACTCCGTGTGTGACGGATGCCGATGGCGGATGGATGCCGGTTGGTCGGCCATGCTGACTCAGCCGCAACCGTTGCGGTGGTGTCCCGCCAGCATGACCGGTGTCCAGGGCCGACCGTGGCGGGCAGCGCCCGCCACGGCATGACTGGTGTCAGGAGCGCGGCACACGCACGCTTTCCACCAGTTCCTGGATTTCCGCCGGCGGCGGAGCGGTCACCTTGCAGACCGCGTAGGCAACGACGAAGTTGATCAGCGCACCGATCACGCCGAAGCCGGTCGGGTTGACGCCGAGGATCCAGCCGTCCGGGCTGTCGGCGAGCATGTTGGTTCCGGGGATGAAGAACCAGCCCTTGTAGAGGAAGATGTACAGCACGGTCACGACCAGACCGGCAACCATACCGGCAATCGCGCCTTCCTTGTTCATCTCCTTCATGAAGATGCCCATCATCAGCGTCGGGAACAGGCTGGCTGCTGCCAGACCGAACGCGAGCGCCACCACCTCGGCAGCAAAGCCTGGTGGATTGAGCCCCAGATACCCGGCGAGGAGGATTGCCGCCGCCATACTGATGCGCGCCGCCAGCAGCTCGGCCTTGCCCGAGATGTTGGGGGCGAAGGTACTCTTCAACAGGTCATGCGAGATCGATGATGAAATCGCCAGCAGCAACCCTGCAGCGGTCGAGAGTGCCGCGGCAATCCCGCCTGCCGCCACCAACGCGATCACCCAGTTCGGCAAGCCGGCAATCTGCGGGTTGGCAAGCACCATGATGTCGCGGTCAATCTGGAGTTCGCTTCCCTGCCAGCCCCATTCCTCGACCTGCGCCAGGAATTCCGGATCCTGACTGCGATCGTTGTAGTACTGGATGCGACCGTCATCGTTCCGGTCGGTGTACTGCAACAGTCCGGTCCGCTCCCAGCGGTGCATCCAGTCCGGACGCTCGTCATACACCAGGCTGCCATCTTCCGCGCCGACCTCACCGGGCTGCAGCGTGTTCAGCATGTTCCACATCGCCATGGCGCCAACCGCCGGTGCGGTGGTGTAGAGCAGTGCGATGAACACGAGCGTCCAGCCGGCCGATTTTCTGGCGTCACGGATCCGCGGCACGGTGAAGAAGCGCACGATGACGTGTGGCAGGCCGGCAGTCCCGATCATCAGCGAGATGGTCAGCAGGAACATGTTGAACTGCGTCATGGTCGTTCCGACCCCGGTGTAGGGGTGGAAGCCCAGTTGCACCAGCGTCTGGTCGAGCGCTTCGAGCAGGTAACGGCCGTCTTCGACGGTGCTGCCAAGCCCGATCTGCGGGAGAGGCGTGCCGGTCAGCTGGATGGCGATGAAGACAGCAGGAACGGTGTAGGCGAAGATCATGATCACGTACTGCGCGATCTGCGTGTAGGTGATGCCCTTCATGCCGCCGAACACTGCGTAGATGAACACGATGACCATGCCCGAAATCAGCCCGGTGGTCAGGTCAACCTCGAGAATGTTCGAGAAGGCGATACCGACGCCACGCATCTGCCCGATCACGTAGGTGATCGAGATCACCAGCAACGCGATGACCGCAACGACGCGTGCCCCGTTCGAATAGAACCGGTCGCCGATGAACTCCGGCACGGTGAACTTGCCGAACTTGCGCAGATACGGCGCGAGCAGCAGCGCCATCAGCACGTAGCCGCCGGTCCAGCCCATCAGGAACGCGCCGCCGCTGTAGCCGAGGAAGGCGATCAGGCCGGCCATCGAGATGAAGCTGGCTGCCGACATCCAGTCGGCGGCAGTGGCCATGCCGTTGGCAATCGGATTGATCCCTTTGCCGGCGACGTAGAACTCACTGGTTGACCCGGCGCGGGCCCAGATCGCGATGCCGATGTAGATCGCGAAGGTGGCGCCCACGACGATAAAACTGAGCGTTTGCAAATCCATGTTGTCGACCCCTGATTATTCTTCGTAAACGTCGAATTCGCGATCCAGGCGGTTCATCCGCCAGGCATAGAAGAAGATCAGCGCCAGGAAGATGTAGATAGAACCCTGTTGCGCGAACCAGAAGCCGAGCTTGTAGCCGCCGATGCTGATCGCATTCAGCGGTTCAACGAGGATGATGCCGAATACCAGCGAACACAGCGCCCAGATCACCAGTGACCAGGTGATGATGCGCAGGTTGGCTGACCAGTACAGCCGTCTTGAGTCGTCTTGCGACATGGGGTAACCCCTCCTCCAGTCTTGCATGTGTGAAACATGATCGGCGGGCATGCAGCAGCCGTCTGGCTGGGCTGTCTGCCGCGCACACGTGGTTGCAATGCTTGGGCTCTCCTCCTGTTGTTGTCGTTGTCCTGCCTGTCGAGCGAGACATGCTGTTGTTTCAGAGATTGTTCTTGTATTGAAACGTGTTCGAGATGCTTTCTCCGTGATCGCCTAGACCTGGTAATCGCTGGCAATCTTTGCCTGCAGGCTCTGCGCCTGCTTGAACGTTTCGCGCAGGATGCGTCGATCGAGCGCATCGAGCGAGTCCGGCGCGACGTGATTGCTGAGTTCCTCGCCGCGCAGTGCCTGATCCTGATTGATGCGCATGCGCAGCATCTGGATGTGTTCATAGGCGTTGACCCAGGCATCGACGTCGGCCTGGCGCGCGATACCGCGTGCAGCGGCCTGCTTGAGACGCTCGACGCTGTTGGTCTCGGGGATGCCGCCGGCGAGCGCCAGGATGCGCGCAGCATCGACAAATGGTGCCGTCCCGTGCAGCTTGAGATTCAGCGTCTTGGGGTGCGCGCCGCGACTGCTCAGCTTGAAGTCGCCGAACAGGCCGAGCGGTGGTTTCAGGTTCATGGCATTGGCCGCCATCTGCTTGCGGAAACGGCTGTTGCCGGCGGCGCGCTCGAGCATCCAGCTGCGCAGCGTTTCGGCGAGTGCATGGTTGCCGATCATCGGTCGCAGATCGAAGTAGATCGACGCGGCCAGCAGGTGCTCGGGTGTGCCCTGATCGATCCAGCGCCGAAAGCGCTCCTGCCACTCCTCGAGACTCAGGCAGCAGTCGGGATTGCTCGCCATGATGTTGCCGTCGCACCAGCGATAGCCACACTGATCGAGCGCCACGTTGATGCGGCGGGCGATCGGCAGGAAGCGCTGTCGAATCGCCTCGGCCTGTTCACCCTCGGGAACAGCGAAGATGATGCCGTTGTCCTGGTCGGTATTGAGCGTCTGCTCCTGCCGGCCTTCGCTGCCGAACACCATCCAGCACCAGTCGACCGCCGGGAGTTCGTCACCGGCCTCGGCGGTGATCAGCTCGACCACCCGGGCACCGACCTGATCGTTCAGCAGCGTGATGATCTGCGTGATCTGACCGGCCTTGACTCCCTGCGACATCATCTGATCGACCAGCGCATGAATGTCCTTGCCGAGACGCTCCAGCGCGTCGACCGTGGTCGCGCGGTTGATGCTCTGGCTGAGCGTCACCAGGCCGACCCGTTGCAGCGAGAACAGATCACGCTCGGACACCATGCCGGCAATCCGCCCGCCATCGACCACGCAGATGTGATGGATGCCGCGATGCGCCATCGTCATCGCTGCTTCGAAGGCAAACGACGAGGCTGGCATGGTGACCGGGTCCGGTGACATGACCTCGGCAATCGGCGCGTCGAGCGACTTGCCGGGCAGTGCGACGCGGCGCATCAGATCGGTGAGCGTGAACACGCCGAGTGGCTGCTGCTCGGGACCGGTGACGACCATGCTGTTGATGTCGACATCGGTCATCAGCTGCAGCGCATCGCGGATGCTGGTGGTGGGGGAGCAGGTGACCGGTTCTCGGCGCAGCCGCTCGCCGAGCGTCAGGTTGAGGCTGGTGTCGCCATTGCCGACCCCGGACTCGCCACCGATGCGTTGCTGCGCGCGATGCACCATGTCGGCGAGTCGATGCGTGCAGAAATCGCTGAATGCTCGCGAGCCGGCATACAGTGCGTCGAACAGGTCGCGGTTGACAAGAAGCAGCACCGAATCGACCGGCGCCACCGCTTCGACCAGCGTCGGACGCCGCGACACCATGGACGTGACGGCGTACATCTCGCCGGGTTCAACGCCCCAGTCAGCACCACGGGTGTCGCTGCCGAGCGACGCCCGCAGGCGTCCCGAGTAGACGATGTACAAAGAATCATGACTGGCATCGTCGGGAGCGGCGACACGCTCACCGGCCGCATACGAACGGCATTGCACCGATTCGGCCAACTGCGCGAGTAACGCATCCGGCATGCTGGCGAACGGTTCGTGCAACCGCAACAGCTGAATGATATCAGCCGGTGCGGGCAACGGGTTGGCAGTTGTCGTGCCGGTGGTCTGCATGGTGCCTGGCTCTCCTGTCGGGCGATCCACACGCGTTCTAGCAATTCTCGCGCCAAAAGCGATGAATGTCGAACATTCAGAAACCTGTTGGCAATCTGATCATTTGTCGCAGATCGAGGTGTATCTCCTGGTAGCACAGTGCGAACTCAGGACGTTACCGATCGTAACGCGTTGCGTCCAGTCTGATCGTTCTGCGGCAGAACGATCAGCGCTTTGGCCGTCTCGGAATACCGAGCCGTTGACGCTTTTCCCACAGCGATTTTCGGCTGATTCCCAGCTGTCTTGCAAGTTCTGTTTCGGTGAGCGTGTTTTGGTGCGCCTGGACAAAATCAAGAAAATACGCTTCCAGCGACAATCCGGCTGTCGGATCCGTAACCGGCTCGGCGCTGCCGCTGGTGTCGTGCAGACCGAGTGCGTCGCGATCAATGCTCGCCGTGTCGGCGAGAATCACCGCCCGCTCGATGACGTTTTCGAGTTCGCGCACATTGCCGGGCCAGCGGTAGGCCGTCAATGCGGCCAGTGCCTCGGCGTCGAAATCCATCGCTGGCCGGTTGAGGCGCTGGCAACACCGATGCAGGCAGTGTCGGGCGAGCCGAACGATGTCATCGCCGCGGTCACGCAATGGCGGCAGCAGGATCTCGACCACATTGATACGAAAGTACAGATCCTCACGAAACGCGCCGGCTCTGACCATGGCTGCCAGGTCGCGGTGGGTGGCGACCAGCAGGCGAATATCGACATGCGTCGGTCTGGCGCTGCCGAGACGGCGCAGTTCGCCTTCCTGCAGAACGCGCAGCAGGCGTGCCTGTGCCGGTAGTGGCAGTTCACCGATTTCGTCGAGAAACAGGCTACCGCCCGAAGCGGCCTCGATCAGGCCCTCGCGCTGACTGACCGCGCCGGTGAACGCGCCACGTTCATGGCCGAACAACTCGGCTTCGATCAGGCTTTCCGGGATTGCCGCGCAGTTCACCGCGACCAGGGGCGCCTCGGCGCGATGGCTGCCGTCGTGCAGCGCCCTGGCGACCAGTTCCTTGCCGGTTCCCGACTCACCAAGAATCAGCACGCTGGTATCGGTGGCGGCGACTTTCTGAATGCGTGCGAATACCTGCTGCATCGGTGGCGAGTCGCCGACCATTCCGCTGACCGGATAGTCGCGATCGACGTCGGCTTTCAGCGCCGCCGTGCGTCGCGTCAGCCGTCGCGCCTTGAGCGCACGACCCAGCGCGAGCAGCAGCGCGTCGTTGTCGAACGGCTTGGCGATGTAGTCGTAAGCGCCCGACTGCATCGCCGCCACGGCCGAGGGAACGCTGGCATAACTGGTCATGATCAGCGTTGTCGCTGCCGGGGCATGATCAAGAATGCTGGTGCCTGGTGCGCCCGGCAGGCGGAGGTCGGCAAGGATCAGTTCGAAGCCGTCAGGCTGATGACGGGTCAGCGCGTCTTCCACCGAACGGGCCGTGCTGACCTGGTACCCATGCCGTTGCAACAGGCGCTGCAGGGCGTTGCGAATCACGTCTTCGTCTTCAATGATGAGGATGCTGGTCATGATCGCTTCCGTGGTTGCTGGCGGCGGGCAGATGCAGACGCACACAGGTGCCGCCGGAATCACTGACGATCTCGAGGCTGCCCCCCAGATCAGTGACGATATTGTGCACTAGCGGCAGGCCGAGTCCGGTCCCCTCACCGGGCAGTTTGGTTGTGTAGAATGGCTCAAGCACGTGTGGCAGCGTCTCGGCAGGAATACCGCGACCGTTATCGCAGACGGTGATTTCGAGCAGCTCGCCACCCGATCCGGGTTCCCGGGTCGCGGCGACGGCATGCAGTCTGATCCAGCCGCCGACCGGGCAGGCATCGACCGCATTGGTCAGCAGATTGACGAAAATCTGCAGAATCTGTTGCACGTTCGCATGCACGGCAAGATTCGGATCGATCGCTACGTCGAAATGGATATCGCGCGCTTCGCGTCCGAGGCAGGTGAGGCGGATCGCCTCGGCAGCCGTGGCGGCGAGGTCCACCGCGCCGCGCGGTGCACCGGTGGCGTCGCCGGCGTGCGCGTAGCGAATCAGGCTGCGGACAATCACTTCGATGCGGCGAGCCTGATGCAGGATGTCGCTTGCCTGTTCCTGCACGGTCGTGATCTGGCAAGTGTCGCGCAACTCCTGCGCCAGGCAGCTGATACCTGTCACCGGGTTGCCGATCTCGTGCGCGACGCCAGCGGCGAGCCGCCCGATCGACGCCAGCCGCTCGGCGTGGGCAAGCTCCTGCTCGAGCCGGTAAAGATCGGTGAGGTCCTCGACCATCAGCACCGTCTCGGCGCCGCTGCGCCGGCGCCTTGGATTGGGTTCGGCAGTCGCTGCCTTGCGCAGGCTGTACCAGCGTTGCCGGCCATCGACCTGCAGACCGTGCCGGTGCCGGTCACTGGTCGTGCCGGCGAGAAAGTCGCTGAACATGGGCCCCCATGGCGCCGGCAGCGTCTCGAGCCGATGGCCGATGACTGTCTCGGCGGGCAGCCGGGTGATGTGTGCGAGCGCCGGATTCCAGCGCGCCACATCGCCATCGTTGATCGCGCAGACACCGACCGGCAGGTCTTCGATGATCTGCCGATGAAACCGCCGCAGCCTGTCAAGCTCGGCAGCAAGGCCGCGCAACCGGGTGCGCGACGTTTCCAGCCGTTCTTCGATCTGTCGCGTGCTCCGCGCCAGCGCCGCGCTGGTGTCGGCGTCGATCAGCAGGCGCTCATCGACGATCATCCGTGCGAGCACCGGGCCGAGCATGCCGGACAGATTCCGTTCGATCTGTGCGCGTAATCGATGCAGCGCCTCGGCCCGGCGTTCGTCGGTGCTCAGGCCAAGATCACGCAACGCGCGATCGACCTCGGCCTGCGCGGCAGCCGACCCCATCACTCGGGCGAGCTGTTCGACAAATTGTTGTGGCGAGCCGAGCCGTAACTGCCCGCGAGGCTGGAACACCGCAAGCTCGGCACAAGCGGCGGCGGCATCGCGCTCCTCCTGCCCCGGTCTGCGCAACAATGAGACCACCACCAGCAACAAGACATTGACGCTGAGCGACCAGAATGTCAGACCCTGGTAATCGGCCAGCGCCAGTTCGCCGGGCAGGGCATCGGTCAGCGCGCCAACCGTGGTCACGACGCCGAGCAACGGCGAGAGCACCGACCCGGCTGCCCAGACCGCCGACCCACCCAGCAGGCCGGCAATCACGCCGAGCGCGGTGGCGCGTTGCCAGTAGAGCAGGGCGAGCACCGCCGGTAACAACTGCGCGATGCCGAGAAACGAGATCAACCCCCAGTCGACCAGCCCGCCGCCACTCGGCAGCAGCAGATACACCAGATAGCCAGTCCCGATGAATCCGATGATCACCAGCCGTTGCAACCAGCGTAGCGCTCCGTACAGATCGCTCTGCGACTGCAGTGGTGTCAGCGGCAGCACCAGATGGTTCAAGACCATCGAAGAGACCGCCTGTGTTGTCACGATGATCATCGCGCTGGCCGCCGAGATGCCGCCCAGATACGCCAGAATGGCCAGCGTCGGTGACCCGCTCGCCAGCGACAGACCGAGAACGTAGTAATCCGGCGGTAGCGCCAGCTCGAGCCGCTGGCCGGCCCAGAGGATGGGCGGAATCAGCAGCGTCAACACCAGCAGGTAGAGCGGGAACCCCCAGCTGGCGATCAACAGGTGCCGCGGCTTGCGGTTTTCGGTGAACAACATGTGGAACTGGCGAGGCAACAGAAATCCGGCGGCAAACGCCAGCACCAACAGGCTGGCCCATGGCCCCTCCTGCGCTGGTCGGTAGAACGATTCCAGCGCCGCGGGTGAGTCGGCAAGCCAGGCGTTCAGCCCGCCCAGCCCGCCAAACGCCATGCTCAGCGCCACCGCGGCGACCAGAAACAGCGCCAGCAGTTTCATCGCCGATTCAAAGGCGATCGCTGTTACCAGGCCTTCATGGCGATTGGGCTCGGCGCCGCGCGTCGCGCCGAAGATGCTCGTGAATACGGCCATCAGCACGACGAACCCCGGCCCGAGCCAGGGCCCCAGACTGTCTTCGCCCGAGAGGATCATGGTCGATTCGCTGACTGCACGGATCTGCAGCGCAATATACGGCAGTACAACCGTGACCATCAGCACCGTGACCAGGATGCCGATCGCCTGCGAGTTGAAACGAAACGCCAGCAGATCGGCGACCGACGCCAGCTGATACGTGCGCGTCAGCCGCAGGATGGGCAGCAACAGCATCGGTGCCAGGACGAACGCCAGTGTCACCCCCAGATAGATGCTCAGGTACAACAGGCCCTGGTCCGCGGCGAAACCGACGCTGCCGTAGTAGCTCCAGGTGGTGGCATAGACACCCAGTGACAGCACGTAGATCGCGGGATTGCGGGTCAGCCGCACCGGCAACCAGCGCCGTTCGGCGGCGTGTGCGATGACAAACAGCAACAACAGATAGAGAATGGCGGCGCCGGCAAGCAGCCAGAGTTCAATCGCCATGGTCGCGCATCAGCCGGCCGGCCAGGACGGCGCCGAGAGCGATCAACAGCAACCACAGCATGAACGGCCAGTACCACGGTGCCGGCCAGCGCATCCACCAGTGGGCAAACGGCGAGGCAAAGAGAAAGATGCCCAGCATGAACAACAGCAGGCAGTCGCCGATGCGCTCACGGGGTTGCTGCATGACAGCCGCTCCTTTCGGATTGTTGTGTTACTAATCGTAGCACGGCGCTGCCCGCCACTGCCTGACTGCCGTCGCGTTGCCGGACCGGCTAACCCGCAACCTTGCTGCCAGCCACACCGCGGAGCGGTTCGGGGCGCCAGTGATGACGCGCCCAGTCGAGCTGTTCGCTGACCGGGGCATCGGCAGCATCGGGTGGTGGGTGTTGACGCAGGAAACACAGCGCACGATGCAGCGTTCTCCGTGCATCAGCGGCGCGCAGCGCCGGGGCGTGCGTCTGTTTCGAGAGTTTTTGACCGTCGTTGCCGAGCGCAAGCGGCAGATGTCGGTAGCTCGGTGGCGTCAGTCCCAGCGCCTGCATGAGCGCGATCTGCACCGGTGTGGTCCAGAGCAGATCGCCACCGCGCACCACCTCGGTGATCGCCGGGCAGGCGTCATCGACGGCAGTGGCCAGGTGGTAGGCTGGCCAGCCGTTGCGGCGGCTGACGATCACATCGCCGACACGCCCGGGCAGGTCCAGCGGCGGGCTCGGCTGCAGCTGGTCGGTAAACGCTGGCGGGTCGCTCGGTACGCGAAAACGCCACGCTGACTCGCCACCTTCCGGTACTGCGCGGTGTCGGCAAATGCCCGGATAGATCAGACCCAGCGGCCCGCGACGCGTCCGCCCTGCCAGGCTGCGGCGTGAGCAGCTGCAGGGGTAGAGGTGACCGGCCTGCCGCAGCGCGGAGAGAGCCTCGGCATAGCGCTCCAGACGTTGTGACTGGTAGACCACCGGGCCATCCCAGGTCAGACCGCAGGCTTCGAGCGCCCGCTGAATGGCGTCGGCTGCGCCGGGAACCGCGCGCTCGGGATCGATATCATCAATGCGCAGCAACCAGCGTCCGCCCCGGCTGCGGGCACTGAGCCAGCTGCCGAGTGCGGCCACCAGCGACCCGAAATGCAGCGGGCCGGTGGGGCTGGGGGCGAAGCGGCCGATCACCGCAGCGTTATCGTCGCTGACATTCCCGCCCGGGACAGGTAATCTGTTAGCAGACATCATCGCGGCATCGGTCGTGATTCTGCCGGGAGATCCTCTGTTCATGCTCGCCCCGCTGGCCAATCGCCTGTCACAGATTCAACCATTTCATGTTGTGCACATGCTGCTGCGCGCACGCGAGCTCGAAGCGGTCGGCCGTGACATCATCCACATGGAAATCGGTGAACCCGACTTTCCGCTTGCGCCGCCGTTGCGTGACGCCGCAACGGCGGCGCTGTCCGGCTCTGCGCTCGGCTATGCGCCATCGGCCGGGCTGCCGGCGCTGCGCGACTGCATCGCCGCGCAGTATGCAGCGAGCGGCATCGATGTGCCGGTTTCACGCATCCTGGTCACGCCTGGTGGTTCAGGGGCGTTGATGATTGCGATGGCGCTGGTCGCCAATGCTGGAGAACGCGTGTTGCTGCCTGACCCCGGTTATCCCTGCAACCGCAATTTCGTCCATCACCTCGACGCCGTTCCGGTCGCTGTTCCGGTCAGCGCTGCCGCCGGCCACCACCTGACGGTCAGCGATCTCGAAGCCGCTGCCGCAGGTCCGTCGCGGATTGCTGCGGCGATGGTCAGCTCGCCGTCGAATCCGGCCGGGACGTTGATCGACCCCGCGCAGCTCGATGCCATGCGCTGCTGGCTCGGTGCGCGCGGCGCAGCACTGCTGGTTGATGAAATCTATCACGATCTGATCTACCGCGAGCAGCCTGTCCAGAGTGCGCTGGCGCTGGGTGACGATCTGTTCGTGATCAACAGTTTTTCGAAATCGTTCGGCATGACCGGCTGGCGGCTCGGCTGGCTGGTGGTGCCGCCGGGGTTCGAAGATGCCGCGCTGCGTCTCGCGCAGAATCTCTTCATCGCCGCGCCGAGCATTGCGCAGCACGTTGCGCTGGCTGGCTTTGGCGCTGACGCACAGGCGATCTTTGCCGAGCGGCGTCGCGAGCTCGCCGCGCGCCGCGACTGGCTGTTGCCGGCGCTCGAACAGCTGGGTTTTGCCGTGCCGGCGAGTCCGGAGGGTGCCTTCTATATCTATGCTGACTGCCGACGCTTCGGGCTGCCCGCAGACACCTTGTGCCGCGAATTGCTCGACGATGTCGGCGTTGCGCTGACGCCCGGGCTCGACTTCGGTGAGCATGCTGTCACCGACCGGCTGCGGTTTGCCTATACCTGCGCACTGCCACGGTTGCGCGAGGCGGTTGATCGCATCGGCGGCTGGCTGTCGGCGCGTGGTCTGGTGCCGTCCCGCTGATGCGTCTGGCGCGAATCAGGCTTGCCGGTTTCAAGTCGTTCGTCGACCCGACCACGCTGCATCTGCCCGGCGAGCTGGTCGGCATCGTCGGGCCGAACGGCTGTGGCAAGTCGAACGTCATCGATGCCGTGCGTTGGGTGCTCGGTGAAAGCTCGGCCCGCCACCTGCGCGGCGAGTCGATGGCCGATGTCATCTTCAGCGGCTCGAGCAGCCGCAAACCGGTCGGGCAGGCGTCGATCGAGCTGGTGTTCGACAACACCGGCGGAGCGCCGGTCACAGCCGCCGGGCAATGGGCGAATGTCGCCGAAATCGCCGTCCGCCGCCAGGTCAATCGCGACGGACAGTCGGTTTACACGCTGAACGGCAGTCGCTGTCGGCGGCGCGACGTCACCGATCTGTTTCTCGGTACCGGTCTCGGTCCACGCAGTTACGCGATCATCGAACAGGGCATGATCTCTCGGGTCATCGAGGCCCGGCCCGAGGAGCTTCGCCAGTATCTCGAGGAGGCTGCCGGTATCTCGATCTATCGCGAGCGGCGCCGCGAAACCGAACGACGCATTCGTGACACCCGTGACAACCTCGCCCGACTTGCCGATGTGCGTGGTGAGCTCGAGCAGCAGCTGGCGCGGCTGCAACGCCAGGCGCGGAATGCCGAACGCTACCGCACACTGCAGGCGGAGGCGCGCACGCTGCGTGGCGAGTTGATGGCGATGCGGATGCGCGCGATCAGTGAAACGCGTGCGCAGCATCACACCCGGATCGAACAGTTGCAGACGGCGCTTGCGGCGGCGCTGGCCGAGCAGGCCAGCGCGGAACGGATTCTGATCGACACGCGCGAACAGCAGCGCGAGTGGCAGGAGCGGCTGAACACGGTGCAGGCCGAGTACTACGCGATCGGCAGTGATATCGCTCGGCTCGAGCAGACGCTTGCGCACCGGCGCAGCGTGCGGCAGCGTATCGAGCAGGAGCTTGCCAGCAACCGTGCTGCGCTCGCCTCGGTGCTGCAGCGCGCCGCTGACGATGCCGACCGGTTGAACGCGGTCAACGCCGAGCTCGCTGAACTCGAGCCGGCCATCGATGCTGCCGAGGAAGCCGAGGCGTTGGCCGCTGATGCGCTGGACGAGGCCCGCGAGGCGCTCGAAGATGCGCGTCAACGCCGCGAATCGCAACGAGCCGCGCATGCGGTGGTGCTGCAGGCAGCGCA
>LFIK01001020.1_pt1 | contig 21744 bp, 20 predicted proteins | sample 643401 | NCBI WGS metagenome assembly LFIK01 (sample SAMN03777447, study PRJNA286221) | soda lake metagenome | biome: soda lake; feature: Kulunda steppe; material: water; isolation source: sample T5-Br brine of Lake Tanatar-5 | place: Russia: Kulunda steppe | collected 2010-07
AGCGGCGCGAGGACCCCTTCGTGCTGCGGTCCGCCACCGACGAGCTGATGTACGAGATCATGCTGCTGTCCGGCCAGGAGTACGTGGACGAGTACGGCGCGAAGGTCAAGTCCGGGGACGTGGACGTCTCGGGCGAACTCGACGTCCCGCCGCCGTCCGACGACGGCGGTGACACCGACGACCCGCAGGGCCGCAGCTGACGCCGGGTCGCGTCAGCCGGCCTGCTCCGGAGCCTCCTCGAGGTCGAGGGCGGCGGAGTTGATGCAGTACCGCAGCCCCGTCGGCTGGTCCGGCGCGTCCTCGAAGACGTGACCGAGGTGGCCGTCGCAGGTGGCGCACCGGACCTCGGTGCGCACCATCCCGAGGGTGCGGTCGGTGTGGAGGGTGACCGCGTCCTGCTCCTGCGGGGCGTAGAAGCTCGGCCAGCCACAGTGGGCGTCGAACTTGGTCTCGGAACGGAACAGCTCCGTGCCGCAGCCGCGACACCGGTAGACGCCGGGGGTGGTGGTGTCCCAGTACGCCCCGGTGAAGGGCCGCTCCGTCCCTGCCTGCCGCAGGACGTGGTAGGCGTCCGCGTCCAGTGCCTGCCGCCACTGCGCCTCGGTCCACTGCGTGCGCTCGTTCACCGCTCCACCTCGGATCGCGTCCGCCGGTCAGGGTAGGGCGCCGGCAGCTCGGCTCACACCGCGCTGGCCAGGGTCAGCTGGTCGGTGAGCCGCGGGGAGAGGGCGAGCTCGTGCCCGAGCAGCACGACCCGGCCGAGCTGGGCCACCAGCTCCGCCTGCTCGGCCTGTGGTCCGAGCCGGCCGCGTTCGTCGAGCAGGATCCGCACCGCATCCACTACCGGCGCCTCCATCTCCCAGGGCTCGGCCACCTCGCAGGCCTCGAGGTGGGCGGAGCCGTCGGCGCCCGCGTCGATGCGCAGCACCCGTGAGCGGGGACGGCACGGGTGCTCGGTGCCGTCGGCGGTGATCACCACCACCACCGGCGTGCGCAGATCGCCGGCGTCGCACACCGGCGGGATGGGGTCGTCCAGGGACCAGGCCCGACCCGGCAGCAGCAGGGCGAGGCGGTCCACCTCGCAGGGCAGCAGCAGCGCCAGCACCTCCACGAGCGCCGGGACCGGCCCGCGCTCGTCGAGGGGGCGCAGCACGCATAGCGCGACGGCCTCGTCCCCGGAGAAGGCGGCGAGGGTGGGCAGCGGCGTGTAGCCGGCCTGCAGGTCGCTCTCGGCGCCGACCAGCAGCAGGTCCTCGGCCTCGTCCCAGGTGCACAGCGGTGGCGGTTGCAGGTGCATGGTCTCCCTGTCTCCTCGGTGGGCCCGGTGCCGGGCCCGTGATGGTGGGCAGCGTCGCCGACGTCGGCGCTTGCGTGGGGTTGGATCCCGTCCAGCCTGTGGATGACGGGTCGTCACGGTGGTGCAGCAGCGACCTCGTACGCTCGTGCTGTCGGCTCGCACCGACCGCAGCCCGCCCCCTCGATGACCCGTAGGAGCGCAGATGGACACCGATCCCGCACGCCTGCGTGCCCTGGCCGTGGAGGCCGGCGTCGCGGCGGGGGAGCTGCTGCTCGGCTACGCCGCCGATCTGGCGGCCGGCGCCGACCTCGGCGTGGACCACAAGTCCTCCGCCACCGATCCGGTGTCCGCCGCAGACGCGGCGGCCGAGCGCGCGATCGTGGAGCGGTTGCTCGGGGTACTCCCCGACGACGGCATCCTCGGTGAGGAGGGTGCGGGGCAGCGCGAGGGCAGCACCGGGCGCACCTGGGTCATCGACCCCCTCGATGGCACGGTGAACTTCCTCTACGGCCAACCGCTGTGGTGCGTGTCCATCGCCTGCGTCGACCGGGACGGTGCCGTGGCCGCCGCCGTGGTCCACCCACCCAACGGTGAGGTGTTCAGCGCTGCGCGCGGACACGGGGCGTGGCTCGGCGACCGACGCCTGACGGTGACCTCGCCCCGGTCCCTGTCGAGGGCGCTGGTGGCCACCGGCTTCTCCTACCGCGCGGCCGTCCGGTCGGCCTGGGGGCGCGTGGTCGCGCAGCTGCTCGCGGAGGTCCGCGATATCCGGCGCGGCGGTGCCGCCGCCCTCGATCTCGCGTGGGTCGCCGCCGGCCGACTCGACGGCTACGTCGAGTTCGCCCTCAAGCCCTGGGACTGGGCGGCCGGCCGGCTGCTGGTGGAGGAGGCCGGCGGCCGCATCACCGAGGTGTCCGGCGAGCTGGCCGGCGAGCGGGAACCGGGGTTGGTTGCCGGTGGGGACCTCGTCCACGACGCGCTGCTCGCCGGGGTGGAGGACCTCCTGTGAGCGGCCCCATCGACCTGCGCTCCGACACCGTCACCCGCCCCACACCGGGGATGCGCCAGGCCATGGCCATGGCCGAGGTGGGCGACGACCAGTACGGGGAGGACACGAGCGTCCGCGCCCTCGAGGAGGAGGTCGCGGGACTGCTCGGCCACGAGGCCGCGCTGCTGACCCCCACCGGCATCATGGCCACCCAGGTCCTGCTCCGTGCGCTCGTGCCACCGGGCACCGAGGTGGTGTGCGAGGCGGACGCGCACATCGTCGCCTACGAGGCCGGTGCCGCCGCCATCAACGCCCAGGTCCAGTTCCGCACGGTGACCGGCGACCGGGGTCGCCTCGACGCGGAGCTGGTGCGTTCGGCGCTGCGCCCGGTCGGCTTCCCCAACACCGAGGTGGGGGCGATCAGCGTCGAGGAGACCACCAACCGCGGCGGCGGGGCCGTGCACGGCCACGACCGGCTCATGGCGCTGCGCGGCGTGGCCGAGCAGCGGGGTGTCCCCCTCCACGGTGACGGCGCGCGGCTGTGGAACGCCCTGGCCGCCACGGACGAGGACCCGGCCGCGGTCGGTGGGAGCTTCACGGCGTTGAGCGTCTGCCTGTCCAAGGGCCTCGGCGCGCCGGTCGGGTCGGTGGCGGTCGGCCCTGCCGCCGTGATCGACGACGCCCGCCTGTGGCGCCGACGGTTCGGTGGCGCGATGCGTCAGGCCGGCATCCTGGCGGCGGCCGGTAGCTACGCCCTCGCCCACCACCGCGACCGCCTGACCGAGGACCACGCCAACGCGCGGGCGATCGCCGACCGGGTGGCAGCCGTGCACGAGGGCCTCGTGGACCCGGCGGCGGTCACCACCAACATCCTGTACATCGGTACCGGTGCCCGCAGCGCCACCGAGGTGGCGGCCGACCTGGCACAGCGCGGCGTCCTGGTGGGGGCCTTCGGACCGCACCTGCTGCGGCTGGTCACCCACCTCGACGTCGACGCCGCGGCGTGCCGTCGTGCCGCCGAGGCGCTGGTGGAGGTCCTGGCGCCGCCCGGGGACCGATGAGCGCGGGGCCGCCCTCGGTGGCAGGAGGCGACACCCAGGCCCCCCAGGGACGCCCACAGGAGGAACGTATGGACCTGCTCGTGACCGGCGCGACCGGCTTCGTCGGCGGCGCTCTGGTGCCGCGGCTGCTGGCAGCCGGCCATCGTGTGCGCTGCCTGGTCCGGGACCGCACCCGGCTGACCGCATCGTGGCGTGGGGACGTCGAGGTGGTGGAGGGACGGGTGGAGTCCGAGCAGGCGGTGCTGCGCGCCGCCGACGGCGTGGAGGCGGCCTACTTCCTGGTCCACGGTATGGGGAGCTCCGCTCGGGGCCTGGTGGCGCGGGAGCGGGACGCGGCCGCCGCCTTCCGTGACGGGGCCGATCTGGCCGGGGTCCGTCACACCGTCTACCTCGGTGGACTGGTGGACGAGGCACGGTTGTCCACCACCTCGGTGCACCTGTACGCGCGGCAGCAGGCGGGGGTTGAGCTGCGCCGTGGCGCGGTCCCCGTCACCGAGCTGCGCGCCGGCATCGTGCTCGGGGAGGGCAGCGCCTCCTTCGATCTGCTCGTGGCGGCGGCGCGCTCACCCGTCGCGCTCGAGGCCCCCTGGTCGCGGTCGTTGACCCAGCCGATCGCGGTGGACGACCTGCTCGCGCTCCTGGTCGCGGTGGTCGAGCAGCCGCCCGGTCGCCACCTCACCCTCGACATCGGTGGGCCGGACGTGGTGACCTACGCGGAGCTGGTCCGGCGCACCCGCGCGGTCCTCGGCACCGGCCGGGGGTTCCCCCTGCACGTGCCGTACCTGCCGCCGGAGGCCGTGGCGCTGTCCGCGGCCAGCCTCGCCGGGGTCTCACCGTCCCTGGCCGTGGGCCTGCTGCCCTCGGCCGCCCACGACGCCATCGTCCGGGACGACCGGCTCGCGGCGTGGTACCCGGGGATCGTGACCACCCCGCTGGACACCGCTCTGGCCGCCGCGGCGGGCGCGCGTTCGGTGTCGGCCGTGGACGCCGCCGGGGGCGGTGCCACCGCCGAAGCTGCAGGCTGAGGTCACACGCCGGCGGCGGAGCGTCCCCAGGCTCCGGTGTTGCGTTGCTGGTCGATGCGTGCCACCTCGCGACCACCGGCTTCCGCGAAGCGGGCGATGGTCTCGCGCAGCAGGACGATGTCCTCCTTGACCAACGCCTGCGGGCCGTCCACCAGCGCCGTCTCCGGGCGCGGGTGCACGTCGACGATCACGCCGTCGGCACCGACGGCGATCGCAGCGCGGGTCAGGGGCAGCACCAGCTCCCGCTTGCCGCCGGAGTGGGACGGGTCGATCACCACGGGCAGGTGTGACAGTGACTGGGCCACCGGGACCGCGGACACGTCCAGGGTGTTGCGGGTGAGCGGCTCGTAGGTACGGATGCCGCGCTCACACAGCACGATCTGCAGGTTGCCGGTCTGGGCGATGTACTCCGCGGCCATGATCCACTCGTCGATGGTGGCGGTCAGCCCGCGCTTGAGCAGGACCGGCCGGCCCGCCATGCCGACCTCCTTGAGCAGCTGGAAGTTCTGCATGTTGCGGGCACCGACCTGGAGCATGTCGGCCTTGGAGGCCACGGTCTCCACGTCGGCGGGGGTGACCACCTCGGTGACGAAGGGCAGCTCGAGGTCACGGGCCACCGTCTGGAGCAGGTCGAGCCCCGGTTCACCCAGTCCCTGGAAGGCGTAGGGGGAGGTGCGGGGCTTGTAGGCCCCGCCCCGCAGGATCGTCGCTCCGGCCTCCTTGGCCATCCGGCAGGCCGCGCGGGTCTGCTCCTCGGTCTCCACCGCGCACGGACCGGCGATCAGCGTCACCGTGTCCCGGCCGACGGGCGCGTCCCCGACCCAGATGGTCGAGGGCCTCGGGTGGGCGTCGTTGCTGACCAGCTTGTAGGGCTTGGAGACGCGGATCACGTCCTCCACGCCGGGGAAGGCGTGCAACGGCAGCTCGGCGAAGTGGGTCAGATCCCCGACCAGCCCGATGATGGTCTGGTTCTTGCCACGGGAGACGAAGGCGTCACCGCCGACCTCGGAGATGGCGTGCACGACCTTCTCGACGTCGGTCTCGCTGGCACCACCACGCATCACCACGACCATCGAGGTGTCCTCTCGCGTCACGGTTACGTTCGTCCTCCCGCCGCACCTGCGGCGCCGCTCCGGCGCGTCCGTGGGCGTCGGGGGAGGCTAGCACCGGGACCTGCGCCCCCCGTCGCGCTGCCCGCGTCGCGGTCCCCTGGCACGGCTCGGCCGGGCGGCGCTGCCCGCGCGGTCTACGCTGCCCCCGCCCCACGTCCTGCAGCCACAGCACGCCCATCACGACAGGGATCTGCGCCTCCGTGCCCGACGAGCCTCCCGCGACCGATGCCACCGAACCGGGCTGCCCGCACTGCGGGGCGCTGCTGGCGCCGCCCGGCCGGTTCTGCACCGCGTGCGGGCGGGCGGCCACCGCTGGGGAGGAGGCGGCCCGGGACGGCGAAGCTGCGGACGAAGCGGTGCCGGCGGAGGTGGATGGAGGCGCGGGCGGTGGCCACGCCTCGAGCGGCGATGCGGCGACCGGGGACCGCCAGCATCCCGGTGTGCGCCCACCACCGGCCAGCGGACGGGGTGCGACCCGGCGGTGCACCAGCTGTGGGGCCGTCAACCCGCGCACACGGGAGCTGTGCGTGGCCTGTGGGCTCGACCTCGACCCGGACGAGCGGACCGCGGTGCCAGCGCGTGCCCCGCAGCTTCGGCCCCGTCGTCGGCGGGCCCGGGTGCTGCGTCGCTGGCGGGTGCTGATCGGTGCGGTCCTGGTCGCCGTCCCGCTGGTGGTGGCCACGGTGCTGTTCGTCGCGGGCCTCGGTCCCTTCGCCGACCAGCAGGACGCTCCGCTCGACCCCGTCGCCTTCCCGGCGGAGCGCTACCCGGTGCTGGGTGAGCGCCTCCCCCTGAGCGACGTCGCCACCCTGACCACCGCACCGGCCGACGGTGACCGGAGCTTCCGTGCAGAGGGGTTGGTGGACGGAGATCCGTTCACGGCGTGGCGCGGCGACCCCGCCGGCCTGCCGGAGGAGGTGCCCGAGACCATCGACCTGGACCTGGAACGCCCTGCCTGGGTGACGGCCGTCGCCATCTCCAACGGCGACCACCACGACCTGGACGCCTACCGACGCGCTGGCCGGATCGCGATCGCGGAGCTGGTGTTCGACGGCGAGGTCCGGGTGCGGGCACACCTGCAGGACCTCGGGCGGCAGCGCCAGCTGCTCAGCTTCGAGGAGCCGGTGCTGTCCAGCGCGCTCCGCCTGGAGGTCATCGAGGTCGTTCCCGGTACCGACGGCCCCGGTGTCGCGGTCTCCAGCATCGAGGTGCGCGGTCACCTCGCCGAGGGTGCGGACGTCGACCTCGCGGAGCAGCGGGCACGGCAGCGACCCGCAACGGGCACGGTCGTGGTCCAGCAACCGGGTGAGCTCCCGGTGCGACTGCCCCTCCCGCGGCCCGCTCAGGGCTCGTAGGCGTAGAGCTGGACACGCTCTCCGGGCAGCCGGGTGCTCCCCGGTCCCGGGTCCTGGTCGTAGACCCGGTCCGGGTTGAGGAAGGCACTGAACCCGCCGCGGCGCTCCACCTCGACCTCGAAGCCGAGCGCCTCCAGGGCCGCGACGGCGTCTGAGACCCGCTCGCCGCGCACGTTGGGCAGCTCCACCGGCCGGGGGCCGTCGGAGACCACCACCTCGATGCGGTCGCCGGCGAACACGGTCTGCTGCGGTCCGGGGTCCTGGGTCAGGACGCGGTCGCGTGGCGCGGCGTCATCGAACCGTCGCTCGGCGACCACCAGTTCGAGCTCGAGCTCGGCGACGGCGCTGCGGGCGGCGGACAGGGTCAGCCCGGTGAGCTCGGGGACGGCGATGGGTGTGGGTCCGAGGCTGCTGGTGACCTCCACCTCGCTGTGCTCATCGACGGTGCTCCCGGCCGTCGGGAAGGTGGCGATCACGGCGCCCTCGGGCACCGACTCGTGGTGGATGGCCGCCAGCGTCGCGGACAGGTCCCGTTCCTCGAGGGCGGTGACTGCCTCCTCGGTCGTGCTGCCGACCACGTCCGGGACCTCGACCTGGCGGGGCCCGGCGGAGAGCACCAGCGCGACCTCGGTCCCGGTGCGCGCCTCGCCCAGGGGCTCCTGGGAGAGCACGTGCCCCTGCGGCACGGACCGGTCGTGGAGCTGCTCCGCGGTGACCTCCGGCACGAACCCGGCGCGCTCCAACTGCTCCATCCCGCTGTCGGCGGGCGCACCGATGACCGAGGGGATCGGGGTCACCGGTGCGAGGACGCGGTCCCAGAGCAGGTAGCCGCCCGCGGCGGATGCGCCGAGCAGCAGGGTCAGCAGCAGCAGGACCAGGGGCCAGCGGCGTCGCCGCCGAGCGGGGGGTACGGGCGGCTCGTCCTGCGCTGGCACCGACCGGTGGTCGGGACCGGCAGCGCCGGTCGGTCGGACCACCTCGGTGTGCACGTCGTCGATCGGCACGACCAGGGTCTGGCCCGGCGTCGGGCCACCGTGGTCGGTGCCCGTGGGCGGGGTGGGTCGGTCGGGGGGCACCGGCGGATCCGGCGGGCCGCCGGCATCGACCTCGTCCAGGGAGGGCAGGCTGCCGCCGTTCGCGGTGGACACCGCGTCGCGCAGCGCCTGGCTGAAGCGTGCCGCCGAGGGGGTGCGGTCGGCGACGTCGCGCTCGGTTGCCGCCCGGACCACCTCGTCGAGCGTCGTGGGGAGGCCGTCGACCTGTGCCGACGGGGCGGGGACCTGCCGTTCGACGTGGGCCAGCGCGGTGCTGTAGGGCGTGTCCGCGGTGTGGGGTGGCTGTCCCACCAGGCACTCGAAGAGCAGCACGCCGAGGGCGTAGACGTCCGCGCGCGGGTCGAGGGTCTCTCCGCGCACCGCCTCCGGCGCGAGGTAGTGGGGCGAGCCCACGAGCACGTCGGGACCGAAGGTGCTGGTCGCCTCCGCCGCGGCCCTGGCCAGCCCGAAGTCCGTGACCTGGACGCTGCCGTCGGTACCGATCAGGAGGTTCTCCGGCTTGACGTCGCGGTGCACCAGCCCGGCGTCGTGGGCGGCCTGGAGCCCCGCGGCGGCCGGGACCAGCACCGCCATGGCCTCGGCCGGGGTGAGCCGTCCGTGGGCGCGGAGGACGTCCCGCAGGGACGCACCCTCCACCAGTTGCAGCACCAGGAACGCCCGGCCCTCGTGCTCGCCCCAGTCGTGGATGGCCACGATGTTGGGGTGGGACAGCGCCCCCGCCGCCCGGGCCTCCCGTCGGAAGCGCGCCAGGAAGGCGGGATCGGTGGCCAGGTGGGGGTGCAGCAGCTTGACCGCCACCTCGCGGTCCAGCACCTCGTCGTGGGCGCGGTGGACCACGGCCATGCCGCCCCGGCCGACCTCGGCGCCGAGCACGAAGCGTCCGCCCAGCCGTTGCTGGGTGGCGGCCGCACCGGCGGAGCGTTCCACGCGTGGACTCCCTTCGACGCGGCCAGGGTACGACAGGGTGTAGCGGCGGCCGTGGAGCTGCCCCGGGGGCCGCCCTGGTCAGACCCGCCGGTGCCGGCAGCGAGCCGGGCAGCGGTGGTCAGCAGGAGCCGTCGGCCTGGCAGCGGTCGAGTCGGTCACGCACCGTCTCGATCAGCGTCCGGAGCTCATCGTTCTCCGCCCGGACCTCGTCGAGACCCGCACGCAGCCCGTCCACCACCGACCGGAGGTCGGCGGTGGTTCCGCGGACCTCCTCCTCGAGCTCCCCGGCCTCCTCGGCGAGCACGTCCAGATCCTCCTCCAGGACCGTGAGCGCGTCGACGAGGCGGGCCAGCTCTTGCTCGGTGTCCTGCAGGCGGCCCAGGTCGGCGAGGTCCTCCCGCGCCGCCGCCAGGTCGTCGAGGCGGTCGTCGATCGCGGCCAGCTGCTCCTCGAGCTGGCCGCTGCGCACCACCTCCCGTTCCAGCTCGGCGACGCGGGCGGTGAGCGTCTCCACCTCGTCGGTGTCCGGTCCGCACGCTCCGGCCAGCAGGGCGAGGGAGAGCAGCGCCATCGTGCCGGCGGGCCGGAGGCTACCGGCGCGCCCGGGGGCGCTAGCGTGCCGGGGGTCGGCCGCAGCGTGCGTCGCGCCGGAGGTGACCATGTCGGCAGAGCAGGAACCAGGGTCCGACCCGCGGTCGTCGGCGGCGAGGAAGCAGACCACCTTCGACCACCAGCTGCGCGAGCTCGGGTTCACGGTCCAGGGCAGCAGCCGGCGCGGCGGGCGGATGTGGGTGCTCGCCTTCAACCGGTTCCTCACCTTCGTCCTCCATGACTACGACGACGCCCTGGTGCTCTCCTGGTCCTTCGCGCTGGGGGAGTACCTCGAGGAGCGGGGCTGGCGTTCCAGCGTCACCGACACCTCGGTGGTGGAGCTCTACCCCCAGCACGACGTGCGGGTCCCCGTCGAGATCACGGCGGTGGAGGGTGAGATCACCCGGGTCCTGGGCTCCCTGCGCCTGGATCTGGCTGATCCTGCGCTGTAGCCGGGATCTCGCACCCCTGCTGCGGCCCACAGCTGGCCTCCCCGCGGGCGCGGCGTAGCACCTGGGGCGGCAGCAGGCCGACGTCCTGGCTCGCGAGGCGTTCGCCCCGTTCCCCGGCGGTCAGCATCCCCCGGAAGGCGGTCCCGCCCACCACCACGACCTCGATCAGGAAGGCTGCGAGCAGGCCGAGGCCGAGCAGTTCCCCGAGCAGGCTCCACGCCACCTCGCCGCGCTGGACGGACAGCAGCACGAAGGTGGCCACGATCGCCGCGGCCAGCATGAGCGCGATCCGGCGGAGCCGCCGGGCGGTGTCGGCCCACGAGACCAGTCCGCTGCCGCCGTGCGACGGCTGCCCGTCACGTGGTGTGGATGCGGCGTCCCCGGCCGCGGTCATCGGCTCGCCGCCGCGACGTCGGGCAGGGTCGGCAACGCCTCCAGGGCGGCGGTGAGCTCTTCCTCGTCGAGGATGTTGTCCCAGCGGTCGGCGACACGACCGTCCGCATCGATCAGGAACACCCAGGGCTCGTTGCCGCCCAGCTCGGTCTGGATGAAGGCCGCCGCCGCCTCGTTCAACCGTTGGGCGTCGAAGTCCTCCCACACCTCGATGTGGATGAAGTCGGCGCGGTCCTCGTAGCGCTCGGCGACGTCGGCGACGACGTCGGTGAGGGGGCCGCAGAACCGCGTGGCGCAGTAGACGGGGGTCGCGATCACCACCACCGCGGGCCGTCCGGCCTCGATGGCGTCAGCGACCGTGGTGCGGTGCAGGTGCTGGTGCGCGATCTCATCGTTGGGACCCTGGGCCCGGGAGTCCACGGCGATCGGTGGGACCTCGCCCGACTCCACGTCGGCCAGGGTGTGGTTGTCGACGCGGGGCGCGTCGTCGCCCGCCGCGGGGACCAGGTGCTCCTCGAGCACCTGGAAGGTGCGGTTGCCGGAGATCGGCGTGCCGTCCTCGAGCTCGCCGATGATGCGGACACCCCACAGCCCCGGGCGGTCGAGGTCGACGGTGGCGCGGTACACCCCCGTCCCGGTGTCCTCCACCAACGACGGCTCCTCGGTCACCTCGGCGGGTTCCGTGCCCGGCACCGGCACGAAGCGGGCGGCGGTGGTCTGGTCGATGGGTGCCTGGTCGTCGCTGCCGTCGCCGAGGTAGGCGAGACCGAGCTCCACCTCCCCGTGGGCGACCAGCTGCCGTTCCATGGTGAACAGCCCGACGAGCAGGCGTTGGTCCTCACCCACCGCGATATCGAAGCTCGCGGGTTCCACCACCAGTTCGATCGGGTCGGGCTCGCTCCCGCACGCGGTCAGGGCGAGCGCGGCGGCCGCGAGGACGGCGGCGGCGCGGCCGGGTCGGCTGAGGCGAGATCGCACGGGGTCTCCAGGACGGCGTGACGGGGACGCGAGCGCGCCGTTGAGGGTACGTCACCGTCCCTGCCCCGCCGGTACGCGCCACCTCGGCTGCGGCTTTGGCGTGCAGCGGTGACTGCGGTGGCTGCGGCGTGCAGCGGTGACACGCGTCGTATGGCAGCCTGGTGGCATGCAGCGCCCACTGATCCCCCTGGTGCTCCTCGCGGCGGTGCTGCTGCTGGGGGCGCTGACCCTGCTCGGGCGCTCCGCCGCCTCCCAGGAGGCCGACGGCGTCGAGGAGGGGGCGCAGCCTGCCGTCCGCGTGGCGGCGGGGCCGGACGCGGAGTCTGCGCTGCTGGCCCACACCCTGGCAGCGCTCCTCGAGCTCGAGGACGTGTCCGCCGAGGTGGTCTCCTTCGGTGCGGCGCGCGACACCCGGCAGGCCCTGGCGCTGGGTGACGTGGACGTGCGGCCCGCCTACACCGGGGAGACCTGGCTGGAGGGCCTCGGGCAGGCGGACCCGCCCGGCGATCCGCGGACCAGCTTCGAGGAGGTCCGGGCCCACGACGCCGACCAGGGCCTGGTGTGGTTCCGTCCCCGCTTCCTCGAAGGTGTGGACGGCCCGCCGGCCAACGCCACCTTCGCCTTCGTGGTCGCGGGACCGCCCTCGGTCGACGCGGACCTGACGACGATGTCGCAGCTCGCCAGCCGCCTGTCGGCCCAACCGGAGGCGACCCTGTGCGTCGATCCGGAGTTCGCGGCGCGACCCGACGGGCTCCGGGCCGTGCTCTCGGCCTACAGCGTGCGCAGCGATCAGCCCGTGCTGGCGGCGGCACCCGAGGACGCGGTGCGCGGCGTGGCCGTCGGTGAGTGCATCGCCGGGCTGACCACGGCCACCGACGGGGTGGCGTGGGGCACCGGGCTGCGCCCCTTGGAGGACGACCTGCGCGTGTTCCCCGCCTTCGTCGTCCTGCCCCAGGCGCGACGCGACGCGATGCTGCGACGCCCGGAGATCAGCGTCAGCATCAGCCCCATGGCCGGCCAGCTGACCACGGAGCTGCTCGGGACCTGGAACGCGCGGGTCGCCGAGGGTGAGCTGCTCGAGGACGTCGCCACCGACGCCGCCCGCGAACTCGCGTCACGCGCCGGACGGACGCTCCCCGACCAGGGGTGAGGTCCGTCCGGCGGGTGTCTGCGGTGGGTGGCGTCCCGCGGCAGGCGGTGTCGGGCGGCGTCAGTACCGCTCGGCCACTCAGTACCGCTCGGGCACTCAGTACCGCTCGGGCACTCAGTACCGCTCGGGCACTCAGTACCGCTCGGGCACGAAGGTCTGGTCCTCCATCGGTGGGCGCACGTACCCGCCACGTCGCTCCGGGCGTTCGCCGAGGTCGACCGGCTCCGGGGTGGCGTCGGTGTAGTCGAACTGGTCGAGCAGGTGCGCGATGGTGTTCAACCGGGCGTGCTTCTTGATGTCAGCGTTCACCACCCACCAGGGCGCCTGCTTGATGTCGGTGTGGTTGAACATGTCGTCCTTGGCGCGGGAGTAGTCCTCCCAGCGCTGCCGGGACTCGAGGTCCATCGGCGAGAGCTTCCAGCGCTTGGTGGGGTCCTCGTTGCGGGCCTGGAAGCGGCGCTCCTGCTCCTCGTCGCCGATCGAGAACCAGTACTTGACGATCGAGATGCCCGAGCGCACCAGCATCCGCTCGAACTCCGGGCAGGTGCGCATGAACTCGCGGACCTGCTCCTCGTCGGCGAAGCCCATCACCCGCTCCACGCCGGCGCGGTTGTACCAGGAGCGGTCGAACATCACGACCTCACCGGCGGCGGGCAGCACCTCGACGTAGCGCTGGAAGTACCACTGGGTCTTCTCACGGTCCGAGGGGGTACCGAGCGCCACGGTGCGGATGATGCGGGGGTTGGTGCGCTCCGAGATCCGCTTGATGACCCCGCCCTTCCCGGCGGCGTCGCGGCCCTCGAAGATCACGACGATGCGCTTGCCCTCCTCCTTGACCCAGTGCTGGAGCTTGACGAGCTCGACCTGGAGCCGGGCGAGCTCCTCCTCGTAGATGCTGTTGCGCAGCACGCCCTTCTTGTTGTAGTCATCCGGCCCGAACCGCTTCTCGACGTGATCCTTCGCCATCCTGCGTCATCCCATCCTCAAGGCCCCGTGGGCCGCCTCCCTCAGCGCGGACACGGTGGCGTGTCCACGGTCGCGCCCGTGCGGGCAGCCACCCACCCGCTCGCGCACCGTGTTCGAGCTTTGTCGGCCCCGATGCCGGCGTCAACCGCATCCCGCAGCGGGCTACGGCGGTGCGCGTGCGCCGAGGTGGAACGGTTCCCGGCGGGGCTCGGTCGGGTGCTCGCGGTGTGCGTCTGATGGGTGCCGCGTGTGCGCCGGACGTGCGGTCCACCGGTCGAGGTGGCGGGTGTCGCACCCCTGCCGTACCGTCAGCCAGAGAGTCGAACGCACGTTCGTTGCAGGTGCGTTCCCGGTGCGCTCCCGGTGCGTCGTAGGTGCGTTGCAGGCGAGTCGAAGGCGAGGAGGGCGAGGATGACCAAGCGGTACCGCGAACGGTTGGAGGAGGTCGAGATCGCCGCTGGGTCGGCCGACGGGTTCGACGCCGACGCCCCCCGCGCCTTCCGGTGGCGGGGACAGCACTACCGGGTGCTGGCGGTGCTCGGACACTGGCACGAGGACGAGGGGTGGTGGCGTCGAGGTGACGGGGTGCCCCAACGCATCGAACGTACCGACCTGTGGCGGGTGGAGGCCCGCAACGGTGTCCCGACCCGTGGGGTGTACGAACTCGTGCGCCGGGGGGAGCAGTGGCACCTCGACCGTGTCTGGGACTGACAAGCGCAGGATGGAGGCCACCGGTCTGCCACATCGAGGCAGGCAGCAGCGCCCCGGCTGCTCAGCCCGGACGGTGTCCGGCCGCGTTGCGCTGGAGTCGGGCCAGGATCGCGTCCATCCCGCGCAGCCGCAGGGGGCTGATCGCGGCGCCGAGCCCCATCTCGTGATGGAAGTCCGGCGGCACGTCGAGCACCTCTTCCACGCTGGCGCCGTTGAGCCCCTGCGACAGCACCCCGGCGAACCCGCGGGTGGTGGGTGCCTCAGGTGGGCAGTCGAACCACACCGTGACGCGGTCCTGGTCGTCAACCTCGGTGGTCAGGAAGAAGGGGGTCTGGCACTCCTCCACCTGCTCCAGCGCCCCGGGTTGGCCGGCGAGATGCTCCGGGAGGGGTGGCACCTTCCCGGCGTACTCCACCAGCAGTTCGATCTTCAGTTCCGTGGGTGCCGCCGCGAAGTCCTCCACGACGGTGCGCAGGGCAGCGGGCATGGGCATCCTTGGCTCCTTCTCGGTGGGACTGCAGCCGTCACGGTGGACGCAGCGGGTCCGATGCTCGCGTACTGGCAGGGTTCGGCGCCACCTCGTCCACCGATGCCTGGCCGCGCTCGGTGGCGGGGTCGCCACCAGACGACACCGATACCGGCAACGTACGGTCGTCGGGGCTGCCAGTATGCGGGCACCTGTGATACCACGGGGTGTCCTACCCGACGATGAGGAGCTCACCACCATGGCGGTTGCCGACCAAGCGCACGATGACCGGATCGCTGCGTACGCCGAGCCGCGCACGTTGGTAACCACTGACTGGCTCGCTGAACACCTGCACACCCCCGGCCTGGTCGTGGTCGAGTCCAGCGAGGACGTGCTGCTCTACGAGATGGGGCACATCCCGGGCGCGGTCAAGATCGACTGGCACACCGAACTGAACGACCCCGTCACCCGTGACTACATCGACGGGGCCGCCTTCGCGGAGCTGATGGCCTCCAAGGGCATCAGCCGGGACACCACCGTGGTGTTCTACGGTGACAAGGCCAACTGGTGGGCGGCCTACGCCCTGTGGGTGTTCACCCTCTTCGGGCACGAGGACGTCCGCCTCCTCGACGGTGGCCGCGACAAGTGGATCGCCGAGGGCCGCGAACTCACCACGGAGAAGCCCGACCTGCCGCGGGGCCAGTACCCCGAGGTGCGTCGCGAGGACAGCCCGATCCGCGCCTACCGCGACGAGGTGGAGACCCACCTCGAGCAGCGCGGCAAACTCGTCGACGTGCGCAGCCCGCAGGAGTTCACCGGCGAGCGCACCCACATGCCCGACTACCCCCAGGAGGGCGCGCTGCGGGGTGGGCACATCCCCGGCGCGCGGAGCATCCCCTGGGGCAAGGCGGTGCAGGAGGACGGGACCTTCCGCCCGATCGAGGAGCTCCAGGCCATCTACGAGCAGGAGCAGGGCATCGGCCCCGATGACGACGTGGTCGTCTACTGCCGGATCGGGGAGCGGTCCAGCCACAGCTGGTTCGTGCTCACCCACCTGCTCGGCTACCAGCGGGTGCGCAACTACGACGGCTCCTGGACGGAGTGGGGCAACCTGGTCCGGGCGCCGATCGAGACCGGTGAGGCGGAACCGCTCGACTGAGCCTGCGGGCTCACCACCTTGGTCTGGTCCGGTCGGGTCTGGTCTCGCCTGGCCTGGTCTCGTCTGGCTTGGTCTGGTCTCGTCTGGTCTCGCCTGGCCTGGTCTCGTCTGGCTTGGTCTGGTCTCGTCTGGTCTCGCCTGGCCTGGTCTCGTCTGGTCTCGCCTGGCCTGGCCTCGTCGGTGCGTGCTGGCGGTCACCGGTGACCGCCAGCACGCACCAGGCGCTCCACGTGGGGTGGTTGGTGCGCATACCCGGTCACGAAGGGTCGGCTGCGCGCACCAACCCGCCCGGCGCGTGGCCGCCCGGCGCGTGGCCGCCCGGCGCGTGGCCGTCCGGCGCGTGGCCGTCCGGCGCGTGGCCTTCCGGCGCGTGGCCGTCCGACGCCCGGTCGTGGACCGCACGACGGTTGGCGCCGGGTCACACCCCGGCCGTACGATGGCGAACGCACGTTCGTCCAGGGCTTGGGCCGCTGTAGCGTCTCGACGGTGCTGTCGCTGCCGTGACGTCGCAGGGCTGTGGCGCCGCGGCGCCACGCCAGCTCGGTGGCCCAGTGCCAGGTCGCCGAGCGCTGCGCCGTCGGTGCGTGATGTCCGGTTCCGGGAGCGAGGTGGGTGCGTGGCCAGCAGCAGATCATGGTCCCCCCAGGAGCACCAGGAGAGCCTGGAGGACCTCGGCGCTGATGCGCGCCGGGCCGCCGCGGCCGCCGAGGTGGTGCACGCCGCCACCTGCGAGCGGCCGACGGACCCTGCGATCCCGCCCTTCGCGCACCTGAGCGTGCGTTCCAGCTACTCGATGCGGGATGGCGCGATCCGGCCCCGCGAGCTGGCGGCGGCCGCCGCCGCCGCCGGGATGACCCACGTGGCGTTGACCGACCGGGACGGGCTGTACGGGGTGGTGCGCTTCGCCCAGGCTGCGGCCGCGGAGGGCATCACCCCGGTGTTCGGCACCGACCTTGCTCTGGCACCCGACGGGGACCGCCCCGGCTGGGAGTTGACCCGCGCCGGGCGTCACCGCCTCCCGTCGGGCTCGCGGCCCCCACCGTCCCGTGGCCGTCAGCACGGCTCTGCCGGCGCCGATCGGCGGGGACACGTGACCTCCAACCAGCAGCACGCCGCGTCCGCTGCCGACCGGGTGTCCGCACACGACGGGCGGCGCTCAACGCACGACGGGCGGCGCTCAACACACGACGACCCCCGTGCCCGACGGCCCGGCGGGGGGAGCGCGTGGCTGGAGGACGACGCCCCACGGGTCAGCTTCCTGGCCGCAACCCAGGCCGGGTACGCCGACCTGTGCCGCACGGTGTCGGCCGCCCACGCGCAGCGCCGGGGTGACCCCCACCTCGATGTCGCCGACCTGGGCGTCGCGGCCGCGAACGATGGGGTGGTCGCCCAACTCGGACCCGACTCTCCCGTGGGCCGCCTGCTGGCGCGGGGCCACAGCGGCGCCGCCGAGGAGGAGCTGCGCCGCTGGCTGGAGGTGTTCGGCCGTGACCGGGTCGTGCTCGGCGTCCGTGATCACCGCGTCGCTCCCGGCGGCCGCCGGGCCACGGGCCGACCCGACACCAGCGAGCCCGGCGACGACGCCCGGATCCGCCGCACCCTCGAGCTCGCCGACCACCTCGGTGTCCGGGCCGTGGCGGTCAACGATGTGCGCTACCTGCGGCCCGAGGACGTCGCGATCGCCGACGTGTTGCGGTGCGTGCGCCAGCAGGTGCCGCTCGGTGCCCACCACCTCGGCCGGACCAGCGCGGAGGCGTGGTTCACCACCCCCGCCGAGCAGTACGAGCGCTTCCGGGAACGCCCCGACCTGTTGACCAACGCCCACGAGCTCGCGATCAGCTGCGAGGTGGACCTCGGGCTCGGACAGCTCCACGTGCCGCGGCTGTCGGGGCTGTCGCCCGAGGCCGCGGCCGGGGAGCTGCACCGCCGGTGCTGGGAAGGGGTGGCCGCCCGGTTCCCGCGGGTGACCCCGGAGATCCGCGAACGGCTGGAGCGCGAGTTGGACATGGTCGACCGCCTGGGCCTGCACGACCTGTTCCTGGCCGTGGCCGCGGTGGTCGCCGACGTGCGCGAGCTGGGGGTGCTGGTGGCGTGCCGGGGCTCGGCGGCGGGCAGCCTGGTGTGCTTCGCGCTGCGCATCAGCGACGTCGATCCGGTGGCCAACGACCTGGCCTTCGAGCGGTTCATGAACCCCTACCGCGACGAGCTGCCCGACATCGATCTGGACGTGGAGTCCCACCGCCGCGAGGACGTCTATGACCTGGTGATGGCGCGTTTCGGCGAGGAGCGCACCGCGACGCTGGCGATGGTGGAGACCTTCCAGGCCCGCATGGCCGTGCGGGAGGTCGGCAAGGTGCTCGGGCTGCCCGCCGAGGAGCTCGGCGTGATCGCGAACAGCTTCACCCACGCCCGGGCCCGCGACGTGCGCCGCATCGTGAAGAACCTGCCCGAGCTGCAGCGCTCCAACCTCGATGGTGGGCAGCTCGACACGCTGCTGGACGTCGTCGAGCGCATCGACGGCTTCCCCCGCCACCTCGCCATGCACCCCTGCGGGATCCTGCTGGGCGACGTGGAGCTGGGGACCCGCACCCCGATGGAGCGTTCCGCCCACGGCTACGCGATGAGCCAGTTCGACAAGGATGACGTGGCGGCGCTCGGCCTGCTGAAGCTGGACGTGCTCGGGGTGCGGATGCTGTCGGCGATGCGGCACTGCCTGCAGCTGGTCAACGGCTCCGAGCACCACCCACCGACCCGGGAGCCCGACGCCAGCCTCCCGGGCCGGGACGAGCAGGGGCGCCTGAGCCTGGACCACGTGCCAACCGGTGACCCGGCCGCCTACGAGCTGATCCGCTCCGCCCACTCGGTGGGGATGTTCCAGATCGAGTCGCCGGGCCAGCGTGAGCTGCTCGGACGCCTGCAGCCCGACCGGTTCGGTGATCTGGTCACGGAGATCTCCCTGTTCAGGCCCGGGCCGGTGAAGGCCGACATGGTCACCCCCTACGTGGCCCGCCGCCACGGCGAGGAGCCGACCACCTACGCCCACCCGAGCCTGGCCGGGGTGCTCGCCCAGACCTACGGGGTGATCGTCTACCACGAGCAGGTGATGGGGGTGCTGTCCGCGCTGACCGGCTGCGACCTGGCCTACGCCGACCTGCTGCGCCGCCAGCTCTCCGACCAGCGCAAGCGCCCCACCATCCGGGCGTGGGTGCTGGCCCGCGCCGCCGACCGCGGGGTGAGCCGTGCGGACGCCCAGATGGTGTGGGACCAGCTCGCCTCCTTCGCCTCCTTCGGGTTCTGCAAGGCCCACGCCGCCGCCTTCGCCGTGCCCACCGAGCGCTCGGCGTTCCTCAAGGCCCACGTGTTCCCGGAGTTCATGGCGGGGCTGCTCACCCACGACCCCGGGATGTACCCGCGTCGGATGATCCTGGACGAGTGCCGGCTGTTCGGGGTGGCGGTGCTCGAGCCGGACGTCAACCGCGCGAGCGCCGACTACAGCGTCGAGGTGGTGGACCGCGGCCTCGCCGACCACCGGCTGGGGTTGACCGCGGCGGTGCGGGCTGCGGGCGATGGCGGGGGAGCGGCCGCCGGGATCGTGGGTGGCAGGGGAGCGGCGTCGTCGACCGGTGTCACTGACGGCGAGGTGGCCCGCCTCCTGCCGCCCGGCTGGAGCTGGCCGGCGGGGGAGCCACGGCCGGTCCCTCCCTCCGGGTTCGATGCCGGCGAGGCCGGGCACGGTTACCGCTACGCCGTGCGGGTGGGCCTGCGCGATGTGGCCGGGATCACCGACGCGGAGCTGGCCGCGCTCACGCGCGAGCGGCCCTTCACCTCGCTGGAGGACCTCCGCGCCCGCGGCGGGCTGTCACGCCCGACCGCCACGGCGCTGGTGGACGCCGGTGCGCTGGATCCGCTGGCGGGGGTGGGGCGGCGCGGCGGGCCGTCCGGGCGGCGTGCGCTGACCCTGGCGGTGGAGGAGCTGTGGCGTGACCGTCGGGGACGACGTCGAGGTGGTGGCGGTGCCGGTGCCGGGGGAGCGGCTGGCGTGGGTGGTGGCGGGGGAACGGGCGGTGGCGCACCCCGCGGCGAGCAGACCACCCTCGACCTCCACGCCGATCACACCCCGGTGCTGCCGGAGGACCGGGAGTCCGACCGGGTCCGTGCGGAGCTCGCGGCCACGGGTATGGACGTCTCCCGCCACGTGGTCAGCTTCTACGAGCCGCTGCTCGAGGTGCTCGGGGTGACCCGCGCCTGTGACCTGGGAGCCTGCCGGACCCAGTCCACGGTGCGGGTGGCGGGGGTGAAGGTGGCGGTGCAGTCGCCGGCGCAGCGTTCGGGGCAGCGGGTGCTGTTCCTGTCCCTGGACGACCGCACCGGCCAGACCCAGACCACCTACTTCGAGCGCAACCTCGATGACTGCGCGTGGACGGTCCTGCACGCCTGGCTGCTGGTCGCCGAGGGGCGGGTCAGCCGGCGCGGCAACCGCGGCGCCACGGTGACCGGGACCCGCGCGTGGGACCTCTCCCGCCTGTGGCGGGCGTGGCAGGAGGGGTGGCTGGACGACGCCCTGGCGGAGCGGGGCACGCCCGCGCCCCACGAACGAACCGGCGCACCCCGACCCCGAGGCCTGAGCGTCAGCGAGTTCGGCCGCGGCGCCCGATGAGGCTGTCCACAAGGCGCGACGAACCCAACTGACCGTTGGCAGCTGCGGATGCGATGCTGCGTGCTCGTTGCCACGTCAGCGGGAGCCCGGCATCATGCAGACCAGTGAGCACGACCGGCACGAGCTGTTCCGTGCGCTCGAGCAGGTCATCGGTGCAGACCCGGCGAGGACGCTGATGGACCAGCTACCCCCGCGACCGTGGGATCAGGTCGCGACAAGAGCCGATCTAGACGGGGGCCTGAGCGCTCTCGAACAGCGCATCGATGATCGCATGCTCGCCCTCGAGCACCGGCTGGTCGCGGAGTTCCGTGCGCAGATCATCGCGCAGAACCGGCTGCTCTTCTTCTCCATGACCGGCGCGATCTTCACCGCCGCGTCCCTGGCTTTCGCGGCTGTCCGGTTCTAGGACATCGCCCGCGCGCGGTCGAGGCGCTCCACCTCGCTGCGTACCTCGGCGCCGCGAACCATGCCCTCCCGCCACTCCATTGGGCCGTGGAGCGCCGCCGACCAGCCCGAGAACCTGCTTGCAGCAAACCTGGACCGGAGCAACATACGAAGATGCGGGTTCCGGAGGGGCACTCCGTTCCAGGGTCGCGAGCGGGAGCTGGGCAGGCTCCATGACGAGCTGGATGCAGTCATCCAGTTGCAGATGGTGGTCACCGCCCCGTCTCCGGCGGAAGTGGCTGCCGCCGTCGGCGACCGCGCCCCCGTCGACGTGATCGACATGTGCCTGGTGCCCGGCGGCTGTCCGCGCCTGGTGTCCGCTGCCGCCGAACATCCCGATGCCGCCAGGTTCGTGCACACGCAGTTGAGCGACGACACGCTCCCGCTGCTGGTCACCGGACAGCGGATCCTGTCGTCGGAGTTCCGCGATGCGGAGTCGGTTCGCGCGGTGCTCGAGTCCATCGGGTCGGTCGAGGTGGGATATGCGACCTTCTCGTCGGCAGTCGGGCTCCTCCGCGGCGACGAGAAGGTCGCCGGAGCTGCTGGCGCTCGGGCGCTCGTGCCCGGTGCGCAGGGGGCTCGCTGGTGGTCAGCCCCGCCGGAGCGGATGCGGACGCCGGTTTCAACGGTGTGGTCGTCGCCGCCGACATCGTGGATGCGTTCGCCGGAGAACCCAGCCCGGCGACAGGCGGGCCGATCGGACACCTGACCGGTTGCTGTTCGTCTCTATGATCGGTGGTGTTCACCGCCGTGTCACTGGTCCTCATCGCCGTCCGGTTCTGACGTTTCGGCAGGTCCATCAGCTCCCTGGTGCGCCTCAACAGGCTGACCTGCGGTGTCTGCTGACTCCTCGATCAGCGGTTCTTCGTCATCATCGTTCGCGGTGTCGTGTTGTTCGTCGGTGTCGCCGTGGGCATCAGGGTCACCGTGCGGCGCTGCATCGTCTGGTTCAGGTGC
>LFIK01001021.1_pt1 | contig 21742 bp, 21 predicted proteins | sample 643401 | NCBI WGS metagenome assembly LFIK01 (sample SAMN03777447, study PRJNA286221) | soda lake metagenome | biome: soda lake; feature: Kulunda steppe; material: water; isolation source: sample T5-Br brine of Lake Tanatar-5 | place: Russia: Kulunda steppe | collected 2010-07
GCTCATCTTTTGAACGCGTCAGCGAAATGTCTTCCCCAGGGGATGCTTGCATCGCGACTTCGGTTCGAAAAGCACGAACCTTCACCCAATCTCCCCCTCTCACGCTCACAGATTGGATCATTATAATTTGTATCTCTTTCCCCTACAGTGCTATTATATTGCTCATCAGATCGTTGAAAATACTACGGTGTGTTTGGGGCATCATCAACTAAATTAGTGAATAACTTCTGCTAACGACGGAATGTTCTATTGCAAAATCACGGGTAAATGAGTTCAAAAAGACGAATACTATTTTTGATGCCATCTCTCAGGGGAGGCGGAGCTGAGCGTACGCTGATCAATCTTTTACATAAGATTGAGCCTGACCGCTATGAGATAGATCTCATTGTAGTTTCTAAGAAGGGGCCATATGTTAAGCAGGTGCCAGAATTTGTAAACGTAATCTACCTGTATAGAAATGATTTTTTAGCAAGAGTATTTGGCTATCTTCACAGAACATTCAGGTTGACGTGGTTTTTTGAGAAAAAAATGAAAAATCTTGGAAATCCATATGACGTAGGGATTTCGTTTCTGGACAGCAGTTTTACGGACCTACTGTTTATGAATACACAGATTGATAAGCGGATTGCATTTATTCACAGTTCATACCGAACACACGATAATTATGAACGCTTTTACAGCCATGACAAGTACAACCGGAGAATGAGAGAAGAGAGATACTCCAGGCTCGACGCGATCTATTTTGTCTCGGAGGACTCTAAGGAAGAGTTTATCGAAGTTATGGGTGCCTACCCTAAAATGGGAGTTGTCTATAATTTAATTGACCGCGAAGCGGTGATCCGCAAATCTGAAAAGCCATTTGAGCTCTTGAGCAATGAAGAGTTCGCGTTTTCAGCCGTGGGCAGCTTAATGGAGGTTAAGGGTTTTGACAGGTTGATCCGGGCTGCTGCCATCGCAAAACAGCAGGGATACAGTTTTGCTATTCACCTGGCGGGAACCGGATCGGAGGAGGACAAACTTCGCGGCATGATCTCTGAACTCGGGCTCGAAGAGGAGGTGTTTCTCTACGGCTTTCTGTCTAACCCCTACCCCCTTATGAAGCAGAGCGATGTGTTTGTGATGAGCTCAAAATCGGAGGCATTGCCAACCGTACTCTGTGAGGCGATGACGCTTGGTGTGCCCACACTTGTAACCAACTGTTCGGGCTGTCGCTGTATTGTGAACCGCGGGGAATATGGTCTTATGGCTGAACAAAACGATCAGGATTTTGCAGAAAATATGATGAGGTTCATGGATGAGCCGAATCTATTGAAAAAGTATCAAAAAAAATCCCTGGAACGGGCTAAAATTTTTGATGACGAAAAAGTCTTAAACAAATACTATGACATTTTTGATGGAAAAGTTTTTGAAGACACCAAAAGCAGTATCTATCACGAGCACTAAATACTCCTGTTGATTGAGTGCATAAAAAATTTAATTCCAGTGCTGTTGAGTTGGTAACTTCCAGACTAATGAATTATAGGAGTTATTACTTTCAATTAAAATAACATATAAAAAGTAGCCACAGTGTGGCAGTTGAATGTTAAAAAATAAGATTGATAAAGAGAAGCACTTAACCATCTGCCTGGTGATACCTTCCCTGCAGGCAGGGGGCATGGAGAGGGTAATGAACGAACTTGCTGCATTCTTTTCCAGGGAGACCGGAGTGGATACCCACCTTGTACTGTATGGGAAAGAACGCAATATCTTTTACGATCTGCCGGGGAATGTGAAGGTGCATAAACCTGAATGGCCCTTTGACAACCGGAGGAGAATGTGGAGTACGATCAGGACACTACTTTTTTTACGAAGGAAGATTAAAACGATTCAGCCGGATTCTATTTTAAGCTTTGGGGAGTATTGGAACAGTTTCGTGCTGCTAAGCCTTCTCGGCTTAAAATTTCCGGTTTACATTTCTGACCGATGCAGCCCTCATGAGGGTCTCGGTCATCTTCATGAATTTTTGAGAAAAATCCTGTATCCGGGCGCCGCAGGAATTATCGCGCAGACATCAAAAGCTAAACAGATATATACGGATAAAAAGCTGAACAATAATATTCGGGTCATCGGCAATCCGATTCGCCAAATTTTGAAGAGAGATTCAAATAAGTCAAGAGAAAATATTGTACTGTCGGTTGGGCGGCTGATTGACACGAAACATCACGACCGGCTGATCGACATTTTCCAGAAAGCCAATCCGGGTGGATGGAAACTGGTCATCGTTGGAGGTAATGCTATCAAACAGGATGGTATGAACCGGCTCAAAAATATTATTAAACAAAAAGGATTACAGGACCAGGTGGTATTACCCGGTACGGTTTCGAACGTGGAAGAGTACTATTTGAAAAGTAAGATTTTTGCTTTTACATCCAGTTCAGAAGGCTTTCCAAACGTAGTGGGTGAGGCGATGTCTGCCGGTCTGCCGGTTATTTCTTACGACTGTGTTGCAGGTCCCTCAGAAATGATTGAGAATGAAAAAACCGGTTATCTGTTAGAACTCTTTGATGATGAAACCTTTAAAGAAAGGTTAGAACATTTGATGAACGATGAAGAGTTACGTGAAAGTATGGGCTCGCTATCAATAGAGCGGGTTAAAAGATTTTCTGCAAACTACATTGGCGAAAAATTTTATGAATTTATTACTTAGTTAACAATTGTACAAATCGGTAAGAATTAACTCCAATGCTCTTATTATGAACCTGACAGAACTCCATTAAGAATACTCTAACTGCAGGCTCATTGAAAATATGGCTATCTTTTTACTAAAACATAGAAGTTTTTTTAACAGTGATTAAAAATAAACTGAGCAAAACGGTATTCAAAGATTGAAAACATTTAAAAAAGGAACGGGCAGTGAATAAAAACTCAAATGTATTGGTGACGGGCGGTGCTGGCTACATCGGGTCTCATACCTGTAAAATGCTATTTAATGAGGGCTACAATCCTGTTGTTTATGACAACCTATCGACAGGGCATCGTGATTTTGTGAAATGGGGTAGATTCATTTATGGTGATATTCAGAATACCGCAAAGGTTATTAGCACAATTAAAGAATTTGAGCCTGTTGCAGTAATTCATTTTTCTGCTTCCGCATACGTGGGAGAGTCGGTTTTAAATCCTTCAAAATATTACAGGAATAATGTTGGCGGTTCACTTTCGCTTCTCGATGCGATGAGAATAACCGGGGTAGACAAAATAATTTTCTCAAGCACATGCGCCACTTATGGCGAACCTGATGAAGTACCAATAGGTGAAAATTGCTCTCAGGCCCCCATTAATCCCTATGGTAGAAGTAAACTTATGATTGAGAATATTCTTGCAGATTATGAATATGCGTATTCAATGAAACATATAGCACTCAGATATTTCAACGCAGCCGGTGCTGATCCAGGAGCTGAAATTGGCGAAAGGCATGACCCGGAAACTCATATTATCCCCCTGATTTTAAAAGCAGCTGCTACAGGAAAAGAGTTTAAAGTATTTGGTGATGATTATGAAACAAAAGATGGAACATGCGTTAGAGACTATATACACGTCAGTGATTTGGCAGCAGCCCACGTGAAAGCTTTGAAATACATGCTATCAAATATGGAATCTAATCAGTTTAATTTGGGTAACGGGCAGGGTTTCTCCGTGAATCAGATTATTGAATCTGTCAGAAGAGTTACAGGAAAGAAATTCCCTGTAAAAGTTGAGAAAAGAAGGGCAGGAGATCCGCCAATACTTATTGGTGATAATTCCAAAGCTAAGTCGCTTTTGAATTGGAAGCCAGCGTTTACTGAAATAGATGAAGTTATTTTTACGGCCTGGAACTGGTATCAAAAAGAAAATAAAATTCAGATAAGTAAATGAGAGTATTACAGATAAATACAACCGCTAATACCGGTAGCACGGGCAGAATAACAGAGGAAATTGGGCAAAAAGTAATAGAGAACGGTTATGAAAGTTTTATTGCAGCAAGGAAAGTGGGTCCTGACGGAAGTAGATCCAACATAATTAAAATTGGCAGCGATTGGGATAGGATACTGCACGGATTGAAAACAAGAGTATTTGATAAGCATGGACTGGGGTCAAAAAGAGCTACCGAACAGCTGGTGGAAAGGATTTCCAAAATTGATCCGGATGCAATAGGCCTTCATAATTTACACGGATACTATCTCAATATTGAGGTTTTATTTAAATATCTGTCGGACACACAAAAGCCAGTTATATGGACTCTGTTTGATTGTTGGGCGTTTACAGGTCACTGCTCCTATTTTGACTCAGTAGGTTGCGAAAGGTGGGTAAATGGGTGTTATAGCTGCCCCTTAAAAAACAAATATCCTGCAAGTTATTTTATTGATAACTCAAAACAGAATTATAGAATTAAAAAAGAGCTTTTCAATAGCATTAAGAATCTTACGATTGTTGTACACTCGAGATGGTTGGGCAAACTTGTAGAGAGATCCTTTTTAAATCAATATCCAGTTAAAACGATGCCCTCTGGCGTTAATCTTGAGGTGTTTAAGTCTTCTACTGAATATTTACCTGCGGAAATAAAGAAGGTAGAAAAGAGAATAGTTTTGGGAGTAGCCAGTATTTGGAGTGAGAGAAAGGGATTGGCGGATTTTAAAAAGCTGGCACCCATGTTGAATAATCACTATCAAATTGTGTTAGTTGGTCTAACAAAAAAACAGATTCAGGATTTGCCGGATGAGATTATAGGAATTCCCCGTACTGAAAATGTGCAGCAGCTCGCTTCCCTCTACAGTTCTGCTGAAGTCTTTCTGAATCCGACCTGGTCCGATAATTTCCCGACAACTAATATTGAAGCCCTGGCATGCGGCACCCCTGTAATTACGTACAATACAGGTGGTAGCCCGGAAGCAGTAGACGAGGATACCGGGTTTGTAGTAGAGCAGGGTGATCTAAAGGGCGTTGTTCAATCATTGGAGCAAATTTCGAAAAAAGGCAGAGAATCTTTCACAGAACCGTGCAGAAACCGCGCTGTTAAGCACTACAATAAAGAAGATCGATTCCGGGATTACGTTGAGTTGTACAGTAAGATGTTGGGGAAAAGTTGATTGAATAGTTTTGAGTATTATTCTGTAGGTGGAGGTGGTCTTGTCTAGATACGTTTTGACCGTATTACGACTAATGCCAGGAGTGTAGCAATGTATCCCGGGATCGATATCGGATTTCTTTAGAGCGGGGCCATTTTATTCCGGAATATCCAAACACGTCTTACAATATTTATAAACATTTGAAAACCCAATTATGTAAAAAACTGAAATAGGAACATCCTATTTATATTTAATAGAGTATAACTTTTTAAATAGCTGAATATGCACCAATTTTTCTTAATTGAATATGAAACATTACTTGATTTTCTCTGGGGTAGCTTAAATATCTGACTTAATCAAGAATTCCCCGATGTTTTTGCCTTGGGAAGAGGGGGGTTTGAAAACCTTAGGTTTTCGGTACACTTTGTATAAGTGGTTTTACTGTATGGATAATAATCATACATATAAAAGTCATAATAAAACACTTCTTTTTTGTAGTGTGTTTCTGATCAAGTGTCATCGATCGGTGATTACAAAGCAAGTAGGAAATGGTTTGTGGTAGATTTGTATTGAACTCTCTTAGCAGTATGAAATACATTTTGCAGAGATTGGCAACGAAAGAGATCATGTCCATTTTTTACAGAATGTGCCTAAGTTGAGTGTATCCTACATTGTGAGATCGGTGAAAAATATTACGGCAAAGATGATTTTACGGTGTCATCCGACTGTCGAAAAGTGATTGCGTTTTTGGGGGAGGTTTTATGCTAGTACGGTATGTCAGCACGGAAGCTTAGGAAGACATTCGGAGGTATATTGAGAACAAAGGCAGCAATGGCATATATATTATTGAACTACACCAGGATCATCTAAGGAATTTTAATTAATACGTCGTGGGGTTTGTCTTAAGAAAATTAATTTAACGAAAAAAATGTGTTTCTTTTTTACAAGCTAAACACATTGCACTAATAGGAATTTACTAATAACGACATATGTATCTGTAATGAATAATCCATCATCTACTTCTAAAAACAAAATTGTACTGATTAACCAGGCCACCGGCTATCTCTTTAGAGATGTTGCGAACGAATTTTCAAAGATCTACGATGAGGTTATTCTTATGACCGGAAGTGAGATGGATCCTGATGAGCTGAACAAGAATATTGTAGTTGTACCGATCTATCCTTACAAGAAAAGAAGTACGGTTTCGAGGTTTATTTCCTGGATTGCCGGGTTTTCTCAGTTGTTGTTTTTGGTAATGTTTCGGTATAGAGGTTATGAGCTATTTATATCATCAAACCCTCCATTAGCTACGATTTTGCCGTTATTTTGCAAAAACAGAACATCATTACTTATTTATGATGTGTATCCGGATGGACTTGTGTCGGGGGGGTTTGTTTCAAAAGACAATTTTCTGTTTAATATATGGAGCTATCTCAATAAGAAAGCCTATGCAAAAACTGAACAGTTGATCTCAATAACGGGCGGCATGTCAAAGCTATTGGAAAATTATACAGAAAATGACAAAATAACGTTGATTCCTGTTTGGGCGGACCGTAAGATATTCAACTACCAAAGTAATGGGGTGAACCGTTTCAAGAAGAAATACGGGCTGGAGAATAAGTTCGTTGTGATGTATTCAGGTAATATGGGTAAAAATCATGCGCTGGAGTCCTTGGTTTTTGTTGCCGAAAATCTGAGACAACAGGAAGATCTTCATTTTGTTATTGCGGGTGAGGGGTGGAAAAAAAAGCTTGTAAAAGAGATGATTGAAAATCTAAACTTGAAAAACTGCACAATCTTATCCTATATGCCCACAGATCTTTTTATCAGCTCTCTCTATGGAATTGACGTTGGCGTGATTTCGCTGGGAGAAGATACGTCCAAAATTGCTATACCCAGTAAAACGTTCAATTTGCTAGCCGCAGGTAAACCTCTGCTCTGTTTTGCGGATAAAAAATCAGATCTTGCGGATCTTGTAGCCAAATGCAACGTGGGAGAAACATTTGCACACCATGAAATTGATGAAGCTACGGAGTTTGTGAAAACATTATCAGAATTAAGCTCAAGCAGTCAAAAAAAATTCTCTGAAAATGCTGTAATCGCATCAAAAAAATATAACTACGAAAATGCTGCAAGAATAGCTGAACTAGTATTCAGCCTGCACCAGCAACCGGTAAAAAGATGAGTATTGAAACATTTAAAACTCCCGGCCTGTCGGATAGCGACTGGCAACAGATTGTAGAGGGTTTTAGCCGATCATTTGACAGAAAAAAAGACAAACAGGATTTTTTAAGTTACTATAAGCGGAATGAGTTCGGCTACTCATACCATGCTGTTGCCAGAAACAGCGATAACATAATTTATGGCTACACGTCCGTTGTTCCATTTTTTTACACAATAGTTGGTGAGACGGTGAAAATAGGCCTTAGCGGAGGGTCGTTCGTGCTTGAGGAGTATCGGTCAGATATTTTTCTTTTTAAAAAGATGTATGAAGCACTAAAACAGCGCTGTTCATCAGATAATCTGGTCGGTATTGTAGGTGTTCCCAATTCAAACTCTTTTCAATACACGATTAAGATTCTGAAAAAAACTCACCTTAGAGATCTAAATTACTACGTACTGCCTGTGGCTCCACACTCTTCTCTTAGTAATAATGCGATTATTCAAACTGGCCTAACATTTTTTGCAAGGTTATTCACAGGGGCCAATAAGTTAATCTCCGGACTCTTTAATGTTGAGGAAGAAGAAAAGAGTATAAAATTAAAGGAATCAGAATCTTTTCTTGAATTCAGGCTGGATGAGAAATATACTAAGCTCCAAAGAAAAGAGATGTCCGGAGCCTATAGAATGTTTGATGAAGATGGAAGGAGTGTAGCTTACATAATGAGGTTTTCAGAGGGTGGAAGGCGTACTTACCGTGCATTATCTTATTTGGTTCATGAAATTATAAAGCGGGAAAAACCTGATTTAGTTTTTTTTATTGGTACACTTAAGTTAAAGCAGTATCTGCTAATCAAAGTTCCAAAACGGTTTGAGCCAAAAAAACTACCACTCACAATTACACTTTTAGATAGCTGTGCCGATAAGTATAAGGAGATGTTGCTATGCGCAGACAAATGGGATTTCGGACTGATAAATTTTGACGTAAGGTAAATAAATATATAATAGCATAGGCTAAGAAAGACAAGTTCAAATGGGGAATAAGACCGTAAATATATTTTGGACGGGAGGATGGGATTCTACCTTCAGATTACTGCAATTGTTGCTTGTAGAAAAAAAAATTGTTCAACCTCATTTCGTAGTAAGGGCACAAGCTTCAGTAGGTAAAGAGATCAATACGATGATTGATATTCGAAGAGAGCTATTTAGAAGCTATCCGCAAACTCGAAGCCTATTACAGCCTACTAGATATAGTGATATTGATGGAGTAAGTGAATTTGATCCTATTTCAAGCTCTCTTGAGGATTTATCAAGAAGATACGAAATAGCTCAACAGTATGATTTTTGTTCAAGATACTGTAGAGAACATAATATTTACGATATGGAATTGTGTATTGAAAAGGATAGCAATCCGCAACTATTTTTGTCACCATACATCGATTCTGATTCATGGACGGATTCAATTAGTACGGATAACGATGGGAGTCTAATGTGTGAAATTTTTAAATATTACAGATTTCCTTTGATCAAAATGACAAAGACCGACATGGAGAAATATTCGTATGAACGGGGATGGAATGAAATAATGAAGATGACCTGGTTTTGTGCAACGCCATATAATGAAAAACCATGTGGTTTTTGTGGCCCTTGTACGTATACAATTGAAGAAGGTCTTTCCTGGAGAATTCCATTTATTAGAAGATTATTTTCAATTATTCATATGCCACTCAGAAGATTTTATAGAAACAAAATTAAGTAGTCAAATTGTGAAAAAATGGATTTTATAAGCAAGCTAAAAAAAAATTCCACTTTAGTTGAAGAGAAGATGCGGCTGTATACTTCAAGAGGATTAGCCAAAAAGAAAATAGAAAAGACTAAACGTTTAAAAGGCAAGGAAGTAGTTGACAAAAGTATTTTAAAGGAAATAAAACTGTATTCAAAAGTCAGATTTGGCAGTACTTCATATTGGCCATGGCTTGTTCTATACACCGAAATTCGAGGAGAGTATTGTCCTGGCTGGATTCCTAACGATTATTACCGAATTATCTTACGGAAAAAATACAATCCTATTACAGCGAGATACTTTGCTGAATATAAATCATTGGATCACAAAATTTTTAAAGATTTTTCATTCAAATACTTAATTTATTGCATCTCACAGAAATTCTACAAGGGTGATGGAACTCCAATTAGTGATATAAATGCTCAACTAATTTTAAATGATTTTGACGATGAAGTTATTCTCAAACCCGAACTGGGATGGAAAGGTGTTGGAATAGAGTTTTTACACTCAAGTTGCATTGACATCAAACAATTATCTAAAAAATACGATTTTCTTATTCAGCCAAAATTCGATCAGTGCTCAGAGTTTAATAAAATAAATTCTAATTCATTGAATACATTAAGGGTGTTTACTTATTTAGAGCCGGGCAATGAACCAGAAGTAAAATATGCAGTACTTCGTTTTAGTCTCGGTACATCGAGAGTTGATAATACATCTTCTGGAGGTGGTTTTATACGTGTTCTTGAAGATGGAAAGTTAGCAGAATCTTACTATAATTCTTTATGCATTAGGAAAGATAATGTTCATCCCTTTACAAAAGTTAATTTAAATGAACTATCAGTGCCCAACTATAATACTGTTATTACAAAGTGTGAAATGGCACATAAACTATTTCCTTATGTACGATTTATAGGCTGGGATGTAGCCATTGGGAAGGATGAAATTCCTAAATTAATTGAATGGAATGCTGATGACCCTGCTTTTTGGGAAGGTGAAGCCTTGTTCGGCCCATTATTCGATGATTTAATGACTTAGATTTCTATTTATTGCTACATAAGGGACTAATGTATCTTACTTTAAGCTGATTGTAAAGCCATTTGCATTTCAAGCTTAACCCATCAGTATATTATCCATATTACTCCATTCTAATTGCATAGAGTCTGTATTCTTTATAGAATTAGGAATATGCCGATAAAGAATATTGAGCTAAATCAAAAAGAAGAAAAACGGCTAAAACTCAGAAATAGAACACAGATGGAAGAAAAAATTAAAGACGCCTTTCGGGAGGCAATGGACAACGACGATATTGAAATTGAACTGATGGACATCTTTCGTAACTACGAGGACTGGGATTCTCTTGCTTACCTCTCAATGATTGCGGCGCTGGATGAGGAGTTTGGTGTTGAGATTGAGAATGAGGAGTTTGAAAAGCTGGAAACCGTGCAGGATTTGGTGGATGCAGTGAGGGGAAAAGTGAAAAGTGGAAAGTGAAAAGGCTCATCGACGCCTTGGCGTCGATGAGCAGTGTATTGGTTATTAGTTGATTGGGTAACTGATTAATGAATTGGGATATAGTTTCCTGTTTGACGCTCAGAAGGTCTCCCATGCAAGTGCAAGTGCTTTTCTGGTCTCTGCCTGTCCCGAGCTTAGACTCGGGAGGGGGTATTTTCCGGGAAGAGGGGGAATGTTTACTCAGAGCGCTTGCGCGGCTCGAAGAAAAAGGGGTAGGTTCATTGGGGCTAATAAATTGCAATTTAGATCGATATTGATTTGGGATTAGGATGAACACCCCTCTGTGTCTCCCCTTGTTAGGGGAGAATCTTTTTTAATTAAAAAAATTTAAACCATGGCGAAGTTAACGTTTGAGAATATTGGTATCCGGGCACTGTCGGCGGCGGTGCCGGCGAATACAATCGATAATTTGTCGTATACGGAGCATTTTCCAGCGGAAGATGTGAAGGAGATTGTGGAGAAAACAGGGATTAAGGAGCGACGATTTGTTAAAGAAGGAATGACCGCATCGGACCTCTGTTTTCATTCGGCCGAAAAGCTGATGAAGGATAATTCTGTTGAGCCGGATGAGATCGATGCGCTGATCTTTGTGTCCCAGACACCGGACTATCGGATGCCAGCCAGTTCTGTGATTCTGCAGGACCGCCTGGGCCTACCGAAAACCACATTAGCGTTTGACATGAATCTTGGATGTTCCGCTTTTGTGTATGGGATGTCGGTCGCCTATTCATTTATGCAGCAGCAGGGTTTTCGGAATGTGCTGCTCCTGGATGGTGAGACCCGTTCCAAAGTCTACCATCCCAAAGATCGTAAAACGGCGTTTTTGTTTGGGGACGGAGCTGTAGCCGCTCTCGTCACCCGGGATAAATCTTTTGGCACAAGCACGTTTTCACTCAATTCAGACGGCAGCCGTCAGGATCTTATAAAGGTTGACGCAGGAGGCTATCGCAATCCCAGCACACCGGAAACGCTGAAAGAGAAGGTGGTGGATGAGTACGGCAATATCCGTACTGATGAACACGGCTATATGAATGGTGCAGACGTATTCAACTTTGCCATTCGCGAAATCCCCAAAGACGTCAAAAATACCATGGCTGACGCCGGAGTAAATAAAGAGGAGATCGACTACTTTGTGTTCCATCAGGCCAACGAATACATGAACAACTACCTGGCGAAGAAACTAAAGTTGGATGGGAATAAATGCCCTTCCTGCCTGGATAAATTCGGGAATACATCTTCCGTTTCAATTCCGTTGACGATCGCCACACAGCTAAAGGATGATTTAAAAAAAGATAGGAAAAAGCTCTTGCTCTGCGGATTTGGCGTGGGAATGTCCTGGGCCACAGCGGTGATCAATACGGAGAAAATGGTTATTTCTGATCTGGTGGAAGTGGAGTAGATTTTAGATAGGGGATGATAGATTAAAGTCTCCCCTTGAGGGGAGATCAAACTGTTCGTTCAGAACAGTTTGCGAGGGGTGTTCAGTAATTGTGTTACGAGTTTTTATCGGTTAAAGTAGTAAGAACCGGATACCGTGGGGCACCCCTCACCACGCGGCGCGCGTGGGTCTCTCCGTCGGCTGACGGAGAGATTTGAAAAAGAATTAAAACATAATTATCAACCAATAACCAATTACAAAATCCTACCCTCCATACACACCTGTAGGGAGGGGAGACAAAGGGGTGGGTCCATGCTGAATAAAGAAGACATAACAATCCATTTTCGCTCAAAGATCGACGCCTCTCTGCGGGAGCGGCTGGAGCGAATTTTCTTTTTTAACTGGAATCAATCCAGTTATGCAGCACGGATTACCCAGTCTGTAAAGGAGTATTCGAAACCAGTCATTGCAGAGGAAGGTGAGGATGAGATTGCACTTGTTTTTAAGGACAGGGCGATTGGCCAAACCCTTCACATCTTCGATAGTAATGGCCCGGACGCTGCCCTGATCGGTGTGGTAATGTATGAACGGGATTCCCCCGAGCAGATCACCATCATCCACCTTGCTTTGCATGAAACGTGCAAAGAGATATTTAAGAAGGATAATGTAAACATAGCGGCAGTGGTGATTGAAGAGCTTTTCACCCTTTTCCGGAAGATTAAAGGCGTGGATCGTGTGCGGATATACTATACGAATCGGACGGTGAAATTGAAGGCGGTGGTTCCGGCAAAAGTAAGGGTAGTATTATAACTAGTTTGACTTATTAATTGATGATACATGGATTTAAGAGTTCCCCTCTCTATCGGGATAAAGAGGGGACAGGGGTGAGTCAGAGGATGGTGGGAATGGAGTCGGTACTGTGGAGTTTAAGAATCGAACTATAGCTCACAGAACATCCCTCAGTTAAAGTCGGGAACATCCGGCTTTAACATCTCCCCTCCCCGGGAAAATACGCCCGGGGCCAGGAAAGAACTGGCAGGGGAGATCTATAAAAATCGAAATATAATTATCAACCAAAAACAAATTTACAAAGTCCTCCCCACCCTTTCCGCCAGCCGGCGGATAGGGAGGGGAGACAGAAGGGTGGGTTCATGACAGACAGTTTTAGTTTAAAAGGAAAAACAATCCTCATCACCGGTGCTTCCTCCGGCATCGGCCGGGCGTGTGCGTTAGAATGCAGCAAAGCCGGGGCTTTTATTCTTGCTTTTGGGCGAGACGAGGATCGGCTCGCAGAGTCGATTAGCAGCCTGGAGGGAGAAGGTAAAGCATTCAGCGTGGAACTCACAAACACGGATGAAGTAGATGAGGTGATGAAAGAACTGGAGAATAACGGGGTAAAGATTGACGGAGTGATCCATAGTGCGGGAATATCAACAACATTGCCGCTGCGAATGATAACCCCGGACAAGATACAGCCGCTGTTTGATGTAAATGTCTCCTCTGCCATCTACCTTTCTAAATGGGTGACGAGAAAAAAAATGGTGCCGGAAAACGGCTCCAGTATTGTGTTTTTGTCGTCCGTAATGGGAAGCGTGGGGGAAGCGGGAAAAACAATTTATAGTATTACAAAAGGGGCAGTTTTAGCTGCATCACGGTCAATGGCTGTTGAACTTGCTTCTAAAAGTATCAGGGTAAACTGTATTTCTCCTGGAGTTGTTGAATCACCAATGAGCGAAAATGCGGTATATAGCAGAAATGAAAGCGCCCGGAAAAAGATTGCAGATCTTCACCCCTTAGGTCTTGGAAAACCGGAAGATGTAGCCAATGCTGCGATCTATCTACTGAGTGATGCCTCCGGCTGGGTAACTGGTACAAACTTGTTTGTAGATGGGGGGTACACTGCAAGATGAATGCAGAAAAAAGTAGTCGAAGCAATAAATTCATTAAATCAGCTTTAACCGTTGATGTTGAAGATGGAATCAACATCGGGATGAGGGATCTGATGGGCAAAAATATTGCCCCAACAAAAAGAGTAGTTTCCAATACCCATAAGGTAATGGAACTTTTTTCACGATATAATGTGAAAGGTACTTTTTTTGTGCTTGGCCAGGTGGCAGAGCACTATCCTGAACTTGTGAGAGAGATTGATGCTGCCGGTCATGAGATAGGAGTACACGGATACGATCACTACCAGTTTTACCGAATGGATTATGATTTTGCTCATGACCAGCTTGAGAGGGCACGAAAACTGCTTCAGGATCTTACAGGGCAACCGGTTGAGGGTCACAGAGCCCCGGCTTTTTCTATAAATGAAAAAACAAGCTGGGGGCTTGAACTATTGGCTGAACTTGGGTTTACATATGACAGCAGTATCATGCCGTGCAAAAGCCTAAACTATGGCTGGGGTGAATTCGGAAAAGATTTGACGCTGGTGAAGCTTGCCAACGGAGGTGAGTTATATGAGTTCCCAATGTCCGTTGGGAAATTTTTTGGGAGGGAGATACCGTGCCTTGGCGGAAGTTATTTGCGACTTTTTCCCGGGTGGAAAAATAAAAAAATGTTTGAAGAGGTAGCAAGGGAAAGAAACCCTATCATCTTTATACATCCATATGAGCTGGATGAAGAAAGGTATCCTGATTACTTTTTTCAGGAACTGAAAGGGAAGTCATTGAAGTCTAAAGTACGGGTTAAGTTCATGAGTCTAAATCGCAAAGAGGTTGCGAGAAAGTTAGGGGTGCTCCTTTCCAACTATAACCATACGACGATGGAGTGTATTTTGAAACAAAAATTATCGGAAAAAAAGCCCATAGCTATTTATAATCTTGGCAAAACTAAAAAACCGATGGAAGCAGCTAATGGTTAATCTGAATACTCTTAAACGCACTTTTATTACAAATGTGAAGAATATTCCGGGGTGGTCAAATAAAAAGAAGGTCGTAGCCTTTATTTCTGACGACTGGGGAGACCTCAGGGTTCATTCGGATATTGAGTATGAGCAGCTTTTAAAAAAGGGAATTCCTGTTGATCGCTCACCACATACAAAAGTTGAATCGCTGGCAACGGAAAAAGATCTCTATGATCTGTATGAACTTCTCTCCTCTGTGAAAGATCATACCGGCCGTCATGCGGTAATATCCCCTTTTGTGATCATGGCAAATCCAGACTTTCAAAAAATAGAAGAGTCCGGTTTTACAGAATATCATTACAAGCCGTTTACCAATACATTAATGGAAAGGGATGGCAATTCCGCAGCATTTGATGCCTGGAAAAAGGGAATTGAAGAGAAACTTTTTTTACCGGAGATGCATGGGAAAGAGCACATCAGCGTACCGATCTGGATGAGAAAGCTCCAAAACGACGCAGATTTATATCGATTCTGTTTTAAAAACCGGTTTGCTCACTATAACGCCCCTTCAATGCCTCATCCTATTGTTGCAACCTATTACTTTGAAAGTGAAGAAGATTTTAAAGTGATAAAGAGTGGTATTATTGAGGGTGTTGACCTTTTTGAAAATACCTTCGGTTTCAAACCAACAACATTTAACCCGCCCAATGCAATATTTCATCCAGGTTTTAACGGTGCACTGGCATCCGGTGGAATCACTAGCCTGGATACATCCTTTATGAGGGTTGAACCAGATGGAAAAGGAGGTGCTGGTAAAAAAAGATATAGATTTGGTGAAGTGTCGGAGGAAGGGTTAGTTCATTTTGTTTCGAACTGCGCATTTGAACCGATAAAAGAGAGTCAGGATGTGGTAGAAACTGCTTTAAGCCAGGTACGGGCAGCATTTAGGTGGAATAAGCCTGCGTTGATCAACACACATCGTGTTAACTACGTAACGGGGCGAGGTAACCACACTAAGGGGAATAATCTGAGAGCTTTGAAGCGGTTACTCAATGGCATTTTGAAACAGTGGCCGGATGCAGAATTTATGGGCGTGGGTGAGTTCAGCAGTTATATGAACAGCACAATAGAGAGAAAGAGAGAATGATTATCCTGGGGGACATTGCGGTGCCAAATGAGGAAATGGTCAGGAATTTGGGGGAAACTTTTCGGATAAACGGGGAGATTTTCAAAGATCAAAAAGTGGTTTTGAATCTTGAAGGATTGATTTCAGATAATCAAACTACAAATACAAAAACTCCCGTACTTTTTAACCACTCAGCACTATTAGATCTATTAAATAAGCAGAGTCTGGGACCAGTTGTGCTGCTCGCCAATAATCATACGCTTGATCTTCCGAAGCAGTTTGAAGCTTCGGTCTCCTTTTTTCAAAAAGAGGGAATACCATTTGCAGGCGCCGGAAAAACAGCAGGAGAAGCAGTGAGGCCAGGCCTTTTTAACGAAGAAGGCAGAGATATATACCTGTTCAACTATTGCTGGGATTTTCTGCTCTACCACCAAAATAACCCATCTGCAGGGGTACATGTAGCCGAGATTGAAGAGTTAAAAATTTTGGAACAAATTGTAGAATGCCGAGAAAAACAGCCGGATGCATCTATTTTAGTCTGTTTCCACTGGAGTCTGGATCTTGAAAAACTCCCCTACCCGATGTACAGGCGCTTTTCAAGGGCTCTTATTGACGCGGGCGCAAACGTTATTGCCGGATGCCATTCCCACTGTGTACAGGGTGGAGAGAAGTACAAGGATGGGTATATTGTATATGGGTTAGGTAATTTTTATATACCCTGGAACGAATATGTTGATGGGAAATTGAAGTTTCCGGAGTTTTCAAAAACAACAGTGGCTTTAGAGTGGGACCCGAAAAAGAACAGAGCGGTATGTCACTGGTTTGAATACCGTGAAGATGATAAATCACTTATTCTTAAAAATTCAGAGCTATTCGAAGACTCATCAATGCTGGCGGAATATTCTCCTTATAAAGGAATGACTGATAAAGAGTATGAGAGCTACTTTAAGCAATACCGAAGGAAATCTTTTTTAATTCCCGTTTTTAGAGACCATCAAAATGTGTTAATGAATAAGTTTTTGACATTTTTATTAAAAACCAGGGCTAGAATCGCAAGAAAACTAGCAGAGATAAACCTGATTAAATGGCAAAGCTGAAATTTAATTTATAGAAATTATTTTTTTTGAATTATGATGCAGAAATTGAGAAGAAAAGCGTTTTGGATATCCGACAGGTTAAAAGGATCAAGTGTAAAAAAACATTATGAAGAGATTTCCCAGTCTCTTGGAAAAAACAACAAGCAGCAAACATCGCAGAGTTCTGAAAACAAAATACGGACACTATTGGACCACGCCATCACTACAACTGATTTTTACAGTGAGTTGGACAAAGATTCAGTGCTGAATGATTTCCTAGTTGTAGACAAAACTCAGATAAAAAATCAGTTTGAAGCTTTTGTCTCTTCAAGTTATTCGTTACATGAATGTATACCTGCAGTTACAAGCGGCTCTACCGGAACTCCTTTCAAAGTTTATCACAATCGGGATAAAAAAAACAGAAACACAGCCGATACGCTCTATTTTGCTAATAAAGCCGGGTATGAATTAGGGCAGCGATTGTATTATTTCAAAATTTGGAATGAAATAAATAAAAAAAGCTGGTATGCTGATTATTTTCAAAATCTGGTAGCTGTCGATGTGATGGATCAATCGGATCAGTTTTTTGGAAGACTTATAGATGAAATAAATAGGGATGAGTCTGAAAAATCTTTTTTAGGGTACGCTTCCGCCTATGAAGCAATGTGCAAATACCTTGATCATGAAGGTGTGAAAAAAATTACTTCGAATGTAAAATCGATCATTGCAATGTCCGAAGCATTAAACAGTTACACAAAAACCAGTATGGAAAAATATTTTGGCTGTCAGGTAGTTTCAAGATATTCAAATGTTGAAAACGGTATTCTCGCCCAACAGGAAAAGGGAGAAGACGAAACATTCTCTTTAAATACGGCGAGTTATTATTTTGAGGTGCTTGAAATAGGCGGGAATAGGCCTGTTCCTTCCGGTGAGCCTGGAAGAATTGTGATCACCGATCTTTACAATTACGCAATGCCGATGATCCGATATGATACTGGCGATATTGGAATTTTAGACAAAAATGAACTGGGAGAGATAGTGCTGAAAAAAGTTGAAGGAAGAAGAATGGATATGATATTTGATACAAATGGTAAACTAGTATCCTCTTTTGTGATCACGAATAATATGTGGAAATACGAAAAAATCAAACAGTATCAATTTGTCCAGGAATCCAAAAACAGCTACTGCTTTAAAATAAATTCTAATGACAAATTCCACAGGGAAAACGAACTGATTCATGAGTTTAGCGGGTATTTTGGTTCAAACGCAAAAATCCGCGTCGAGTATGTTAATGAGATACCTTTGCTATCTTCTGGTAAGAGAAAAAAGGTTGTAAATAACTGGAAATGAAGATCTACGAAACTTTTTTCAAAAGGTTATTTGATCTGGTTGCTTCAACACTACTCCTGATTTTGGCTTCTCCCCTGATGATACTTTCAGCCATTGTGCTATACATTCAAAATTCAGGCAAAATCCTTTTTTACCAGCAACGCCCGGGATATAAGGAGAAGCCCTTCAATATCATGAAATTTAAAACCATGACAGATGAACGCGATGGTGAAGGAAGCCTGTTGCCGGATGTTGATCGAATTACAAAGATTGGGGGATGGATCAGAAAGCTTTCTTTTGATGAGTTGCCGCAGCTTTTTAATGTATTAAAAGGGGATATGAGTTTGATAGGCCCAAGGCCGCTTCTATTTAAATACATTCCTCTCTATAGTGAAAGACAGAGAAGAAGGCATGAGGTTAAACCCGGTATAACCGGTTGGGCGCAGGTAAATGGTAGAAATTCCATTAGCTGGGAAAGGAAATTTGAACTGGATATCTACTATGTTGAAAACGTCTCTCTACAGCTTGATTTAAAGATATTTTGGCTGACCATTTTAAAAATAATGAAGCGTGAAGGCGTAAATCAATCTGATGCGCGCCCCATGCAGCCGTTTGACGGGACTAACTGATGAAAAAAAAACTATATATCGTTGGAGCAGGAAGTGTTGGCGGGCATATTGCCTTGAATATCAGAGCCTATACGGAAGAGTTTGAGCTTGCAGGATTTCTTGACGATGATTCAGAGAAGTGGAAGCGGAAGATGTTTGGCTCTGAAGTTTTAGGACCGGTCCGCGAGCTCCTGGAGCTGAAAAATGTTTCGGTAGTATTGGGTATTGCGTTTCCAAAGGTTAAGAAAACACTAGTTGAAGTTCTGTCAAAAAACAGGACGCTTGATTTTCCGGCACTGGTTCATGATAAGGCCTGGATATCGGGGGAAGTTTCAATTGGGAGCGGAAGCGTTATTTATCCGGGTACATCAATAAATTATGGGTCTGAAATCGGGAATTTTGTGGTTGTAAATATGAACTGTGCATTCGGTCATCATACCCGCATCGGGGATTATTCAAGCTTTGCTCCCGGAGTGAGTACGGGCGGACACACAGCTATTGGAGAAGGTGTGGATGTAGGGATTGGTGCATCCACGATCCAGGATGTAATAATCGGATCCGGAAGCGTCGTGGGCGGAAACAGTATGCTGATCAGAGATGTGCAGCCCAACTCGAAAGTGGCGGGAGTGCCTGCCAGGCAATTATAAAACAGAGAAAGATATATTTAATGGATAAAATATTAGTAACCGGTGCCGCAGGGTTTATTGGGTATCATCTTTCTAAAAGGCTTATATCAGATCAACACGAAGTAATCGGTCTCGATAATATGAACGACTACTACAGCCGGGATCTTAAGTTCAGCAGAATTGCACAGCTTGGGATTATACGCAGTTCAGTCGAGAAGAAAACAGTTGAGCCTGTGGAATCGGAGAGAGATGGAGGCGGGAAATTCAGCTTTATTAAAGCTGATCTCAGCGATCGATCGGCAGTGGAAGGTCTCTTTGAGAGATATGATTTTGATGCTGTGATTAATTTGGGCGCCCAGGCCGGTGTTCGCTACAGCCTGAATCACCCACACGAATATACGGCCTCAAACGTAGAAGGATTTCTGAATATACTGGAAGGGTCCCGGAAAAGTGACGTTAAACACTTGGTCTACGCATCGTCCAGTTCGGTCTACGGGGCAAGTGCGGCAGTTCCGTTTAATATAGCAGATCGTGTCGACCAGCCGGTAAGCCTCTATGCAGCAACAAAGCGGGCAAATGAACTGATGGCACACACGTACGCCCATCTCTATGATATTCCTTCAACAGGGCTGCGCTTTTTTACCGTATATGGCCCGTGGGGCCGGCCTGACATGGCCTACTATAAGTTTGCTAACCTGATGAGGGAGGGCAAACCGATTGACGTATACAACAACGGTAAAATGTCTCGCGACTTTACCTATGTAGATGACATTGTAGAGAGTATAGTGCGCCTGATGCCTAAGCCACCAAAATACACGGGTAACTCTGCTCCAACGCGGCTTTTTAATATTGGAAATGGCTCTCCTGTAAATCTATTGGAGTTTATCGAAATATTAGAGAAGCAACTCGGTATTGAAGCAGAGAAAAATATGATGCCTATGCAGCCAGGGGATGTGGAACGTACCTGGGCGGATGTGGACGATCTCTATGAATACATTGGTTATCGGCCAAAGGTGAATATCGAAGCGGGTATTGAAAAATTTGTTGAGTGGTATCGGTCGTACTACGATTTGTGATTCGTGTTGTGTCATCATTAAAATGCCTGAAAACCACAATTTTTTCATTGAAAGATCTGTGAGCTCTTACATGTGCAGTCAACAATGTGTAAGGAAACTTTGCGGGTTTCTTGCGAAACTTCATACTTTAAATCACATCAGGTTTTGTATAATAAAAGTATTTAGGCGCATAAAATGATTAAATTCCTGATTGATCCGTTCAATATTCTGGTACTGCTGATCGCTGCGAGTCTTATTTTTCGCTTATTTAAATGGAACCGAGTTTTCCGCCCCCTTTATACTTCAGCCGCGGTTTGGTTTTTACTCATATCCACCCCGTTTCTCCCATCTACGGTCTTAAACTCGCTGGAAAGCAGGTATGACCCGGTTTCTGTGGGGCAACTCGATAACACTGAAGAGGAGTTTTATATTGTAGTGCTTGGCGGCGGACACGGTTTTGATGACCGGCTGCCCCCAAACTCCCTTCTTTCCCTGAATGCGCTCGGGCGCCTGGCTGAGGGTATACGGCTCCATCGGCAGCTTCCAAACAGCCGGCTGGTTATGTCCGGTTTTTCAGCCAGCGGCGGCACCACGCAGGCAGAAATGCTAAAAAAAACAGCTATTCTGATGGGAGTGGAAGAGGAAAAGGTTCTAATGCAAAAGGAGCCCGGTAACACATTCCAGGAGGCGAAATATTTTTCGGAGCGTTTCACAGACGCACAGAACGTACTTCTGATTACAAGTGCTGCTCACATGCCCCGCGCGGTTATGATGTTTACTATGTTCGATGTAAAGGTGATCCCCTCTCCAACCAACTACAGGTTGAAGGGAGATAAAAAGATATCGTATGCAGGGTTCCCTTCAGTAAATAACATAATTCAAATGAGAGTTGGGATGAATGAGTACGCGGGAATGATGAGATATAAAATAGTATCTTCGTAAAGTGAACTCAGCTGTTGTGAGGGACTTCATTGGATGATTTTACTGAGTCATCAACTCAGACTAAGAATGAAAAGAGAGATGAGGCCGGGACTTTTTTTGGTCAGCTAACTTTTCTTTTGCTACCGGGTAAGATTTTTTGTGTAAATGGTGTATATACCTGAATAATCAGCTTTAAATTCATATATCGTTCAGGAAATTAATTTTTAATGGAACATACGATA
>LFIK01001022.1_pt1 | contig 21734 bp, 21 predicted proteins | sample 643401 | NCBI WGS metagenome assembly LFIK01 (sample SAMN03777447, study PRJNA286221) | soda lake metagenome | biome: soda lake; feature: Kulunda steppe; material: water; isolation source: sample T5-Br brine of Lake Tanatar-5 | place: Russia: Kulunda steppe | collected 2010-07
GCCGCCACACCGTGGGGTCCTCGGGCACCACCACCTCGATGGCTGCCACGCCCGGCTCCGGGGTGCGCACCATCTGGGCAACGCCGAGGTCGACGAGCTGGCGGACGTAGAGCGTCGCATGTGTCGGGCGAGCGAAGGGCGCGAGATGATCGGCAGCGAGGCCGTTGGAAAGCACCGGACGGGCGTCCGCCTCGTGGGCGACGGTGGCGGCAGTCGCGACCGCTTCGTTCAGGGGCAGGGAGCTGTACCAGCGTGTGGTCACACCACCGGGTCCGGGGTACCTATCGATCCAGTAGTCGATCAGCGCGTTGCGGTGCGTCGATGGGACGTGCCGGTCACGACCGAGCAGATCGTGCTCCGCAAGGGTCGCCAGGACCTGGGAGACACGGGGCTGCGAAACCTCCGCTTCGGTCGCGAGCACTGTCTGGGTGGGGGTCGTGTCATACTGCAGTAGTCGTCGGAGTACCTGGAACGCGCTGCGGCCACGCCACGGAAGCTCGATGTGCGGCTCGGGGGCCGGCGACGCATCTGGGTCAGGGGAGGGGGGATCCTGGTCGCCGAGCGCGAAGGTCCTCCCACCAAGGCTCAGGATGCCGTCTCGCCGGGTGATGTGGGAGATCCCGGCGTCGACGAGCATCTTCCGAGTGGTGTCGCTGAGCTCGGGGGCCAGGAGCAGCAGCGGATGGTCGTTGCTCTGAGCGTGAGCGATGACGGTCGCGAGTTCGTGCGGTCGGGGGCTGCGGGCGTAGCGCTTCACCTCGACGGTCCAGGCGCCGAACGGGGTCTGGAGCGTCAGTTCGGCCCTGCCTCGCTCGGCAAGGCGACCGTCGAGTTCGACGCCTGCCTCGAGGAGGAGGTCTTCCCAGTTCATGCTCAAACTATAACTGACGTCAGCCCGAAACGACAACTGTTATAATCACCGCTGAGCCCGCGGTCGGGTGGCAGCCCCTCAGCGCGCATGCGCTTCTCGTACCGGCGCGAGCCCGTCCAACACCGATCCATGGGTGCCCTATGGGTGCCATGATTCCTGAGAGCGACGAAAACGGCCCGAGAAAGCTGAGATAAATTAATCACATAATGCCTGGTCAGAGGCGGTTCTTGAGACTAGGCGGCACCGAGCGAAATGCATTGAGATAGCTAGAGAATGGCTCATAATTCGGAGGTTGCAAGTCTCAATGTTGCCCTCTCCGCGGTCTCGATGGCGAGCGCGGTTACGACGGTTCGCGTTGTCGGCCAGCACGGAAGTCGACCTCGACAGGGTGCCACCCGGATGGTGCGGCCCTACGTCGTGCTCCGCCGCACGATCGGTGAAGGGCGGGCCGTTGACGGTTGCCTGCGCCCCGCGGTGGTGCAGGCAAGTGTCCGCGCGCGAGGTGGGCGAGCAGTGGATCGGGACGGGCAACCGTGAGGATCTGATCGTCCTGGTGCTTGAGCTGAGTGCGACGGTGCAGCAGCTCAGGCCACTGCGCACGTACGAGGGGCAACTGCTGCCCACGACCCGTGGGCGCAAGCTGGCGAGCGGCCCGGTCGGGCTGTGGTGGCATCTCTCCGGCGCGGCAGCCAGGCCGGTGCGGTCACCGACGGTGGGGTGACGCTGGCGCGCGCGGAACTCACGGACGAACCGTCCTATCCGGCCCGAAGGGATCGTGTCGCTCCCTGTTGCCGGGAGCACGTGCCGGCTGCGCCCGGACCAACCACTGTTGTAGGGGTCGATGTCCATCACTCCTGGATGCGTGCGACGGGGATCTCGTTGGGGTCGGCGTCCGGTAGGACGGCGTGCTGCAGTTCACCCAGGTGCGCGACGTGGTCCTCGAATGCGGCCACCGCCCGGTCCGGATCCTGGTCACGGATGGCCTCGTAGATCGCCCAGTGCTGGTCGGCGATCCGTGCACGGTCGAGCTGCGCCAGCAGCAGTCGGTTCGTGCGCGGCCGCGCGAGATGCACCGCGGTCATCGCGAGCTCCAGGATGTGATTTCCCGCCGCCCGACTGACCGCCGTGTGGAAGTCGAGGTCGGTCGCCAGGAAGGCCGCATCGTCGAGCTCCGCGGACCGTGACCGCTCAACTGGCTGGCGGATCTCGGCAAGGTCGTCCTCCGAGCGGTGGAGTGCGGCCAGCCGGACACACTCGCGCTCCAGGACCCCCCGGGCATCCGTGACCTCCGCGAGCGTGATGTCGCCGACCTGGAACCACAGCGCCAGAAGGTCGCTCAGCTGCTCCGCGACCCACTCGGGTTCCGGAACCGTGACGAACGTGCCGCCCGTCGACCCACGCGTCGCGCGCACCAGCCCGGTGGCGGCCAGCGTTCGCATCGCCTCGCGCACCGTGCCGCGAGCAACGTTGAACGACGCCGCGAGTTCGTGCTCGCCAGGCAGTTTCTCGCCGGGCTTGATCGTGCCGTCCGCAACGGCGTGACGGATTTGCCGCGCGATCTGGCGGGCGGCGTCCGCGGAGCCCGGCTGCGCCATGCGGAAATGCTCCGCCGGTGCGCCGTCGTCCGAGGCCTCGCCCTGCCGTTTCTTCGCTCGGCTTGTATCCGCCATATTTCGCCACCGTTAAATATCGGACATTGACTGAGTATTGCTTGACATTTGTTCTGCTTGCGTCGTAGACCTTCCAACGCAGCAGGCAGACCGTGCCAGGCATGTCGTCGCCCAGCATGCCATGAGTCGCACCCCAGGGCCGCGTCCCCTTCTCCGAAAGGCGAACAAGGTGTTCGAAGAGTTGACCATCGCCACCTACCGGCAGCGGCTCCTCGACGGTGAGATCACCACCCGTGAGCTGGTCACGTGGTACCTCGACCGAATCGACGATCACCGCGACGGCCGCGGCATGAACGCCGTCGTGACCGTCAACCCCGATGCGTTGGCTGCAGCGGATGCGTGTGACCAGCAACTGGTCGACACGGGCGCTCTTTCCGGCCCGCTGCACGGTGTCCCGATGCTGATCAAGGACCAGGCGGAAACGGCAGGGATCCCGACCAGCTTCGGCAACGAGCGGTTCGCCGACTACGTCCCAGACACCGACGCCGAGGTGGTCACGCGGCTAAAGGACGCGGGCGCGATCATCCTCGGCAAGTCCACCATGTGCGACTTCGCGGCCGGCTGGTTCTCCTCCTCCTCGCGAACCGGTCACACCACCAGCGCATACGACCCGAGCCGCTACTCGGGCGGGTCGAGTGCCGGCAGCGGTGCCGGTGTCGGCGGCAACCTGTGCCTGGCGGCCATCGGTGAGGACACCGGCGGGTCGATCCGGATCCCCGCGTCGTTCAATAACGCCTACGGCATGCGGGTCACGACCGGGCTGATCTCCCGGCGCGGTTTCTCCCCGCTGGTGCACTTCCAGGACACCGCCGGTCCGATGGCCCGCACGGTCGACGACCTCGCCCGTGTGCTTGACGTCATCGCCGGCTACGACCCGGGCGATGTCTACACCGCCGTGGCGGCGCAGGCCCCCGATCTGGGGACCTACCACGACAGCCTCACCGCCACTGCCAGCGCCGATGTCGACCGGCTGGGGGACTGGTCGGTCGGCGTGCTGCGGACCGCATTCGGCGACGATGCGACATCAACGATGGCCCCGGTCAATCGGCTCATCGACGCAGCCGTGGGTCGCATCGGTGCGGCCGGAGCGAACCTCGTCGACGGGCTTGAGGTCGAGGACCTCGGCGACTGGATCGGGCGCACCTCGGTCTACGCGAAGCTGTCGCGCACGGACGTGACCGGCTTCCTCGCGGCCCGCGGTGACGCGGTCCCGGTGGGTTCCTTCGACGAGCTCTACCGCGAGCGCGCCTTCCATCCGGAGAACGACCTCTACCACGATGTCGCCACCGGGCCCGACGACGTCGAGCAGGATGCGGCGTTCCTCCGGGCACGCATCGACCAGGGCCACTTCCAGCGGCTCATGCTGGCGCTGTTCGCGAGCTCCGGAGTTGACGTCCTCGTCTACCCGACCGTGCAGGTGATCCCGCCCACGGTTCAGGACCTCGCCGACGGGCTCTACACCTGCCTGACCTTCCCGACCAACACCGTCATCGCCTCGCAGGCCGGGTTGCCCGCGGTCAGCGTCCCCGCCGGGTTCACCGACGACGGTCTCCCCATCGGGCTCGAGATCGTCGGGCGCCCGTTCGCCGAGTCGACGGTCCTGCGGTTCGCCGCGGCCATCGAGACCCTGCTCGACGCGCGACGCACTCCGTCATCGGTGGCCGTTCATGTCGGCTGACCCGCTTCCGATGGACCTCAATGCCGACCTCGGCGAGAGCTTCGGCGTCTACGACTACGGCGCCGACATCGCCATGCTGGAGATCGTCAGCTCCGCGAACGTGGCCTGCGGCTTCCACGGCGGCGATCCGGTGACCATGCAACGCGCGGTGGACCGGGCGCTCGCCAACGACGTGCGGATCGGGGCGCACGTCGGGCTACCGGACCGGCTGGGGTTCGGGCGTCGGAGCATGCAGATCACCGAAGCCGACGCGTATGCCTACACGCTGTACCAGGCCGGTGCGCTGGCCGCCTTCGTGCAGGCACGGGGTGCCGGCCTGACCCACGTCAAACCGCACGGTGCCCTGTACATGGACGCCTGCGAGGACGCGTCGCTGGCACGCGGGATCGTCCGCGCCGTGTGCCACCTCGGCGACCACCTCGCCGTCTACTCCTTGCCTGGATCAGAGCTCGAGCAGGCGGCGGACCGCGCCGGGCTCGAGGTCTACGCGGAGTACTTCGCCGACCGTCCCTACGTCGACGGCGAGGTCCAGATGTTCGGTTGGTCGTTGGAGGACCTGGGGGAGCCCGACGACCTCGCCGAGCGGGTCGTGGCTGCGCTTCGTGATGCCACGACCCCGTTCCGCACGGTCTGCGTGCACAGCGACACCCCCGGTGCGCCGGTGATCGCTCGAGCCGTGCAGGCAGCTTTGCACCGCACCACACCCGTCACCGCCCGCCCGCACGCTTCCAGCTAGGAGAGTCCATGTCTGAGCAGCCCCCGACCACCACCGACGAGTTCCACTCGGCCCCCATCCCGATCGCGCAGCGTCTCGGCTTCAAGCAGCCGGCATGGGTGTGGTCCGGGTTCGGGATCGCCTTCATCTGTGCCGTCATCGGCGGCACCATCCAGCAGGGTCTGGGTACCACCAACGCGATCCTCGCCATCCTGCTGGGCAACTTCATTCTGTTCCTGTACGCCTCGGCGCTCGGCTACGCGTCGGGCCGCTGGGGCATGAATTTCCCCCTCACCGTCAAGTCGGTATACGGCTCACGCGGGTCGCTGCTGCCGATCCTCATTCTGGCCACCCTGGTGACCGGTTGGTACAGCTTCCACACCTGGCTGACCGCCGACATCATCCGGGTCGCCTTCGACCTGCAGTCCACCGCCGTCGTCGCCAGCATCGCGCTGGTCGTCGGACTGATCTACGCGATCCCGGTCATCCTCGGCATCCGGTCCATGGCGCTGGTCCGTCAGATTGCCATCCCCGCGATGGTGCTGTTCGTCGCCTACTACCTCGTCACGCGGGTGATCCCCGCCGGGTCCGCACTGTTCGAGTCGCAGGGCACCGGGGACATGACCTTCTTCACCGGCGTCGGGATCGCCTGGGCGACCTTCGCCGTCAGCGGCACCATGACCGGCGACATCGTCCGGTGGACCCGGACGGGTCGACAGGCCGTCGGTGTCACCGGCGTCGCGTTCCTGCTCAGCAATGGTCCGTTCATGGTGCTGGGCGCGCTGTTCGCCGCCGCGATCGACGACCCGAGCGTGCCCTACTTCCTGGATACCACCTCGGTCGCCGTGCTGCTGCCGCTGTCGGCCATCGCGGTGCTCAGCACCTGGTCGACCGCTGACGCGTGCCTCTACAACGCGACCCTCGGCTACTCGAACGGCATCCGCTCGTTCAGCTGGCACAAGGCCGGGATGGTCGCCGCCGCCATCGGCATCGTCGCCGCCATGACCGGGATCATCGGCAACGTGTCCAACATTCTCATCACGATCGGCCTGATCGTCCCGCCTGTGGGGGCCGCGATCATCGCGGACTTCTTCATTCTGCGGCGCGGTACGGAGTTCTCCGCCGACCGGACCAGCGGGGTCAACGTCGCCGCGATCATCGCGACGATCGGGGGCATCGTGGCGGGAATCGTCGCCTACGTCGCTTTCCCCGGCTTCATCTTCGGGATCCCCGGGATGGCGACCACGATCGCCCTCTATGCCCTGCTCGCCAAGGGCTTCGGTGCCAAGCTCGGCGCTGAGCCCCCTACGGAGCCCAACGGGGCCGAAGCCGAGCCCGCCTTGGTGACCGTGCCGGTCGGCATGTCCAACAAGGTCTGAGCCTCCACGATGCCGGAAGGGCCACCGGCGGATCCGTTCGGATCCCATGGTGGCCCTTTCGGTGCCGGCAAGGTCACTTCCGTGAGGCTGATGCCGTCGGTGCACACGCCGAAGCGCTGGTAGGGAGAACCCAGTCCGACGTGGGCCTCGACCCAATGTGCCGTGTCGATCGCGACGTCGTTGACCACCGCGAGATCGGCCTCCTCGGGCATCGTCGTGATCGGTGGGAGATCCGCGTCGGGTCGTGCAGCATGGACCGCTTCGCCGCCGAGCACGAGGATCTGGCGGTAGCCGGTGACGTTGGCTGCCCGGCATGCCTGCTCGAGCACGGCCGGGTCGCGGCGGACTTGCTCTGCCAGGGCGTCGCGGGAGGTGTCGATAGAGCGGGCGTCGGCCGGTTCGGTGGGTGCGTGTTCTGGGCTGCCGCCGGCAGCCCGCAGGAGGTGAAGAAGCACGTCCCCGCGGGTTGCTTCGTGCCGTAGTCGTAGGATGAGATCGTTGGTGAACAGGTGTATGCGCGCGGCGATGTTGGCCTGCGTCATGCCCGCCCGGTGCCGCCCCGACCGGATAGGTGTTGGTCGCTCTTCCCAACGAATTGGCACGCGCCTGCGTCTAGGATTTCGATGGACTTGAGGAGCGAGGGCAGTGAAGATCTTGGTGACGGGCTCCTCTGGGGTCATCGGGAAGTCATTCGTCGCATCGGCGGAGGCCGATGGCGCGCTCGATCTGGTCCGCGCTGACCTATCGGACACGGATGGTTCCTCAGCGTTTCCGTTCCGTGAGTTGGATGTACGGGACCCCGAGGCCTGTCGCGAAGCTTGCCGAGACGTGGCCGGCGTGTTGCACCTGGCCGCCTACCCAGATGCGGCCGCCGACTTCCGGTCGGAGGTCCTGCCCACGAACATGGTTGGCACCTACAACATCGCCACTGCCGCGGTAGAGGCCGGAGTCGATCGGTTCGTCTTCGCCAGTAGTGCCCAGGCTGTCGAGGGGTACCCCTTGGAGCGACAGGTGCGGGCGGAGGACTCACCGTGTCCGGCGAACGACTACGGGGTCGGCAAAGCGTTCGGTGAGGCGCTGTGCAGTTCGTTGGCACGGCGTTCATCGACCACGTTCGTGTCCGTGCGAATCGCCAACTACGAGCCGGACCCGCCCGGAACCGATGCCTCGCTCCGAGATCGAGCAGCGTGGTTGAGTCCTCGAGACGCCAACCAGCTGTTCAGGCGCGCGCTGACGGTGCCGGTCACGGAGCACCTGGTCGTCAACGGCGTTTCGAACAATGCGACCAAGAGGTTGGACCTGTCGACGACACGAGCGGCGCTCGGATACGACCCCGTGGACGACGCGTTCGGCGCGCCTCCAATGTGAGGATCAGTGCGTCCGGGTGACTTTCGTCAATCCCGCCGGCGCATCCGGGTCGCGGCCACGCAGGCCTGCCACGGTGGCTGCGAGCTGCTGCAGAGGCATGATGGAGGTGACCGGCGTCAGCCAGCCAGCCGGTTGAGCGCCGAGTTCGATCGTCAGATCGGCGGCGTCGCTCAGCTTGCGATCGCCGGACACTGCGAGGACTGGCGTGCCACGTTCCCGGAGCCGATGGACGAGTTCGTGGTGCGAGATGACGCTCGGTTCGTCAGGTGCCACGAGGAGGGCCGCAGCGGATGCGGCGACGGCGGCGATCGGGCCATGCAGGAGGTCTGGTGGGGAGTAGGCCTCAGCAACGGTGCCGCTCAACTCACGAATCTTGAGCGCAGCCTCGAAGGCCGTCGAGTAGTTCAGTCCGCGGCCAGCGACCAACAGGTGCGGGTGCGCGGCGACGAGCTCGGCTGCCTCAGTGGTGGGCAGCTGGAGGGCCTCGTCGGCCAGCTGCGGGAGGCGCTCGAGTTCAGCCACAAGGCGCGCTCGGTCGGACCCGGTGGCCCTGGCTGCAGACATGAGCGCGAGAGCCGTGAGCGACGAGGTGTAGGTCTTGGTGGCCGCCACCGCTCGCTCGGGCCCGACACCGAGGTCGAGGACATCGGTCGCTGCCATCGCCAGCGGCGAGGAAGCATCGTTGGTGATCGCCAGTGCAGGGCGACCTTGCGCCTTCGCGGCGGCCAGCACGCCGACCACGTCGGGCGATTGCCCGGACTGGGAGATCCCGATGACCAGAGCCCCGTCGAAGCGCAGTTCGACGTCGTAGATGGACGTGATCGACGGGGCCGCGAGCCCGACGGGCAATCGGTGCTGGATGCCGAACAGATACTGGGCGTAGCGAGCCGCGTTGTCAGACGACCCACGAGCGACGACGACCACGGATCGGACGTCGTCCGGCCACAGCCGTGATCGCAGCCCGTCCAAGGTCGGGAGGTGCCGCTCGAGAAGCTGGGCGATGGCCGCAGGCTGTTCGGCCATCTCTTGTCCAAGTCGACTCACGCGTGTACCTCTTCTCCGTTGGCAAGGACTTTCTGGAGCTGACCGGCAGCGTCGAGCACCACCACGTCGGCGGGCGCGCCGGGTCGCAGCTGTGCGAGGTGCGGCTGCCCGACGATGTCTGCCGGGGTCGCGGTCGCTGCCGTGATCGCCGTGCGCAGGTCGATGCCCAGCTCGACGCAGTTGCGCACCGCGACGGCCATCGTCAGCGCGCTGCCCGCCAATGTTCCGTCGCCGCGCCGTACGGCCCCGTCGGTCACTTCCACCTCGATGTCGCCGAGCTGGTAGCTGCCATCACCGAGTCCGGCTGCGGCCGTCGCGTCCGTCACCAGGGCGATCCGACCTGCTGCCGCGGCGAAGGCGAGACGGACCGTCTCAGGTGCGAGATGATGGCGATCGACGATGATCTGGACGGTCACGTCCGGACGCGTCAGCGCCGCCCCGACGATTCCGGGTGCCCGTGGCGCGAACGAGGTCATCGCGTTGAACAGGTGGGTCACCGTGGTCGCACCGCGGTCGAATGCCGCATGCGCCTGCTCGGCGGAGGCGGCGGTGTGACCGAGCGAGACGACGACACCAGCGTCCGCAAGCACTTCGATCATCTCGAGGGCTCCCGGTAGCTCCGGTGCGAGGGTGACGTAGGTCACGGGACCTGCTGCCCGAAGTCGGCCCATCAGCGCCAGGTCCGGGTCCTGCCGATGCTCGGCCGGGTGTGTGCCCAGGCGCTCTGATGCAAGAAATGGACCCTCCAGATGCACACCCAGAAGCCTGGCGCACGTGTGGTCAGGTGCGGTGCCGGCCAGAACGTTCAAGCTTCGAACGAGGCGCGTTTCGTGCGAGGTGATCAGCGTTCCCTGCCATGCCTGGACGCCGTGTTGGCGCATGGTCCGTCCGACATGCCGAACGGCGTCTTCGTCGGCACCGAGCAGGTCGACGCCGGCGTAGCCGTTGACCTGGAGATCGACGAAGCCTCTCGCCGCCACCAGATCCGTGCCAGCAGGGGGCAGACCGACCTCGATGATCCGGCCGTCGGCGATGAGTGCGTCGCCAGGCTTTGTGACGCCGTCATCGATGACCTGATCGACGCCGAGTCGACGGCTAATCACCGGCGACCTCCTCGTGGGGATGAGAGTCGAGCAGGTTCGGGGGTATCCGTAGATCGCGGAAGATTGCTGCAGCCCGCTCGATGTCGGTATCCGCCGCCGAGAGCACGGCCTGGCCATGGCCCGGGAACAGTTGCTCGGTCGGCCGATCGGCGAGTTCTTCGATTGTCACGGCGTAGGTTCGGAGGCGACAATCGTGGATGGCCTGCACACTCACTCGCCCACCCGCGAAGATGCAATCACCCGAAAAGAGGGCAGACGAGTCACCCACAACGAGACGGAAGGCGAGGTGGCCGTCACAGTGGCCCGGGGTGGGCTCAACCAGTACGCGGAGGTCGCCGACGTCGAGCTGATCCGGGACCGTCCCGATATCGGCACGAATCAACTCGTAGTCGGAGGGATAGACCCCGGCACCCCGCGCAAGCCGGAGCGAGGTGACCTGCTCATCAGCAGCCGCCAGTGCCGCGACCGTCAAGGGATCTCCGAGAACGGAGAAGCCGGCGGCGCGCACCGAGGCGGCCCCACCTGCATGATCAGCGTGGTAGTGACTGAGCATCACCGCCAAGACGGCATCACGGTCGCAGACCCCGTCAACGTTGCGGAGCCATGCCTCGCCACCCCGACCGCTTCCGCAGTCCACGAGCAGTGCGGTTCCACCCTCGTCGCGGATCAGGTAGCTGTGGCCGTCATGGGCATCGGTGAAGGCCGGACCCGACTCGCCGGTCCCAATCAGCCAGACGTGATCGCTTAGGCGCTGTGCCGGCACGTCAGGCCCCGGGGTCGAGAAGGGACTCGTCGCCATCAAGTACAGCGACGACGTCGATCTCCACGAGGATGTCCATGAGGTCGCTACCAACCGTCGTGCGGACGGGGTAGGGCTCCACGAACCACTTCGCATACGCGGCGTTGTAGGCCTGGAAGTCGCGCTTCAGGTGCTGAAGGTGGGTGGTCACCTTTACGACATCATGCAGATCGAGCCCACGCGTCGCGAGGGCCGCGCGCACGTTGTCGAGTACCTGGTCGGTCTGCGCGGTTATCCCTTCGGGCACCTGGCCGGTCAAGGGGTCCTGTGGACCGAAGCCTGCTGTCCACACCAGGCCCCCGCGGTCCCGGACCGGGCTGTATGCACCAGCTGGTATGGGCAGTGCAGGAGTCTCGTCAATCACGATCGTTCGTCTCCGGTTTGCTTGTCGTGTCGTGTCGGGGCACATCAAGTTGGTTGATACGTGCGACAACGGCATAACGGTCGGGGCGATAGAGAGAGGCGACATGCTGGATCGGTCGTTGGTTCCCGTCCGAGAAGACGTCGATCAGTTCCAAAACGGGTGACTCGTCTGGGAGGCCGAGCAGCCGTGCGACGCGACGTGGTGCTGCACGGGCCTCGATCCTGCGCAGCAGCGAGGTGGGCTCGACGCCACCAGATCGCAACGTCGCGTGCAGGGACGCCTCCAGGTCGGCGCTCTCGAGCAGGACCTGGTGACGGATAGGAAGGTGCGATACCTCCACGCACATCGGATCTCCGTCAGCGAGCCGGAGTCGTTCCAACCACAACACCTTGGTTCCGGGCGGGACGTCCAGAGCCTCTGCGACGCGCTGGTGCGACTCGATGACGTCGTAGCCGAGAAGCCGGGTACCGGGCTTCAAGCCACGTACGGCCATGTCCTCGGTGAACGAGGTGACCTGCGGTCCGAGTGTGACAACGGGTCGGCGCACGAACGTCCCGCTACCGACGACGCGTTCGATCCAGCCCTCTCCTTCAAGGATTTCGAGTGCCTGACGAACCGTCATCCGGCTGACGGCAAAGCGTTCGGCCAGCACCCGCTCAGGAGCGAGTTGGGTGCCAGTGCTGTGTTGACGAGCCTCATTCCGTAGTGCCGTGACGATCTGTTCGTACTTGTTTGCTTGTGGCTCGTCGACTGCAGCCCTCATCCGCCGCTTCCTCCCTCCGGGAACGTCAGTCTGCCACGACCGTCTTGACCTGTCTAGACCGCTTGCTAATGTTGGAAGGGGCTTCGGTGGAAGCTCCACATTAGTCGATCGGTCTAGACCATATGCCTCAGCGCGTTGGTCGGGTACGGGCCGCGAGAGAGGAACAAGCATGAAAATGGGTAGAACGAGACGTGCTGTGGCCGCCTTCGGCGCACTTGCCCTCCTTGTCACTGCCTGTGGTGGCGACACGGACGGGGCCGACGCCGACGGTGGCTCCGCGGCGGACGATGGTGCGGCCGATGATGCTGCGGCGGGCGGGAGTGGGGATCAGCTCGTGCTCTGGCACATGGAGGAACCCCCTCACCGGGTCGAGGCGTGGCAGGCCATCATCGATCGTTACAACGAGACCGATCCAACCTTTGAGGTCGTGCAGCAGGTGCAGTCCTGGGACCAGATCTACACCGGTATCGCCAGTGCCGTTCAGTCCGGACTCCAGCCCGACATCCTGTTCACGATCCCCGACTTCACCACCTTCGTACGTCCGATCGGCAGCGTGCGTGAGGTGACCGATTTCGTCGAGTCTCTGGATGCGGAGCACGGCTTCCTGGACGCGGCTATGGCGGCGTACCTCGACGATGGCGAGTACTACGCCGTCCCGCTCTACGGGATGGTGCAGATGCTGTGGTACCGCGCTGATCTGCTTGCGGAAGCAGGCGTGGAGCCGCCCGAGACCTGGGACGAACTCGAAGCGGCGGCCGAGGCGCTGACCACCGATGACCAGTTCGGAATCGCCTTGCCCGCGGGTCGCAACCTCGCGACCGATCAGGTCATCTACAGCATGATGCTGACGAACAACGCTGGCAACTTCTTCGACGACGAGGGTAATCCCGATTTCGACCAGTCCGAGGTCGTCGAGACATTCGACTTCTACGATCGCCTTATGGCGTTCTCCCCGCCGGACAGTGCCAACTTTGCTTGGGGGGAGCCACAGGCCGCCTTCAACAGCGGCGCAGCGGCAATGGCGATTGAGAAGGGTCAGTACCTCTCACCCTTCGAGGAGGAGTCCGGCCGCCCCTCTTCAGACCTCGGGTGTGCGTTCATCCCGCAGTCGGCCGATGGGAGTCCGGGCAGCATCTACTACTCCAACGCTGCCATGATCATGGCCGAAGAGGACGAGAAGGCTGCTGCTGCCGAGGACTTTCTCGCGTTCATTCTCGCCGACGAGAATTATGGCGACTTCCTGAACGCGGATCCTGGACTCTTCCTGCCACTGACCGAGACCGGGATGAACTCCGAGGCCTGGTCGTCCAACGAGGTCATCACCGAGTATCGAGACTGTGTCGACCTCATGCTCGAACAGTCAGAGTTCGGCGGTCTCTTCGGATTTCTCGAGGGGCAGTACATCGGTGAGATCGGCAACATCTCCGGTCAGAACATCATCGCCCAGGTGATCCAGCGCATCGTCATCGATGACGAGGATCCGGCTGCAGCCGTCGCATGGGGCCAGCAGCAGATGCAGGATGCGGTTGACGGTTGAGTGCTCCGCTGAATCAGACCCAGGCCGGTGCGGGACGGGAGGAGTCCCGCACCGGTGAGGTCCTCCACGACCAGCAGCGGACGCTCGCGGACGCTGCTGGTCGCCGGTGGAACGACAAGCGGCGGAGCCTCGCGCTGTCGCTGCTGCTCGTTGCCCCGCTCGTCCTACTGATGCTGTTCACCATCGGTTTTCCGCTGCTCAACACCGTTCTTCTGAGCTTCCAAAACCAGGGGACCATCGGAACGCCTTCCGAGTACGTCGGTACCGCGACCTACCGTCGGGTCTGGGCCAACGAGGACTTCTGGGCTTCGCTTCGCCGTTCGGGTGTCTGGCTGTTCGGGAACATCTTCCTCCAGACCATCCTGGCGTTCACGACTGCGCTTCTGCTGCAAAGGGCGGGACGCTGGGCGCGGTCCGCCAGGATCTGGGTCTTGCTGCCCTGGATCATCCCCACGGTGGCTGTCGCGGTCATCTGGCAGTGGCTGACCAATTCGAGCTATGGGCCGGTTCCACGGATCTTCGGCCTGTTCGGCGTCGACAGTGTGCAGTTCTTTGCCGACCGGACCTGGGCCATGCCGACGTTGATCTTCATGAACAGCTGGCGCTGGTTCCCGCTCGGTGCGGTGATCATCTTCGGAGCGCTGCAGACCATTCCGAAGGAGATCGAAGAAGCTGCGCAGGTTGACGGAGCCAGCAGCTTCGATCGTTTCCGCTACATCACGTTGCCCCTGTTGCAACCTGTGCTCTTCGCACTTGGGCTCGTGGGTGCGCTGTGGGCGTTCAATATCGTCGACTCGATCTACCTCGTCACGCAAGGGGGGCCGGCCAACGCCTCGGAGACCGCGCCGGTCTTCATCTACAACGTCGCGTTCGGTGCATTCAGGGCCAGCCAAGCTGCAGCCGCGAGCGTCACGACCATTGTTCTGCTGGCGATCCTGACATGGCTCTTCATCCGCTTCGCGAAGCCCGAGGATTTGTGATGAGTGCTGCTCAAGCGGTACGGAATCTGCCACGCTGGACGTCGATGGCCCTGCTCGGCCTGCTCGTTCTCGGCCCCGTCTATTGGGTGAGTGCGTCCTCACTGAAGGGTCGAGCGGAGATCATCAGTCGAGACATCACCTGGTTCCCGCAGTCACCGACACTCGCGAACTTCGAGCAGTTGTTTCGGGCGACCGACTACCCGACCTACCTCACGAACAGTCTCCTGGTTGCGGCGATGACCTGCGTCGTCAGCGTGCTCGTGTCCTTCTGCGGGGCTTACGGGCTCTATCGGCTGAACGTGCCTGGTAGCCAGAAGATCGCTGCCCTCATCCTGATCGCCTACATGATCCCCGGCACGCTGCTCCTCGTGCCCATGTACGAGGTATTCGCGCAATTTCAACTCATCAACACCTACACGGCGTTGATCATCGTGAACGTTGCTTTCACGGCACCGTTCTGCACCTGGCTGTTGCGTGGGTTCTTCCAGTCGATTCCGAAGGACATCGACGAAGCTGCGATGGTCGACGGAGCAGGACCGCTCCGCACCATGCTGCAGATCGTCCTGCCGCTGCTAGCTCCGGGAATCGCCACGATCGCGGTGTACTCGTTCGTCTACTCGTGGACGGAGTTCGTATTCGCGTCGCAGTTGATCGTCGGGGATGAGATGAAAACCTTGCCGATCGGCCTGAGCCAGATCATGGGTCAGTACACCGTCAATTGGGGACTGCTCATGGCCGGGACCGTCTTCACGATGCTGCCGGCGATCATCCCCTTCATCTTCTTCGGTCGCTACTTCGTTCAGGGCCTCACCGAAGGAGCGGTCAAGTGAAAACTCCAGAAACGTCCGGTCGGGTGACGGCTCCCGACGCTTCGGGTGGTCTCCAAGCTGGCCTCCGTTACCAGCAACGTCTCCAAGAGCTACTCGCCCTCGCGCTCGCAGATGGGGTCGAGGGGGTCGACGCTGCCGCCACGCTGATTCAGCGGACCTTCGAGGCCGACGGCTTGCTCTACATCTTCGGCAGCGGGCACTCGCACATGTTCGCCGAGGAAGCCTTCTACCGTGCTGGCGGACCCATCCAGATCTGCCCGATCCTGAACCCGCCGAACATGCTCCACGAGGGTGCCGTCCAGAGCACGGTCCTCGAGCGAGAGTCGGGGCATGCGGCGGACCTCCTGGCTCGCTACGACCTGAACCCCGCTCGTGACACGATGCTGGTTGTCTCCAACTCAGGAGTGAACGCCCTGCCGGTCGAGGTTGCCGCGACCGCGAGCGAACTTGGACTTCCGGTGATCGCAATCACCTCGGTGGCCTACTCCGAGGCCATCGACACCTCGGGCCCTCGGCTGAGCGACATGGCGGACGTGGCTATCGACAACAAATGTCCGCCCGGAGACGCGATCGTCGAGCTCGGGCCACAGCTGCCCTCGGCCGGTCCCGCATCCAGCGTCATTGGGCTGGCCCTCCTCAACAGTCTGCTCGTCGAGGCGGCCGACCGCGTTCTTCGTCACTCCAGCGATGCCAAGGTGCTGTTGAGCGCCAACATGCCTGGCGCGGCCGAACACAACGCCGCGCTCGTAGAGCACTACCGGTCCAGGGTCCCCCACCTCTAGCACTGCAACGAATGAGGAGTAGACAGTGAAGATCAGCTTCGAAGTTTGGCCGAACATGCCATGGGGGCGGCTCGAGGCCGCAGGCCCAGCCTGGAACTCCTGGGGTGACAAGACCCCCGCCTGGTGCGCGCAACGGACCGCCGACTATGGCTACGACGGCGTTGACTTCATCTACCAGCACCTGCTGCACGGGCCCCGTGACGAGTACGACTCACGGCTTACCGATCTGCGCGAGACGGCGGACCGAGCCGGAATCGACATCGGCTACCTGGGGTGTCACAGCACGTTCGTCAGCCCCCGTGAGTTCGACCGCGAGCGGGGGATCGCCACGTTCAAGCAGGCGCTCGACGCCGCGGCAGTCCTTGGTTGCGGGTCGGTCGTCACCCTGATCGGCGACGGCTACTACGACCCGCCACTCAACGTCCTGCTGAGCCGCAAGGACGCGTGGGCGCAATGCCGAGAGGCGATCACCGAGGTCGCCGACCATGCGCGCGGCCTCGGCCTCAACGTGAGTATCGAATTACTGCAGGGCACCATCCTGAACCGGGTCGAATTGATCGAGCGAATGTTCGAGGAGGTCGGTGCCGACAATCTCCGCTTGACCATGGACACCGGTGCGTTCTACATCGCCGTCAAGCCGTTCATGAACGTCAAGGAGGCCATCGTTCGGCTCGGTGACCTGATCGACGTCGTACAGATCAAGGACGAAGTCGGACTTCCGACCATCGTGAACACCAACCACATCTGGTTCGGCGGCGGCTTGGTCGACTTCCGTGAGACCTACGAGGCTCTGGCCGAGATCGACTTCCAGGGTTATGTGAGCGTCGAATGGGAGGGTTGGCAGGTGGGCGGCAACATCGGTGTCGGTGAGCCGGCTGGTGTCGGCCTCGCTGACTTCGACCGAGTCGCGGAAGAGTCACTCGAGTTCCTCGGCGAGTTCGGGTTCGTGCCGCAACGCTCCAAGTGATCAAGCCTCCAGCAGTGTCGACAGGCGAGGTCGTCCTCGGGATCGACCTCGGTACCACGAGCGTCAAGGCGGCTGTCGTGGGCGTCGGCTCGGGGCGCTGTGTCGGGTTCGGTGCACAGCGTTACGCGTCCTCCGAGCCGTTTCCCGGCGCCCACGAGCAGAACGTCGAGGACTGGTGGGCGGCGACCCGGACGGCCGTGCATGGGGCGTTGGCCGCTGCACCGGCCGGGGTAAAGGTCCGGGGGATCGGCCTCAGCGGTCACATGCACAGCTTGGCCCTGATCGGTACCGACGACCAGCCCGTTCGACCGGTGATGACGTGGGCTGATCGTCGAAGCACCGAGCAGGTCGATCGCCTCCGTCGGGGGGGAGATGCGTTCCAGCGACGGACTGCCAACCCGCTGGTTGAAGCCTTCACCGCCCCGAAGCTGGCATGGCTCGCGGAACACGAACCGGCTGCCTTGCAGACAGCCGAGCGGCTCGTGCTGGCCAAGGACATCCTGCGACACCGTCTGACCGGACGCTGGGACACGGACACGACCGATGCGTGGGGGACCCTGCTCTACGACCTCGGTTGTGACCGGTTCAGCGCCGAGCTGTTCGAACTCGCTGGTGCCTCGCCCGACCTCGCCCCAACCGTCGTCGGTTCGTCGACCGTCGTGGGCGAGCTCCTCCCAGGACCCTCGGAGCAGCTCGGGCTCGAACCCGGGACACCAGTCGTTGCCGGGGCATCGGACGTCTCCTGTAGTGCGCTGGGCGCGGGCGTCCTGCACCCCGGCACCGCGCTGGTCAACGCCGGAACAGCCGCCCAGATCCTGGTTCCGTCTGCCGACCGCCACGCGGGGGACTACTTCGTCTTCGCGGAGGCCGATGGGCCAGGGGCGTTGAGAATGGCCTCGGTCTACGCAGCTGGCCTTGCCATCGACTGGGCCGGCCACAACCTGCTCGGGATCGAGGCCGAAACGGCCGGCCCGGCGGTCGACGACCTCGCGCGCAAGTCGGTGCCAGGGGCGAACGGGGTGAGCTTCGTCCCCCATCTGCTCGGCACGAGCGTCCCGTCGAACCTCCCGGCAGCGACCGGGGCCCTGCTCGGACTACGACCGGGTCATGACCACCGAAGCATCGCCCGCGCAATCCTGGAGGGGGTGGCATTCGCCTGCTTGGAGGCGGTGCGCCATCTGCACAATGACGGGCAAGGAAGCGGCGAGATCCACCTCGCTGGTGGCCTGGCCCGATCGTCGGTGTGGGCCTCGACCATTGCGACGGTCAGCGACGGTCCCGTGCGGGTGCACCGCGATGAGGCCTCACCGTTGGGTGCCGCGATGCTGGCTGGCATCGGGATCGGTGTCTGGCCGGATAGAGACGCAGCCGTCGCGGCGTGCGTCGAGCTGACGACGGTGAAACCGGTACTCGAAGACCGCCCGAGTCTGCTGGCCGGTCAGCGCCGCTGGTCGGCTGCGCAGCGCCTCGTGCTCCAGCAGGCCGATGACACGGAGGCCTCATGAAAAGCTCCGAGGATCGCCAGATCGATGGCGACGACGTTTTGGAACTCACGTCCGAGCTCATCGCCGTCGAGGGACACCAAGACCTTGCTGCGGAGGAGCGACCGGTGGCTGAAATGGTCGCCGCCTGGTGCCGTGAGCAGCTCTCCGATCGGGTGGACGTTCGAACGGACCAGGTCGGCGACGACCGCCTCAACGTCGTGGCGACGCTTCGTGGCGGTCGACCGGGGCCACGGTTGTTGTTGAATGCTCACTTGGACACGGTGCCCGGCTACGGGATGCCGGACGCGTACCGCGCGACATGCCGAGATGGGCGCTTGTACGGCCGCGGCGCCGTCGACATGAAGGGTGCGATGGCGGCGATGCTGTGCGCCATGCGGGAGCTCGACCGAACCGAAGGGACGCTCGCCGGCGAGCTGGTGTTCGCGGGTGTCGCCGGTGAAGAGAACGGAAGTCCGGGAATGCAGGCGCTCGCGGCTCGCGACGACATCGCAGCGGACTTCGCTGTGGTCGGTGAGCCGACAGGCTTGCGCGTCGCTCGAGCTCACAAGGGATCGATGTGGATCGAGGCGACGTTCCACGGGCAGGCGACCCACGGCAGCGTTCCCCATGAGGGGGTGAACGCGGCGTCGGCCGCTGCGCGGTTCATCACCGCCGTCGACGATGAACTGGTTCCGCGGCTGGCTGAGCGCCGGCACCCCTTGCTGGGGTCGGCGACGATCAACGTCGGCGTCGTTCGCGGCGGGGATCGCCCGCCCATGGTGCCCGCCGTCTGCCACGTGCAACTCGATCGGCGACTGGTTCCGGGTGAGGAGCACGAGGAGGTCCTCGAGGAGCTTCGGGAGTTGGCAGCCCGTGCTGCCGGTCCGTCGCCTGTACGACCGCCGGAGGTCGCCGAGATGAGCGGCACGAATGGGTTTCGTCACACGCCCCTCGACTGCCCCGGCGATGATCCCGGGGTCTTGGCCCTCGGTGAGATCGTCGCTGATCGCCTCGGTCTCCCGCCCGAGCCGCTCGGGATGACCTTCTGGACCGATGCGGCGTTGTTCGCAGCGGAGACGGGAACCCCCACTGTTGTGTGCGGTCCCGGCGACATCGCACAGGCCCACTCGCTGGACGAATGGGTCGACGTGGCGCAGCTCCTCGCGGCGTCCGAGATCTACTTCGAGTTGAGCCGGCGCTTCCTCGGCAGTGCTGGCGAGGAACGATCGTGAGTTCGACCGAAACGTCCCAGAAGGGGCCCCTGGAGCGCGGTCTCTTGGTCTTGCGTGCGCTCGCCGACGAGCCGCGCGGGCTCGCTTTGGTGGACCTGGCCCGGCGCACCGGGATCCCGACGAGCTCGCTCTATCGCATCCTGTCAGCATTGCGCGAGGCTGAGCTCGTCGAGGAGACTGCGAGTGGCCGCTACCGCGTCGGGGTCGGTGCCCTCGTCTTGGCGCGCGGTTTCTTGGATGGTCTGTCCCTGCGCGAGAGCGCATTGCCGGTGCTTCGGCAGCTCGTCGACGAGACGCAGGAGACGAGTCACCTCGGGGTCCTCGCCTCCCCGCACATCGTCTACCTCGAGAAGGTGGACAGTCCGCTCCCGGTTCGAATGGTGTCCCAGGTCGGGGGGTCGAACCCGGCGCTCACGACGGCGATCGGACGGGCCCTGCTGGCCCATGAGCACGTGAGCGTCGCCGAGCAGGTGCTCGAGGCCTCGAAACGGCTCTTCGGCATGGAAGTCGATACTGCCGAGCTCGCGGCGACGCTGAAAGTCACGCGCGAGAAGGGCTTCAGCACCGACTTGCAGGAGAACGAAGTCGGGATCTGCTGCGTCGCCGCGCCAGTCTTCGATGCCTCCGGGCGGGTCGTTGCCGGAATCAGTGTTTCAGCCCCGGCGGCGAGATTCGCGCCATCGCAGGTGGATGCGCGTGGCGAACGCGTCCGTGACGCGGCCGCTCACATCTCGCGGGCGCTCGGATGGGCCGGGTGAGCGCAGTGACCACCGACGAGCTGCGATCGGCAATGCGGGCAGAGAGGGTCGTCGCCGTCATGCGCGCCCCGGATGTCTCCCGTGCCGTCGAATGCGGTCTTGTCCTCGCCGAAGAGGGCTTCCGGATCCTGGAAGTGACCTTCACCCTGCCCGGTGCCCCGGAGGCCATCGCGGAACTCGCCGAACGCCTGCCCGAGGTCCTCGTCGGTGCCGGCACGGTCCGATCGGTCGACGAGCTGGCACGAGCGGTTGACGCCGGTGCCAGCTTCGTCGTCACGCCGGGGGTAACCGACGTTCTGCTGCCCGCGTTGGCGAGCGCTCCGCTCCCGGTCATCCCCGGCGTGAGTACGGCCAGCGAAGTCATGGCCGCGTTGGACCAGCGGCTCGACCTCGTCAAGCTCTTCCCCGCGCGGGCCGGCGGGGTAGCGCACCTGCACGATCTACGGGGTCCCTTCCCCGAGCTCGAGGCGATCGTCACAGGTGGGGTCGGGATCCCTGACATCCAAACCTGGCTGCGTGCCGGCGCGGTCGCAGTCGGGCTGGGCAGCGATCTGTGCTCGCGAACGAACCTCGAAGAACGTGACTGGTCGAGCGTGCGCAAGGCCGCGGCCCGAGCGCTGGCAACGGCGAAGGAGCAACCATGATCGTGACACCGCAGGGCGGAACCCGTCCCTACACGGTCCGATGCAGCAGCTGCGGCACGCCCGCGGCCTACCCGGCGTACCGATGCGCTTCCGATGGTGCGCCCCTCACCGTCGATGCCGCCCCGTTGGCTGCCGAGACGCGTTTGATGGACCCTTCACGATCCGGCGTCTGGCGGCACCGCAAGGTCCTACCGCAGACGACGCATGCCATCACCCTCGGCGAGGGTGGGACCCCGCTGTTGACCACCGAGCTGCAGCCGGCGGCGAACCGGGAGAGCCGGCTGCTTCTCAAGCTGGAGTCACTCAATCCGACCTTGTCGTTCAAGGACCGGGCGATGGCGCTCGGGAGTTCCGTCGCTCTCGACCTCGGTCTCGAGGGCTTGTTGTTGGCCTCCACCGGTAACGCCGCGGTCTCTGCCGCCGCTTACGCGGCGCGGGCAGGACTGTCTTGCCGTGTCGTGGTGGGCTCGGGATCCGGGGCGTCGCGCAAGCTCGAGATCGCGCGCGAGCACGGAGCGGACGTCATCGTCGTCGATGGGGACTACAGCACCGCCTACGAGCGCGTGACTGCCGACGAACTGGATGGCTTTCTCAACGTGACGACCACCCATCGCAACCCGCTGCTCGCGGAGGCGTACCGGGGGCTCGCGATCGAACTCGTCGAGCAACTCGGTAGCGCTCCCGCTCTCGTCGTGGTTCCGATCGGGGCCGGTCCGTTGGCCGTCGGTGTCTGGCGCGGATTCACCGACCTTCTCGCTGCTGGCCA
>LFIK01001023.1_pt1 | contig 21726 bp, 41 predicted proteins | sample 643401 | NCBI WGS metagenome assembly LFIK01 (sample SAMN03777447, study PRJNA286221) | soda lake metagenome | biome: soda lake; feature: Kulunda steppe; material: water; isolation source: sample T5-Br brine of Lake Tanatar-5 | place: Russia: Kulunda steppe | collected 2010-07
AACCCGCGTACCGTGTTGCAGGGTGTCGCTGTCGTGTCTAACCGTGCAACGGAGCCGCTGTAATGGCAGAGTCTATTCAGATTATTATGTCTGGCGATGAGAAAGTTGTCGTTAAGGTCATTACGGACGAGGTCGGCCCGCAAGGGCCTTAAGGCCCGAAAAGTGTGGCGGCTAGGCTTAGGCAAGCGTCTACGGGGTGTGTGACAAGTTTCGTTCCCGTATGACATCGACGTTTCAGGTACGCTTAAAGTTGTAGGCTGCTGGCAGTCATGGGCCGGGTCGGACGACTGAAAGTGGTGTCGTGACTGAACCTACACCCGGCGAGATCGCCCGCGACCTTGAACGTCTTGAAGAACGTGTGACGCGTGAACGTGTCGAACTGTTTAAGGAAATGAACCGCCGTTTCGACGTGCTTGAGGCTGCCCTTGAACGGCACGCTGTAGCACGGATCTCGCTTGACCGGTATGAGGCTGACCAGCAACGGCACGAAGCCGCGTTGCGAACGGTTGAGCGTGACATGGGTCGTCTGTTTGCTGAGACGAAACGTATGAAGTGGCTGCTTGTCGGTTCGCCTGCTGCGGTGATTGTGACGGCTATCGCGTTGGCACAGTACATGGGGGGCGTTTAATGCCGGTCGATTGGTCTGTGTGGCAACTGGATTTGTGGACTAAGGGGTGGATCGCGTGGATCCTCTTTTTCGTTGTCTGGGAAACACTGTCTCTTAGAGCGGGTACGGGGCAGGAGTTAACGCAGCATTTGCGCCCTATTTTTCTGTCTGTTCCGGTCATCTGGTGGATCGCGTTCGGGCTTTGGTTATGGATCGGGGTGCATCTGCTGGCGCCGTCGATTGAAGCGTCGATTATGCGTATCGTGCGTGGCGGCTGACCGTCTGTCTACAGCGACTAGCGTGAGCGTGTCAACATGTGGTATGGTTGCGTTGCCACCTATCGAAGGGACACCTTATGGCACCGAACGATTCTACGTATGACGTAGACGCAATTAGCGAACAGTGGGAACGGCTTCGCACTGTCGAGATGATTCGTGACCGTGAAGTACTGACTGAGAAACGTCAGTTGGCAATGATGATTGCACGGCGTACCTGCTCGCTGCAAGACATTGCAACCAAGGCTGACGTGTCGCGTGCGTATCCGGGTCAGTTGGCTGACCGGTTTATGCAAGGCGTTTACGACGAGCAACTTGCTGCGCTTGGCAAGCAGGTGACATCATGATTGACGACACTGTGCTTGGCGGTCGGATACCGCGTGTCGGAACAATCACGACCGGTCGTGGCGTTGAGGCGTCATCGAAAGCAGGTAAACAGTATTCGCGTCCGTCGCGGTCAGACACGCTCGTGTTTCACTGCGACGACGAACAGGTTGCGAACGCAGTGCGTAACAAGTTTGGCGGACAGGTCGTCACGTCCTCCATGACGTGGGCGTACGACGTCGTAACAGACGCCACACGTGCCGACGTGCAGATGCTACCGGCAGGGTTCCGCCAATCTCTTGAACTATGGTCGGCAGCGTCATGTCTACGTCGTTGCGACGGCGTAACTATGTCGACGTTGAACGGGCAACCGTCAGACAGCCCGTGCATGTGCGAAGCGTCAGGTCAGGAACGTGACTGCAAACCGCACACTACCCTGCCGGTGCTCGTTGATCTCAACGTTGAACGGTTCGGCGTGTGGGAAGTCAAGTCGACCGGCTGGCAGACAGCCGCGAACTTGAAGGGCACGATACAGGCGCTCGAGTTGACCGGTCGTAACGTGACTACGGTGCCGGGTGTTATTGAGATGCGTCCACGTCTTGTTAAGGACGCGAAGGGCGAGACGCACAACATCAACGAACTGCTGGCACACATTGCCGTGTCGAACGAAGGCCTAGCGACGCTGCCAGTAGGCTTGCCTGCCGAGATCGGCGCGGGGCAACCGGCCGCCGTGTCAGAGTGGGAAGAGTTGCTTGAGTTCGCGCAGGCTGCCGGTGTCGTCGATTCGTTACGTGCGAAGTATGCTGACATGTTTGGTGACGTTCGTATCAACGAACTGTCGGAAGCCGACTTGGGTGTGTGGCTTGACTTCGCACGTCTGGAACTTTCCGGTACGGTCGACCAGTAAAGTAAGAACCGCCCTGCCGATGCAAACAGGGCGGTTCTTGTTCACGCTTCGCGACGTGAGTAGTCTTGCGTCCTCGCCAAAGGAACTGACATGAATAGTATCACAAACGACCTGCCGTTCTCTATCGTGCCGTGGTGGGTTGCGACTGCAGACATCTCCGACAACGCGCTACGCGTGTATGTGATGCTTGCCCGGTATGCCGACGGTGATGGTGCGGCGTTTCCGTCTTTGGGCACGCTGGCAAAACTGTTGGGCTGTTCGGTCGACAAGATTCGTCGCGGGATCCACGAGTTACAAGCCGCACAGATTGTTGACATTCAACAGCGTTTCAAAGAGGGTCGTCAGACGTCAAACTTGTATGTGATTCGACGTGTCGAACCGCAGGTAGGGGTAGCAGATCTGCAACCCTCAGGGGTAGCAGATTTGCAAGGGACGGGGGTAGCAGATTTGCAACCCCATGAACTAAACCAGAAAGAACTAAACCAGAAAGAAAAACATGTCGTCGCAAGCGACAACATTACCGACGAGTTTGATGACAAAGTTGTTCACTTAACAAGACGGTTCGCTGCGCTTGTGAAAGCGAACGGTCATACGTTGCCGCAGCAAAACAGTAATGCAGCAAAGCAGTGGCTGGTTGCGATGGACAGGCTGTTGCGTTTAGGGCCGTCGGGTGACGGTGGTGAGCCGCTCGATTTTGACGAGATCGTTGCTGTAATGGAGTGGGCGCTTGTAGAGTCTGATTTTTGGCCTGCCGTGTTAAGGTCGGTGCCGAAGTTTCGGGAGAAGTGGACGACGATAGCGGGGCAAGCAAAACGGGGGTCGGTTGTTCGTAAGCCAGACACCGGTCACGAGTGGTTGGAAGCGTGGGGCGAGTTGGGTGAAAAGATCCGCCGGGTGGGACGGTATGCCGGACGTCCGCAGTTGCCGCAGTTGCTTGACGAGTACGTAAACATGCTTGGCGGTTGGGGTCGGGCTTGTGGTTCGTTCGATGCGGGGTCGGCTTCGCAGCGTGCTCAGTTTCGTGACTGGTGGTTGTCGCGTCAGGAGGAGTTGTCGGGGCCGATGTTGGGGTCGGCGGATTCTCATCTCAAACTAGCGTCAACAAACAGTTGACACGCGGTACGGTTGTCGTATACACTCGACACGTAAGACAAACACACAATCACAAGGGGACACACAATGAACATTCAAAACGCCACTGAAGTCCGCAAGTTCACACTTGTCAACGTGCTACACGACGAGCACATGTACGAACTGCACGACTTCAACTGTAAAGCCAAGATGCATTACGCCGAATCTCGCGCTGACGCACGAACGGTGTACGGAGTCGACGCGGAAGATTCGTTAGTCGAAACAAAAGAATGGCTGGCTGGCGACTGGGGACACTGGCCTTCCGATAAAGAGTTCAAGATCCACGATTGCAGTCGTAAGTAAACAACGATCGGGGTCGGGCAACCGACCACACACACAAGGGGACACAACATGAAGATACAAACTCAAGCACAATGTCCGGGCTGCCTGCGCGTGTTCGACCTGCTCGACACGATTGACGCAGACGAATGGTTCAACGGACACGACTGTGAGGACTGCTGATGAACACGCTCACACGCCACCGTGTCGTTGGTATGCGTGCCGGGCAACGCACACACATACTCGCCAAACTGTCCGCCCTCGACCCGGTACTGCTCGTGCCCGAACCTGACAACCCGTACGACCGTCACGCTATCGCCGTGTACCACGCGCCAGCGTCAACGATGACAGGCACCGTGCTGTCGTCAGTGAAAGACGTTGACCGTCGCGGTCACGTCAACGACACTGATCGTGAAACGCTCATGTCACGACACGCCGGGTATCTGCCACGTGCTGTAGCCGAAAAACATCTGCTGCCTGACGACGGCATTGTCGGCTGGGTCAGCGCCGTCCGATACCCGCCTGAAGAACAGTGGGTCACAGACGACGGGTCAATCGTAAAACGTGTGTCAATGATTCCTGCCGGGTTTGATGTCGCGTCAGCGCTCGACAGTTGGGCACGATGATGAGACGACAACCATACTTCGCTAAGACAACGAAAAAACTTGACACGATGGAATGGGCAGACAACGCCGCTTGCAAAGACACACCGATTGAACTGTGGTTTTCAGAGTTTGGTGATTACTTTAATCAGCAAGCCATCGCTATCTGTCAACGATGCAAAGTCAAAAACGAATGCCGTGATTACGCGATAAGCCGTGACTTGACCGACGGAATCTGGGGCGGCATGACCGGCAAGCAACGTGAACGTTACGTGAAACGGACAAAGGCAAAACAGTGATTGACCCGGTAGCCGCGTTCGACCAACTTGACGCCGTGTTTCGTAGTCACGCCGTTATGATTGCCTCGTACTACAAACGTTTGAAAGACAACGGCGTGCCGCCTACGCTGGCGCGTGACCTGACAAAGGACTTGCACTCACAGACAATCAAACTGCTCAATCAAAAGGGGACATCATGAACGCTGTACAACCGTCAGAAAGTTTCGGGCTTGCACGTCTCGACGCTGAACCGGAAAACGTGCATGAAGCCATTGACCGTATCGCTCGTATTAAAGCCGTGCAGGGCTGGCTTGCTGACGCTGATCGAATCACACGGTCGTGGATTAGCAGCAAAGCCGAAGAGATTGAAGCGATTACTGGCGCGGCGTTTCGTGCACCTGTCGCGAACGTCGGTCAGGCGTACGTCACCGATCCACAGCCGTCGGTTGTAATCACTGACCCGTACGGTGTTAGCGCGACGCTTGACGACGGCGTAAAGGACGTGAAAGAAACTACTGTCGACGAGGACGCGCTCGCAGCATTTATCGTGACGTACGACACGGGCGAAGTCGAACTCGCGGCGTCTGCGTTGCGTAAAGCGATTGCTACCAAAACACGCCGGTATCTGCCTGACGATTACGCGGAACGGAAACTTGCTGACGGTGCTTGGGTTATCGACGGCGAACGTGTTGTCGACACAAGTACCGGCGAAATTGTTGCAGGTGCAACAGTCAAACCTGCTGGCAAACGGACGTTGACTGTCCGTATCGACGGCGACTATCTCAAGCGCCTCTCGCGCCAGTTCATGCAGCAGTTGGGGCGGGGTGACGACAATGCTTGAAGCAGGTATCGTGGTGGTGGCGGGCTTACCCGTGTGGTTGGTGTTGCGCGCTTGTGACAGGTGGAACGATCGTGAAACGAACGCCGCTGAAACGTGGGCAACCATTGAAGCGTGGAAAACCGTTAAAGAGCGGCGGCGCGCTCAAGAAACGGTCTGACCGTGAACGCAGCCGTGTCGCCGATTACCACGAAGCGCGTAAGCGGGTGTACAACCGTTCAGGCGGTAAGTGCGAACTGGGCACACCCGTATGCACGTACGTCGGTAGCGAAGCGCATCACCGTAAAGGACGTGACGGCGATCTCGTCTCAGACGACCGGTATCTTGCTTGGACTTGCGCGGCCTGCCACCGGTACGCGCACGGCAACCCTGCGGAAGCGTACGAGCACAATTGGCTGGTCAGGCGTAACAGCAAAGAACACGGCGATGCTTGAAGCCGATCTTGAACGCACGATTGTTGACGCGGCAAAACTGCTCGGCTGGCGCGTCGCACATTTTCGCCCGGCACAAAACTCTCGCGGCGGCTGGCGCACACCCGTCGCATACGACGGCGCAGGATTCCCCGACCTTGTGCTTGTCCGTGAACGTCTGATTGTTGTCGAACTGAAAAGCGACAAAGGACGTGTTTCCGAAAAGCAACAGCAATGGCTCGACGGGTTTCGTGACGCCGGTATCGAAACGTACGTGTGGCGTCCGGGCGACCTGTCTGACGCTTTAACGATTTTGCAGGCTCGTAAGTCTGCTACTCTTGCGGGGTCGGTTGAAGTTGTCCCTTCTCCGCTGACGGCTCCGGATTGTGTCCCCTTTCCGGAGCCGTCTCTTATTGAGGACGACAAATGAACCTTCGCAGCCTAATGGCACAATGGATTGTCACAGCCGTGTGCGTCGGTGTCGTGTCGTATCTCTGGACAAAGGACAAAGCGTGAGCGGACTGTCGGCGGTTGTGTCTGCTGCAGTTGCCGTCACGTTGGCTGCAACAGTTGACGTGACGGAACATGTCGAAACGATTGAGCGTGCAGATTTGTGGCGGCAGGTTGCGGACTGCGAAACAGGCGACCGGTTGCGTGACGGTACGTCGGTACGAGGCACTGCACGCTGGTGGTGGGGCGACCCGGCGCGAGAACACCCGCCGTGGGGCACGTACGTTCACGAGGGCGGTTTGCAGTTTCTGCCTGCTACTTGGTCATGGGCGTCACCTAACGTCCTTGAGAACGCGCCTGAGCGCGCCTACGCCGCTACGGTAGCGCAGCAGATTGCGGTAGCCGAGTGGGTGCTTGACGTTCAGGGCTGGGGTGCGTGGCCTGATTGTGCGCGCCGTCTTGGTTTACGATAACAACTGAAGGGACAACGATGGACAAGATACAAAACGTTGCAGATCAAGGACTTGGACTGGTCGACCGGTCACGCCGATTGCGTGCCGTCATTTTGGTGTCAGCCGTTGCGTGGGCTACGGTGGTCGTGCTGCTCGTAGCGCAAACGTCAACGACGGAAAGCGAAAACACAGAACCGTCCGAGCCTGCGATGGTGATTACGGACAACTACTGTCGCACGGTGACCGACGCTGCCGTCGACGCTATAGGGGCGTTCACAGACTTTCTAGACGCGATGAACGACAACAACGCGATGCTGGCTACCATTGCACAACGTGCGGCCGCTCGCGGGCTGGTGAACCAGTCGGACACTGACCGTCTGCGTGAAACAAACGACACGCTAGAACTGTTGAACCGTGAACTGGTTTACGTGCTTGGCACGTTCGAACGAGAGGCAGCACGATGCTACGCGCAGCATTAACACACGGCGATGTTTCACGTCAAACTGAAGCGTGGAAGAAAGAACGCGACGCTCTGGCACGCGCTGTCGCTGGGGCACGTAAAGAACTACGCAGACGCCGCGTGTTGAAAGCAATCGACCGTGCGTTTGCCAGATGGAACAAACTGTCATGACGATTCCAAAAAGACTGCACATGATTTGGCTGGGCGGCCCGCGTTTGCCGATGTACGGCGCAGACGAGTCCTGGCCGCTACTGCTGGAAAGCGACTGGGACATTAGGGTGTGGGGCGACGACGACGACTGGCCGGTTTCCGGCAAAGTGCGTGACGTCCTTGACGCTGCCGAAGCGTTCGCACCGAAAGGCGACGCGGTACGGTGGCGCACTGACGTGCTTAGGCTCGCTTTACTTCACACGTACGGTGGCGTTTATCTAGATCTTGACGCGGTGCCGCTGCGTTCTATAAACCCGCTGGTTGGGGACCGTGATGCTTGGCTTGCCGAGTCTCCAAACAAACCCGGTTTGCCAACAAACGCGGCGATGGGTTTCCCTGCTAAGCACCGGTTGCTAGACGAGATGCTTCGGTCGGTTGACGTGCGTGCAAGCAAGTACGCTGGGGAGCGTACGGCTGCGGCTGTGGGTGGCTGGTGGCTGAAAGCACTGCTTCCGCGTTACCGTCACGTTGAACTGTTGCCGTGGTGGTTGTTCGCTTCACGGTCGATTGCTGACCGTCGCACCGGCAAACCCGGCGATGCTCGCAACAGCGAGTACGGCTACACCGCCCACCTTTACGAAAACACTGCACGCAAAGAACGATGATGCCACGCAACTATCAACCCGACTGGGACGGCACAACAACTATAGGTGACGGACGCCGCGACGTCGAAGGACGCTGGGCTGCTATCTCGCTACACATACCGCACGGCTCGCGTGTGCTCGACTTAGGTGCCGCACAAGGCTACTTCGCTGCACGTGCTGTAAGCGAACTGGGCTGTCAAGTTGTCGCTATCGACCCGGACGTTGTCGACTATCCCGGCGTGACTGCGGTACGGCAGATTGTCGCCCCTGAAGATGTTGACCTGCTTGGCACGTTTGACGTGGCGCTCGCGTTAAGCATCTTGCATCACATGGCGCGGTGGCGTGACATTCTCGACGTTCTTGTTGCTAACGCAACCACGGTGGTCGTAGAGACGCCACACCCCGACGAGACGTTGAAAGACGCGAAAAAGAACGCACGGCTGCGAGACATTTACGACGCGACACGCGGCACCTTATTATGCAAAACCGGATCTATCTATAATACGCACATGCGTGAAACGGTACTGTTATGAGCATTCGCAACACGGTTACCGAAACCGAAAAGCAGGTTGTGAAACGTTTTACACACCGTGAGTATTATCTGCTTGAAGTGTCCGCGTATCGTGACTTTGCGTGGGCTGCGCCGCGGCTGCTGTTACAGAACGACGTTGACCTGTCGATTGTCGTGGAACGCCTGCCTACAGCGGAGCAACTGGCATGGTGGAAACCGGTTGAGTCGCTTCGCAAACTGCTTGAACGGTTACACGACTTCGGTGTAAATCATCGTGACGTGCATGTCGGGAACATTGTGTGCGACCCGGTACGCGGGCCGTTGCTGATCGACTGGGAGCATCACACGCGCAACGTAGGCAAAGTGTCGTTCGACCTGTACGGCCCGGAAGCGTCCGGCGTTTCGCAACCCGAAGGTCAACGCGGTATCCCGATGTGGTGGGGTGCGAAACACAAGCGGGCTGTGAGTGTCAGATGGTCGACGTGAACGTTTCCTTTGCGGTCATGGCTCACCGCAAACGTGAACAGTTTGTCGAACAACTTACCGCACGCCTCGACACGAAACACACGATCGTGTGGGACATGCGAAACGACCGTTGGAATACGGGACGCAGGTCGCTGATGGCTTACGACCGTCAAGCGTCACATCATGTTGTCGTGCAAGACGACGCGGTACTGCCGGTCGGTTTCGCACAAGCGTGCGTCAACATTGCTGCAATGCTGCCCGACAACCCGGTGTGTTTCTATTTCGGTCGAGGACGTCGATACAAAACGCAGATGCCTACGTTGTATGCGAACGCGAAAACGCAACGGGCACAGTTCATTGCACGACCAGGCCCGCACTGGGGTGTCGCGGTGATGCTGCCAACAAAACACATACGGTCAGTCGCCAACTTCGGCACGCAACGCACAGACGTAGCCAACTACGACTTGAAGATTGCCAAGTTCTATCTGCGAAACAAAACGCTGTGCTACTACACGGTGCCGTCACTCGTCGACCACCGTGACGAAAGCAAGTACGGCCCGAACCCGTCGCTGGTCGAAGGACGCACCGGTGTGGGGCGTACAGCCATCGAGTTTGCAGGTGCCGAAACTGACGTGTCCTCGATCGTGTGGGACATCAGCAGGGTCGTTGTCGACAGACAGTCGACACGCTATTATTGGTAAAGGACAACACGCAACCGTTATCAAAACGATACGGTTGTGACAACGAACTGAAGGGACAACAATGGGAAACCAACTGTTTGACACGACAGAAACGTACCGGGACGAGTTCGGACGTGTACACGAACGTGTACAGGAAACGCCGTACGCAGGCACGTCAGGCTGGGCAGGTTCAGACGCGTCACGTGACCGCGCCGTCAACGCCGACAGCACAGGACTAACCGGCAAACGTCAAACCGTCACACTCGACCTGCTCGCAGACGCCGACGTGCGCGGACTCACATGGAAAGAACTTGCCGAACTAAACGAATGGCATCACGGCACCGCATCAGGAACCCTATCGGTGCTACACAAAGCAGAACACATTGCACGCCTCACACAGAAACGTAACGGCTGCCACGTGTACGTTCTGCCGCGACACGTGCTCGGACGTGACACGCAACCGCACGGACGTACAACCGGCACAGATCGCGTGCAAGAACTGCTCGACCTGTTGCTAACACACGACCTACCGACCGAATCACGTGTCGCTATCGCCGCGTTCAAGGCAGCGTCAAGGTGAAAGTTGAGACACATAACGAGGCGGGACGGTGCCGACAGAAAGGCTGCCGGTCAGCACGTATCGTCGCACGACAGTTATGCCGTCAACATTACAACATGCACATGCGTCACGGCACACTTCACCACTTTCCGGCGGAACGTCCGTGGCGTATCGGCGACCCGCACATCTGTCAACATGAACCGTCAGCAAACTGCTACAAGAACCACATGTGCCGGTGCGACCGTTGCCGTACAGCAGACCGCACACGTCAAGCGAAAGTCAAAGTACGTCACATGCGTGGACATGCACCCGCCCTCGACGCCACACCAATACGTGAACATCTCGCGGCACAAACAGCACGGGACGGCGTAACGTTACGACAGTGCGCCGACGACACAGGCATTTCGTATCACTTACTTCGCAACGTGTCGTGCGGCGCTACTAAGAAAGTTTCTCCAATAATGGCTAGAATACTGCTGAATTGGGAAGGGATAGGCTGGTGCGAAACCTGCACAGTTAAAACACGTGCGTGGGGGCCGGGGCGCTGGTGTGTCGGCTGTTACGAGAAAAAAAGGCGACAACATGCAGCATGAACTTGAAACCGAACGTGTACCGACTGATAGCCTGCTTCCGTATCCGGGCAACCCGCGTGAAGGCGACATCGGCGCTATCGCCGTATCACTTGAACAGAACGGACAGTTCCGACCGATCGTAGTGAACCGGCGTGACATGACAATTCTTGCAGGCAATCACACGTGGAAGGCTGCCAAGTATTTGGGCTGGTCTGACATTGCCGTGACGTTTGTTGATGTTGATGAACAGCAAGCACGCAAGATTGTGCTGGCAGACAACCGGCACAACGATTTAGCCACTTTTGACAACGTGCTATTAGCAGAAATGCTACGCAGCATTGCAGAAGAAGATACTGCGATGCTCTTAGGAACTGGCTATGACGGCGACGATTTAGATACGTTGCTTCTAGATTTAGAAAGAGAAAACGCATCAAGTTTTCTTGACGGGTTAATGACAGAAACAGAAGAAAAAAAGAACGAAATAGAATTGCCAGCAGCAGGGGAAGAATGGGTAACGCTTTCTTACGTCATGCTGCCGCAAGACCGAGAATCTGTATTTGAAGCAATCAAACATGCACGTAACTTTTATTCTATTAACACTAACGGCGAAGCATTAGCAGTGGTATGCCGTAAATACTTGGAGAAAATGCAATGAGTATTCAAGCAGCATGGCTTACCGTCGGGGCATACAGCCTTTTTATTATCGCAGCGACAGCCCTGTTTACTAAATACAGCCGATCTAAATTAGATTTACTTGTTGCAAATCGTAGCATTCATTGGATAGCCGCAGGTTTGTCAGTCGCCGCTACGTGGGTGTGGGCGCCCGCACTATTCGTAGCCGCAGAAAAAGCGTTTCTTGAAGGCTGGGTAGGTGTATTTTGGTTTACTGTGCCCAACGTTGCTACGCTAGTCATTTTTGCATGGCTCGCAAGCAAACTGCGCGAACGAGTACCTGACGGGTTTACTTTATCCGCGTGGATCAAAGATGCTTACAGCACACGAGTACAACGGCTTTATCTCGGCACACTATCTTTGTTGTCAATTTGCGCTTTCGCAGTGCAACTACTAGCAGGCGGTCTCATTCTTCAACGTGTTACAGGCATGGCATTCTTGCCCCTTACTGTCACACTAGCCATCGTCGCACTGTCGTACACGTTTTTCTCAGGCATACGCGCAAGCATACTTACCGACTGGCTACAAATGTCGTTCATCGCTCTTATCGGTCTGACATTTGTGCCGTGGGCAGTATTAGCAGCAGGCGGATTTGAAGCCCTCTCGTTTACTGGCAACAGCGGCGCCTACCGCAGCCTCGTATCAGGCGAAGGCGCAAGCGTATTTTGGACGTTTGGGCTTGCCGCGACGATCGGCTTACTTTCTGGCCCGTTCGGAGATCAAAGTTTTTGGCAACGCGCATGGAGCGTAAAAGGCGGCAGCGCTGGAGTACGTAAAGCCTTCGTGCTTGGCGCAGCAATCTTTGCCGTTGTTCCTATCACAATGTCAATGCTTGGGTTTATTGCGGCAGGATCAAACTTAGCGATTGAAAACACGCAATTGACAAATTTTGAAACAATTATGGAGTTTCTGCCCGCATGGACATTCGTACCATTTCTCGCATTTATTTTGTCAGGACTTGTCTCAACTTTAGATTCACATCTAGCAGCAATCTCAAGTCTTGCCGGACACGATCTTAAATCCGGCAGCGTACGAACGTCACGTCTAGCAATGCTCGCTCTTGCAGTAATCGGCGTAGCCCTAGCAAACGTGCCCGGCATCACGATCGTAGCCATGTTCATTTTTTACGGCCTGCTGCGTTCAACAACACTTATACCGACAGTTGTCAGCATTCTCGCTAAACGAGCCCCGCATGAAGCCGGAGCGTTCTACGGAATTCTCAGCGGCATTTTTATCGGTCTACCTATTTTCGCAACAGGCCAACTCACCGGCACTGTAACGCTTACTGTCGCCGGCAGTCTCGCAGCAATTGTTCTGCCAGCCATCGCTCTATGGCTTACTAAACAAAAAATCGACAGCAACGTTGCTGAGATTGAGAGCCTTAAATGAGTTATCAAAAAATTGTTCGAACACGACCGCGAGTCAAATTAGAAAACGACGTATACACAGAAGCGCTAAAACGTACTCGCATCGCATTTGACAGATTTGACAGCATCGTGGTCGCGTTTTCAGGCGGCAAAGACTCGACGATTGTTTTAGAACTTGCTTTAGAAGTCGCTAAAGAACGAGGACAAAAACAAATTGACGTCATTCACTACGACGAAGAAGCAATTCCGTACGAAACAGAACGATACGTCTTAAGACGGGCAAACGACCCGCGTATAAACATGCAATGGCTATGCGTACCTATCCGGCACTACAACGCTTGCTCAAGCAAACAACCGTGGTGGTCACCCTGGGATCCGAATGAAAAAGAAAAATGGGTACGCGAATTACCTAATCACTCATCAGTCACAACTGATTTACCCGGGTTTACCGCAGAACAACTCGGCAAATTAAAAGTTGAAGATAGGCCGACAATGCCAGAAGCAAACAAATGGCTTTACCCTATCGAAAAATACGGCAACGTCGGCGTCCTTATGGGAATTCGCGCAGACGAAAGCATGATTAGGTACCGCGCTGTCCTGCAACGAAAAACCGACAATTTTATTATCAACAACATGTCTTACGAACACGGCGGTGGCGCCGGCAACGTTTCAAAAGTCTACCCAATTTACGACATGACAGATCAAGATTTGTGGACAATCGTTCGAGACAAACAATGGGATTACAACGAAGCCTACGACTTAATGGAAGCAGCCGGAGTATCACGTTCGTCGCAACGAATCGCACCACCATACGGCAACGAACCAATGCAAAATTTGTGGACGTTCGCTGTTGCTTTTCCCGAATCTTGGGACAAAGTATCAAGACGAGTCAAAGGCGCAGCAACAGCAGCGCGATACAGCCGAACAGATCTATACGGCTTCAAAGGAATCTCTAAAGAACCTGGCGTTACATGGCAAGACGCAATCGCGCAAGCCATACAAAAACACGACGAACCTATGAGAAGCAAAACCGCGATCCAAATACAAAAATGGATCAAACTACACTACTCAAAAACAAACGAACCGATTTTGGAATACGCAGGACACCCCGACACCGGCGTATGCTGGCGCTGGCTATACATGATCGCAGTACGCACAGATGCTAAAGGACGCAAACAGCCCGACCTGAAAGAAGAAACAGCGGCAACAAGAGAAAAATACGACAAGGAACTGAAACACCTGAAAGAAACCGGACGTATAAAAGGGCATACGATCATGCCCGAAACAACAAGCGACGAAGGCGGCACACGATGAACAGCCCACCACAAGGCGCAGAAGCGCAACCATTGTCACAAGTACGCTGGCTCAAAACAAGCGAATTACACGCTAACGATTACAACCCGAACCACGTCGCACCAAACGAATTAGATCTACTCAAAACCAGCATTCTTTCATCAGGCTGGACACAACCGATTGTCGCACGACCAGACGGCGAAATAGTCGACGGCTTCCACCGCTGGACAGTAGCGTCAACAGACAAAAAAGTTGCCGCACTCACCGACGGTCTCGTGCCTGTCGTAACACTGCCAGACAGCGACGACCGTGCCGAACAGATGGCCGCGACAGTACGACACAACCGTGCAAGAGGAAGCCACTACGTGCTACGTATGGCAGACATCGCGGCATCACTAATCGACGAACACGGCTTAACTCCTGAAGACCTTGAAGACATGCTCGGCATGGAAGACGAAGAAGTCGAAAGACTGTTAGACAGAGGACGAGTAACTAAACGACACGCACGCGCAGACGGCACATTAGGTAAAGCATGGGCACCCGGAGAACGCAAAACAATTACTGTAGAAACTGACAAGCCAAGTTGAACATCATAGGGCTGAACATCGAAACTTATTAGAGGGCTCACTATGGCACTTGAAAGTGACGATGATGCTGTAGCACTGCGACGTACTCAAGTTGCGGCTATGCGCTTGCAGGGCCGTACACAACGTGAAATGGCTCGAATACTTGACGTGTCTCTCGGCACTGTAAATCGGGACTTGCAAGCCGTTCGTGACGAGTGGGCTACTCGCCGTGAACAGTCGTATAACGATTGGGTGGCGGAAGAGTTGGCGTTACTTGACCGGCTACAACGTTCTTTACTGCCGAAAGCCATTGAGGGTAATGACCGGGCAGTGCAACGACTGCTGTCTGTGATGGAACGTCGGGCACGCATGTTAGGTCTTGACCAGCCTGAGAAGTTTCTACACCAAGTAGTTACGGTAGACATGATCGACGCAGAGATTGCCCGGCTTGAACGGGAACTCACGACGGGTACGGCCGTGCAGACGCTTGAACTGCCGGCTGCTAGAGAAGAAGACGATGATGAAACTGCTGACGCAGAACAGTGAGTTGCGTGAGATCGGCGTCTGGAACTGGTCGCTACCGGCCCATGTTGTGACGTTGACCGACGGCTCGAAGTTTAACGTGTGCCCGTCTGCCGGTGCTTGCGCTGAGGTGTGCTACGCAAAGAACGGCACGTACCTGTTTCCGGCGGTGCGTGCGGCCCATACCCGTAACCTAGAGTGGGTGCTGTACGATTTGTCAGGTTGGCGTGACGCGATGATTCAGGAACTGCGGCACAAACGGTACAGGCCGAAAAACGAACCGCGTTACAAACTGCCTGACGGCGTCACAGACGGCTGGGTGCTGGACTGGGCAGCACGCGGCGGCGCGGCCGTACGGATCCACGACGCGGGCGATTTCTTCAACGACGACTACACGCGGGCGTGGCTTGACGTGGCACGCGCTACACCTGACGTGCTGTTTTACGCTTACACGAAAGAAGTGGAACGGTTCAAGCGGCTGGTGGAACCGTACGCGCCTGACAACTTTCGTTGGTTGTACTCGATGGGCGGAAGGCAAGACCACCTAGTCGACCCGGATACGGATCGTCACGCCGAAGTGTTTACTAACATGAAAGCGATTGCCGAGGCGGGGTACACGTCTCAAGACGCTTCGGACCTGTTCGCTATTACTTTACCGACGACACGTGTGGGTATTCCGGCTAACAACATTCCGCACTTTCGGAAGCGGCAAGCCGGCCGCACGTTTGGCGAGATGCAGCGAGACCGTCACACGGCCAAACCTGTCGATGCATGAACGACACGCTCGAACGCCTCGAACAGTTACGTGCGAAACGTGACCGTCTAGCGGCCCTTGCCGAAGCGCACGTTGACGTAGCGTTAACGGGCGGCCCGGCAAAACTAGCGTCATCGTTTGACACTAAATACCGGCAACCTGCACACATTAAACTGTTGTCGCGTGCCGTTGAAGAAACCGTCCGTGAAGCACAGGAAGGCACAGGTAAGGGCCGCCTTATCGTTTCGATGCCGCCACGTGCAGGCAAGTCGTATACGACGTCAATGTGGACGCCCGTATGGTTCCTTGCCAAGTATCCCAACAAGAACATTATTCTTGCGTCACACGAGGGAAACTTTGCCGTTTCGTGGGGACGTAAAGCCCGCGATCTTTACCGTAAAGTGGCACAGTCAGGGTTTATCAACTATGACGTGTCTAAAGACGTTGCTGCCGCTGGCGAATGGGAAACAACCCGTGGCGGACTAATGCTGTCACGAGGTATCGGCGGCGCTATTACGGGACGCGGCGCTCACCTGATGCTTATTGACGACCCTATCAAAGACTTTATTACCGCACAGTCCGCGACGGTAAGGCAGAATCATTGGGACTGGTGGCTCTCTACCGCTCAGACTCGTCTAGAGCCGGGCGCTGCTGTCGTTGTAGTTATGACACGCTGGCATGAGGACGACCTTGTGGGACGGCTGCTGTCTGTAGACCATGAAGGCGACCCTAACGACTGGCGCGTTTTGCGTATCCCTGCGGTAGGTGAACGTGAAGTTGAGGGTGAACCTGCCGATGCTTTAGGCCGTGAAGAGGGCGAACCGTTGCTGCTGGCTTCGCAAGATGAAACCGTTGAGCAGGCTATCGAACGTTGGGAGCAGACCCGCCGGTCTGTGGGTTCTTACGTGTGGGCAGGGCTGTATCAGCAACGGCCGTCTGAACCTGCCGGTCAGATTCTGCGCCGCGCATGGTGGCAGTACTACAAAGTAAGTGACGGCGACATTGTTCTGCCTGACGGTCGCGTCATAGAAATGTCTAAACTGCATGTCGTACAGTCGTGGGACTTAACATTTAAGGACGCGAACGATGGCGACTATGTAGTCGGCCAAGTGTGGGGCACCACAGGCGTAGACAAGTTTCTTCTAGACCAGTGGCGCGGTCATGCCGACATGGTGGAGACAGTCAGCGAGATTAAACGTTTGCGTGAGCGTTGGCCCGCTACAGCCGCTACTTGGATTGAAGATGCGGCTAACGGCCCGGCGGTTATCGCCACGCTTAAACGGGAACTTTCAGGCGTTGTTCCGCGTAAACCTCGCGGGTCTAAGGTTGCGCGTGCCTATGCCGTACAGGGACAAATAGAATCGGGTCACGTGTGGCTGCCGTCACCGTCTGAAGCCGGTTGGGTTTCTGACCTTGTTGAGGAAGCCGCAGCGTTTCCGAACGGTTCACACGATGATCAAGTAGATGCTTTAACGCAGGCTCTTAACGGTTTGTCTGATTTTGGGCGGGCTAAAGTTGCTGCGCCTCGCGGAACAGTTAACAGCGCGCAGCCGGGCCGTATTGCTCAATCTCGCCGTCGTGTTGACCGATAAAAAACTTTTAAAAAATGTCTACAATGAGTTGACAAGCGTTAGGGTTTGCCTGTAGTATGTACACATAAGCAAAACAAACAAACACAAGGGGACACAAAATGAACACCATCAACATCAAGGGACGCACCTACACCGTAGAAGTTCTGGACGACACTAACGGAGTCGGCAGCAACGTCATTCAACTGACCGGGGCACGTGGAGCGTCGTACACCCTGTGGCCTTCGCCGGTCAACCCGAACCGTTACCACAACGTCAGCGACCGGCGCTACTTGCCTTTCACTTACGTTGAGCGCAGCGGTGACAACTGGAAAGTGCTAGTGTAAACAATGTGTTGACGCGTCTTGCTTTTGCCTATAAACTAAACACATAAGCCAAACATAAGGGGACAACATCATGAACGACGCATACAACTACAGCGCGACGATCGTCGACGAACTCAACGAACTTGAAGAACGGTTTCAAGAAAGCGACGTCGCCGACGTCATCGAAGAATTGAACGCGCTCGACTGGGAATACACGCTGTCGTTAAACGGTTACCTTCGGTCAGTGCGTATGACACGAACGGTAGGCGGCCCGTCTTGCTACGTCGATTTTAACGGTAACGGTATTGCTAACGTAACTACCTACTGGGGTGCAGACGTTCACACTATCGGCGCCGACGTGCCTGCTATCGAGTCGATCGTGTTCGACTGGATTGAGGACATGCGCTAACAAACTATCGTCAACAATCAGTTGACAGCATGAGTGATTGTCTTGTACACTAGACACATAAGCAGCACACACAAGGGGACACACAAATGAACACCACAACCGCAATCAAGGGCCGCACCTACACAGTCGAAACCCTCGACGAAACTAACGGCACCGGCCAAAACGTTCTGAAACTCACCGGCAGCCGGGGCGCACGCTACAACCTGTACCCCGTACCAAACAAACCGTCACGTTACGTGATCGTAGCCATGACCCGCCACGTGCCATTTAACGTAGTCGAACGCGACGGCGACAACTTCAAAGTCATCTGGTAGACCCCCAACCGCCACGACTTGAAAACAAACACACAAAGGGACAACAATGAACACCAAACCGACAAAACGTCAAGCCGAAGTCATGAACCACATGGTGCGCCACGCAGACAACGACTACGGGTTTCTGAGCGAGTGGGGCCGCTTTCACGTAGTCCGGGTCGAAGAGTGCGGCGAGAAGTTTTACGAACTGACCGAGTTCGACAACGAAGGCCCGTTCACTACTTGGTCGCTTGACGCGTGGGTCGACGTGCTCGACTTCCTGGCTACCTACCTTGACGGCAGCCGCGAAGCCACACGCCGTATCGCTACGGCCTAACTAATCACGGGGCAGGTGACCGCCCCAACAACACAACATAAGGGGACAACCATGAAAGCCACAGAAGTCAACATTGGTGAACAGTACACCTACCAGCGACACCGCAAGCACGGGCTGCCGCAAGACGTGACGGTAGTTTGGAAAACGAACAGCCGTACACGCTTCTCGAAGTGGTACTACGGACTGAACCAAACGCAGTTCGCCAACATCAAAAAGACGTTAGACCTAAACATCGACGCTACCTACCGGTTCGAGGTGTGCGACGAGAACGCGAACGTTGCGTTCATCACTAAGACGCCGTGGGGCACCACCGACTATGAGATCAGGTTGGTAAACGCTCGCTGGCTGACCGAACAGTTTGCCGAGACTGGAGACCGCGCATGATGGCGGAAAAATAATGTGGCTTAACGAGAAAAGCAAAATCGTAGGCCTTGACTGGAATCCGGTAGCACAAATACTGTTTGACCAGCGATACGGCGCAAACATTGACGTTATCTTCGGCGACGTTGTAGTAACGTTAGACAGCGAATAACACAAATTAAGCAGACAATCTTGAAGGGACACATTATGAACGCGGCACACCAATACAGCATCAGCATCGTCAGCGAACTAGAAGAAATCGAACAGCAACTTGAAGACGAGTGGCAACTTGACGTATTAGAAGAAATGAACGCCCTTGATTGGGAATACACGGTAGGCGTTGACGGGGCGCTCCGCTCGGTACGCATGATACGGACAGTCGGCGGCCCGTCATGTTATGTAGACTTTAACGGCGACGGCAGTGCGACCGTGTGGTCATACTGGGGTAGCGACAAATCTTCCGTGTTTGTGCAACTGCCGAGCATCGAAACGATTGTGTGAGACTTTATCGAGGACTTGCTGCTTTGCCACAAGATGGCTTCTCGGCTGAGTTAGTAAACACAAAACTAATGTAAACAAATAGTTGACAACGTGGGCGGTCCTCCTGTAAACTCAACATACAAACAACAACAAGGGGACACACAATGCGATTCGAAAAAGTTCAAGACGACGCAATCTACGTCACAGCAACCAAAAAAAACGCGAGTGCAAAACGCTTCACTATCGAAACCTACGGCATTCACTTTGGTACCTACGACGTCACCTGCGACTGGGACGAAGCAGAAAAACGTATCGACCGCGCACTTGCTCGCAAAGGCTGGACACGTGTTACGCCGATGCGTGTTATGTCGAACAGCCCGTCTGACCACTACGTGATGCAGGCTGTCAGAAAGTAACATCGAACATAAGGGGACACATCATGGCACACATCGTTTTGATCGAAGATGACAACGGCGACGTAGTTGACGGCAACTGGTATTGCTCAGATCACTGCGCTCAAACTGACGACGCCTACGCAGGGTGGTTTGGGGCGCAGTATTGCCACTACAAAACGACATGCAACTTTTGCGGTAAACCAGTAGGGGCAACCGACACAGAACTGGAACAACTATGAAACTTGATTGCGATTACAACATTGTCATTGTCGATCAACTTAAACAACTCGAGAAGGAACTTCAACACGAATGGTTTCTCGACCCTAACGACATACAAGAAAGATTGAACGCTGTAGACTGGGAATACACCGCCACGCTTGACGGCACTATCACTTCGGTCAAGATGATACGCACACTCGGCGGGCCGTTCTGCCACGTCGAGTTTATGGGCGACGGCACAGCACGAGTTGTCACACACTTCAACGGTGTACAGCAATACCTTGAAGCGAACCTGCCGGGTCTTGACGACTGGGCTTGGAATCTCATCGAGGACGTTCGTATGATTCAACACATGACAAGAAGGGGACAATGATGGAACCGTACCTGTACAACGAAAAAGAAACACGTCAACGTGCAGCAGCGATGTATGAACTAGCGCAGTTGTTTGCTGAAGATGGTGACGCGCTGCTCGCACATTACAAGTTGAAACGTGGCGATCTGACAGTCGCAGAACTGACAGACGAAACACTGACAGGCATTAAAGCAATGCAGATGTTTCTAGCGGCGACATGGCTCATCGACAACGCGCTTGACTTTGTGCGAGACAACGACGTGCTCGACGGAAAAGACTACGGCTGGAACAACCTTGACGAACTTGTCGCCGACTTGATGTATCCGCTTGAAACCGTTTCGGGATACACACACGACTGGGTACAGGACAATGGATGACGTGACCTACACAATCAACGACTACGTCTGGGCAGAAGAACTACAAGCAGGTCTCGACGATTACGTCATGACGCTGTTTGACGGTATCGACGAAATCGAACCGCCTGACAATCTCACAAACGAACTGTTCTGTGGTTGCAACGTGTGTGAGTATCGTGAGACGCTCGCCTATCTTTTGCCACGTATCATCGAAGGACTTGTCGAAGGCAGGCTAGTCGTCGAACGTGACGGGCGAGCGTTTAAGATCACAGAACTTTAAGGTTGTCCCACCCGGCAGCGCCGACCGTGAACGTTAACGTTCCCCACGCGGTCGGCGCACCCCCGGACTCTTCCCACCATCTCGAGTCCGCAACCGCCGGACATTGAAACCATGTGCGTGCACCGTCCTGCATGACTTGCAGGTGGTGGTAGTGGCCGGACACGAGAATGTCTGCGTCGCCGACTGGGTGGCGTGTGTGGGCTTTGTCTTTCCACCAGTTCAACAGTTTGCCTTGCGGCCCTGAACCGCGTCGCGCTTGGTGGCCGTGAGCGAACGACACAACAGTTCCGGCTACGTCAAGTGTCAACGTCATGTCACCTTCCGGTATCACGAAACGTACGTGGCCGTACACGTCCGGGTTTGCTGCGAACACGTCTGCGACCTGCTCAAACACGGCAACGTCGTCGTTGTCCTCAAACGTAGTAAACGCTTTTCCGTCACGCCGGTTTTCGCCATGATTGCCCGGCACACAACCGACAACAATCTCGGGTACGTGACGTGCCCATTCTTGCAACAGCGACACGAGCAGGCGGCGGGCGAGTTTAACTTGGTCACGTCGACCGTTCAAGCCTGAAGCGCCAGT
>LFIK01001024.1_pt1 | contig 21719 bp, 19 predicted proteins | sample 643401 | NCBI WGS metagenome assembly LFIK01 (sample SAMN03777447, study PRJNA286221) | soda lake metagenome | biome: soda lake; feature: Kulunda steppe; material: water; isolation source: sample T5-Br brine of Lake Tanatar-5 | place: Russia: Kulunda steppe | collected 2010-07
CAGGCTGGAAACTATGTTTTCGAGGGAGATAGCGGCGAGGCGATCGTCAATCTCGGGGAGATCCGTGCTGCCGATGGCGGCACCGTAGCCCTGGTCGCCGCCCAGATCGAGAACCAAGGCGCCATCGAGGCCGATCAAGGGGACGTTCTGCTCGGGGCCGGCAGCCGTGTTCGTCTGGATATGGGCGGACCCGTCTCGTTGGAGGTCGAGGAATCCGCCGTCGACGCCCTGATCGAGCAAGGCGGCGCCGTCCGGGCCGACGGCGGGCGGGTGATCATGGAGGCTCAGGGAGCCGCCGACGTCGCGGCCTCGGTTATCAATCACACCGGCGTCACCGAGGCACGCACCCTGGAAACCGGAGAAGACGGCGAAATCCTGCTGCAAGGCGGCATGGAAACCGACCGGATCGAGATCGGCGGACAACTGGACGCAAGCGCGCCGGATGCCGGCGATGGCGGCTTTATAGAAACCTCGGCCGCTCGCGTTGACATTGATCAGGATGTGCATGTCACCACCGAAGCCGACCAGGGCCAGTCCGGCGAATGGCTCATCGACCCGACCGATATCGAGATCGTATCCGGACCGAATGACGGCGATCTTGACGGTCCGTCGTCGATCCACAACGCGACCATCGAGACAGCGTTGAACACTACGGATGTGACGATCGAGACGATCGAGGCCGGCGGCGGCGATGGGCGCATTACGGTTGACGCGCCAATCGCCTGGAGTTCCGGAAACACACTGACACTAAGTGCGCATAGCGATATCGAGATTAATGAGGTCATCGACGCCAGCGCCGGCGCCGGAGGGCGGTTGGCACTGCATTTTGGTCAGGCGACGGCCGATGGCGGCGACTCCCGCTATATTGTTGATCATATCGGCGGCAACGGCCGCATCGACTTGCAACCCGGTCAGAATTTCTCGATCCGGAAGGGCAATACCGGCACCGTCGTCGATTTCAATGTGATTACCGAATTGGGGGACGCGGGCGACGAGGGCACCGGCGCCCTGACCCTCCAAGGTTTGGCTCATGGCAGCAACCTGGCCGGCAATTTCGTCCTCGGCGCCGACATTGATGCCAGCGACACCGCGAGTTGGAACGGCGGCGACGGCTTTGCCCCCATCGGACCCAATTCCAACGATTCGTTCGACGGGACATTCGACGGGCTGGGCCATACGATATCCGGCCTGGCCATTGACAGCACGAATACCTATGTCGCGCTGTTCGGATATTCGTTGGAGGCGGATATTCGGCATCTCGGCTTGGCCGACGCGTCAATCACCAGCACAGGCAGCGCTATCGCTGGGCTCGTCGGTTATGCAAATGCGTCCGAAATCAGTCATATATTTGTTGACGGAACAGTCGAAGGCAATAGCTTCGTCGGCGGCATAACAAGTTATGCTGACAACACATCGACGCGCAGGACGACAATAACGCATTCCTATTCAACCATGGATGTAACTGGCCAAGGCGACGGGATCGGCGGCCTCGTCGGATACGCCAAAGCCAATTCAATCATCCAACGGTCCTTTGCCACGGGCTCGGTTTCGGGCGCCAGCAATGTTGGCGGTCTCGTAGGCCTACTGGAGGAATCATCCGTAATTGAGCAATCCTATGCCAGCGGCACCGTTGACGGCGACGGCAACCTCGGCGGCTTGTTGGGAAATGCTGATGCCGGAGCCGAGATTATCCAAAGTTATGCCACCGGTCTCGTGAATGACGGCGATGCCGGCGCCGGTATTGGCGGGCTCGTTGGCAATGCTGTTGGCATAACGATTCAGCAGTCGTATTGGGATCGGGAGAAGACCGGCCAAGACGCCAGTGCCGGCGTCGATGCCGCCTATGGTCTGACCTCGGCGGCGATGCAGGAGGCGGCATCTTTCGACGACTGGGACGTTACCGATGCCCAAGACGACGGTTCGACCTGGCGGCTCTATGAAGGGCAATCCACGCCGCTGTTGCGCGATTTCATGACGCCGGCGACAGGAACCGTCGGGGCACGCGCCTATGATGGCACGGCGGCCATTGATGTTGCAGAACTCGAATTCGGGGCAACGAGCGACGCCGGCACCTTGCCGATTGTGGGCGGCACATTCGAATCGGCCGACGCGGGCAGCGACAAGTCGGTTACGCTCACCTTCGATCCGGACGCCGACGATCTTTCCGCACAGCTTCAGTTCCATGACCTTGCGGTAACGGGAACGACCGATCGACGAGAGATCACCATCAGTGGGTTTTCGGCCGAAGACCGGGTCTATGATGGGACCAACGAGGCCACCGTCACGCCCGGAACGATTGCCTTTGACAACCTGATCGGATCCGAAACCCTAGACGTCGACGATGCCGCCGCCAGTTTCGATCAAAACAACGCCGGAACGGCGATCGGCGTAACGCTGGACGCTGTCACCCTGGCCGATGGCGACAACGGCGGCAAGGTGTCGAACTATGAACTGACCCCCGGCACCCCGACCACGACCGCCGACATTCAGCGCCGCATGGTCTCGATTGATGGGCTCGACGTTGCCGACAAAACCTATGACGGCACGGCTGCGGCAAACGTCGGTCTCGGAAGCGTCGCCTTCTCCAATCTCGTCGGGGATGAGACCCTGAATGTCGCCGACGCCGACGCCGCCTTTACCGAGACCGATGCCGGAACCGACATATCCGTCGATCTGACCGACCTGACCCTGGCCGATGGCGGCAATGGCGGGCTCGCGTCGAATTACCAAGTCGATCTCGGCTCAGCCCCGACGGCCAGCGCGGATATCAGCCGCCGCCCGATTTCCATTGCTGCGGACGACCAACAGCGTCCGACCGACGCCGCCGACCCGCCTTTTACCTTCGAGATCACGGCGGGCAATCTGGTCGGCACCGACACGCTCTCAGGCACGCTGACCCGTCCGGACGGGTCGGCGCCCGGGACCTATCCGATACAACTTGGCAGCTTGGACAATCCCAATTACCTCATAACGTTCGCCGAGGGGGCGCTGACGATAGCCGACCCAACCGACCCAGACCCGGCACCTCCGGACCACGAACCCACACCGCCGGCTGATGCCTCACCGGCCCCTGCCCCGGCTGCTGATGCCGCGCCTGAGCCATCCCCGTCAACGCCGGCCGATTCGGTGGCCGCCAGGGCACAGGCTATCATCGCGTATATGGTCGATCAGGCGCGGGGAATGGGTGGCACCGACGACGGTATCTCAGTGCCGGAGGGAGCGCCCGCTGCACCGACGGGCAATGATGGAACCGGGTTCACGATCATGACCGTCATCAATGACGGCGTGAATTTCGGTCCGAATGCGGACGACGACGGCGAAAGCAATGTCACTGGGACAGAGGCCGTATTCGATTATTATCGCTAACCGTCAATCCAGGTTCGGCTATTTGAGACACTCGACGAGGCACCGCTCGATGCGGTCGAAGGCCGCCCGTCTCTCCGCCGCGTCCGCAGCATGCCTCCCTTCGCCGGAAAAGGCGTTGGCAGGAAAGATCGCCTCGATCCGGCTGCCTCCCCGATAAGCGATCGGGCCGGCCGAGGCCTCGCGCCCCGCCCTTTCGACCCGCTGGGCGCCGCTTTTGGTGCGGATGACAGCCTTGATCCGGTCGGCCAGCTTCAGATCCGGACACATGGTTCCGGTCGGATCGGCCACGAGATCACAAACAGCATCGGCGTCGAACCGGTCATCGGCGTGGAAAAGCCAGCCGCATACCATTGCATCCTTGTTGGCCGCCGTCAGGCGCCGCGGCTTGCCGGGTTCCGGGTAATCCGGCCCGTGGTGATGGCCATGGTAATGGTCATGGTCATGATGATCAAAATGGTCGTGGTCATGTTCGTGACCGTGGCGGGCGTTCTTATGCGCGTCGGGAAACAAGGCCAAGCGCTCGCCGGTCGCCTTTTCGTCGAGCACCGAGAGCGGCAACCGTCCCTCGGCTATGCGAAGCAGGCGCGTCTTTGGCGGAAAGCAGGCCTCGGCCAGTTGATCGAACGCCGCAAGGTCCTCCGCAGTGCGCAAATCCGTTTTGGAGGCGACCAGGATATCGGCCAGATTGATCTGATCGACGAAGACGGCCGATTCCCGGATGCGCGCCTCGGACAGACGCCCCGGATCGACGAGACAGACGACCGCCCGGCGTTCGATGACCCCGGCCTTTTCGAATGTCTCCAAACAATCCAAAATGCCGGATGGGTGGCCAAGTCCGGTCGGCTCGATCAACAACCGATCCGGCCGAATCCGGGAAATCATCTCCTTGATCGCCACGGTCAGGGTCACATTGGCATCGCAACAGATACAACCGCCCGGAATCATCCTGACCGCGATTCCGGCATCGCGTGCCTTTTCGGCGGCCTTGGGGTCGGTGGCGGCGGTGAGATAAGCGTCATCCAGGCCGATGGGGCCGAATTCGTTCACCAGGACCGCCCAGATTTCGTCACTCGGCTTTTCATTCAACAAATGCCGAATGACCGTCGTCTTGCCGACGCCCAGAAAACCGGTAATCAGATTAGTCGGGACCGGATTGCCCGGTGTTCCGCGCTTTTGTTCTAAGCCGTTCATTAAGCCGTCCTTTGGCCCGTCTTTTGGCAGGGACGGCAGGGTCGTCCGTCATCGAAGTCCGCGTTCGGCCTGCTCTTGCCGCCACGCCCAGGGACGTTGCGCCCGTCCGGACCAAACCCCGGCCCGGCGCGCCTGAGCGGATGCTTCATGGCGTTCGTATCGATTTGAATGCCCGCGTTCGGAAAACGCAAACCCCCGATACACCATGGCAGCGCCAACATCCAGTCCGGTGCTGATCCCGCCGACCCAACACGACCCGGACCGGGTCCCGGTATGCAGATCGGAATAAATCGCGCATTCGACATCGCGGCCATCGATGATCATTTCGAGCATGTTTCGGCCTGCCATGCCGCAGTCATACGGACGGTTGCCTCGGGCGAAACAGATTTGGCCCATTTCCGGCGCGTCGATGCCATAAAGCCGCACCGGCGTGCCGTTGACGATCAAGCGGTCCCCTTCGACGACCTGTGCCGGCCCCGCGATATCCGGATAAGGGTCGAACTGGCTTTGGGCCGACGCGGAACCATAGCCCGCAACCGCGGCGAAAAGAGAAGCCACGACCGACAGACCTGCCATGCCGACAAGCGGATTTTTCGTGAGATATTTGGCCATACCCGATCATGGCCGACACATGGTTACCAAAGCGTTATTCAGAACAATTCGCCCTGCTGTCCGCTGTCATTTCTTCGGCGTGGTCTTGCCGATCTTTCCTCGGAAATCGGATCAGATTCTGGCACCAAGACCGAAGGATCGTCGTTGCGCACCGCGTTGACCCGCATCGACACCATGCTGATCGACAACGGTTCCGGCGAAGGTCGAATCAAATCGGCGGCCGCCTCTGCCGGCCCGCGAAGCCAGAGATCAAAATCGCTCTTCGCCGGCATGAACGGCATCCGGTCGTGCAGTGCGGCGACCTCGCCCTGGGCCGGTGTCGTAATCACCGCGACGGTCAACCGGGTGCCGGTGGGCGATTCGGGATCCGGCCGTTCGGCGACAATGCCACCGACGGCCATCATGGCCCCGTTCGACCGGGTGATAAGATAGGGCCGCTTGGGGCCGGACAGCCGCGACCATTCATAAAACCCATCCATTGGGACCAGGCACCGGCTGCGACGGAACGCATCGCGGAACATCGGCTTATCGGCGACCGTCTCGCCGCGGGCGTTGATCGGTTTCGGACCTTTGGCGTCGTCTTTCATCCAGCCGGGCGCAAAGCCCCACTGCGCCGTTGCAAGGACGCGCCGAGTCCCCTGCTCGCCATTGATCGGGTCGGACAGGACAACGGGGACTAACTGGCTGGGCGCCACATTGTAGCGCGGCGAGAGGCCGATTCCGATTTCGTCCGGCCCGATCTCGTCCAAATCGAAGGCCGCGCGAATGGCCTGTTCGGGGCTGGTGATCACATAGCGGCCGCACATTGTCGAAATCTCCCAAGCCAAAGGCGGGACGCCGGCGGCGCCCCTGACCGGTTATTCGGACGCGGGATCGAGAGCCGGGTGCCGAACCCTGTCCCCCGGGGCAATGCCGATCATTCCGGAAAGCCCGCCCTTTATTTCAAGGACGGCCGCCGCCGGGCCGTCGGAAGTATATTGCCCCGATCGATCATCTCCCGGTATCGCCCGTTCGGCGATATTGATGATTCCACCATCCGGCGCAAGAAAGAGCATATCCAGAGAAATCAGCGTGTTGCGCATCCAAAAGCTGCGCGGAGCCACATCGTCGAACAGGAACAACATGCCGTGATCCGGCGGCAGATCTTCGACGAACATTAGGCCATAGCTTCGCTGCCGGGGCGTTACCGCCAATTCGACCTCGAAGGTGAACTCTCGGCCGGATGCCGTCTCGATGACCACGCTGTCGCGTTCAAAATCAGGCCGGTCATCCGGCGACATTTGCGCCGTTGCCGGCAGGAAACCAACGGATACGAGAAGAAAAGCCAGCACTATGATCAGTTTATGGCGCATCAAGGGGCTCCGGCATTGCATTGTCACGTTTTGACTGGGGGCTCGAGAGAACAACCGACGATATCGGATCACGTCTTCATGACGATGCCAAGGCGCTCTCGGATGATATCCCGAACGGGCCCCGGCCGAGGCTGGTCGGTAATTGTTGTCAGCCACGCCGTGTCGGGCGAGCGGCCGCGCGACCGCGACCACGACAGGCCGGATAAGACCTCTGCCGCCTCGCCGCACGGCTCGCCCGGCGGCGGTAATTCCAGGTCGTTCAAGATCGCCCAGATGCCGGCCCAACACCGGCCGACGGTCCAGGGATTGTAGCCGCCGCCGCCCAGCACCAGCAGCCGGGGCGCAACGCTGCGCAAGGCCCGCACCACGCTCCATAGCGCATTATTCGACAGTGAAAGCCGGCTCAGCGGGTCATCCTCCAAAGCATCCGCACCGCACTGCAATACGACCAATTCCGGCTGGAAACGGGCGATCAGCGGCACCAGCATGGAATCGGTAACAATCGCCATCTCGTTATCGTTGAACCCGCGCGGTACCGGCAGATTGCGGGCCATCCCGCCTGCCCGGTCATCAACGCTGCCGGTAAACGGCCAGCGCTTTTCTTCATGGATCGAGAGGGTCAGCACACGATCATCATCTGCAAACGCGTCTTGAACGCCGTCGCCATGATGGGCGTCGATATCGGCATAGGCGATACGGCCAATCCCGCGATCGAGAAATCGAAGAATGGCAAGGACGGGGTCATTGACATAGCAAAAGCCGCTCGCCCGGTCCGGGCGGCCGTGATGGGTGCCGCCGGCCGGGCTGAACACGATGTCCGGCCCCGGCCTGTCTAAAAGCATATCCGCGGCCAGTAAGCTGGCGCCGGCTGCAGTCGCGGGGCGCGAGAATATTTCGCCGAAAATCGGATTTTCCACGCCGCCGATATTGTGGCGTCTGCGCCTGTCGGCATCGAGTTCCAGATGGCGCTCGGCGTCGCGCAAGGCGTCGATATAAGCCGGATCGTGAAACCGCGCCAGGTCGGACCGGCCGGCGATCGGGCTGTCGGCATATTGCGACGCGGGCAGCCAGCCCATGGCCCGGCACAGGTCGATGGCCGTCGACACCCTGGGAATCGCCAGGGGATGCTTGGGGCCATAGGATGAATGGCGGTAGATTTCGCTGCCCAAAAACAGCGGGGAAGCCGGGCGTGGATTTATTGCGATCGCTGTCATGATGCCGGAACTAGCTCGCAGATCCGGTGCCGTCAACGCATCCGGCCCCGCGGTCCGATCTTTCCCATACTCTTGACGGGTTTGGGCCAATTGCTTAGGTGTCCTAAAGTCTCAAGGGGGTGCCACCGGCTGAGAAAGGTCACACCTTAACCCCAAGAACCTGATCCGGGTCATGCCGGCGAAGGGACCTGGGACGGAATTGCCTAGCCTGTCCCGGACCGGATCGTCCGGCTTAAATGGCTCTGCGTCGTTCCGTATTCAGCCCCCCAGCCGGGCTCGGCCCGAATATGGCCGGAATATGGAAGGACCATCAGCATGACGTTTTCTCATTCGGCCCGCAGAACCCTGGCCGCGGCCCCGTTTGGTTTGGCGCTTATGGCGTCTGGCACTGTCGCCGCATTGGCGGACGAACAGCCCATCCTGACGGTATATACGTATTCATCGTTCAATACTGAATGGGGTCCGGGACCAGAAATCAAACAAGGCTTCGAGGCCATTTGCGACTGTGAACTGCGTTTTGTTGCGGTCGATGACGGTGTCGCCCTGCTGAGCCGTTTGCGGCTCGAGGGGCCGTCGACCAATGCCGATGTGGTGCTTGGGCTCGACATGAATCTGATCGCCGAGGCGCGTGAACTCGGCCTTTTCATCGCCCATCAGCAACCGCTCGACCATCTGGATATGCCGATCGATTGGAACGACGACACTTTCGTTCCCTTTGACTGGGGCTATTTCGCGTTCGTCTATGACACCGAGGTTATGGCGACGCCGCCCACATCGTTGCGGGCCCTGGTCGAAGAAAGCGATGCCGAGATTCTGATCCAAGATCCGCGCACAAGCACGCCCGGCTTGGGGCTCATGCTGTGGGTTAAGGCCGTTTACGGCGACGATGCCGAAGACGCCTGGGCGACCCTGCGCGACCGGATCGTGACGGTCACCAGTGGCTGGAGCGAGGCCTATGGCCTTTTCCAGGAAGGCGAAGCGCCGATGGTGCTGAGCTACAGCACATCGCCCGCCTATCACATTGTTGCCGAGGACACCGACCGCTATCAGGCCGCTCTGTTCGACGAGGGGCACTACATGCAGATCGAGGTGGCCGCCGCGACCGCCACGAGCGCCCACCCCGAACTCGGCCGCGCCTTTCTCGATTTCCTGACCGGCGGAGAGGCCCAGTCGATCCTCCCGGTCACGAATTGGATGTACCCGGTCAGCAACGATAATGTGACTCTCCCCTCGGCCTTCGACACGTTGATCCGCCCGGCGGAAGGATTGTTGTTCGATCCCGAAACGGTGCGTGATAGCCGCGCCGATTGGGTCAGCGAGTGGCTGGACGGCATGAGCCGTTGACATCAATCGCCAGGGTCATTGCCCTTTGGTGGCCCGCCGCGCTGACGCTCGCCGTATTGACGGCCGTCATCGGCGGAGCGGTCGTCGGCATGCTCATGGCCGGCGGCGATCCTCAGGGGCATTTCCCGTTCCAGGATCGCTACACCCGATCCATCATATTTTTTACGGTCATCCAGGCGTTCCTGTCCGCCCTGCTGAGTATCGTTCTGGCCATCCCCGTCGCGCGCGCGGTCCATCGACGGCGGTTTCCCGGTCGCAAACCCCTCATAAGGGTCCTGGGATTGCCGATGGTGATTCCGACCATCGTCGGGGTGCTGGGGCTGGTCGCCATTTACGGCCGGTCCGGATGGTTGAATACCGCCCTCGGCGCGGTCGGAATCGACGGCCGGTTCGATGTTTACGGCCTTCAGGGCGTTCTGGTCGCGCATGTCTTCTTCAACATGCCCTTTGCCGCCCGGCTGCTGCTTCAGGGATGGGGGGGAATTCCGGCGGAGTCCTGGCGGCTGGCGGGTCAACTCGGGGCTTCGGAGCTTCAGACGTTCCGTCTGGTCGAATGGCCCATGATTCGCCAGATCGTCCCTGGACTCTTCGCCTTGGTGTTCTTGTTGTGCTTCACCAGCTTCTCGGTCGTCCTGGTGCTGGGCGGCGGTCCGCCCAACGCCACCATCGAGGTCGCCATCTATCAGGCTTTACGGTTCGATTTCGACCTGCCGCGTGTCAGTGCGCTCGCCATCATTCAGGTCGTATTCTGCGGCGGGCTGGCACTGGCAGCGGCCCGTGCGGTCACCGCCCTGCCCGATACCCCGCCCGCTGGGCGCACTGCCGCCCGGTTCGACGGCACGGCGATCGTGTCGCGGCTGTTCGACGGCCTGATGGTCGCGATCGGCGCAATCGTTCTGCTGGCCCCTTTGGCGGCGGTGGCCGTGGCGGCCGCCCGAGGGCCGATCACGGCCGCGTTGGCCGATCCAGCCCTTTGGGAGGCCGCGGCCCGAAGCGCCGTGGTTGGATTGGCGGCCGGCACGCTGTCACTCATTTTGGGATTCGGCATCGTCGCCACCCTGCGCCGGATCCGCCATACCGGAACCAACCCAACGGCGGCCGCGATGCTCGAGGCGGCGGGATCCCTGGTGCTGGTCATCCCGCCCTTCGTCATCGGTGCCGGTCTGTTCGTTCTGGCCCGGCAATATGTGAATGTTTTCGATATCGGCCTTCCCCTGGTCATCGTGATCAATGCCCTGATGGGGCTGCCCTTCGTGGTCCGCGTGCTGACACCCCCGGCAACGCAGGCTTTGCTTCGCTACGACCGATTGACCACGGCGCTGGGCATGCGTCTGCATCATCGCCTTCGTTTGGTCGATTGGCCCCTGCTGCGCCGTCCGGCCGCCTTGGCACTGGCGCTTACGACGGCCCTTGCCATGGGCGATTTCGGGGTGATTGCACTTTTCGGGACTCCGGAAACCCGCACCCTGCCGCTCTATCTGTATCAACAGATGGGCAGTTACCAACTCGGCCGGGCTGCCGTCACGGCGGCGGTGTTGGTCGGCATGACCTTGTCAGCCTTTCTCTTGATCGAACGCATTGTCGGAGGGCGCAACATTGATGATCCTTCTTGACGACGTCCGGTTCCACTATGGCGACATGGCCATGCGGTTCGACCTTGCCGTTTCCAAGGGCGAAATGGCGGTCGTGTTCGGCCCCAGCGGCGCCGGCAAAAGCACGCTGCTCAATCTGATCGCCGGATTCGAACAGCCCGCCGCCGGCCGCATCGCACTGGACGGACGCGACGCCGCCGATATGCGCCCGGCGCGGCGGCCGGTGACCTCGCTCTTCCAGGACCACAATCTGTTCGCCCATCTGTCGGCGGCCAAGAATGTCGGTTTGGGCATTCATCCGGGCCTAAAGTTGACCGTCGGCGACCGGCAGCGGATCCTTGACGCGTTGGCAAGCGTTGGGCTGGAAAGCTATGGCGATCGCATGCCGGGCACCTTGTCGGGCGGCGAGCGCCAGCGAATCGCCCTGGCCCGAAGCCTGGTTTCGGACCGGCCCATCTTGCTGCTGGACGAACCCTTCGCCGCCCTTGGCCCCGCCCAACGCCGCGATCTGGCCGATCTGGTTCATCGGCTTCAGGCCGAGCGACAGCTGACCGTTCTGATGGTCAGCCATATGCCGGACGAAGCCGCCCATTTGCCCATACGCGGCCTGTTCGTCGCCGATGGTGAAATCCGCGCCGATCGCAGAATCGGCGAATTGCTGGCCGGCGACGCCCCGAAAATTGTCCGGGACTATCTGGGTCCGGGACAAACCGGCACCGGTGAACACCGGTAACCATGGCACAGGGCTGCGGCGGACTTGTCGCAGGCTTGGCGGCAGCATAGCCTATGACTGAATTCAGCCGGCGCCGAACGAATCGGTGCCGACGGCACGACACCGGGAGATAACAATGGAACTAAAGGGTGAATACGACATCGCGGCACCGCGTGAGCGTGTCTGGGAGGCTTTGAACGACCCCGACGTTCTCAAGGCCTGCATCCCCGGCTGTGAAAGCTTGGAAAAGACCGGCGACCATGCGTTCGAAGCCAAGGTGACGGCCAAGGTCGGGCCGGTAAAGGCAAAGTTCGCCGGGGGTGTTACCCTGGAGAATATCAACGCGCCGGAATCCTATACCATTTCCGGCGAGGGCAAGGGCGGCGCCGCCGGGTTCGCCAAGGGCAGCGCCGATGTTCATCTCGAAGAGACCGCCCCTGAGATGACCCGGCTCAGCTATGCCGTCCATGCGAATGTCGGCGGCAAGCTGGCGCAGCTCGGAACCCGGTTGATCCAAGGCACCTCGAAAAGGATGGCCGACGATTTCTTTGCCCGTTTCCGCGAACGGGTCGAAAGCGATGGTGCCGCCGCTGCTGCTGCTGCTTCTGCCCCCGCTTCTCAACCCGAACCGGTCGAACCAGCCGAACCGGCCAAGACCCCGACGCCGCAACCCGAACCGGCTCCCAGTCCAGCACCGGAAGCCGCTCGCGACTCCGTACCCGAGTCGGCCCCGCCTGCCGAACCGGAACCGGCTGTCGACGCCGCTGCGACCCAAGACCGCGTGGACGAGGCCCCCAAGCCCAAGACTCAGGACCGCCCCCGGGAGCGCGAGCGTGTGCAGCCGCCGCCGCCGCCGAAAACGATGAGTCCCGGCGTCTGGATCGCCGGTCTGGTCGTCATCATCGGATTGCTGCTGTGGCTGATCCTTTGACCGCTCGCAATGAATCGCATCGGGAACCGCGCGGTACGCTTGCCTGTCGTGAATTCGTGAGCGACCATACAATCGATTTGGTAAAGCGCGCCGCGCGCCCATTCGCTGATGACCGGTTCGTCACAACAACCGGCGATCCCCGCAATGGACGCTCGTAAGAACAGGGCGCGCGCCATGGACCGTGACACGCTATTGGGAGGACTTTGATGCCTAGCACCGTTTCAATGACGGTGAACGGGAAACCGGTCTCGAAAGAGGTCGATGACCGGACACTACTCGTTCAGTTTCTTCGTGAAGATCTTCATCTGACCGGCACCCATGTTGGCTGCGATACCAGCCAATGCGGTTCGTGCGTCGTTCATGTCGACGGCAAATCCGTCAAGGCGTGCAGCATGCTGGCGGTCCAGGCCAATGGCGGCACCGTGACCACGATCGAGGGGCTCGCCGAGGCGGATGGCACCTTGCACCCGATGCAAGCGGCGTTTCGCGAGCATCACGGGTTGCAATGCGGCTTTTGCACGCCCGGTATGATCATGAGCGCGGTGGATCTGTTGCAGACCAACCCGTCGCCGACCGAACACGAAGTTCGTGACTGGCTGGAAGGCAATATCTGCCGCTGCACCGGGTATCACAATATCGTCAAGGCGGTCCTTGGCGCGGCCGACGAAATGCGCAGCGCTTCAAAAGCGGCTGAATAGATATGGGGACGGCAAGCAATGGCACCTGATGGGATCGGCACCGCCCTGCGGCGCAAGGAAGACAAGAGATTCATCACCGGCAACGGCCACTATACCGACGACATGAACCGTCAGGGACAGGCGCATGCCTATTTCCTTCGATCGTCGCTGGCCCATGCCAAGATCAAATCGATTGATACGACGGCCGCCGAAAAGGCGCCCGGCGTCGTCGCCGTCTTCACCGGCAAAGACGTGCAAGCCGCCGGGCTCGGCGGTTTGATCTGCGGCTGGATGGTCAAATCCAAGGACGGCTCGGACATGAAGGCGGGCGCCCATCCGGCACTGGCCGTTGATCGTGTCCGCTATGTCGGCGATCATGTGGCGGTGGTCATCGCGGAAACGCTGGCTCAGGCCAAGGATGCCGCCGACCTGATCGAGGTCGATTACGAGGAACTGGCCCCGATCATCGCGACGGACAAGGCTGATAGCCCTGACGCCCCGCGTGTCCATGACGAGGTCGAAAACAATACCTGTTTCGACTGGGAAATCGGCGACAAGGCCGCAACCGACGCCGCCTTTTCCAAGGCCGCCCATGTCACACGCATGGATATCGTCAACAATCGGCTGATCCCCAACGCGATCGAGCCGCGCGCGGCGATCGGTGAGTTCGATCCGGGCACCGATAGCTATACGCTGTACACGACCTCGCAGAATCCGCATGTCGCCCGGCTGGTGCTGTCGGCCTTTGTCGGAATCGCGCCGGAACACAAGCTGCGCGTCGTCGCACCGGATGTCGGCGGCGGCTTCGGGTCAAAGATCTTTATCTATGCCGAAGAAACGATCTGTGTCTGGGCAGCGGCCAAGGTCAAACGGCCGGTCAAGTGGACGGCCGAGCGCGGCGAGAGCTTCATGTCCGACGCCCATGGCCGCGACCATGCCACCGACGCCGAAATGGCGCTGGACGCCGACGGCAAGATCCTGGGCCTGCGTGTCCGAACCAAGGCCAATCTGGGCGCCTATCTGTCCACCTTCGCCTCGGCCGTGCCGACCTATCTTTACGGCACGCTGCTGTCCGGCCAATACGCCATTCCCGCAATCTATTGCGAGGTCAAGGGGCTGTATACCAACACCGCGCCGGTTGATGCCTATCGCGGCGCCGGACGGCCGGAAGCGACCTATGTGGTCGAACGCATGGTCGAACGGGCGGCCCGCGACCTGAAGTTGGATCCGGCGGAACTGCGTCGGCGCAATTTCATCCAGCCCGACGCGTATCCCTACCAGACGCCGGTGATCATGACCTATGACTGCGGCGATTATCCCAAGGCGCTGCAAACGGCCCTGGATATGGCGGATTACGACAATTTCGCCAAACGCCGCAGCGAAAGCGAAGCACGCGGCAAGCTGCGCGGAATCGGCTTTTCCAGCTATATCGAGGCCTGCGGGATCGCCCCGTCGGCGGCGGTCGGCTCGCTGGGCGCCGGTGTCGGTCTTTGGGAAAGTGCGAAGATCCGGTTCAATCCCACCGGCAATGTCACCGTCTATACCGGCGCGCACAGCCACGGCCAGGGACACGAAACCAGCTTTGCTCAGTTGATCTCCAGCTATCTGGGCGTCGACGCCAACAATGTCGAAATCTCTCACGGCGACACGGCCCAAACGCCGTTCGGCATGGGCACCTATGGCTCGCGTTCGCTGGCCGTCGGTGGGTCCGCCATCTTTAAGGCGGCGGAAAAGATCATCGAAAAAGGCAAGAAAATCGCCGCCCATCTGATGGAGGCCTCGGAAGGCGACATCGAATTCAAGGACGGCAAGTTCACGGTCGCCGGCACCGACAATGCCAAGACGATTCAGGAAATCGCCTTTTCCGCCTATGTGCCGCACAACTATCCAGCCGATCTCGAGCCGGGCCTCGAGGAAAGCGCGTTCTACGATCCGATCAATTTCACATTCCCGGCCGGTACCCAGATTTGCGAGGTCGAGATCGACCCCGATACGGGCGTTACGGAGATCGTGAATTTCGTCGCCGTCGACGATTTCGGCGTCGTGATCAATCCGATGATCGTCGAAGGCCAGGTTCATGGCGGTATCGCCCAGGGCGTCGGGCAAGCGCTGCTCGAGAATTGCGTCTACGACACCGATACCGGCCAGCTTCTGACAGGATCCTATATGGATTACTGCATGCCGCGCGCCGACAACTTCCCGAGCTTCAAGATCGGCATGATCGAAACGCGCAACCCCAGCAATCCGCTTGGGGTCAAGGGATGCGGCGAAGCCGGCGCCATTGCGGCCCCGGCGGCGGTGATGAACGCGGTGACGGATGCCATCGGGGCGGAAATTCAGATGCCCGCTTCGCCCGAGCGGGTGTGGCGTGCGGTCCAGCAGAGCCGTCCGGCCGTGGCAGCCGAATAAGGCGAGAGGGAAACAACCAATGTATGAGTTCAACTACCACCGGGCCAATTCGGTCGACGAAGCCGCAAAGGCCCTCGCTGGCAAACCCGACGCCAAGTTCCTTGCCGGCGGCATGACGATTCTCGCAACGATGAAGCAGCGGCTCGCCTCTCCATCGGATCTGATCGACCTCAGCGGCATCAATGATCTCGTCGGAGTCTGCGAGGACAATGGCAGCGTTATCATCGGCGCCATGACGACCCATGCCGCCGTCGCCGCCGACCAGACCGTCGCCCGCATGATACCGGCACTGACGACGGTTGCGTCTGGGATCGGTGACGCCCAGGTCCGCAATCGGGGAACAATCGGTGGATCGCTGGCCAACAACGATCCGACGGCCGATTATCCGGCCGCGGTGCTTGGCTTGAAAGGATCGATCAAGACCAACAAACGTACGATCGAGGCTGATGATTTCTTTCGGTCGATTTTCGAAACCGCGCTGGAAGAAGACGAAATCATCGTCTCGGTCGGGTTCCCCAAACCCGACGCCGCCGCCTATGTGAAATTTGCCAATCCGGCCAGCCGTTACGCCATCGTCGGCGTGATGGTCGCAAAAACCGGCGGCGAAACCAGGGTGGCCGTTACCGGCGCCGGCCAAGAGGGTGTCTTCCGGGCCACAGGCTTGGAGCAAGCCCTTTCCGGCTCGTTCGATCCGTCCGCCGTTGACGGCGTGACGGTTCCGACCGAGGCGCTGAATACCGATATCCATGCTTCGGCTGACTATCGGGCCAGCCTGATCAAGACACTGACCAAACGGGCGGTCAAAGCCTGCGCTTGACCCCGGTTTCATGCTATTCAAAAGGGGGCTTCGGCCCCCTTTTTTTGTTCAAAAACAGGGACTTGAATTCCGCACCCCCATATCTCATATGGAAAATTGCTCAAACGGATTGTTTGCGATGGATCAAGACGCCGCTGCAAACTGTTAGTGTAATATGAGCTTATGGGGACAGGATCGTACAAGATCCCTAACCAGTCCGGTTGCGGCCACAATCGACAACCCGCCGCACATCGGTCAGTTAGCGGTTAAAACGAATGGGGCGGCAGCAGCGCCGATCCTTGCCCTCGGATGGAACGCCGATTTCAACTTGGGAGGAATGCGCGATGCCTGTGGATCATGAACCCGTCATCATTCAGGGACAGAAGCTTGGAGATCTTATCTCGATCGATCGCAAAGTGATTTTTTTCACCACCCGGCCTGAATGCCAAAGCTTCGACGGCCGCATCTTCCCGGACGCCAAGGCGGCGCGCGATGCCTTGGAGAAGCTCACGACTGAAAAGGTCAGTGTTGCACCAGGCTAGCTCTGGCTTGGCGTCGGAAAAAAAATGAGTGTGAGGGCTTTCAACCGCTTTGCTGGGCGATTGTGCCCAGCAAAGCGGGATTCAAAAGGCATTTGAATGGGCCGCTTCCACTTGCCCGGTAACGCTATAGCGCAGACCGGACATCGGTCAGGGCGAAGTCTTTGCCAATATAGAGCAACGGACAATCTCTGCGAATGGCAAGTTCATACGCGAAACAATCGCCAAAATTCAGCGATGCGGGATGGGCGCCCTTTCCCCACTGTGCATAGGCGTCGGCGATGTGCCGTGCCGATGCCGCCGTTACTGACACAACGTCGAAACCAAGCCCCGAAATCAATTTGCCAGTTTCCTCGCCAACATTGCGACGTCCGGCGACTATCAACGACTCTGCAACGGTTCCAGCCGAAATCAACAGTGTGTCTTCTCGTTCGATCGCTGCTATGCAGGCCTCTGCCTTTGGTTCATCAAGGATAATCGTCATTATCGCCGACGTGTCGACAACGATCATCCGGGAAGGCCATCCTTGTCGTAGAGGAAATCCTGACTTCGAGCGGCATCCGCCCCGGGAAGCGCTTTGACCGCTGCGGTAGCGCGGACCTCATTGATCAATGCGCGCCGCTCATTAGGCGCAACCCGCATCGCAACGGGTGTCAAGCGGACAACGCCTTGACCGTGCCGCGTGATGATCACCTCTTCGCCAGCCTCCGCCCGCTTCACCAAATCGGTGAGATGTCCTTTTGCTTCGGTGACAGAAACCTCCATGGCACACACCTCCGTACCGGCGCCTCTTGATAAAGACGTTTCAGACCCTTTATGGACTATTTTATGGTCCATTTTAGCGAAGAAATCAAGGTGTTCGCGGCCATCAGCAGAGGTCGTTTCCAACAGCAAAGCCGATGATCACCATTCTTACCGTGTCGGAACGCTGGACAATCCCCCCTGCCGAGCGAGTATCGTTGTCGGCAGCGAAGACCACCGAAACCAGCAACGACGGCGGATACCAAATATGACGGCGGACGGGATCACGGATCAGAAACACGTTTCCACGGACACCGGCGGCCCTGGCCCTTCGGCCCTGCCCGGCAGCATTGACGATACCATCGCCCTGTTGGCGGGGGCCGACTATATGGCCGACCGCTCGCTGGCCACGGCGCTGTTTCTTTCTTTGAAACTCAATCGGCCGTTGTTTCTCGAAGGCGAAGCCGGCGTGGGCAAAACCGAGATCGCCAAGGTGCTGTCCAAGGCCCTGGGCCGGCGGCTGGTTCGACTACAATGCTATGAAGGTTTGGATGTCAGCGCCGCTGTTTACGAATGGAACTATCAGCGCCAGATGCTGGAAATCCGTCTGGCCGAGGCGACCGGAACCGCCGACCGCGATGCCCTTGCCACCGACCTGTTCTCCGAGAAATTCCTGATCCGCCGTCCGCTGCTCCAAGCCTTGGAATCGGGCGACGACGAGCCGCCGGTCCTGTTGATCGATGAACTCGACCGCACCGACGAACCGTTCGAGGCCTATCTGCTCGAGATTCTGTCCGACTATCAGATCACCATCCCGGAGATCGGCACCATCAAGGCTGCGAAACCGCCGATCGTCATCGTTACCTCGAATCGAACCCGCGAGATCCATGATGCCCTAAAGCGTCGGTGCTTCTATCACTGGGTCGATTATCCCAACGCCGACCGTGAGCGCCGGATCCTGGCTGCCAAGGCGACCGGGACACCGGGGATCCTTTCTGCGCAGATCGTGGGTTTTGTTCAGAAATTGCGGGGCGGCGATCTGTTCAAATCGCCCGGCGTCGCGGAGACGCTCGATTGGGCCCAGGCGCTGAGTCAGCTCGACGTCATCGAACTCGACCCCGAGGTCATCAACGATACATTGGGCACCCTGCTGAAATACCAGGACGATATCGACAGCATCAGGGGCACCGAAGCCGGAAAGATCCTGGCCGAGGTCAAGCATGATCTGAACACCAGCTTGGTATGACGGCCGGAATGACCGTTGAGAGCGACGACAAGCCGGGCACGCTGGCTGCCAATGTGATGCAGTTCTGCCGCGTGCTGCGCCGGGCAGGCATTCCGGTCGGTCCCGGGCGTATGTTGGCCGCGGTCGAAGCGGTGGAAACGGTCGGCGTCGGCAGTCGGCAGGATTTCTACTGGGCCCTGCATGCCACCCTGATCACCCGTTACGATCAGTTCGAGACGTTCGACGAAGCATTCAAGCTTTTCTGGCGCGACCCCGACCTGCTTAAGCGGCTCATGGGTCTTATGCTGCCCGAAATCGATACCGGCAAAAAGGACCGCCGCGAAGCCAACCGCCGGGTCAGCGAGGCCTTCGGGCCGCCGCCCGGCGAACGCCGATCAGACAGCGATCAGGACGAAGAACCCGAGGTCGAGATCGACGCCCGTTTGACGGTGTCGGAACGCGAAGTCTTGCAGACCCGCGATTTCGACAAGATGTCGACGGCCGAACTCGACCGGGCGAAGACCCTGATCGCCCGGATGAGACTGCCGCTGGACGAACGCCCCACACGCCGATATCGCCCCGACGCCCGCGGCCGGCGCATTGATCCGCGCGCCACCATGCGGTCCATGATGCGGGGCGGCGGCAATGCCATCGAGCTGAGCTTTCGGCGCCGGGCGACCAAGCCGCCGCCATTGGTCATTTTGTGCGACATTTCGGGGTCGATGAGCCGCTATGCCCGCGTGATGCTGCATTTCATCCATGCCGTGACCCAGGCCCGGCATCGGGTGCACAGTTTCGTTTTCGGCACACGGCTGTCGAATATCACCCGGATGATTCGCGCCCGCGATGTCGATGAGGCACTGGCCCGGGTCGGCGGCAATGTCCAGGATTGGTCGGGCGGCACCCGAATTGGCGATAGCCTGGCAGCCTTCAACCGCCAATGGGGTCGGCGGGTGCTCGGCCAATCGGCGGTGGTGCTGCTGATCACAGACGGCCTCGATCGCGGCGGCGACGACACGCTGGCCCCGGCAATCGACCGGCTGCATCGAAGCTGCGGACGGCTGATCTGGCTAAACCCACTCTTGCGCTTCGACGGCTATGCGCCAAAATCACAAGGGGCGAAGGCCATGATCGATCATGTCGATGATCTTCGCCCCGTCCATTCGCTGGACAGCTTGCGGGACCTGATCGACGCCCTTGGCGGCGACGATGCGTCCCGGCCTAGTGTCATGCGGCATTGGCGGCGATTGGCGCGCGCCGAAAATGGCGAGAAAGGATCAAGTCATGGCGGATGAAGACGACCTCCTCAGCATCGCTGCCGATTGGCGGGCGGAAGGCCGGGACGTGGCCATGGCCACTGTCATTGAAACTTGGGGGTCATCGCCACGACCCGCAGGAAGCCGTCTTGTTATCGACAGGGCGGGAACGATGCAGGGGTCGGTCTCCGGCGGTTGTATCGAAGGCGCCGTCGTTCAAGAAGCGATGGAGGTCATGGACGACGGCCGGCCTCGGCAACTCGAATTCGGGGTCAGCAATGAACAGGCCTGGGATGTCGGGCTCGCCTGTGGCGGCACGGTCCGTATTTTTGTCGAGAGGATCGAATGAAACGCACGGTTCTCGACGCCCTTCTGCGCCACAAGACCGAGGAACGATCGGCTGTCCTGGTGACCCGCCTGTCGGACGGCGCCCAGGCGGTGTTGTCCGACGGAACTGAGGCCGTCGATTTGGGTGATGACGACCTGAACGACATGCCGGTTGCCGGCGCACTCTTGGACGCCGCCTTGGCGGCCATGAAGGCCGACCGAAGCACGACGGCCGATATCGACGGTGAGCGGTATTTCCTCCACGTGCACAGCCCGGCCCTGTCGCTGATCATCGTCGGCGCCGTTCATATTGCCCAGGCGCTGGTGCCGATCGCCCGGCAAGCAGGGTATGGCGTTACCGTCATCGATCCCCGCCGGGCCTTTGCCAGCGAGGCCCGGTTTCCCGAAGTCGATATCCGTGACGGATGGCCGGACGAGGCCTTGGACACCATAAAGCTCACCCATCGCACGGCGATTGTTACGCTGACCCACGATCCCAAGCTCGACGACCCGGCCCTGGACCGGGCGCTGAATTCGCCCGCCTTTTATATCGCGGCCCTGGGCAGCCGCCGCACCCATGCCCAGCGCTGCGACCGGCTAAAAGAACTCGGCCATGGCGATCCGGCTCTTTCGCGGATCCACGGTCCGGCCGGGCTACCGATCGGCGCAGTATCACCTGCGGAAATCGCAATCGCCGTCATGGCGGAAATGACCAACGTTCTCCGCGGCGGGAAAGTCGGGGCGCCACCCCCCGCCGGACAATCCGTTCCCCAAGGCGCCGGTCAAGGCACCGGACGATGATCTTCGGCGAGATATCTCTGGATGAGGCTGAAGGGGCCTATTTGGTGCATTCGATCCGCCAACCGCCGGTCTCGTTCGCCAAAGGCCACCTCCTGACCGGTAGCGACCTGCAGGCATTGCATGATCTTGGCATTCAGTCGGTGACCGCGGTCCGCCTCGAAAAGGGCGATGTTCACGAAGACACCGCCGCGACGCGCGTGGCCAAGGCAATCGCTGAGGACGGCCTGACCAGGGGCGAGGCGGCGACCGGACGGGTCAATATTTTTGCACCGGCAGCCGGTGTTTTCCAGGTCGACAAAGAGCGCCTCGACCGCATTAATCGGTTGGATGAAAGCATCACCATCGCCACCCTGCCCGCCTTCGAAGCGGTCGCAGCGGGTCAAATGGTGGCCACGGTCAAGATCATCCCCTTTGCCGCTCCGGCCAGCGATGTCAGCCTCTGCGAAGCCATCGCCGCCCGCGGCGATCAGGGTCCGGTCATCAAGGTCGCCGCCTATCGGGAAAAGAGGGTTGCGCTCATTCAGACCCGGCTGCCGGGCACGGCGGCCAAGATGCTCGACAAAACGGTCTCGATTACCCGGCAGCGGTTGTCGGATGCCGGCGCCACGCTTGCCGGTGAGCGTCGCTGCGCCCA
>LFIK01001025.1_pt1 | contig 21699 bp, 27 predicted proteins | sample 643401 | NCBI WGS metagenome assembly LFIK01 (sample SAMN03777447, study PRJNA286221) | soda lake metagenome | biome: soda lake; feature: Kulunda steppe; material: water; isolation source: sample T5-Br brine of Lake Tanatar-5 | place: Russia: Kulunda steppe | collected 2010-07
CGCGGCGCAGCGAGCCGGGGAGCGTGCGATCTAGTTCATGCGCTTGCCGGCTCGCTCGCCACGAACGCCAGCTCGTGCCACTTCGCAGACGCGAAGTGGCGACAGAATACTGTACCGTAGAGGGGTGTAGAGGGATATAAGTATGTTTCAATACCAGTTCGCCAGTAGTTCTAGGGGGGTACACCGTATTAGAGGGTTAGGGTTCTAGGGGGTGTAGAACGCGTAACGCGTAATAGGTGTGTATGTACCCCCGGCCTGAAGTGGTCGAAGCGGCGGCGAAACTCACCTGCTGCGTCGTAGATGGGTGTAGGTAGCAGATCTGTGTCGCCAGTTCGCCTGGCGAACCGGCGGCGCGTAGAGCGCGCGCCGTTGAGGGCCCGCCGTAGGTGGGAGATCGGAGGAGGGTGTGGACGTGCGTGACGAGACGATGAGGCAGGTGCTGGGTGACGCGCTCGCCGGGGATCTGGGCGACGCGGTGTGGATCCGCGACGACGGCCGGGTGCAGGTGCGCGCGGGGCGTTGGCTGTTGGCCAGACGACGCGAGCAGGAGGTGGGTGGGCGGACGTGCCCGTGGCCAGAGGGCGGACGCGCGCTCCAGATGTTGCTCCGGGAAGCGGGCGGGACGTGGACCAACCGCGGGACGCTGTTGCCGGTCGAAGACGGGTGGGAGTTGGCGAGCGTGCGGAGCGAGGACGAGCAACGGGCGAGGGCACGGGCTCGGATGGCCGGGGCGTGAGTTGTACGCTCGCGGTCGATGGAGGAGGGCAGGTCCATGGATGCACGTCAACTGATCGGAGCTCACGGTCGAACCGTCTGGGACGAGCAACTCGGTTACCCACGTTGCACCGCGAACAGCAAACAGAGCGGCGAACGTTGCAAGAACCGGGTGATCCCGGGGGCCAAGACGTGTCGCTTCCACGGCACGGGCGGGCCCCAGGCTCGAGCCGCGGCGACGCGCCGGATGCTGGACCTCATGGACCCGTTGCTCGTGCGCCTGCACCAGATCGCGACCAACCCCGAGGCCGCGGACCGCGACGTGATCCGGATCTGGGAGAACGTGTGCGACCGGTTCGGCTGGCCGCGCGGGGTCGAGGTGAACGCTGACGAGGTGCGGACCGCGATCGAGCAGCGGCTCGCGGAGCTGGATGAGTCAGGTGAGTGAGCGGCGAGGGCACGCGTCGTCAGGTCCGGCGGAGGAGCTGCCTGACCCGCCCGCGGGACCGGCACCTGGCGGCAAGCGCTGGGCCGGGGACACGACGCACGAGGACCTGACGACGGCCGTGCTCGTCGCGCACCAGCGTCGCGACTCGAGCTCGTGCCTGTGCGGATGGGACGAGCTAGGGGCTTCGCACGCCCGGCACGTCGCGCTGGTGCTACGTGCAGCGGGCGCTCTGAGGGCGTAGGTCGCGCGGAGCTCGCTGCGGGTACGAGCACACGCGGGCGATCGCTCCGCGCGATCTGGGGCGACCTGGGACGCCCGAGGCATACGCTGGCGCGGAGGAGGTGCGACCCGTGTCCACGACCAGAGCCGATCCGCTCGCCATGCTCGCTGATCTGCCGCCGGAGCTGCGCGCGCAGGTGCTCGAGGGCCTGCCCGTCCAACACCTCGAGTGGATCCACGCGCAGGCCGCTGAGCACGCGCAGACGACGCAGGCGCTGACCGAGCTGTACCCGTGGCAGGAGATCCCGGAGGGCGACTGGTACGGCTGGGCGATCGTGGGCGGCCGCGGGATCGGGAAGACCCTGGGCGGCGCGAACTGGCTGGACCAGGAGGCGCAGCACTTCCCAGGTATCCGGCTCGCGATCGTCGCGCCGACCAAGCCCGACGCGCGGGCCACCTGCATCGAGGGTGAGACGGGGTTGCTGGCCGTCAACCCGCGGGCGCACTTCAACCGCGGCCGACTCGAGCTCACGTGGCCGAACGGGTCCCAGGCCCGGTGCTTCGGTGCGTACACCCCGGAGGACCGCGAGCGGCTGCGTGGCCCGCAGTTCCACCGCGCCTGGCTGGAGGAGTTCGCCAGCTGGCGGCAGCTCGACGAGGAGCCCCGGGCCGACAACCCCGACGCGTGGCAGCACGTCACGATGGGGCTGCGCCTGGGACCGCGTCCCAGGTTCTACATGAGCTCCACGCCCAAGCGGCGCAAGCGCTTCCGCGAGGTGATCGCGCGTGAGGACGTGGTCGTGACCCGGGGCACGACGTACGAGGCGACCGGGCTCGCGGAGGAGGTGCGCGCCCGGCTCATCGAGATGTACGAGGGCACGCGGCTCGGGCGTCAGGAGCTGCTGGGTGAGATGCTGGAGGACGTGGAGGGCGCGCTGTTCGCGGAGGCCGAGCTCCAGCGCGATCGCGTGCAAGCCGCGCCCGCACTCGCCAAGGTGACGGTGGGCGTGGACCCGTCGGGCTCGAGCTCGAGCGGGACGACCGGGATCATCGCCGTGGGCGTGAGCGAGCAACGCTGGGCGCACCCGCGCACGGGCCGCCCGGTGCGGCACCTGTACGTCCTGGAGGACGCGTCGGTCTCGGGTCCGCCCGAGGTGTGGGCGTCCGCCGCGATCGAGCTGGCGCACGGGCTGGGCGCGGAGCGGATCGTCGCCGAGCCGAACTTCGGCGGTGAGATGGTCGAGAGCGTGCTGCGCCAGGTTGACGCGGCGGCCCCGATCCGCATGGTGCACTCGTCGCGTGGGAAGGCGATCCGCGCGCAGCCGATCGCCGCGCTCAGCGCGCAGGGGCTGATCCACCTGGTCGGTAGCCAGCCGCAACTCGAGGACCAGCTGACCGGCTGGGTCGAGGGGCAGACGCCGTGGAGCCCGGACCGTCTGGACGCGATGGTCTTCGCGGCGACCGACCTGCTGGACCACGTGCGCGGCCGGGGAGCGGTGCATGCACCGACGGGCCAACTCACCGCGCTGGCTGGCGGCCGGAGCGCTACGTCGCGCCGTAAGCTGCGGTGAGAAGGTCGGAGTGTGAGCGTAGGGCGCGGGATCGTCGTGACGGTAGAGCTGCTCCGGACGCGCGTGGTCGCGACCGGTGAGTGGTGCCCGCGCTGCGCGTTGCCGGGCGCGGTGCGGCTCGAGCACTTGCTCCGGATCCGACCGCACGGCCGGCCGCGCTACCTCGAGGGGCTTGGCTGTACGGACTGCGGAGCTGTCGACGTGGAGGACATGGACCTTGGCTGACTGGCTGACGCTGCTGCTGGCGCTGGGCGCGACCGCGCGCCTTGTTCGCCTTGCCGTGGTCGACGACGCAGGTGTGCTCGTGCGAACGCCAGTCACGTTGTTGCTCATGCGCTTGCTCGGACGCGATCGCGGCGGTGACCTGGCGCTACGTCTGCTGGGTTGCCCGTTCTGCGTCGGGTTCTGGCTGGCGCTCGCTGTGGCCGCAACCTGGGGCGCGTGGGCTGATGAGCGGTGGTGGCAGGCGGGCGCGGCTGCGCTGGCGTTGTCATATGTCGCGGGGCACTTGGTGAGTACGCTGGACGACGACCTGGAGGACTGACATGGCCACGCAGACTACCGTGCCATCGCGGCGATCGTCGCCACCGCCGTCGCGTTGGCGTCGCGCGCTGGGGCTTGAGCCGCTGCTGCCGCCTGAGCCGACCGCGGAGGAGCTCGCACGTCCGAGCCTGACCGCCGCGAGCCGCGTGGTCAGTGGACGCAAGCTGGACCGCGGGCAGGCCAAACCCGAGCGCTGGCAGGACGAGGCGATCGAGCTCTACAGTCAGGTCGGTGAGCTGCGCTTCGTGGCGCACGCGCAGGCCGCGGCCGGCTCCCGGGCGACGCTGTTCCCGGCGCGCTTCACCAATCCGGACGAGGACCCGGAGCCCGTGACCGACGGGATCGTAGCCGACGTGTGGGAGCAGTTCGGCGGCGGCCGCCTGGGACGGTCCGAGCTCGTCAAGCGGCTGCTCATCCAACTGTTCGTCCCGGGCGACGGCATGATCGTCGGGCTCCCGCCTGGCGTGCTGGACGACGCAGCCACGCCCGACGTCGTCGCGCTCCAGGACCTGAGCTGGCACGTGCTCAGCAACCAGGAGGCGCGGATCCGCTCGGGCAAGCTGACGCTCGAGCTGGGTGACACCACGCGCAAGGTCGATGAGTCGAAGACCGTGGTCGTCCGCGCGTGGCGGCCTAACCCGTTCCGCTGGTGGCAGGCCGACTCGCCGGTGCGCTCCAACCTGCCCGTCCTCCGCGAGCTCGTGGGGCTCACCAAGCACGTGAGCGCGTCGATCGACAGCCGCCTGGCTGGCGCGGGCGTGCTGCTCATCGGCGACTCGTTCAGCCTGCTCGCGGGGCAGTCGCCCGACGAAGACGACGACTCCGACGTGGACCCGATCCTGGCCGCGCTCATGGACGCGATGGTCACCGCGATCAAGGACCGCGACAGCGCGAGCGCCGTCATGCCGATCGTGCTCCAGGGGCCAGACGACGCGATCGACAAGGTGAACCACATCACGTTCAACACGCCCTTCGACGCGCAGGCCAAAGACCTACGCGACGAGGCGATCCGCCGGCTCGCGCTGGGGCTGGACGCGCCACCTGAGGTGCTGCTGGGCCTGGGCTCGTCGACCCACTGGAACGCGTGGATCATCCAGGACGACTACGTCAAGACGCAGATCGATCCGAGCCTGAGCCTGGTGTGCGACGCGCTCACGCAAGACTATCTCCGCCCGCTGCTCGAGCACCTGCGCGTCCCGAACGCGCATGAGTACGTGATCTGGTGGGACACCACCGCGCTCACGCAGCGGCCCGACCGGTCGAACGAGGCGATCCAGGTCGCGGGCATGGGCGAGCTCTCGGGTGAGGCGCTGCGCCGTGAGACCGGGTTTGATGAGAAGGACGCGCCGCAGCAGCCAGATCGTGCGGTTGAGATCGCACTGAAGATGGTCCAGGACCAGCCAGGCACGGTGCTCGAGAACCCCGCACTCCTCAACGAGGTGATCGCGATCTTGCGGGCTGCACTCAGCGACGGGCAGGACGTCAGCGCCGCCGAAGAGGCGGTGCAGGACGCGCTCAGCCCGGAGCCCGAGTCGCCCGCGGACCTGCCGGCGAACGAGCTGCCGGACACGATCAACGACGTCGAGGAGCTGCCCGCGAGCGCACGCCCGCGCACGCTGCCCCTGGACGAGGAGGACGTCAGTGACGACCGCGACAGCTGACCGCACCTGTACGCGTTGCGGGCACGTCACGACCGGGGAGGACCTGGGACTGGTCGCGGCGTGTGACGTGCTCGTGTTGCGGGCACTCGAGCTCGTCGGGAAGAGAATCGTCCGTGCGGATCGCTCGCGCTTCAAGCGGCTCGCTGACGCGCCGTTCAACCTGGCGCACCTCATGTGGCAGCCAGACCAGGAGATGCTCGACAAGGCGCTCGCTGGCGCGTGGGACTACGTGCCCCAGGTCGTGCAAGATCACGCGCGCTCGGACGTCTCAGCACGCCAGGTCGAGCTCGTGCTGGACCGTTACGTCCGCGACCTGGTGCACGCGACCCGTGGCCACGCGGTCGAGGAGCTCCGCTACCGGTTAGGAGCGTTCACATGATCACACTTCGCGACGGTAACACGTGCGAGGACCCTCGCCTGGGCCGTGTCTATGACCCGGACGAACGCGACCGGGCGTATCCCATGGCGGCGGTCGTTCCCGCGGTCTCGGAGCGAACCTGGCGCTACTGGTGGCCCGCCGGCTGGTGGGGCGACCAAGGACGCCGGCCGTGGTGCGTCGCGTATGCGTGGCTGCACAAGGTCGCGGACGGGCCACGCACCCGGCCCGGGAGTCCGGCACTCAGTCCGCGCGAGCTCTACTGCGCGGCGCAGGTGCTGGACCCGTGGCGCGGCGACTGCGACGACCCGCGCTACGACGGGACCTCGGTCCGCGCCGGTGCGAAGGCGCTCGTCCAGGCTGGCGTGATCACCGGCTACCGCTGGGCCTGGGACGCGGACACGGCCGTCCGCGCGCTGCTCGAGGCGGGTCCGATCGTGGTTGGCACCGCGTGGTACGCCGACATGAGCGCCCCGGGCCCCGACCACCAGATCCGCCCGACGGGTCGGTACCAGGGCGGACATGCCTACGTCCTCAACGGCGTGAACGTCACGCGCGGGATCGTGCGCGTCAAGAACAGTTGGGGCCGTGACTGGGGCCGTGATGGATATGCATGGCTCGCGATCGAGGACCTGGCCACGCTACTCGCGGACCGTGGCGAGGCGTGTCTGCCGGAGGTGGACGCGTGACCCTCCAGGTTCCGACCGACCTCAACCAAGCGCGCCGCCAGCGCGATCGCCAGCTCCGAGCCGCCGAGGTTGAGCTCGAGGAGGCGGCAGCCGCCGCGATCCGCGGGTTGCTGCGTCGGATGCGCGCGCGGATCGAGTCCGCCCTCACCGCGGCTACGCCACCGCTCCCGCGCATGACGTCGGATCTGTTCACGCTGGGCGAGGTGAGCGGCTGGTGGCAGCAGGAGCTCGACCAGAACGTCACCGCGGTGGTGCTGCGTCAGTGGCAGGCCGGGCGCGTGGCGAGCAGCGACGCACCCGTCACGCAGGCCAGCCTTGACAGCGCGGGCGAGTACCTGTCGCGCGTCACCGACCGGCTCAGCCGCACCGCCACGCCCACGCTGCCCGAGCAGGCGTTCGATCGCGTGCGCGTCGCACTCAGCGAGGAGATGAGCCGCGGGAGCACGACGCGCACGATCACTGAGCGGCTGGGCGCGGAGCTCCAGTGGCAGGGCGAGGACGTCGGGTTCTGGCAGGGCCGGCTCAGCGAGCTGGACTCCCAGGTCGACCAGGTGCTGGACGCGATCGGACCGCCGGGCGACGCTGCGCGTGAGGCAGCGCGGCTGAACGACCCGCAGGTGCGTGAGCTCCAGCGTCAGCGCTCCCAAGCCGTGCAGCGCCTGGACACCGACCGCTCGACCTGGCAGGTGCGCTCGGAGCGGATCGCGCGGACCGAGTCGACCGGCGCGTACAACGCTGGCGCGGAGGACGCGTACCGTCGCGAGGGCGCGGGCGTGCACGTGTGGATCGCTACCGCGGACGATCGCACCCGGGAGGAGCACCTGGACGCTCACGGCCAGTGCCGCCCGCTCAACGAGCCGTTCAACGTGGGCGGCGACCTGCTCCAGTACCCAGGCGACCCGTCTGGCTCCGCGGAGATGATCATCAACTGCCGATGCACGACGATCGCCGGCACGAGCTGCGAGGACCTGGGCGGCATGATGAGCGACGCGGACCGCGAGATCGACCACGAGCGCGCTGACCGTGAGGATGCCGAGCGCGAGTCCTGAACTAGGGGTTGCACACGTTCATGAACTATGGTAAGTTCGTTCCTGCACGACCACGACGACACGACGACAGACCGGAGACAAGATGCGCCGCTGGACCGCCATCATCGAGATCGACGGTGTGGAGCTGGACGCCACGCTGAGCAGCTCGGACCTCAAGCAGGACCAGACCCGCCAGGCGATCAAGGACGTCGAGGACCTGGGTGCCGATGAGGCGGGCATCACCGTCTACAAGACCACTAAGGCCAACGGCACTGTGCGCGATCGCTTCTGGACCGTGTACCGCGACCCGCGCACCGGCCAGCTGCGCGCCATCTGAGATCCACGCTTGCCGCTAGTTCACGATCAGAGTACGATGACCGCAGACACAACGACGACAGAGGAGCATGACATGAAGCGCTACGAGCCCACCAGCCGCAGCCAGGCCCGCGACCTGTACGCCGCTGGCTTCCGCCAGGGCGACGAGATCGTGATCGAGACGCCGGACGGCGGCGAGATCGAGGGCACGCTCGTCGGGCAGCGCGTCCGCGGCTACCCCGTACAGGAGTTCGGCGGCCCGCACGGGCACGCCACGGAGATCCTGATCAACCGCGGCGGCCGCACCGTCCGCGTGCAGTTCCGCAAGGCCGTTGAGATCCGGTCGCGTTGAGCACTTGCCATTAGTTCACAACCACGGTAACGTCATCCTCACAGCAAGCGCAGCACCCACCGACACCAGACAGCAGACACCAGGAGACAAGACCATGACGAACGCAACCGCCACCCTGACCGCCGCCGACGCCGTCCGCGAGGCGATCCGCCGCCTGGTGGAGGACGGCACCACCACCGTCACCGCCAAGGACGTGCAGCCCGTCGCCGCTGAGCTGAGCCCGGCCGTCAAGGACGGGTACGCGTCCTTCTACCTGGCCGCGTTCGCCCGTGAGGGCCGTGCGGAGCGCGTCAGCCGCGGCACCTACGACGTCACGCAGATCGCCACCGAGGCTGGCATCGCGCCCGACGCACAGGCTGAGAGCGGGCTTACCCAGGACGAGCTGGAGGGCATGACCAAGGGCGAGCTCGTGCAGCTGGCTAAGGACACGGGCGTCCAGCTGAAGAACGTCAAGAACACGCCCAAGGCTGGCATCATCCAGCAGCTGATGGCGAGCTGAGATCGCACTCAGCACAGACAGCGCCCGCCGAACTGGCGGGCGCTTCTGTGTTGCACACGCTCACGATTCACGGTACGATGAACCTGTAAGCGGCAAGCCCACGACGAACCGACGACAGACAGGAAGAACGATGGCGAACCTCAACTTCACCGCCCAGTACGACGAGGCCAAGATGGCCGCGCACACGCTGCTTGACGAGATCCAGCACGAGCTGGACACCGCGCAGGCCACGCGTAACGGGCTGGGTCAGGTCAACTACGGGCACGTGGCGACCATGAACAGCGTCGTGAGCAAGCTGGAGCGCGTGCTGAACCAACTCCAGGACGACGCCGCACGCGAGGGTTGAGCGCCCGCGATCACGACGAGGACCCCGCTCCGGCGGGGTCCTTCCGCGTGCACGCGCTACGCTGCGCGTGCGTTCAGTCCATGACGCCGTCCTCCCGGAACGGGCTCGCCTCACGGCGGGCCCGTTCGCGTTGGCGCTACGCTGCCGATCCGATCGTCGCTGGCGGCAGGGCCGGACGTGGAGCTCGAGGAGGAGCCCTATGCCACGCGTGATCGTGCGGACCGGACGTGCCACGGAGACGCAACCCCGCGCCAGCTTCGAGGTCGTCGAGGCGGACGAGCTGCTGCTGGATCGCGACGTCTCTGACGTCGAGGCAGGTGCCACGTGGGAGGGCGTGCTGGCGATCGAGGAGGAGCTCACCGGCGACGGCCGCATGTTCGAGGCGGGCGCGCTGCGGTGGGAGCAGCTCCCAATCCCGCTGCGCTGGGTGCGCCAGGACACCGGCGAGCACCAGGGCGCGGTCGTCGTCGGGCGTATCGATGAGATGTGGCGCGACGGGAACCAGGTCATGGGCCGCGGCGTGTTCGACCAGGGCTCCGAGGACGGGCTGGAGGCGCGTCGCCAGGTCGCGGAGGAGCTGACGCCCGGCGTGAGCGTGGACCTGGACGACGTGGACTTCGAGATCCGTGTCGACCCGGTTGCGTTCGAGGAGGGCATCCCGGACGAGCCCGACGTGGACGAGGACGGGCGCGAGCTCGTGGTGGGCTTCCGATCTGACGAGGAGATCATGGTCACCACAGACGCACGCGTCCGCGCGGCCACGATCGTCGCCACGCCGGCGTTCGCTGGCGCGCGGATCGCGCTGGCGCAGCGCGACGTCGACGCGGGCACGCTCGAGGCCGCGGTAGCTGGCTGGCGCGAGCAGGGCGACGCGTTCCAGTTCCCGGGCGACTTCCCGTTCGACGACCACGATGAGTGCGTCGCGCGGATGACCGGCGAGGTGGACGACCCAGACGCGTTCTGCGGCGCGTGGCGGAACGAGAGTGCGAGCACACGCGACGACGACGAAGATGCGACAGGCGGCGGCGAGGCGCGCGTGGCCGCGAGCCTGGTGGCTGCGTCCAGTCGTCCGCCCGCCGTGTGGTTTGATGATCCCGGACTCGAGCAGCCGACAGGGTTGACGGTCACGGACGACGGCCGCGTGTTCGGGCACCTCGCGACCTGGGGCACGTGCCATACCGGGTACGCCGGGGAGTGCGTCCAGCCGCCCTCGAGTGAGAGCGGGTACGCGTACTTCCGCACGGGTGCGGTCCGCACCGCAGACGGCGATGAGGTGCCCACCGGGCGGCTCACGCTGGACACCACGCACGCGGGACGGCGACTCGGCGCGACGGATACCGCGGCGCACTACGAGCACACCGGGGTCGCGGTGGCGGACGTCGCCGCAGGTGAGGACGCGCACGGGATCTGGGTCGCGGGTGTGCTGCGGCCAGGGGTGAGCGACGAGCAAGTGCACGCGCTCCAGGCCAGCCCGCTGAGCGGCGACTGGCGGCGGATCGGAGGCCAACTCGAGTTGGTCGCCGCGCTCGCCGTCAACTCGCCAGGGTTCCCGGTGCCGCGCGTGCTCGTCGCGGGCGGACAGGTGCGTGCGCTTCAGAGCTCCGGTGTCGTGATGGTGCGTGAGCAGACGCGGAACCAGGCGACGCTCGAGCCCGAGGACCAGGCGCTACTCCGCCGGCTACTCCAGCGCGAACGTGCGGAGGAGGGCGCACGTCGCTCCCAGGCCGACGCTGCTCGCCGTAGGGTGCTGGTCGCCAGTGCAGCCAGTCGGATGGACGCGACGCGGAGGTGACGTGATGGGGTGCAACTGCCAGAAGGCGAAGCGCCAGCAGGTGCAGTTCGTCCTCAAGATGCCCGACGGGCGGACGACCACGCACGCGACGCAGCGCGACGCTGAGCGGATCAACCAGCGACGCGGCGGTACCGGCACGATCACGCGCAAGGCCTGACGATGCGGCTCGCCGTCAGCGTGCCCACGTTCAACACACCCGACGAGCTGCTGCACCGGGCGCTGAGGGGGCTGTACGCGCAGACGCTTGAGGACCTAGCCATCGTGGTCGTCAACGACGGTGGCCAGCCGCTCCGGGGGCTCCCGCGCGATCAGCGCCTGGTCGTCTACGAGCTGCCTGCCAACCGTGGTCGCTACTTCGCGGACGCCGTTGTCACGCGCGCCCTCGTCGCGCGGCCTGACGTGTTCTGGAGTCCGCATGACGCGGATGACTGGTCTGAGCCCGAGCGCTTCGAGAAACTGCTGCCCTCCGCGGTGGACGGCGCGGTGCTCGCGCCTTACTGGCGGCACCAACATGGCCAGGAGCCGCGGGTACAGCAACCGCGCGTCGCCGCGATCGCGCGCCCGACCGGGCGCTTCAACCACCTGGGCCACTGGTGCGCCGGCGCGTACACGGTGCAGCGGTTGGCGCGCGCGGGTTGGCTCGACCCCGGGTTCAGGATCGGGTTCGACACGCTCCATACGCTGATGATCGCGCTCACCGGGCCGGTCGCGGTGCACGCCGAGCCGGCGTGGCACTGGCACCGGCGCGCCAATGGCTCACTCACCAGCGACCCGCGCACGCGGCTCGGCTCGATCCACCGCGACCAGGTGCGGCGGCAGCTCAAGGCGCTGTACCAGACGGCCTGGGAGCGCCGGCACGCCAGACCCGGATCCGTGATCACGCAGCACGTGCCGCGCGCCCTGGCCGACGAGGTGGGCGAACATGCCGTCAGCCTCGCGAAGGAGCTCGCATGATCGACGCGTCGGACGTGGTAGTCACGCTGCTGACGGGCCGCCGCCCCGACTTGCTCGCGGCGACGCTGGACGGGCTGTGCTTCAACGCGCCAGGGCTGCTGGAGACCGCGCACGTGGTCGCGCTGCACAACGGCGACGATGGGAGTGACGACGCGACCGTGGACGCGCTTGAGCTCGTAGGTGAGCACGTCGACGAGTGGCTCACCGGCCGTGACCTGCTGCCCGTCGGCCTGGCCACGAGCCGGCTCGCCGCGCACGTACCCCGGGCCGGGCGCGCGTACTGGCTACACCTCGAGGACGACTGGCGCGCGACCAAGCGCCATCCCGGGTGGCTGGACCGAGCGCGGGAGCTGCTGGCCGCGGACCCCAGGCTCGCGCAGGTGCGGCTCCGCCTGGCTGACGAGCGGGTGCTGGCGCGCCACATGGTCACGGGCCGTCAGCTGCGCTGGATCGATCGTGGCGACCACCAGCGCGCCGCGGACGCTCACTGGACGAACAACCCCGCCCTCATGCGCGCGGCTGACGTCGCGATCGCGTGGCCAGCTGATGGTGAGCGCGACGCTCAGCGACGTTGGCACCGCGCCGGGCACCGCGCCGTGGCGCAGCTCGTCCCTGGCGAGTTCAAGCACCTGGGCGAGGGCGCGTCACTCTGGCGCGCGATCGGATCTAAGCCGTAGCGCTCGCCGCGCCGAGCTCGTTCACTGCTACGATCATGGCGATGCGTCGCTGGCGGATGGGCCGGGCGTGATGGCCACGAGGAGATCCAACATGGCTGTTCGCGTCCGCCGTTCGCGACGCAGTATCGTCTCGCTCGCCTGCCTGTACGACGAGGTCGGCGACGACACGATCGAGTTCAACCTGCCCGAGGACCTGTCCACCGTCGACGACGGTGAGCTCCAGGGCCTGCTCGAGCAGGCGCAGGAGGCGTTCGACGCGCTGGACGACGACGAGTCGATCAGCGCGGACACCGTCGAGACCATGACCCAGCTCGCGGATGCCGCGGACGCGATCCGCGGCGAGCAGACCCGCCGCACGGAGGCCGCCGAGGAGGCACGTCAGCTCGCGGAGGAGCAGCGTCAGCGGATGCGTCCGGCTGAGGCGTCCGATGAGGACGAGGGCGAGGACAGCGCGGAGGGCGACGACAGCGTCGAGCTCCAGGGCGTCGAAGGCGAGACCGAGGAGGGCGCGGACGCGTCCGCCGAGGAGAGCGTCGAGCGCGAGTCGGTCGCGGCAGGGGCGCAGCGCTCCGGTCCGATCCACGTCACGCTCTCCGGTGTGCGGCGTCAGCGTCGCGAGCCCGAGCCTGGCGACGGCAGCCCGCGTCTCACGCTGATCGCCGCAGCGGACCTGCCGGGGCACTCGACCGGCTCGGAGATCAGCGCCGGGCAGACCGCACAGGCGTTCCTCGACCGGATGCGGTCGATCAACGTCGGCACCATGCGCCGCACCGCACAGGCTGGCAAGCGCACCGTGCAGTCGTTCAGTCTGGCGAGTGTCCGCAAACACTTTTCGGATGACCTCATCATCCGCGGCGACAACGACGCGGATGAGGTCCTGCGGCACGCGGCTGACTCGTCGCGGTTGCCCGACGGCTCGCTCACCGCGGCTGGCTGGTGCAGCCCGAGTGAGACGCTGTATGAGCTGGCTGAGGACGCCGAGACCACGGACGGGCTGTTCAGTCTGCCCGAGGTACAGGTGGACCGCGGTGGGTTGCGGCATACGCTCGGTCCGGACTTCAGCTCGATCTTCAACAACGACGATCTGTCCTGGAACTTCACCGAGGACGAGATCGACGACGGTGATTACGACGGGTATGGCGGCGGATCGAAGCCGTGCTTTACGGTTGAGTGCCCGGACTTCGTCGAGGACCGCCTGGACGCCGCCGGTATCTGCATCCGCGCGGGGCTGCTCCACGAGCGGGCCTACCCGGAAACGATCGAGCGGCTCGTCCGTGGCGCGCTCGTCGGCCACGAGTTCAAGCAGGCGCGACGCAAGCTGGGCGTGATCGAGGCCGGCTCCACCGCGGTGACGATGCCCGCCGATCCGGTCGGCACGCTCGCGCCCACGCTCCAGGCCGTGGAGCTCCAGATCGAGGACTACCGCCAGCGGCATCGCATCGCGCGGACCCGTATGGTCGAGCTCATCCTCCCCTACTGGGTCCGCGGCGCGATCCGCTCGGATCTGTCGCGCCGGCTCGGCGTCGACCTGCTCAGCATTTCCAACGAGCAGATCAACGGCTGGCTCCAACAGCGCGGTGCCAACCCGCAGTTCGTCTACGAACTGGATGACCTGACGGGCGACGCCGACGCACGTACCTCGTGGCCGGGCGAGTTCAAGGCGCTCATCTACCTCGAGGGCACCTGGATCGCGGGTACACAGGCGATCATCACGCTGGAGAGCGTGTTCGACTCGGCGCTGGTCGAGAAGAACGTGTTCACCCAACTCTTCACCGAAGAGGGATGGCTGGTCGCGAAGCGCTTCCACGACAGCCGCGTCGTCACCGTCCCGATCTGCCCCGATGGCCACACCGCCGGCGGCATCGCGGTCGAGTGTGACGGGACCGTCTCCAACGATACCTGATCCTGACCAGGCCGCCAGCCCGGGTTCCCCCGTCCCGGGCTGGCGGTCTCCAGGTTCGACACGTGAGGAGTACGCGACATGGCGAACACGATCGCCCCGCCGGTGTACGTCGCCCCGCCCGGGGTGGAGCCGCAGCGCTTCGGCCTGCTCAGCGTCGCGCAGACGGTCGACGAGGCCGGGCAGCGCTGGGAGCTCGGACTCGAGTGGGAGCCGCTGGCGTGCACACGCGCCGGGGTCGCGTCGATCGTGTGTGACACGTTCGACGAGTATGACGCGCCCGGTTACCCACTGGATCCGCGCGAGGGCGAGGGGCTCACCGAGTCCAGCCCGTTCCTCGTGATCGGGAGCTACTCGTGCAAGAGCGCGAGTCGCTCGATCGAGGAGGCCGAGGAGCGCGCCCGCGCGCACCTGTCCGCGGGCGAGGAGCGCGCGGTCGAGTACGCGATCGCCACGGGAGCTGGCGGCAACGAGCCCAGCTTCCAGGGCGCGACTGACCTCACGCCCACGGCCGGTACCGCGGTCAGCGTGACGGACGGGGTCGGGCTGCTCGAGGCGCACCTGGCTGAGAACCACCACTCGGTCGGCACGATCCACGCGCCGCGCTTGCTCGCGTCGACGATCGCGTATACGGCGGCAGCTGAGCGACACGGCCAGCGACTCGAGACGTTGGCGGGCACGTTCGTCGTCGTCGGCGGCGGGTATGACCTGGCCAACCTGGGACCCGGCGGCGCAGCGCCCGACGCGGGTACCGCGTGGCTGTTCGCCACCGGGCGTCCGCAGCTCCGGCGCGGGCAGGTCTTCGTGAACGACGAGCAGAGCGCGTTCGACAAGGGCACCAACGACGTGACGTTCTACGCGCAGCGCACCTACTCGGTCGCGTGGGACTGCGTGACGGCCGCGGTGCTCGTCGACGCACCAGGAGGCTGATGATGGCGCGGGTACTTGACGACGGGATCAACATAGGAGGGCTGACGCAGCGGCCGCGACAGGCGCAGCAGACGTCTCAGACGCTGACTGGAGCTGCGACGCCTGAGGACTGGCTCGTCGAGCAGGTGCGTGGCATGACGGTCAACGACGTGGTCAGCGCCGTGCGCGCGGGCACGCTCGAGCGCGCTGACGCGCTCGCGGCTGAGCGCGCTGGCAAGGCTCGCGCGAGCCTGGTCGGGGCCCTGGAGGAGTAGGCCACGACTGCTACGATCACATACAGGTCGCTGCTGGCGGATGGGCCGGGCGTCGTCTCCACCTAGGAGTACGCCATGGCCACCCGGTCGATGAAGATGGTGCGCGGGAAGCGCATCCGCGTCACGCGCCTGAACACCTGCGGCACGCCGCCGGACTACGGCGAGGAGTGCGCGTTCGTTACGAGCAAGGGCTTCGTCACGGTGACTATGTCACCGCAGAACGAAGAGGGCGACGAGATCGTGCAGCTCACCGCTGACGGCGAACTCTGTGTGAACAGCCAGTCGAAGCACAACTTCAAGCGGTGGCAGCTTTCGATCGAGCTCTGCGACGTGGATCCCGAGCTGGTGTCGCTGCTGACGCGTGTCACGCTGGAGACCGACGCGGGTGGCGACGTGGTCGGCTTCCGCTCGCTGGAGGGTCGCATCGAGGAGGAGTTCGCGTTCGAGCTCTGGAGCGGCGTCGGCGAGCAGGATTGCGTCAACGGCGAAGAGTATGGCTACCTCCTCTTCCCGTGGGTCGCGGGCGGCGTGTTCGAGGACCTGACGATCGAGAACGGGGTCGCCAACACGACCATCAGCAACGCGTTCACGCGGGCGGGTGGCGCGTGGGGCGTGGGCCCGTATGACGTGGTCGAGGACGAGGGCGGCGACCCCGCGCCGCTGGGCGTCGCGATCCAGGCTGGCGAGCACCACGTCCAGCGGCTCACCACGATCGCTCCTCCCGACGCCATCACCGGGTGCCAGCCGGCAGCCACCTGAGCGGAGTGGAGCGACTACGGACCGGGACTCGTTGCCGCCGGTCCCGGACCGTAGACTGCCCGCAGGAGGTGGAGCGTGGCGAGCATCCGGACGGCACCGTGCGGCTGGTCGTTGGCCGAGCGCGAGTGCGGCGCGCTCGACGAGCTCGAGTACGGGTTGGCCGACGACGTGCGCGAGGCAGCGACCGCCTACCTATGGGAGTGGACGCACCGCGCGTATGGTCTGTGCGAGCTCATCGTGCGCCCGTGCCGGCAGGACTGCCCTGAGGGCGACACCACGTACCTGGGCGCGGCGGGCGTGCCAACCCCACGCGGGCCGAACGCGCCGTTCCACCCCGTCCTCGTCAACGGCGACTGGCTCAACCTGAGCTGCGGACGCTGCCGCGGCGGGTGCGGGTGCAGCGAGCTCAGCCAGGTGCGGCTCCCGGGCCCGATCGACAGCGTGACCCAGGTGACGGTCGACGGTGAGACGCTCCCAGACGCCGCCTACCGCGTCGACAACCGTACGAGGGTCGTGCGCACGGATGGCGAGCGTTGGCCCGTCTGCCAGGACCTGGGCAAGCCCACGAGCGAACCTGGGACGTGGGCTATCACGTACCTGCGCGGGACGCCCGTGCCGAAGGGCGGACAGATCGCCGCAGCCGTGCTCGCGTGTGAGATGGCGAAGGCCGTCGGCGGGCGCGACTGTGAGCTGCCTGAGCGCGTCACCAACATCACGCGCGAGGGCGTCACGATGACGATCCTGGACGCGTTCGAGGGGCTTGAGGCCGGACGTACCGGCCTGTGGCTCGTGGACTCGTGGGTGATGAGCGTGACGCAGACACGGCGGCGGGCGCGCGTGCTCAGCCCGGACACCACGCCGCCACGTGTCAGGACGGACGACTCTTGACACTCGCTGACACTGACCCGCTGGACCTAGCGTTCCACGAGGCGGCGCGCGTGCTCGCGTGCCTCGAGGAGCGGCTCGAGGTGTACGCGCCGACGTGCCGCACGTTCGTCGCACCAGCTGGACCGCCGGCCTGGGACGCGTGTGGGTCCGTGGACGGTGAGCGCGAGGGACAGGCGTGGGTGCAGATCGCGCAGGTCTTCCCAAGCGACAACTTCCCGACGCAGCAGACGGGGCCGATGCGCTGTCCGCCGGCTGGCTACGGCGCGCAGCTCACGGTCGGCGTGCTGCGTTGCGCGGCGATCGTCGACTCAGAGGGCCGTCCGCCCTCGTCAGTCGCGCTCAACGAGGACGCGCGCAAGGTCGGCCGCGACCGAGCGATCGTGCGTGACGCGCTGCGCTGCTGCTACCTAGAGGACGCGGACCCGGGGACCTACGTGCTGGGCGCGTGGACGCCGCTCGGGCCGCAGGGCGGCTGCGTCGGCGGCAGCACGCAGTTGACGATCGCACTCGCGAGTTGCCGTTGCCCGGATCCCTGGCCGCCGGCGGAGTAGGCTGGCGCACGCCAGTACGCGAGGAGGTCCTGTGGACACCGTGACGGTACGCGCGAACGTGCCCCTGCCAGAGCTCAGCTACGGCGCGACGGGTCGACTCGCCCGCACGTCGCGGGTCGAGGGCCTCCTCGCGTCCAGGCGACTGACGCTCGTCGAGGACGACGTGCCGGACCCGGACGACGTGCCAGCCGGCACCGTCAGCGACGTGGTGGCCTGGGTACTCGCCGCGGAGGACCCACACGAGCGGGCTGGGCGCGCGATCCGCGAGGAGTACGCCCGCCCGAGCCCGCGGAGCACGCTGCTCGAGCAACTCGAGGACCTCGAGGACCTCGAGGCGTCTGGCCGCGACGAGAGCCCCGGAGTCGAGCCCGAGGGGTAGTACACGCGGACACCTGGTTCCGCGCGACAGGCGCAGCGAGAGGAGCCCGAGGTGGCCGTCCGCGTGGTCGCGCGCGTGCAGGTCGATCAGGCCCAGGTGCGCGCGCTCGTGCAGGGCCAGGGCTCGCCCGTCTGGGAGGGCCTCTCCCGGGTCGGCGCGCGGACACGCGATCGCGCCAAGCTGAAGATCACCGCGGCTGGCCGCGTGGACACCGGGCAGCTCCGGAACCAGGTTGAGAGCGAGGTCTCGCTACGCGGCGACGAGGTCGTCGCGCGTATCACCAGCCGGGCAGCTCATACCATGTACGTCCACGACGGGACGACGGGCCCGATCATGCCGCGTCGGGCGCGCGTGTTGCGCTTCAAGCCGCGGGGCGCTACCGCGTTCGTGTTCACGCCGCAGGTGGATGGTATCGCTGCCACACCGTTCCTGACGGACGCGCTCGATGAGCTGTCGATCGATGACTTGATGGGGTAGCGTTGTCGCACCCGTGGACAGAGGATATGACGTGGACGATGAGCAGGTCATCGAGATCGGGACCAAGCGGCCGCAGGGCAAGCGCCTGACGTTCCGTATTGGCGGCGAGCTGTATCACTTCAAGGTTCCGAAGTTGTACGGCTTGGTCGACACCGTGAAGCAGATCCGCGCGCAGCGTGGCGGGCAGGACAGCAGCGGCATGAGCGACGTGGCCGTCTTCGACAAGATCGAGGAGTGGCTGTTCGACTGCCTGGAGGAGGACGAGGCGCGGGAACTCAAGACGCGGCTGCTGGATGATGAGGATGAGGTCGACGTGGAGCACCTCATCGAGGTATTTCAGCGGCTGACCGCGGAGACGAGTGGCCGCCCTACGGGGCGCAGGCGTTCCGGCTGATCGGGCTCGCCTGCGCTCGCTGGACCGCGTTCGATGGTTGGTGCGCGGCACGCAACGTCGCCCCACTCGAGTTGGGCGTCGATCGCTTCTGTAACCTGGTCCAGTTCTGGGCCACGCGCGGAATGAGTGAGCAGGACGTGGCCAGGTTCGAGGCAAGCCTGGACGCTCCGATCGGGGGAAGCTCACCAAGCACGCAACTTGAACACGCGTCAGGCGCGTGGAGTCGCGACGCTGAGCTCGCTCAGTTCAAGCAAGCCAGCGGGTAGGATCGTGGCCGTGGAGCCTCCGCTGGCGGCAGGGCCGGGTCGCGACGCGTCACCGTCCGCGTGTACAGAGGAGGACCCCGGTGGCTGAGTCCCTGGGCGAGGCGTTCATTGAGGTCCTCGCGGACACGTCGCCCTTCGGCGAGGGGCTCGAGGACGGGATCAGTGGCGCGCTCGCTGGCGTGGAGGACGAGGTCGCGGGCGCGCTGGACGGGGTTGGCGACGCCGCGGCTGGCGCGTTCGACGGGATCGGCGACGCTGCTGCCGGTGCGGCGGACGACGTGGGCGAGGCCTTCGATGGCGTAGGTGACACGATCGCTGGCGAGGTCGCGTCAGGTGTGGAGGAGGCGGAGAGCACGCTCGGCGGGTTCACGGACGCGCTGGGCTCGATACAGGGCGCGCTCGCCACCGCGGCTGGCGGCGCGGGGCTGGAAGGGTTCGCCCGATCCCAGCAGGACGCGACCCTCTCGGTGCAGCGCGGCGCGGAACGGATGGGCGAGACCGAGGACGCGGTCCGCGACATGATCGACGGCATCACCGACTGGACGTTCTCCTCCGCCGACGCCGCGGAGGGGATGGAGCTCCTGAACCAGCGCGGCGTGACCAACATGGACACGATCGAGGATCTACTTCCGGTCTGGGACGACTTCGCGGACGCGACCGGGCAGGACTTCGTGCAGGCGATGGACGATGGGCAGCGTGCCCTCGGAGCTTTCGGTGTCCCGGCGGAGGAGGCTGGCGAGCACATCGACACGCTGACGTTCATGGCGAACGAGGTTGGTGTGCCGATGGACCGGTTGGCTCGCCAGGTGCGCGGCAACGAAGAAGAGCTCGACGCGCTCGGGATCGGACTTGACGAGTCAGCGGGCTTGCTCGCCGCGCTGGGCGCACAGGGTATGGACGGCCGTGACGCGGTGGCGCTGTTCGGACGTGAGATCGGGAACGCCGACGGCGACCTGGACGGGTTGCTTGACGCGTTGGGGTTGACGGCCGACGAGTTCGCGGAATACACCGGCAACGTGCAGGACGCGGAGGGGATCACGTCGGCGCAGGCCGACCAGGCGAACGCGCTCGCGACCCCGATGGAACGGCTCGGGGGTTTCACGCAGAACCTCGCCTTCCGGTTCGGAGACTTCGGGGAAGCCGCCGGGGCGGTCGCAGCCCCGCTCGGTGCGCTCGGTCCCGCCATGTTTGGGGTCAACCAAGTGGGCGCGACGTTGGCGAAGGTGCTGCCGGGGCTCGGTGGCGCACTCAGCGCGGTCGGTGGGGCGTTCCGCGCGCTGGGTACCACGATCCTCGCCAACCCGCTGTTCCTCATCGCCGCCGTGGTCGTCGGCATCATCGCGGTGATCTACATCTTCCGCGACGAGATCATCGAGGTGCTAGGGGCCGCCTTCGACTGGCTTCGGGACGCGGCCGGAACGGCGTGGGAGTTCCTGAGCGGCATCGTAGAGGGCACGGTCGAAGCGGTGGTCGGGTTCGTCACCGACCTGCGGGACCGGGTCGTCGACTTCTTCACCGACCTGTTCGACGGGGTGGTGGATCTGGTCGGAACGCTCCGCGACACCGTGGTCGAGTTCTTCACCGACCTGGTCGACACGGTGGTCAGCGCGGTGTCGGGGTGGGTGTCGGACCTGGTGGGGTTCGTGCAGGACCTGTGGGACGACTACGTCAGGATCGTGACCGGCATCCGGGACTCGGTCGCGGGGTTCTTCACCGACCTTGTGGACACGGTCGTTACGGCCGTGTCGGGCTGGGTGTCCGACCTGGTCGGGTTCGCGCAGGGCCTTTGGGACGACTACCGGCGGATCGTCACCGGCATCCGCAACTCGGTGGTGGAGTTCATCGCAGGGATGGTGTCCACCGTGGTGTCCACCGTGTCCGGCTGGGTGTCCGACCTGGTCCGGTTCGTTACGGGCCTGCGGGACGACTATCTGCGGATCGTGTCAGGTCTGCGGGATAGCGTGGTGGAGTTCTTCACCGGGCTCGTCTCGACCGTCGTGGAGACCGTGTCAGGTTGGGTGTCCGACGTGGTCGGGTTCGTTACCGACCTCAAGGACGACTTCAGCGACACCGTCTCGGACATGATCGACGACGTGCTCGACTTCTTCCTGTCGTTCCCGTCCGACGTACTCTCTGCGTTGGGTGACCTGGGCACACTGTTGGTCGACGCGGGGAAGGACCTCGTGCAGGGGCTTATCGACGGGGTGAAGGACATGGCGAAGAGGGCGGCGAGCGCAGTCAGTGACGTTGCGAGCGGGATGGTCAGTAGCGTGACATCGGTGTTCAGGTCGTCCTCGCCTTCGCAGGTATTCGCCGATATTGGCGGCGATGTGGTGGATGGGCTAACACTTGGTGTGGAACGAAACGCGGACGATGCGTTGCGGTCGGTGACCGACCTCGCCAATGACATGGTGCAGATCGGTATGGACTCCGACGGGCGCGCTGTGGCCGCGTCGCGGTCGGGTGTTACCGTCGGCGGGGTCAGAGAGGTTCGCCAGGACGGCGATAGGTCAATCACGGTCAACGTCAGCGGTGAGGTCCGGCCGATCGACGAGGAGCGTCTAGCGACGCTGCTGCGGCGGCAGGAACGGCTGGAGGGTGTGCTGTGAGCGTGATGGACCCGGCGATCCCTCCTGCGGTCGTCTTCCCGACGTGCGACGACGAAGAAACGTGGACGTGGATCGACGACCGGGGGCGGGAAACCGACCTGCCGGTGC
>LFIK01001026.1_pt1 | contig 21699 bp, 20 predicted proteins | sample 643401 | NCBI WGS metagenome assembly LFIK01 (sample SAMN03777447, study PRJNA286221) | soda lake metagenome | biome: soda lake; feature: Kulunda steppe; material: water; isolation source: sample T5-Br brine of Lake Tanatar-5 | place: Russia: Kulunda steppe | collected 2010-07
AATATTAAAAATGGAGCTAGCCCCCATAGATGCGTACGACATGACAAAATCAGCTCCGGCTCTGTGCAAGGTGTTTACATTTCTCTCGTATGTAGCCCGGCTTACAATCTCAATATCCGGGCAGAGCTCCCGGCAATAGATGGTTAGATAGATATTTACATCGTCGTCGTGAGTTGTAATAAGCACAGTGTGAGCATCTCTGAGCCCGGCTTTTTCTAATATTGAAAGATCTGCTGCGTCACCTAAAATATACTTCCCGTTATCGTGTTCCTTCACCCGCTCAGGGTTTTTGTCAATAATCCGGTAGTCTATCTGCCTCTCTTCCAGATTTTTAGCAGAGGCCCTTCCAACCCGACCCGCTCCGATAATCACAACCGGTTCATCCGAAATATGATAGATACTTACAACCTCGTCGTACTTACGGAGCTGGTCAACCGTTCCTGCCAAAACCAATACACTTTCATTCTTGATTTCAGTATCAGGTTTGGGATGAATAAAGTCTCCGCGCTCCCAAATCCCCACAACGTTAACACCAATGTTTTCTCTGAGTTTACTCTCCTTTAGAGTTTTACCAATCAGAGGTGTTTCCTGTACGGTAGCCTCGCCAATCACAAGATTATCAATATGGCCAATTACGTGAACTCTAGCATTCCCTCCCAACGTGCGGCGGGCTAACGCCCTGCCAAGCATTTCTCCCATCTGAATTACATGATTTGATCCAGCCAGCTTCAATACATCCACAGAATCAGTGGAATTTGCTGTTGCCACAATCTTAATAGATTCACTGAATTCTCTTGCGGTAAATGTAACATTTGTGTTGATGGTATCGGAATCTGTCGCAACAAGCATGGCTGCTTTCTTTATGCAAAGCCTGTTATAGGTGTCGTAATCAGTAGGATCAAGGTTCAACACCTTATAATCCAAATCTGAAAGATCCAGAGCCTTCTGAAGATCGGGCTCTAAAATAACATACTCTATTTTGTAAGCCTCCAGTTTTTTTATTAACGCCTCCGTTACCGCTGTCAGCTTGGTAATAATAACATGACCTGATAATCCGGGATCTACACTTTTTGGAGCGCGGGCCTGATTTTGCGCTTTCATCCATGGCGCATAGAAAAATTCAATAAATGTAAATGGAAGCATTACCAGCAGAAATAGAACACCCGAGAAAAGTACCAGCATGGAGAAAGCACGCCCCACATCAGTTGTAAAAACAATATCTCCGAACCCGAGTGTAGACATCGTCACAATTACCCAGTAAAACCCTGTCAGCCAGGTATGATCCTGCCCTTCGTACAATGCCACATAGTGAAATGTAATAGAATAAGTCACATACAACAGAAATAGAACACCGACAAACTTCAGTAGTTTTTTTACATTTGTCTTGGTACGTCTGTTAGCAAAAAAGTAAGAGAGTTGAGATCCTAAAAACTTCAAATGGAGCCTCGCCTGTTGTTAAATTTTAATTTCACATCAAAAAAAGGAAAATAAGACATAAAGCATAAACCGTTTTACAAATTGCTACTTAATAAATTGGAAATTCACATCTTTAAATGGTTACTTTTGAGTGCCTAAATCCTAGCCGAAAATTTTAGATAAAATATTTGTGTTCCGCTCATTTTTAATTGTCGCCAGCTTACTGTTTTTAGTCTCTACGACTCTCTCGGCTCAAAGCTCAGACCGTCTGGCCCCTATTCCAAATGTATATCTGGACTGCAGTTCGTGTGATGTTTCCTATATCCGTTCAAATATCACTTTTGTTAATTATGTGCGTGACCAGGACGATGCCTCGATCTATTTACTGATCAACGACCTTGCCACCGGTGGTGGCGGAAGAGAATATACGCTTATATTTTCTGAAATCGGACCACAAGATGGCCGCTCCGATACCCTTCGATATGTCTCATCAAGCACAGACTCTAGTGATGAACGCAGAATTGGATTGAACCGGTATATAAAAATTGGCTTGATGCCCTACATTACCGGAACTGTAGCCATTCGATCTCTCGACATTTTTTATGAAGCTCCGGAAACAGACCTCTCTGATGATGAGGATGAAATTGTTGATCCATGGGACAATTGGGTGTTTGATATAAACATTAGGTCTAACCTTAACGGACGGGCTAGCGAAACAAACTTTGGACTTTACACAGGCCTGGAGGCAGAACGTACCACTCATACCTGGAAAATCAGGGCCCGTGCACGCGGAGAGATTCGCCGTCGTACACTTGATGTCTCTAGCGGAACGCTGAATATCAACCGAGACTGGGGTAACTATTGGCACATGATTGGTTACAGCATTAGCGATCACTCCACATTTGCCATATTCTCAAGTGCTTCATTCAACAGAACAAATAATATAGCTCTGCATTCATATATTGCACCGGCTTTTGAGTACAACTTTTTTCCGTACAGTGAATTTCAGGAGCGCCGGTTTATTGTTCAGTATCAGCTAACCCCAATGTATAGGCGATACTACAACACTACCATTTTTGCTAAGGATTCCGAGCTCATCATGTCTCAGGAGCTCTCAACCCGGTTAAGATACGACCAGCGATGGGGACGAATTGACATCCAGCTATCCGGCTTAAACTACTTCCATGACACTTCCATCAACAGGCTCGAAATTAATCCTTCGTTTAACATTAGGGTTATGCGAGGCTTATCTGTAAGTCTTTCAGGCAGATATCGTGTTATCAACGACCAGCTTTCCCTGGAAGGAGCCGTCGATCCGGATGATCCGGAAAACATCATCCGTGGCGGACAGCGGCCAACATCTTACGATTACAGTATCTCCTTTGGGCTCTCCTACACCTTTGGCTCAATCTACAACAATATTGTAAATCCTCGATTCTAATACCTCAGGGTATCATTTCCGGCACTTTGTTTGTAACTTTAAGGCTATGGAAAAAGAGAAGACAGATACCCTGCTAAAGAAAGATTTAAAATCACTAAACAGAGCCGATCTTACGGAATTTCTGAGCGGACTGGGACTTGCCAGCTACAGATCTGACCAGGTATTTCAATGGCTTTATCAAAAGGGTGTCTCATCTTTTGAGGAGATGACAAACCTGTCGAAAGATCTGCGTGCCAAACTGGAAGAGATCGCAGAAGTTAAACGACTGAAAGTTCATAGCAAACAGGAATCGAAAGACGGAACCATTAAGTTTCTTTTCCAGCTGGACGATCCAAACGACTATAAAGTTGAAGCCGTAATGATCCCGGATTTTTATCCGGACGGAGCCGCCAACCGTTTAACGGTGTGCGTTTCATCTCAGGTTGGCTGCATGTTTGGCTGCTCATTTTGTGCCACCGGTAAGATGGGGTATTTCCGCAGTCTGACTCATGGCGAAATTGTGGATCAGGTGCAGATCATAAATGAGTTAACCGAAGAGCGTTTTGATAAAAAGATCACCAATATTGTGTATATGGGCATGGGTGAGCCGTTGCATAACTACAAAGCTGTAGTTGAATCTGCTCGCATTATTTCTGATCCGCTTGGGATTGATCTCTCACCCCGCAGAATAACAGTTTCAACAGTAGGCCTTACCAAACAGATTAAGCAGCTTGCCGATGAAGAGACCGGCGTTAATTTAGCGATCTCACTCCACGCCGCAAATGATGAAAAGCGGGACGAGATCATGCCCATCAATGAGTCTCTGAACCTGGAAAAACTGGAAGAGGCCGTAAAATATTATTTCATGAAAACAGAACAGCCGCTCACATACGAGTATCTGCTGTTTGATGAATTCAACGATTCACCACAGGACGCTCATAACCTCGTGCAGATTGCTCGCTGGGTCCCCTCCAAAGTTAACATCATTATGTACAACGATGTAGCCGGGGTGGCTTTAAAACGTGCCAGAGAAGAGCGTCTTAATAAATTCATGAAAACACTTACCGACCAAGGCGTTACTGCAACCGTTCGCCGAAGCCGAGGTGACGACATCGATGCCGGCTGTGGTCAGCTGGCTATTCGTGAGGGTCAGGAGAAAGGAAAGAGTTTGGTGAAGGCGTAGCAGGTAGCAGGTAGCAGGTAGCAGGTAGCAGGTAGCAGGTAGCAGGTAAATTTTTGTTTTACCATGCAAAATCAAATTTCAATTATCTGATCGGTACTTAATACCTGATATCCAATACCCACTACTCAAAATTAGTGAATTAAGTTGAACAGGCGACTGAATCTTGGCAGCCATCTTTCGCCATCCCATGAGAAGTAGATAATTCCGGCTTTGCCAATCACATGATCCTCAGGCACAAACCCCCAATATCGGCTATCCTCACTGTCGTCCCGGTTGTCCCCCATCATAAAGTAGTAATCTTTTTTGATGGTATACCTGTTGGTCTCTTCACCGTTTATGACAAACTGATCGCCATTTTTCTGAATATCGTTACGCTCATAGCGCTCCATAATATCCTTGTAGAGATGCCAGTTGCCTGAAGTCAACTCAATCTCCTGCCCTTCGTAAGGGATGGTAAATTCTGCCATATTATCGTGGTTTGTAAAGCCATCAGAAAAACTGAACGGCCGGCGGCTGAACTCATCAAAATCGTCAGGAAGGATAAAAAACTCTACGGCCTCAATTTCAGACCAGTTTCGCATCTCATCGGCCAGCACCGGTGTCATGTTGATGATAGATGTACCGTTATTCGACTGCAAGATATTTCCACCTGCCTCGCGAACCTTAGCCGGACTGAGGCGTATTCTCTCTCGTGTTTGTACTCTGTAATTATACATCAGAGTCTCGTAGGTTTCAGCCTGCTCGCCGTTTATATAAAGTATCTTATCCTCGATTCTCAATCGGTCGCCTGGCACTCCAACGGCGCGCTTAATGTAATTTGTTTTGGTTGATATAGGGCCAATATCGACCGGGTAGTTAAACACAACGATATCATTCCTGTCTATGTCGGAATAGCCGGGAATTCGTGCCCATGGCAAATTGACGCCCGGCATATAGATATCGGTAAATGGCACAGAGAGGGTCATCGGTGTGCGCGGACCATAAGCGAGCTTGGTAACAATTAAAAAGTCGCCCGTGAGCAGCGTTTTTTCCATGCTTGGGGTGGGAATACGATACGCCCCAAAGAAAAAGGTTCTAAGTATAATGGCCGCAATTGCCGCCCACAAGAAAGCATCAAGCCACTCTCTCGCCCAGTGTTTCGCTTTCGCGTCGATAGAATTTTCCTTCTCTGATTTTTTAGAGCTTCCCCAAAAACGTTTTTTCTTTTCTGAATCTTTTCTTCTTGCCAACTGTAGTTCTGGTCTTAATTAAGGTTTCTGGGTCTGTCGATTGCTTCGTGAACAAATTCTCCATTCTGATACTCTACCAGGTACCACTGATCCCGTTCAGGAGAGTAAAAGTAATCGCTGAATGATGCTAAATCTCCTACATCATTCATCAACATCCGATTCAGAACGCGTTTCACCTGCGGCATCATATCGATAAAACGGCTTGCTCCAACATATACCAACCCATTTTCAAACGGACCATCCAGGTCAAGAACCATCAATGGCATTTCACCGTCTATTATAAACCAGTACTCGAACTGAACTGCTTTACCCGGTCTGAAATTACGTTCGTTGATCAGGTCTCCGATGGTTTGTGTTGGATCCCCAAACGCAGCCTGCAATCTAGAACGTATCTCTACAGTAGGGATGCGGTCGATGGTTGTTGGATTGTAAAGCCCCTGCCCTGTCCAGCTTATATCTGCAAATCTCTGTTCAAACTGAACCCGTTCATTGTGTTCAACTTTCCGGATATCCGGATCTTCAAACTGAGCGTAAGCATCAATACTAAATAGCGCGATGAATAAAACTAATACTATTTTCTTCATAAAATTCCTGGTTAATCTTCGTCGTCCATCGACAATACAGCAAGAAAGGCTTCCTGAGGAATATCCACAGCACCAACCTGTTTCATTCGTTTTTTACCTTCCTTCTGCTTTTCGATCAATTTTCGTTTACGTGAGATATCGCCACCGTAGCACTTCGCCGTAACATCTTTACGAAGAGCGCGAATGGTATCCCGAGCAATAACGCGCGAACCGATCGCAGCTTGTACAGCAACTTCAAATTGTTGCCGGGGTATCAGCTCTTTCAGTTTGGCACACACCTTTCTGCCCTGGTAGTAAGCTTTATCTCGGTGCGTTATACTCGACAGCGCATCCACAGGTTCCCCGTTTAATAAGATATCCAGCCGTACCAAATCCCCTTTTCTGTACTCAATAAATTCGTAGTCCAGTGATGCGTATCCGCGCGTTCCACTCTTTAGTTTGTCATAAAAATCAAAAACCACTTCAGCCATGGGCAGTTCATAGGTGATCTCCACACGGTTATTCTGCATAAAGTGCTGGTTAACGTAAATCCCCCGACGTTCCTGGCATAGCTTCATGATTGGGCCGATAAAATCTGCAGGCGTAATAATACTCGCTTTGATGTAGGGTTCCCATACTTTTTCAATATCCCCCGCCGAAGGCATTTCACTCGGGTTATCGACCTGAACACGCTTCCCTTCTTCGGTATCTACTTCGTACTGAACGTTAGGTACTGTGGTAATGATATCGATATTAAACTCCCGGTCGAGCCGCTCCTGAACGATCTCCATATGCAACAGTCCTAAAAACCCTGCCCTGAACCCAAAACCGAGTGCCTTCGAAGTTTCCGGCTGATATGTCAGTGAGGCGTCGTTAAGCTGAAGTTTCTCCAGTGCTGCCCGCAGGTCTTCAAAATCCTCGGAACTGGTAGGGAATATTCCGCTAAAAACCATCGGCTTTACATCCTTATATCCGGGAATAGCTTTTTCCGCACGGTTCTTCTGATTTGTTATGGTATCACCCACTTTGGCGTCCTGCAGCGATTTCACACTACCAATCACGTAGCCCACATCCCCGGCTTTGAGTTCTTTAACAGGCTCCTTTTTTAGTTTCAGATAGCCAATCTCTTCGGCATCGTACTCCTTACCGGTCGCCATAAAAAGAATGGGATCCCCTTTTTTGAGAGTCCCTTCCATCACTCTTACGTAAGCAATTGATCCCCGATAAGTATTGAATATGGAATCAAAAATGAGCGCTTTAAGTGGCCTATCCTCGTTTCTTTCAGGTCCCGGAATTCGCTCAACGATGGCCTCTAAAAGACCCTCCACTCCTTCACCGGTTTTCCCGGAAACCTTGATAATTTCATCGTGGTCGCAGCCAATTAAATCCACAATTTGCTGGCCAACACCATCGGGATCAGCTCCGGGGAGATCGATTTTATTTAATACAGGTACGATTTCAAGATCCTGATCTATCGCCTGATAGAGATTGGAAATGGTTTGCGCTTCAATCCCCTGAGCAGCATCAACCACAAGCAGAGCCCCTTCACAAGCTTTCAGTGCCCGGGATACCTCGTAGGCGAAATCAACGTGGCCCGGTGTATCAATCAGATTAAACGTGTAAACCTCACCGCTCGGGCGTTTATAGTCCATCCGAATGGCGTGACTTTTAATCGTAATTCCGCGCTCCCGTTCCAGGTCCATATCATCGAGAACCTGCTCCTGCATCTCTCTTTCACTGATGGTTCCGGTACGTTCCAGTAACCGGTCAGCTAACGTTGATTTGCCGTGGTCTATGTGCGCGATAATGCAAAAATTGCGAATATTATTCATACAGATGGATAGAAAATGCTAAAAATTAATCAGCCCTAAATATACAAAGCTTAAACGGTCATTGCATTTAATTGTTATATGACCCTCTCCCGGAGATTGTAAACCAACAACAAATTTATCAGAAAGGCATTTATGACCCTGACAAATAGAAAAGCCGAAACTCTCTTTCGAGAAAGAGAATTCTACTCACTTGTAGGGCTAAGCAGTTCAACATGAAATCTGAATTTCTGTCCTTCAAGTGACATTGAGTCGTATACATCACGAACCACTTCAAAAACGGTTTCTGTATCTCCTTTAATACTGGTTGATAAATAGTTTACATCTACTTCCACATCGTGCTGCGCTACAAATTCGAGCAGATCCTGTACCTGTTCTTTAGGATGTTCTGAATAGAGAGGGATATAGGTTAACTGAGCTATTGTCTTCATTTTCAAGTCTTTGGAAGTTAAATTAATGTTCTAATATTGAAACTATACCGACAGATGGAACATTTTATATATCGGGCCATAAAATAGACTGTACCGCAGTCAAAATACAAACTAAATTAAGAGTAAAAAGATGAGATTATTAAGCTATATATCAATGCTAATTGCAGGTATTTTTCTTCTTGCATCCTGCGATTTGTCTGACGACTTATCCAATGAACCGGGAACACTTCAGGTTTTTTTAACAGATGCACCCGGCAACTATGATGAAGTATGGGTAGATATCCAGGAAGTTCGGGTCCACCGACAGGCAGATGCAGAAGAGGAAGATAGCGGATGGAGAACCATTAACGATCAGCCGGTAAGAGTTGATCTGCTGGAACTGACCAATGGAAACTATGAAATTCTAGGCGAAGCCGAACTGGAGGCAGGCACATACAGCCAAATCCGGCTCATACTTGGAGACCAAAACGAACTCGTTATTGATGGTGAAGTGCATCATTTAACAACTCCAAGCGCTCAGCAATCCGGCCTCAAATTAAATATAAATGCAGAGATTGAGGGTGGTGAAAATTACACACTCCTACTGGACTTTGATGCTTCCAGATCTATTGTCCGTGCAGGCAATTCTGGTAAATACATTTTAAAACCGGTTATTAAAGCTGTTAACCTTGCACAGACCGGAGCTATTGGCGGTTCAATTGAACCTGCGGAGGCACTCCCATGGGTTTATGCAATTGCAAATGAAGATACTCTTGCAGGAACCCAAGCTACTGATGAAGGAGATTTCCTGCTCATTGGACTGGAAAACGGTACCTATCAAGTTTCGATCGTGCCAAGTGTGGAAGGATACAACTCCGAAGTGGTTTCGAACATTGAAGTTTCTGCTCCGGATACCACATTTATCGATACAGTTACTCTTTCTGAAACCGGATCAAACGGCAATGGTGAGTAACACATAAATCAAGATCTAAACAACTCAAAGCCCGATTCTTTACAGAGTCGGGCTTTTTCTTTTTCCCGGAATGATTTGAACAAATCCGAGTGTTTTAAACTTCTCTTGGCATACTAATTTTTAAATGCATAATTTTAAGAAGTGAAATATACAAACCGACATATCTCCTCACATCATCACTCCCACCAAGGAGATCACGGTCATTCTGTGCATCATCATCACTAATTACCTCCTCCGTCGCGCACAGATATAAACCATTTTTTTCACACTACCCTTTTAATAACTAAAAATTTACACATTCTATGAGAACTCTGGATTCTTCCACCTCACTGAGAATTGCCGTTCAAAAAAGCGGCCGGCTAACTGATAAAACCCTCAACCTGCTCGAAGGTATCGGGCTGAAATTTGACGACTATAAACGAAGCCTGCTGGTAAAATGCCGGAACTTCGATGTTGAACTCCTGCTTATTCGCGACGATGATATTCCGGAGTACGTTGAAGACGGTGTTTGTGATCTCGGATTTGTTGGCGCTAACACTGTTGCGGAAGACGAAACCGATGTAACCATCCTCAAAGGTCTCGACTACGGTGTTTGTCGTCTATCCATCGCTGTACCCAAAGATGGAGATATTCAATCTGCTAAAGATCTTCAGGGAAAACGCATTGCCACCAGCTACCCTGTTTTGACCCGAAAATTTCTTGATAGCAAAGGTGTTACGGCAGATATCATCACACTTTCCGGTTCAGTGGAAATTGCGCCCCGTCTGGAAATTGCAGACGCCATTACCGATCTCGTTTCAACAGGCGGAACGCTGAAAGCCAACGGCCTGAAAGAGATTGAGAATATTTTCGATTCAGAAACTCAGCTTGTAAAAACAAACAAGCCGCTGTCTGAAGGAAAACAGGCGCTGATTGAAAAATTTCTGCAACGGATTGAGGGGTACCAAAAGGCTGAAAAGAGCCGATATATAATGATGAACGCCCCGGAAGAATCGGTTAATGAGATCAAAAAAATAATCCCGTCTCTGAAAAGCCCAACCGTAATGCCGCTGGCCGACAATGGAATGGTGGCCATTCACACTGTGATTACAATTTCTACTTTCTGGGATCTGATGGAAAAACTGAAAGAAGCCGGTGCCACAGGTATTGTTGTTCTTCCGATTGAATCGATGATTGTTTAACAGGCTTAGGATATAAGTCTTTAGTCTTGAAAATTTAGAAGATGAAAAATATGAAACATTACGAATTAAAATCGCTTACTGAGCCTGACATAGACCGGCTTTGTAAGCGACCGAAAATGGACTTTGTTTCTGTGTTCAGTCAGGTTCAGCCTATACTGGATGATGTGGAGAAAGATGGCGATCAAGCTATCCGGAACTACACAAAGAAGTTTGACAGCGTGGACCTCGATTCAGTTTCCCTGAATCCGGAAGAATTAACGGTTGAGCTGCCTGAGAATGTACAGTCCGCGATCGACAGGGCTATGCAGAACATCTACCTATTCCACCAGCAGCAGATGCCAATGGACCTGGAGGTAGAGACTATGCCCGGCGTTGTGTGCCGGCGGGTAGCCAAACCAATTGAACGGGTTGGCCTCTATATTCCCGGCGGTACGGCACCTCTTCCATCAACTACAATGATGCTTGGAATACCGGCCATGATTGCCGGATGTTCTACTATAGTCATTGCCACTCCACCGGATAAACATGGAAACGTACCGGATTCGATCATATACATCGCACAAAAAATCGGGGCAAAGAAAATCGTCAAAGCCGGAGGAGCTCAGGCTATTGCAGGAATGGCTTTCGGTACTGAAAGTATCCCTAAAGTTGATAAAGTTTTCGGGCCCGGAAATCAATATGTAACTGCTGCAAAAATGATACTTCAAAACAGTGATGCGATGGTCTCTATAGATATGCCCGCGGGTCCCTCTGAAGTTTTGGTCATTGCCGATGAATCCGCAGACCCTGAGTTTATAGCTTCCGACCTGCTCTCTCAAGCCGAGCACGGTTCCGACAGCCAGGTAGTGCTGGTTGTAACAAAAACAGCCAATTTATCTGATATTGAAGAAAGCCTGCAAAAGCAGCTTGAACATCTTCCCCGGAAAACATTTGCTTCAGACGCGCTGGATAAAAGTTTTACCTTGGTTGTGGAAAACAGTGAACAGGCGATGGACTTTTCAAATCGGTACGCTCCCGAACATCTTATTATCAATACGAAAGATGCCGGGGAACTGACCCGTAAAGTGGTTAATGCAGGCTCTGTATTTATCGGGCCATGGACACCGGAAAGTATGGGTGATTACGCTTCAGGAACCAACCATACGCTCCCAACATACGGTTATGCCAAAATGTATAGTGGCGTATCCCTACAGAGCTTTCAGAAGTTCATCACCATGCAAACTGTCTCTGAAGAGGGAATTCAGCAACTTGGTCCTGTGGTTGAAACACTTGCCGAAATAGAAGAACTTCAGGGTCATAAGAATGCGGTAAGTTTGAGGCTGAAAAAACTAAACGGCAATGGATGATTAAGGGCAGGAAAAAAGCCCCCTCTTGAGAGGGGATTTAGGGGTGTGTTGTTAGAACCATGAGCCTATTAACGGGACACACTCCTTGCTCGATAAAGCTGGCTACGCCACTTCATCTTCACTTTCCCCTTCTCAAGAGGGGATTTTAAATGTTTAAACTTTTAAAAATTAATTAACACAAAACCAATGTCCATCAACATAGAATCCCTGGTACGTGAGAATATCCGGAATCTGACCCCCTATCGCAGCGCACGCGACGATTTCGACAGCGGCACCCTTCTGGATGCCAACGAGAACAGTTACGGATCTCCCATCAGAAGTTCGCTCAACCTTCACCGGTATCCATCACCTACTCAGGATCAGCTACGGGATAGAATTGCTGAATACCGCGATGTTGAAAGAGAAAATATATTCCTGGGCGTTGGAAGCGATGAGCCGATCGACCTGTTGATGAGAATATTTTGTAACCCCGCTGACGATTCCATCCTGATTACGCCTCCCACATACGGCATGTACAAAGTGGCGGCTAATATTAATAATATTGAAATCAAAAGCGTGGAACTGACGGATAAATTTCAGCTAAAACCGGATGAAATCATCGGGGAAGCAGATGAAAAAACAAAGATTCTATTCTTATGCTCTCCCAACAATCCAACCGGAAATGATCTGAAGAGAACCGACATCCTAAAACTGGTTGCAAAGTTTAAGGGAATTGTTGTTGTGGATGAAGCTTATATCGACTTCAGCAAACAGGAATCGATGGCTCCGTTTGTTCAGCAGTACCCAAACCTGGTTGTACTGCAGACATTTTCAAAAGCATTCGGGTTGGCAGGAATCCGGTTGGGCATCGCTATTTCGAATCCGATGGTTATCGACTACATGCTTCGTGTAAAAGCACCATACAACATCAATAAACTGACAGCCGACACCGCTCTCAAAGCTTTTGATGAGATGGAACTGGCCAAATTCAATATCAATGCCATTTTGGATGAACGGGAATATATTGCCGAACAGCTGAGCCACAGCAACGCTGTAAAAAAAGTGTACCCATCCAACGCCAATTTCATACTTTTCAAAATTGAGAATGCAAAAGAGGTGTACCGGAAACTCGCCGATCGAGGCATCATTGTCCGCTATCGTGGGAATGAGCCGCTTTGTGAGGATTGTCTCAGAGTTACGATCGGAATGCCGGATGAAAACGTGAAGTTCCTGAAAGCCCTTAAAGAGATTGTCGGGTAAACCCTGACTCCATCAAACCACACAGCCTAACCATTAAACCATGAAAATTTTTATTGAATCTCCTGCACTTGCAGGCCGTTCCGAAGATCTGCTTCAACCCGGGTCTCTTTATGCAGCCGGAGTCCTTGCAGAACATGGACACAAACTACTGTGGAGCACTGATCTCTCAGAAAATCAGCTGAAAATCCTGGGAAATGAGGGCTTGGCTACATTTAAAAGTAAAAAAGAATATGACGCTCTTATCACATTTGAGAATGGGAAATTTCTATTTAAAGATGATAACGAGGTTTTGAATGAAGCCGAGAGTTGGCCAAAATTGATTCAATCTATTCTTTTTCCAATCCGCAAGGCAACCATTAAACGAGCCACCAAAGAGACCGATATTGAGCTCTCTTTGAACCTGGATGGAACCGGAGAGAGTAACGTAAATACAGGACTGAACTTTTTTGATCACATGCTCGATCAAATTGCGAGACACGGACTCATAGATCTGGACCTGACCTGCAGCGGTGACCTTGAAGTGGATGAACACCATACGATAGAAGACGTAGCCATTGCATTGGGCCAGGCTATTCATAAAGCTGTCTCAGCTAATAAGGCGGGAATTCAGCGCTACGGATTTGTACTTCCAATGGATGAGGCTCAGGCAACCGTTGCCATCGACCTGTCGGATCGACCCTACCTGCAGTATGATGTTAATTTGAAGCGCGAATACGTAGGCGATTTCCCTACCGAAATGTTAGAACACTTTTATTACACACTGGCCATGAACGCAAAGGCCACCCTGCATGTTACCGCTAACGGAAAAAATGATCATCATATCATTGAGGCTACTTTTAAAGGTTTTGCCAGGGCCTTGCGATTTGCAATTACCCGGACTGAACGAACAAAAGGCATCCTCCCCTCAACTAAGGGCATTATCTAATATCGAATAAGTTTTAGAAGTTTACAGAACATTGATAGGAATTATTAAATACCAGGCCGGAAACCTTGCATCCGTTGCAAACGCGCTGGATCGACTTGATGCAGACTATTTTATCTCAGACAATCCCAAAGAACTTGACCGGGCTGATGGAATTATATTCCCAGGTGTGGGGCATGCCGGTGCAGCCATGGACGATTTGCGTTCGCGCGATCTTGACGTATGGCTGAAATGCACCAATAAACCGGTGCTTGGAATATGTTTGGGAATGCAGCTTTTATATGAATCATCAGAAGAGGGAAGCAGCGACACCCTCGGAATAATCCCGGGAAAGCTCAAGAAGTTTGATGCCTCTAAAGCCAAAGTACCACATATGGGATGGAATGTCTTCGACCCCAAGAAAGATAACCCGCTCATCAAAGGAATTGATAATAATCAGTTTCTCTACTATGTACACGGTTACTATGCGCCGGCAAATGAATATACACTGGCAACCTGCAAATACATTAAAGACTTCTGCGCCGTTGTAGCCAAGGATAACTTCATGGGAGTTCAGTTCCACCCGGAGAAGTCAGGAACAGTGGGATCGCTTCTGCTTCAAAATTTTCTGGAAATTGTAAAAAAATCGGCCGCCAAGGAAGCATAGATTGCTCTGAAGCATCCACTTCGTGTTTAAAATTTCTTACATTAGGCCGCACTACTTACAATTACATTTATATCTATGAATATTATTCCAGCTATCGATCTGCTTGACGGGCAAGTGGTTCGACTTCAAAAAGGTGACTACGCAAAAAAAACTATATATAATCACAATCCTTTAGAGGAAGCTGCAAAATTTAAAACAGCCGGGTTTTCCCATATACACGTAGTTGATCTGAATGGAGCAAAAAGCGGTTCGTTTGATAACCTTCCGATTATTAAAACCATTATCAACGAAGTAGGTCTTTCTGTTCAAACAGGAGGGGGTGTTCGTTCTCTGGATGATATTAAAACTCTCCTTGATGCAGGTTTAAGCGGTATTATCTGCTCCTCTATGGCCGTAAAGAGTCTCGAAGATTTTCTAAAGGCAATTGAAGCCAATCCGGATAAGATGATTCTGGGACTGGATCTTAAGGATGGGAAAATGGCTTATGGCGGATGGCTGGAAACTTCCGAAAAGCCTATCGAAGAGTTTTTAAACCCAATGATAAAAGCCGGATTGAAAAAAGTTTTGAGCACCGATATTGCCCGTGACGGAATGCTGAGCGGCCCCAATTTTGAGATGTATAAAGGCCTTCAAAACCGATTCTCATCCATCAACTGGATTGCTTCCGGGGGGGTCTCCAATCTTCAGGATCTGATTCAGCTCCAAAGCATCGCCCTCCATGGTGTTGTGGTTGGCAAGGCGTACTACGAAGGGCATATAAATCTGGATGAAATGTCACAGCTTAACAAAAATTCATAACATGAATTAAGAATCATTTTCACTATTTTTAAAAGCTGATAACCCCTTTACTCACAATATGCTAACAAAACGTATCATTCCCTGTTTGGATATCAAAGACGGTCGCACCGTTAAAGGTGTGAACTTCGTCGGGTTGAGAGATGCCGGTGATCCGGTTGAGCTGGCTCAACGATATACTGAGGAAGGTGCCGACGAACTCGTATTTCTCGACATCACCGCCACAAAAGAGAAGCGGCGTACACTGGTACACCTTGTTAAAGATATTGCAGCACAAATTAACATCCCATTTACGGTAGGTGGCGGCATTAAAAGTGTGGATGAAATTGAAGAGATTTTAAAAGCAGGAGCTGATAAAGTATCCCTGAACAGTGCAATTGTACGCGATCCTGATTTAATTACCAGAGCATCTGACGCATTCGGTTCACAAGCAATTGTGGCAGCTGTTGATGCTAAAAAAGTTGGTGACCACTGGGAAGTATTTGTCAAAGGCGGATCGGAAGCTACCGGGCTGGATGCTATTGAATGGATTAAAAAAACAGAAGAGCTTGGAGCCGGGGAAATATTACTAACCAGTATGGACCGCGACGGAACCAAATCGGGATTTGATAACGAACTACTGAAAATTGTAAATGAAACCGTTACCATTCCGGTCATTGCCAGCGGCGGTGCCGGAACCATTCAGCACTGTATTGATGCAGTTTTTGAAGGAAAAGCTGATGCTGTTTTGGCTGCAAGCATCTTTCACTTCAGGGAAATTGAAATCTCTGAACTGAAACGACAAATGTCTGAACATGGAATTGACGTAAGAATATTGACTACATAAACTGATTTAAACGAATGGCTAAGCAAGAAATCGAATTTCTCTACGATCTGGAAAGAGTTTTAATTGAACGAAAAAAAGATCTTCCTAAGGGCTCTTACTCGACACGACTATTTAAGAAAGGAATTGACAAAATTGCTCAAAAACTAGGCGAAGAAGCTGTAGAAACCATCATCGCTTCTAAAAACAAGAAAGATTCTGAAGTTATTTACGAGTCTGCCGATCTGATTTACCACCTGATGGTTCTTCTCGTTGAGAGAGATATTCCTCTGGACACCGTACTTCAGGAATTGATTGTAAGAAGTAAGAAATAATTTGTTAAGTATTAAGTACCAGGTAGTAGGTATTGAGACAGTTATTAATTCACAATTCAACTGTCTCAATACCTGATACTCACTACCTACTACTAATTTGCGGGATAAACGTAGTTCGCTTCAAAGCTGAGCGGAATTCCAATCCACCAGTATATTAGCAGAAAGATAGTCCACGTTACCAGGAATATAATTGAGTACGGCAACATCATCGAGATGAGCGTACCGATACCCGTATTCTTCACATATCTCTGACAGAACACAACTACAAGCGGGAAGTAAGGCAGCAGTGGTGTGATAATGTTCGATACAGAGTCACCCACACGGTAAGCAGCCTGAGTTAAGTCAGGAGAGATTCCCAATTGCATCAGCATCGGAACAAAGATCGGTGCAATCAGGGCCCATTTTGCAGAAGCCGATCCCACAAGTATGTTCACAAACGCACTCAGAAAGACAATTCCCACAATGGTAACCTGACCGGGAAGAGCCATAGCCTGTAGGAAGTTTGCACCTTTCAGGGCTATCAAAAGTCCAATGTTTGACTTGGCAAACGCATCGATAAAGAGTGCACAGAAGAATGCCATTACCACATAGTATCCCATGCTCTCCATCGCCTTGGTCATGTTGTCGATCATGTCCTTTGAGCTCTTGTACTTGCCTGAGGCGTAGCCGTACACCACACCCGGAATGAGAAGCAGGATGAAGATCAGAGGCACGATCGCCTGCATCAGCGGAGCCTGGAATGAGAAGAGTGAACTCACTTCGGGGTTGTCCCAGTTGGGATCGCGCAGAGAAGAACCTTCAGGCCACGCCCAGATAAAGAGCCCGATCAAACCAAGAATCATCGCACCAAATCCGAACCAGAATGCTCGACTCTCTTTAGCAGAAACCTCTTGCATTTGCGGCATTTCGTCCTCATCGCCATCAACAGGTATTCCCTCAAGACGCGGTTCAACTATCTTATCGGTGATGTACCAGCCAACGCCTACAATCAAAATACTGGAGAGGGCGGTAAAGTAAATGTTATTGAGAGGATTCAGCATAATGTCTGGATCCAGAATTCTTGCAGCCTCAAGGGTGAAGCTCATCAAGAGCGGGTCAATCGCTGATGGAATAAAGTTTGCCGAAAAACCACCACTTACTCCGGCAAACGCTGCGGCAATACCGGCCAGCGGATGCCTCCCAGCAGCGTAGAAAATCACACCTCCAAGTGGAATTACAAGCACATAACCGGCATCAGCAGCCGTATGACTCACAATAGCGATTAGAATTAACATCGGTGTTAAAAGTGAGGCCGGTGTAAATCCAAGTAGCTTTTTCAAACCGGCATCAATCCAACCGGAGTGCTCGGCAACGCCAACCCCCAGCATTGCAACCAGTACAATTCCCAAAGGGGCAAAGAGTACAAAGGTTTCGATCATGTTGGCTAAAAATGACGCCAGATTGTCTCCGGTAAGCATATTCTGAACATTCAGTGCTTCTCCGGTTCTGGGGTGAACTTCACCAAAATCGATAGGCGAGAGAATTGCTGAAAATACCCAAACAATTACCAGTAATAGAAAGAAGAGCATTGCAGGGTCAGGTAACTTATTCCCTGCTGTTTCAATAAAATTTAAAAACTTGTCAAATAATGTGCCCCTGCCTTCCGACTCGGGGACTTCATCCTCGTTTTTTTTCTTTTCGTCTGCCACGTTAACTCATTTTAGTTAATGTTTGAACCATCAGTTGAAGAAAATACGAGATTCGAACCTCTATGCAAGAAGAAATAAGGTGAATCCTCACTTTTTAGCTTTTAACGGATAAAGACAATTTTATAATCACACAAACATTATCATCTTATTCACTGAATATTTTTCATAACACAGTAGAGTTTGAGACAGAATGGTATTGGAATTCATTAAAATTATAAATCGTGATCTGAAGAGGTTGAGCTCGGAAGTATCCGCTTTTAAAAACGAAGAAAACCTCTGGGCAACCACCGAAAAGATTTCCAACAGCGCAGGAAATCTCGCACTTCACCTTGTCGGAAACCTCAACTATTATCTGGGCGCAAAAATTGGGAATACCGGCTATGAGCGTGATCGCCCTGCAGAATTCAGCTTAAAGAATATTCCGCGGGAAGATCTCCTGAAGCAGATTGATCAGACAAAAGAGATGGTGTCATCTGTGCTCAGTAAGGTGGAGGACCATCAACTGAATGGGGAGTTTCCCGAGGCTCTCTTTGGCCATCCGATGTCGCTTGGCTTTTTTCTAACCCACCTCTCAGGCCATCTGATGTATCATCTCGGCCAGATCAATTATTTAAGACGTGTACTCGAATCAGATTCCTGATTAAAAATAAATCCGGTTTCCATCAAAGAAGTAATTTTTCATCTGTTTGAAACGTCTGATTGAATGGTAGAACAATTATTTCTGTCTTGATGATGCGCCCGAAAATCAAAACCTCTTTAATTATCATTCAAAAGAACATTCTACATAATGGATAAAACCTATTATAACCCCGAAGACCTCAAAAAGTTTGAAAACGTTACCGATTTCCAGGAAAAGCTGGGGAAGAAATTTTTTGACTACTACGGCTCTGTTTTTGAGGAAGGAGCACTCACGGCTCGCGAAAAATCCCTGATTGCACTAGCCGTGGCACACGCTGTTCAGTGCCCGTACTGTATTGACGCCTATACCGAAGACACATTGGAAAAAGGATGTTCTGAAGAGCAGATGATGGAGGCCGTTCATGTTGCAACTGCCATTCGCGGCGGAGCCTCACTCGTTCACAGCGTTCAGATGATGAATAAAGTGGATAAACTGAGTATGTAGAGCTCAGATATAAGTTTTCTCAATTGTAGATTCACCTATTAATTCTCCCCTAAAAAGGGGAGACAAAGAGGGGTGTTAGATTTTTTACGTTTCACTTTTGCCTTTTCACTTATTTTCCAAAGAACTATGAAGTCCCTAATTGCACAGAGTCACTCGCTATCCGATCCGGCCGTACAGCTGGATGTGATCAACAACCATAATGAGAAGATCAGGTCTCTAGATAAGTTTGAGGATAAGCTTGAGGAGATCGGACTGCTTCCGCTCAAGCCGACCGGAATTGAGATCTTTCAGATCAACGTGGGCTACATGTGCAACATGACCTGCAAGCACTGCCACGTGGATGCAGGGCCGGATCGAAAGGAGATCATGACGAAGGAGACGCTTCAGTATTGCCTGGATGCGCTGAAGGGTACTGACATCGAAACGGTTGACCTGACCGGCGGCGCCCCCGAAATGAATCCGCATTTCCGGTGGTTTGTGGATGAAGTTCACAAACTTGGGAAACACATCATCGTTCGGTCCAATCTCACCATTCTGGATACCCGAAAGTTCGAAGATCTCCCAAAGTTCATGGCTGATCGCGGTGTGGAGATCACCTGTTCCCTGCCGTTTTATAGCAAGCGAAGAACCGATATACAGCGCGGTGAAGGTACGTATGACAAATCGATGAAAGTATTGAAGCTACTCAATGAAATCGGTTACGGTAAAAAAGAGACCGGCCTTATGCTGAATCTAGTTTATAATCCGGTTGGCGCTTTCCTGCCGGGCGATCAGGAGAGCCTTAAACAGCAGTACAAAGAGCGTCTCTGGAAAGATCATCAAATTGTATTCAACGACCTGTTTACAATTACCAATCTGCCAATCAGCCGATATCTCAATTTTTTGGTAGAAAGCGGAAACCTCGAAGAGTACATGGAAAAACTGATCACCTCGTTCAACCCTTCGGCCGCAATGGGTGTGATGTGCAGGAATACAATTTCGATCGGTTGGGATGGCTCATTGTACGACTGCGACTTCAACCAGATGCTGCAAATGAAAACCAATCACGGAGCGCCGGATCATATCAAAGACTGGAACCTTGAAAAGCTGAACAACCGGGAGATCGTGACTGATCAGCACTGTTTTGGCTGCACGGCCGGAGCCGGAAGCAGTTGTGGCGGGGCGGTGACCTAAAGCTCTTTTGGAGGATTGGGTTATCCTGTCTCAGAAACTTATATCGCCCTCTATTCACCCAATGAAAATGAAATTTTAAAAGCAGTACCCTCTCCGGTTTCAGAGGTATAGGATAAATTTCCGTTCAGCTGTTCGGCAAGTGTTTGAACGATGCTCATTCCGATCGATCCTGAATCTAACGAGAAATCTTCCGGCAGTCCTATTCCGTAATCAGATATCACAATGACCAACTGACCTTCGGTAATACCGCAACTAATTTCTATATGCCCTTCATCCCTGTCTTTAAATGCGTGCTTATATGCATTCACCAGAAGCTCTGAGAGCAGTAATCCCAGGGGCACAGCCTGTATCAACTGAATGGTTATATAACTGCATTCAATGTCGATTTTTATTTTTTTATCGGGCAGAATAATTGTTTCATCTACACTTTCAGCCATCTGGTGCAGATATTGATCCAATGAGATATTGGCATCCAGTTCAGCATTCTTATAGAGCTGTTCGTGAACCTGAGCGATAGACTGCAGCCGGCAATAAGATGTTTTCAGGCTTTCAATCACGTTTTCATCTACCGAAGCTTCAATCTGCATATAAAGCAGGCTGGCAATAATGGCTAAGTTGTTTTTAACCCGGTGATGCATTTCCGACAGCAGTATGGATCTCTCTTCCAGGCTTCTTTGAAGTTTTCTCTCAGCTTCCTTTTTCTCTGTGATATCCCTGATTACACTCACAACACCCTCCTTCCAGCCGTTCTCTTCATGCAGGGAGCTTACCGTATGGTACGTATCAATTATCTTCCCATCTTTTCGCTTCATCTCAAATTCACCCTTATACACTTCACCGCGTTTGAGAATCTTTTCGCTCTCTTCACCAAATTTCTTGTAGTGTTCAGGGCTCACATGAAGAATTGAAGTTTTTTGGCCGATCAGCTCACTTTTACTGTAGCCGAAAAGCTCTTTCGTTGCGGTATTGCAATTTCTTATGACTCTTTCGGCGGGGTCAACAATAATTACGGCTTCTCCGATACTATCCAGAATAGCACTATTCATTTCATCCTTCGTCAATAAACTTTCCATCATACTCTTACCCTATTCCGGATATTTTAATTGAAATGTACAGGCAGTGTTTCGTTGCATTGAATAATATAATCCGCTTATGACCGCTCTCCACTCTTTTTCCCTGCTGTGTGGCACTTTTGCCCGTCCGGTTTTAAGGTTATCAAAATCGCACAATTTGGCAACTCCTCATAAACGATAATGGGACCTATTTACTTATTGCAACTATAAATGATCCCAAATTTTTAGGTACTTAACCAAGTAGTGTGTCTGGGTGTCTTCTTATGCAGGTTAACAACTTAGGAATATTTAGGAATACTTCACATGTGAAGTATTCCTAAATAGACTCCCTTCGTAATTCAGTTTGGGTACCT
>LFIK01001027.1_pt1 | contig 21694 bp, 19 predicted proteins | sample 643401 | NCBI WGS metagenome assembly LFIK01 (sample SAMN03777447, study PRJNA286221) | soda lake metagenome | biome: soda lake; feature: Kulunda steppe; material: water; isolation source: sample T5-Br brine of Lake Tanatar-5 | place: Russia: Kulunda steppe | collected 2010-07
GGCGCGGACCTGCTGGTGGATGGCGGTTTCACCGTCAAGTGACGCGCACGCAACGACGCACCGCCAGGGGTGCGCAATCGAGGACTGGCACATGCAACGCTTTTTCAACAACCCTGACGATATCGTCGATGAAACCGTCGCCGGCTTCGTGCGCGCGCATCGCGACATGGTGACGCTGTCGCCCGACAATCCGCGCGTCGTGGTGTCTAACTGGGCGGGCACGCAGGGGCGCGTGGGCGTGGTCACCGGCGGCGGGTCGGGGCACGAACCGGCCTTCATCGGCTACACCGGGCGCAACATGGTCGACGCCGTCGCCGTGGGCGAGCTGTTCTCGTCGCCCACGGCCAAGGCCTTTCATGACGCGATTCGCGCCGCCGACGGGGGCGCGGGCGTGGCGGTGCTCTATGGCAACTACGCCGGCGACAACATGAACGTGAAGATGGCGCGCAAGATGGCCGCCAGGGACGACATCGCCGTCGACACCGTGGTCGCCAATGACGATGTGTGCTCGGCCCCGGCGAGCGAGCGCGAGAAGCGCCGCGGCGTGGCGGGCGAGATCTTCATGTGGAAGGTGGGCGCCGCCAAGGCTGCCGCGGGCGCCGATCTGGCGGGCGTGATCGCCGCCGCGCAGAAGGCGATCGACAATTGCCGTTCGGTCGGGGTGGGGCTGGCGCCCTGCACGCTGCCGGCGGTTGGACATCCGAATTTCCAGATCGAGCCCGGCAAGATGGAGGTCGGCATCGGCCATCACGGCGAACCCGGCGAACGGGTCGAGGATCTGCGCCGCGCCGATGAGGTGGCCGACGACATGGTGCGCATCGTGCTCGACGATCACGCGCTGCCCGCGGGGACCGAGGTCGCGGTGCTGGTCTCGGGGCTCGGCGCGACTCCGATCAATGAACTCTACGTGCTCTACGACCGGATCGAGCGGCAGATCGAGGCCGCGGGCCTCAAGGTCTGGCGGCCCTATGTGGGCAATTACTTCACCTCGCTCGACATGGTGGGCGTGACGCTGACGGTGATGGCGCTTGATGACGAGCTCAAGGAGCTGCTGGCGGTCGACACCGCCTGCCCGGGCTTCTGACAGGGAAACAGAGCGATGCAGACACTCCCCAACGCCGGCGCCGCCCCGCTGATCCACCAGATCGCCGCGACGATCGTGGACAACAAGGCGTGGCTGTCCGAGATCGACGGCAAGATCGGCGACGGCGATCACGGCATCAACATGGCCAAGGGCTTCGGCCGCGCCGCCGAGCGCATCCCCCCCGACGCCACGCTGACCGAGGCGATGCAGACCCTGTCGGACGTGCTGATGGGCGAGATCGGCGGCTCGATGGGTCCGCTCTACGGCATGATGTTCGCGGACATGGCCGACGCGCTGGGCAAGGCCGAGGCGATCACCGCCGAAAGCTTCGGCGCAATGCTGCGCGCGGGCTGCGACGGGGTCCGGGAGATGGGCGCGGCCAAACCCGGCGACAAGACGCTGCTGGACGCGCTGGTGCCCGCGGTGGACGCCTACGCGACCACGCTGGCCGAGGGCCAGGATTTCACCGCCGCGCTGGCGGCGATGCGGCAGGCCGCCGAGACCGGGCGCGACGGCACCCGCGACATGGTCGCGCGCATCGGGCGCTCGGCGCGGCTGGGCGAGCGTTCGCGCGGGGTGCTGGACGCGGGTGCGAGTTCCTGCGCGCTGATCCTTGCGGGGTTCGCCGACGGGATCACGCAGCGGCTTGAAACCGCTTGAACCCGCGCCCGATTGCCGCGAGCATCTGCGCATGGACCGGATCGACGCCGATTTCGTTGCAGATGCCCTGCGCCGCGCCGCCGCGCGGCTGGACGCGCAGCGCGGCTGGCTGTGCGCGCTCGATGGCGAGATCGGCGACGGCGATCACGGCACCTCGATGGCCAACGGCTTCGACGCCATCGCCCGCGCGCTGACTGCCACACCACCGGCCCGCACGGCCGAGGCGCTTCGGCTGGCCGCGCGCGCCTTCCTGGCCGAGGTCGGTGCGACGGCAGGCCCGCTCTATGCGTCGGCGTTTCTGGAAGCGGCGGCGCGGCTGGACGGGCCACAGGACCTGCCGCTCGACCGGCTGGGCGAGCTTCTGGCCGCGCTTGCCGCCGGTATCGCGCGGCGCGGCAAGGCCCAGCCCGGCGACAAGACCATGCTCGATGTCTGGCTGCCCGCCGCGCAGGCCGCCCAGCGCGCCGCGCGCGACGGCGCCGAGCTCGCGCGCATTGCCGCCGACACCCGCGCCGCGGCCGCCGCGGCACGCGACGAGACCGCCTCGCTGATGGCGGTGCGCGGGCGCGCGGCGCGGCTGCAGGAGCGCAGCATCGGGCATCTGGACCCCGGTGCCGCATCGGGCGCCGAGATCATCTTTGCGCTGTGCGACGCGGTGACCGACCGCGCCAGCCGTGGACGGGCGCGTTGATGGTCCGCGTCGGGGGGACGCCCTGATGGCCGGCGCGGGCCGACGTTCCGCGCGGCCGCGCGCCCTGCGCGAGGCCGGGCCGGGCCGACCCCCGATCCGGTTTGGCGACGACCCGTTGCTGTGGGCAAGCTGGCTCTATTATCAGGAAGGGCTGACCCAGGGCGAGATCGCCGCGGAGATGGGCGCCTCGCGCCCCACGGTGAACGCGTATCTCGCCGACGCGCGCGCGCGCGGGATCGTCAACATCGCCATCGCCCCCGAACACATGCGCGCGGTGACGCTGGCGCGCGCGCTCGAGGATCATTTCGGGCTGGAAAGCTGCCTGATCGTGCCGACGCATGGCGGCACGCGGTCGCTGATCGACCGCGTCGGTCACGCCGCGGCGGGGCTGCTGGCGCAGCTGATTCATTCGGGCGACACGGTGGCGATCACCTGGGGGCGCACCATGCTGTCGATGGCGCAGGCCGCGCGCGTGGCCGGGCTGCGCGATGTCACCGTGGTGCAGGCCACCGGCGGCACCACCGCCAAGATCCCCTATTCCCCCGAGGCCTGCGCCACGCGGCTGGCCGACAATATCGGCGCGCGCTGCGTGCCGGTGTCGGCGCCGGCGCTGGTGTCCTCGGCGCGGGCGCGCGATCTGCTGCTGGCCGAGACGGTGATCGCCGAGCAGCTGCAGTATTTCACGCGGCTGCAGCGGGTGCTGTTCGGGGTGTCGTCGCTGCGCCCGAATTCGACGCTGCACAGCTCGGGCTTCTTTGACAGCGCGCTGCAGGCGCATGATTTCTACGACCGGGCGGTGGGCTCGCTCGCCGGGCAGTTCATCGACGCGCAGGGCCGCCCCGTCGAGGGGCCGCTGTCGGAACGCTTCATCGGCGTGACGCTGGACGCGCTGCGCGCGGTGCCTACAAGGGTTCTGGTGGCGGGCGGCGTGGACAAGGTGCAGCCGATCCTCGCCGCGCTGCGCGGCGGCTATGTCACCACGCTGGTGATCGACTCCGACACCGCCGAGGGCATCCTGCGGACGCTCGGCATCCGCCCCGCCCCGGCCCCCGCCACTGCGTCGCCCCCGCCCCCCGAGGCCGCCGGCGCGCCCAGCCGCAGCGCGGTCAAGAAATTCCTCAACGATGCGCGCGACGTGGTCCCCGAAGCGATGGAGGGCGCGCTCGCCGCGTGGCCCGACCACATCGCCGCCATCGACGGCAAGCGCCGCGCCATCGGCGCGCGCGCGCCGAGGCCCGAGGGCAAGGTCGGCATCGTCATCGGCGGCGGGGCGGGGCACGAGCCCAGCTTTCTGGGGTTCGTGGGCGCGGGGCTGGCGGATGCGGTGGCGGTGGGCAATGTCTTTGCCAGCCCGCCGCCCGACCGGATCCTGACCTGCACGCGCTTTGCCGAGCGCGGCGCGGGCGTGCTTTATGTCTACGGCAACTACACCGGCGACGTGATGAATTTCGACATGGCCGCCGAGCTGGCCGCCGCCGAGGGCATCGCCGTGCGCAGCCTGCGCACCACCGACGATATCGCCTCGAGCGGGTTCGAGGACCGCGACGCACGCCGCGGCACCGCCGGCAACGTGTTCGTGTTCAAGGTCGCGGGCGCGGCCAGCGCGCGGATGGAGCCGCTCGAGGAATGCGAGCGCCTCGCCCGCAAGGCCAATGCCGCGTGCCATACCATCGGCGTGGCGCTGGAACCCTGTTCGATGCCCGAAACCCGCCGCCCCAGCTTCACGCTGGCCGAGCACGATCTGGAATTCGGCGTGGGCGTTCATGGCGAACCGGGCATTCAGCGCCAGCGGCTCCAGCCCGCGGACCGCATCGTCGATCAGGTCTGCGATCAGCTGTTCAGCTCGATGGAACTGACCGCCGGCGCGCGGGTCGCGGTGCTGGTGAATTCGCTGGGCGGGACGCCGATGATCGAACTCATGGTGCTCAATCGCCGCGTGCAGCAGCGGCTGGCCGCGCGCGGCGCCGAGGCGCATCTGACGCTGATCGGGCATTACTGCACCTCGCTGGACATGGTGGGCGCATCGATCACGCTGATGGCGCTGGACGAGGAACTGACCGCGCTGCTGGACGCGCCCTGCGACGGCATTGCCTGGCGGCGCGGCTGACCGCCCCGCCCTGCCCCGCCCTGCCCCGCCCTGCCGCGCCCTGCCCTGCCGCGCCCTGCCGCGCCCTGCCCCGGTGTGGCGCGCGCGCCTGTCGTGGCGCGTCGGCGCAGAAAGCGTCAGGATCTGGTGCCCTGTTGCCTGCACGATGCCCGCGAACCGCCCGCCTGGTTGCAGCAAGGCGCGCGTCGGGTCGCGTCAGTCCGTGCCCGGTGGCGCAATTGCCCGGCGCATCGCGCCGTGTCCAGATGCACCGCAAACGCCCGTGCCAATGGAGCTGCCGCATGAGGGATCGCGCCCACCCCCCCGAGACCGCAGACCGTGACGCCTATGAGGTGCGCGACCCCGAATGGATCGAGATGCCCGACGGCACCCGCCTTGCCGCGCGCATCTGGCTGCCGCGCGCGGCAGCGGCGCGACCGGTGCCCGCGATCCTTGAATACCTGCCCTATCGCCGGCGCGACGGCACGCTGGCGCGCGATGAGCTGCATCACGCCTGGTTCGCGCGCAACGGGTATGCCGGGGTGCGCGTGGACATCCGCGGCAATGGCGATTCCGAAGGCTTCATGGAGGACGAATACTCCGAAGAAGAGCTCGAGGACGGCGCCCGGGTGATCGAATGGCTGGCGCGCCAGCCCTGGTGTTCGGGCGCGGTGGGGATGATCGGGATCTCATGGGGCGGGTTCAACGGGCTGCAGCTTGCCGCCCGCGCGCCCGAAGCGCTCAGGGCCGCGGTGACCATCTGCTATACCGACGACCGTTACGCCGATGACATCCACTACATGGGCGGCTGCCTGCTGACCGAGAACATCGGCTGGTCGTCGCAGATGCTGGCCTATTCCTCGCGTCCACCGGACCCGGAGGTGGTGGGCGAGGACTGGCGCGAGATGTGGCGCGCGCGGCTTGAACGCCAACCGCTGCTGCTGGAGACCTGGCTGCGCCACCAGCGCCGCGATGCCTACTGGCGGCGTGGCTCGGTGTGCGAGGACTGGGGCGCGGTCCGCGCGGCGATCCTGGCGGTCGGGGGCTGGGCGGACGCCTATTCCAACGCGGTGCCGCGCACGCTGGCCGGAAGCCCGGCGCCGGTGAAGGGACTCGTCGGTCCCTGGGCGCACAAATACCCCAACGTCGCCTATCCCGAGCCGCGCATCGGATTTCTGGCCGAGTGCCGGCAGTGGTTCGACCGTTGGCTCAAGGACATCGACAACGGCGCCGAAGCGCTGCCTGCCTACCGCGCCTATGTAATGGATTCGATGCCGCCCGCGCGGCGCATCGACCGCCGCCCGGGCCGCTGGGTGGCCGAACCCGAATGGCCGTCGCCGCGGATCGAACGCTGGCAACTGGCGCTCTCGGGCGACGGGCTCGGCGCGCAGGCCGGCAACGCGCCGATAGCGGTTGGCGGCCCGCAGACGCTGGGCGCGGCCGGGCAGCGCTTCTGCCCCGGGTTGCGCGATCTCTACGAGATGGCCGACGACCAGTCGCCCGACGACCGTGTTGCCACCAGCCTCGACACCGCCCCGCTCGAAGCCGACGTGGACATCCTCGGCGCGGCCGAATTGCGGTTGCGGATCACGCCCGATGCGCCGACCGGCTTCGTTGTCGCGCGGCTGTGCGACCTGCGCCCGGACGGAAGCAGCGCCTTCATCACCATGGGCGTGCTCAACCTCACCCATCGCAACGGCCACGACCGGGCAGAGTCGATGACCCCCGGCCTGCCGGTCGAGGTGACGCTGCCGCTCAACGACATCGCCTACCGTCTGCCCGCCGGGCACCGGCTGCGGCTGTCACTGTCAACCAGCTACTGGCCGATGCTGTGGCCCGCGGCGGCACCGCTGAGCCTGCAGATCGACCCGGCGGCGAGTGCACTCACGGTGCCGCTGCGCCCTGCGCTGGACGAGCCCGCGCCGGCATTCGGTCCGCCCGAGGACCTGCGCGAGGGCGCGGCCGAAACCTTGCGCCCGGATGCCTCGCAGCGCATCGAGGAGGTCCTTGCCGATGGCACGCGGCGGCTGCGCATCGTCACCGATGGCGGGCGCGAGCGGCAGCTGTCCACCGGCATGGAGTCGGGCCGTCGCATCGACGAGACATGGGACATCCACCCCGATGACCCGCTCTCGGCGCGCATGGAGACACGCTGGAGCTACGAGATCGGCCGCGGCGACTGGCAGACGCGCACCGAGTCGCGCACCGAAGTGACCTGCGATGCAACGCATTTCCACATCCGCGCGGAGCTGCGCACCTTCGACAATGGGCGCCCCTTCGTGAATCGCGACTGGAGCCTGAAGATCCCGCGCGACGGCGTTTGAGCGCGCGCCCTCCCCTCTCGGGCGCGCGCCGCGGCTGTTGCGCGGCGCGCGTCTGACGCAAACTGACGCGGTATTGCCTTGTGTCGCGGCGTCACTGCGTTAGGCTGGGCGCGTCATGGAGCAACCCAACCTCGCCCGCAACCTGCGCCTGCTGTGCAGCTATGCACCGTCCATCTCGGCGGTGTGCCGCAGTGTCGGGATCAACCGGCAGCAGTTCACCAAGTATCTCAACGGTGCCTCGCGCCCCTCGGCGCGCAACATGCGCCGCATCTGCGATCATTTCGGCGTCGAGGAGGACGAGTTGCTCGCCCCGCATGGCCGCTTCGCCGAGATGGTCTCGCTGCGCCCGCGGGCGCGACATCTGATACGCGCGCTCGGCCCCGCCGCCACGCATATCGATGCGATGTTCACCCGATCCGCCGAGAACCTGAAACCCTATTGCGGCTACTATTTCTATTACTATTTCACGCCGTCACGGCCCGGCATGATCCGTCGGTCGCTGCTGCGCATCAACGAATACAAAGGCGTCTACTATACGCGACTGACCGAGCGCATCCAGCCCTCGGAAAGCCCGCTGGGGCGCTCGCATATCGTTCGATATGTCGGGGTGGCAGTGCTGCTGGGCGGGCGGATCTTCATCATCGACCACAACGCGCGCGACCGCCGTTCGGTTTCGCAGACGGTTCTGTTCACCACCCAGTCGGGCGAGGTTGAGTTTCTGTCGGGCATGACGCTGGGGGTGCAGGGACGCACCGCGCGCGCGCCCTTCGCGGCGCGGGTCTTCCTCGAGTTTCTGGGCGAGCAGACCGATCTGCACGCCGCCATGCGCTGCACCGGCATATTCGAGGCCGACAGCGCGGACCTGCCGCGCCACATTGCCCGGATGCTCGCTTCAAGCGGCAGCGAGCCGCAGATGCTTACCGCGCTTGAGCTTCCGATCTGACGCGATCTGACGCGCAAACTGCGCAAACTGCCTGCGCATTCGTTGGTGCTGCGCAATTGTCTGGCGGCGGCATGGCCCGCACCCTTTCGCGCAAGTTCGCTCAGGAAAAAACGCATGACCGGGAGTTTCGAGATGTCCAAGACAGCACTTCACCGCGCCTTTCCCGTGCTCAACCGCCGCCAGTTGCTGGCCGGCGCCGCCGGGGTATCCGCCGCCGCGCTGCTGCCTGTCCGGGCCTGGGCGCAGGACGGCCGGCTCAACATCCGCGTCTATACCGAGCCGGACGATTTCGACCCGGTGGATGCCTCGGGCTTCGGCGAGGCGCTGCTCTACGGTGCGATCTACCGCAACCTGATCCAGTATGAATCGGGCGACGACTGGAGCTATCGCCTCGACCTGGCGGACTCGATCGAGCAGACCAGCGACACCACCATCGAGTTCACCCTGAAGGAAGGGCAGATGTGGTCCGACGGCTATGGCGAAATCACCGCCGAGGACGTGGCGTTCACCTTCGAGCGCATCCTCGATCCCGAGATGAATTCGCGCATCAAGCCCGATGTCGGACCGCTGGCCCGCGTCGAGGTGACCGGGCGCTATTCGGGGGTGTTCCACTTCGACGAGGCCTTCGCGCCCTTCTGGTGGATCGCACTGCCGTATCTGGCCGGCACGATCGTGTGCAAGGCGGCGATCGAGGAGGCCGGCGGGCGCATCACCACCGAGGTGCCGCCCACCGTGTCCGGCCCCTACCGCGTGCGCGAACTGCGCCCCGGCGAGCGCTGGGTGCTCGAGCGCAACGCCGACTACACCGGCGACAACCCGGCCGATTACGAGCGGCTCGATATTGTCTATATCGGCGACGAGGCCGCCGCCGAGATCGCGCTGGAGGCGGGCGATCTGGACTTCACCGAGGTCAGCCCCGGATCGGTCGGGCGGCTGCAGGGCAACCCGCCCGCGGGCACGGCGATGTCGATGCACCCGTCGCTGTTCTATGTCTGGGTCGGCATGAACATGGAACACCCCAAGTTCCAGGACATCCGCGTGCGTCAGGCGCTGCAATACGCGATCAACGTCAACGCGATCATCGAGGCGGCGTGGTATGGCGTCGCCGAGCCCTCGACCGGGATCATCGCGCCGGGGCTGATCGGCAACCGTCCCGAATCGCTGATCCCGCCGCAGGGCGACCCGCAGCGCGCGCGCGAGTTGCTCGCCGAAGCCGGGGTCGAGAACCTTCAGGTCACGCTCAACGTGCTCAATGATGTCACCTTCACCACCGCCGCGCAGGTGATGCAGGCGACGATGGCGCAGGCAGGGATCGAGCTGAACATCGAGGTGCACGAATCCGGCTCGTTCTGGACCCTGGGGGTCGAGGCCGATGGCGACCGCTGGCGGGATCTGGAAATGATCATGAACCGCTTCTCGATGCTGCCTGATCCCTCCTACGCGACCGCGTGGTTCGTCACCGAGCAGATCGGCGACTGGAACTGGGAGCGGTTCTCGGACGAGGAGTTCGACCGCCTCCACCGCGAAGCGCGCAGCGAGACCGACGACGCACGCCGCGACGAGATGTATCGCCGCGCCCAGGACATCATGGAGGAATCGGGCGCCTATCGCTTCATCACCCACGGCGTGACACCGAACCTGTTCCACGACAGCACCGCACCGGGGACGCGCCCCGACGGGCTGCCGCTGGCGCAATACTTCCGCCGCGCCTGAGCCGTGCTGCCGTGAACGGCGCGGGCGGCAGGTGATCGCCGCCCGCATCGCCACGGCCGGGGAGACGCGATGATCCAGTACACCCTCCAACGCGTCGCGCTGGCGCTGGGGATCGTCTTCGCGGCGATCTCGGCCCTTTACGGCGTCATGATCGCGCTGCCCGGCGATCCGACCTCGGTGCTGCTGGGGCCGCGCGCCACCCCCGAGATGCGCGCGGTGTTCCGCGAGCAGATGGGCCTCGACGACCCGCTTGCGGTGCAGATCCTCAACTTCTGGGCGCGGGTGCTCAGCGGCGATCTGGGCACGGATTTCTTTCGCAACCGCCCCGTCTCGGTGGCGGTGATGAGCGCGTTGCCGCACACCGTGGCGCTGGTGTTCGGGGCGATCTTCTGGTCGGCCAGCCTCGGCATCCTGCTGGGTGCCTTTTCGGCGGACCGGCGCAACAGCGTGCTCGACCGCGTGACCGGGGTGATCTCGGTGGCGTTCATCGCCGCGCCGTCCTTCGTGGTGGCGCTTTACAGCCTGCTGCTGTTTGCGGTCACGTTGCGCTGGTTTCCCTCCATCGGCGCGGGCGAGCCGGGCGATCTGCTCAGCCGCATCCAGCATCTGGTTCTGCCCTCGCTGGCCATCGGGCTGGCCTGGGTGGGCTATGTGGCGCGGATCGTGCGCGCCTCGATGCTGGAAGTGATGGGCGAAAGCTATATCCGCACCGCGCGCGCCTTCGGCTTGCCGCGCCGGCGGGTGGTCTACAACTATGCGCTGCGCGTGGCGATCCTGCCGGCGGTGCAGGTGCTGGGCGTGGGCATCGGCGGGATGCTCTCGAGCGCCGTTTTCGCCGAAATCGTGTTCTCGCGGCCCGGCATCGGCACGCTGATCTACACCGCGGTGTCCGACCGCAATTATCCGGTTGTCATGGGCTCGATGCTGGTGGCGATCGGCTTCTTCGTCACCTGCGCGCTGATCGCCGATCTGATCAACGCCGCGCTCGACCCGCGCCACAGGAAGGCGAAATGAGCCGCTTCAGGCACACGCTGCTCGGGCGGCTGGCCCGCGACCCGCTGGCGGTGATGGCGATCGTCATCATCGCGGCGCTGGTGGTGATGGCGGTCTTTGCCGACCTGATCGCGCCCCATGATTACACCGCGATGCACATGACCGACCGCTTCGCCGCGCCGTCGGCCGAGTTCTGGCTGGGCACCGACAATCTGGGCCGGGACACGTTCTCGCGGCTGCTGCAGGGCGGGCGCATCGCGCTGACGGTCGGGCTGACGGCGGTGATCATCTCGGGGGTGATCGGGCTGGTGCTGGGCATGATCGCAGGCTTCGGGCCGCGCTGGCTGGACAATGCGCTGCTGTTCTTCTTCGACACGCTGCGCGCCTATCCGACCATCATCCTGGCGCTGGCGCTTGCGGCGCTGATGCCGCGCGGGCTGACCACGGTGATCGTGGTGGTGGTGATCACCTCGTTCGCGGAATACGGGCGCGTGGTGCGCACGCAGACGCTGTCGCTCAAGCATGCCGAGTTCATCCTGGCCGAGCGCGCGATGGGGGCGTCCTTCGGGCGGATCGTGTTTCACCACATCCTGCCCAACGTGCTGGGCCCGTTCTTCATCCTTGCGGCGATGAACCTGCCCGTGGTCATCACCATCGAGGCGGGGATGAGCTTTCTCGGTGTGGGCGTGCCTCCGGGCACGCCGAGCTGGGGCGCGACGCTCAAGGACGGGTTCGATCACATCCGCCAGACCCCGTGGCTGATCCTTGCCGGCGGGCTGCCCTTGATCCTGGTGACGCTCGGCTTCACCTTTCTGGGCGAGGCGCTGCGCGATCAACTCGACCCCAAACTCAGGAGCGGGCGATGACCGACACGCTGAGCGTGAGGGACCTTTCGGTCAGCTACGACACGCGCACGGGCGCGTTGCAGGCGCTGCGCAACGTGTCGATCAACGTGCCGGCGGGCGAGATCGTGGGCGTGGTCGGCGAATCGGGCTGCGGCAAGTCCACGCTGATCGGCGCGCTGCTGAGCCTGCTGTCCGAAAACGCGCAGGTGGTCGGCGGCGAAATCCTGCTCGAGGGCGAGGACATCCTGCGCGTCCCGCCCCGGCGGCTGCAGGCGATGCGCGGGCGCGAGATGTCGGTGGTGTTCCAGGACCCGATGACCTCGCTGAACCCGGTGCTGTCGATCGGGCGGCAGATGCGCGACATCCAGTACCGCGAGCGCATCCCCGAGGCCGAGAAGTCACGCCGCGCCGCCGCCATGCTGGCCCGTGTCGGCCTGCCCGACCCCGAGGCGAAGCTGCACGCCTGGCCGCACGAGCTGTCGGGCGGCATGCGCCAGCGCGTGGCGATTGCCATGGCGGCGCTGATGCAGCCCAGGCTGCTGATCGCCGACGAACCGACCACGGCGCTCGATGCCACGCTCGAGGTGCAGATCATCGAGCTTCTGAAGGAAATCCAGCGCGAGATCGGCTGCGCGATCCTGTTCATCTCGCACCATCTGGGGGTGATTGCCGAGCTGTGTGACCGCATGGTGGTGATGTATGCCGGCGAGGCGGTCGAGGAAGGCCCGGTCGAGGCCGTGTTCCAGCGCCCGGCGCACCCCTACACCGCCAAGCTGATCGAATGCGATCCCGGCCGGCTGCGCGAACGGGTCACGGCACTGCCCGCGATCCCCGGCAGCCTGCCCGATCTGACCGACCCGCCCACGGGCTGCATCTTTCGCGACCGCTGCGACATGGCCACCGACATCTGCGCGCGGACCGCGCCGCCGCGCGTGGCGGTGACGCCGGGTCACTGGTCGGCCTGCCACCATGCACAGACGGTGAGCGCATGACGACCGGGGCGCTGCTGGAGCTGAAGGACGTCACCGTCGAGTTTCCGGGGGTGCGCGGGCTGCGCGCGCTGACCGCTCCGCCCGAGGCGCGCCGCGTGCAGGCGGTCAGCGGCGTCTCGCTCGGCGTCGCGCGCGGCGAGACGCTGGCGCTTGTGGGCGAGTCCGGCTCGGGCAAGACGACGCTGGCGCGTGCGGTCAACGGGCTGGTGCCGCTGGCGGGCGGCGAGGTCTGGTTCGACGGCGCGCCGCTGCACGCGCGGCCCGACTGGCACGCGGTGCGCCGGCGCGTGGCGATGATGTTCCAGGACCCGGTCGGATCGCTCAGCCCGCGCAAGACCGTGCGCGAGCTGATCCTCGAGCCCTTTGCGATTCACGGGGTGCGGGTGACGGACCGCAAGGCGCGCGCGCGCGAGCTGCTGGCGGCGGCGGGGCTGGGCGCCGACTTCCTGGATCGGTATCCGCATCAGCTGTCGGGCGGACAGGCGCGCCGCGTGGGCGTGGCGCGCGCGCTGGCGCTGGACCCGGCGCTGGTGCTCGCCGACGAGCCCACCGCCGGGCTCGATGTCTCGATCCAGGGCGAGATCCTGAACCTGATGAACCGCGTGAAGCGCGAGCGCGGGCTGACCACGCTGATCATCACCCACAACCTGAACATCCTGCGCCATATCGCCGACCGGGTGGCGGTGATGTATCTTGGCCGCATCGTCGAGACCGGCCCGGTCGAACGATTGCTCACCGCCCCCGCGCACCCCTATACGCGCGCGCTGATGGCCGCCAACCCCGAGCCCGACCCCACCGCGCGGCGCGAACGCATCGTGCTGGGCGGAGAGACGCCGGCGCTGAGCGCGCGGCCGCCGGGCTGCGAGTTTCACCCCCGCTGCCCGGTCGCGCGCGACGATTGCGCCACCCGTGCCCCGGTGCTTGCCCCGTCGCGCACCAGCGGCGCGGTTTCCTGCCACTACCCGCTGACCGGCACGGAGAAGATCGGCGCATGAGCTACGGGATCTATATCGGGCGCCGCCACACCGCAGACGGCATCGCCTATCTGGCGGGATACGGCGACGAACCCTCGGGCCACTGGCTGGAGCTGGCCCCGCGCCGCCAACACGCCCCCGGCAGCACCATCACCGTCGGCGTGACCCCGCAGGCCGACATGCCCGGCAAGCTGAGCGAGATCCCCCAGGCGCCCGAAACCGCGCGGCTGCTGCGGGTGAATTACAGCTACTATCTCGGCGTGCCGGCGCCGCTGACCAATGGCGGGCTCAACGAATACGGCGTGGCGGTGCGCGATATCTGGGCGCCCTCGCGCGAGGAGCTGGTGCGGATGACGCCGCGCGACCAGCGCGGGCCGAACTATTCCGATCTCGCGCGTATCGTCGTCGAACGCGCGCGCACCGCCCGCGAGGGGGTGGAGCTGATCGGATCGCTGATCGCCGAGCACGGCTATTCCAGCTATGGCGGCAACTCGCACATGATCGCCGACCCCGATGAGGCCTGGGTGGTGCAGGAATTCGCCGGCGGGCGCGGGCTGTGGGTGGCCGAGCGGCTGGGCGATGACGCCATCCGCGCCTCGCGCCCCGGTTATATTTTCCAGATCCCGCCCGCGCCCGATGCGGATTACCGCTTTCCACCGCATTTCATCGCCACCGCGGTCGAGCTGGGCTGGTATGATCCCGCCGATGGCCCCTTCGATGTCAACCGCGTCTATGGTGACGGCAAGGGCCGTTGGGAAGGTGTCTCCTGGATCGAGGACGAGATGCGCAAGCGCGCCGCGCTCCCCGGCGGCATCACGCTCGAGGATGTGTTCTGGGCCATCCAGACCGAGGTTCTCACCGGCGACACCGCGGGCTATGGCCAGGTCGTGCCGCTCGAACACCCCGCCCATCCCGAACTGCGGATGCTGTGGCATGCCCCGGTCGGGCCGGTGACGGCACCGCTGGTGCCGCTCTTTCTGGGCATGTCCGAGGTGCCGCACGAATACCGGCGCCATCGCCACCTCGAGCACGGCGAAAGCGCGCGGTTTCTGGACACCCGCAAGGCGCATGAGGATCCTGACAGCGTCTCGCATGTGCCGCAGGGGGTGGAAGTGACGCGTGCGGCGGTGCAGGTCTTCAAGCGGCTGATGCATCTGGCGTTTCAGGCGCCCGAGCCGCATTTGCGCGAGGTCTGGGAGCATTGGCGCGCGCATGAGGCTGCGCTGATCGCGGATGCGCCGCAACTGCGGCGCAGCGCGGAAATCCTGCTCGATGCCGGCGAGCCGGCGCTGGCCGCGCGGCTGCTGACCGATCATGGACGCACCCGCCTGCTGGCCGCGCTCGATGAGGCCGAGGCACTCGCCGATGCGCTCGAGATCCGGCTGCGCTGCGCGGGTCGACTGAACATGACCGCAACGCCCGTCACGCCCAGGCAGCTCTGGTAGGACTGTCCGGGCAGCGCATACCCGTCTGGCCGGGTCCGTCCGGACCGCAGGGCCGTCAGCTTTTCTTGGCGCGATGTCGCACGACGGTGAAAAGGCGCGTGGCCATCATCAGCGCAAGTGCAGCCCCCAGGGCCGTGACCAGCGGCGCCTCGAACCGCGCCACGCTCCAGGCATGAACCAGCGCCAGAACGGCGGCAGGCCAGGTCAGCAGGTGCAGCCACTTCCAGCGGCGCAGGGTCATGAGCCGCTGCGCCGCGTTGAAGGAGGTCAGCGCAAGCGGCGCCATCAGCACAAGCGCCGCGAGGCCAAGCTGGACGTGGCGCATCTCCATCATTTCCATGCGCATGAAGGCCAGCACCCCGCCCTGATCGAACCATGCCCAGATCAGCGCATGCGACAGCGCGTAGGCGAAGGTCCACACGCCAAGCGGCCGCCGCGCCGCGAAGAGCGCAACCCAGCCCGTCAGGAAATGCGCGAATCCGACCGCGAGCGTGCCCATCAGGAACATCAGCCCGAAGCGCCCGGTCTGATGCAGCAGAACCTCGTCCGGCATCACCCCGAGCGCGCCGGTCTGATACTGCCACCACAGCCACAGCCCCGGCAGCGCACCGCCCAGCGCGGCCGCCCAGTAGATCGCCGACCGCATCAGAAATTCTCGGTCAGGTCCATGCCGTCATAAAGATGCGCGACCTGTTCTTCGTAGCCGTTGAACATCTGCGTCGCGATGCGGCCGCCATCATGCAGGCGCCGTTCGGTGGCCTGGTGCCATCGCGGGTGCCGGACCTGCGGGTTCACATTGGCATAGAAGCCGTATTCGCGCGGGGCGCGCGCCTCCCAGCTTGACACCGGGCGCTCCGAGACAAGGCGAATGCCCACGATCGACTTGATCGACTTGAAGCCGTATTTCCACGGCACCACCAGCCGGATCGGCGCGCCGTTCTGGTTCGGCATGACCTCGCCATACATGCCCACGGCCAGCAGGGTGAGCGGGTGCATCGCCTCATCCATGCGCAGCCCTTCGCGATAGGGCCAGTCGATGTCGTCGCCGGTCTGGTTGAGCATCTGCGCGGGATCGTAGAGCGTTTCGAACTCGACATATTTCGCGTCCGAGGTCGGATCGAAGCGCGCCAGCAGATCGCGCAGCGGGAAACCGATCCAGGGGATCACCTTGGACCAGGCCTCGACGCAGCGCAGCCGGTAGATGCGTTCCTCGAGGTCGAACCCCGACAGGATATCCTCGATCCCGATCTCGCCGGGGGCATTGGCGTGACCGCTGACGGTGATCCGCCACGGATCGGTCCGAAGCGTGTGGGCGTGCCGCGCCGGATCGTCCTTCGCGGTGCCGAATTCGAAGAAATTGTTGTAGCCGGTGGCGACCTCGTGGCTCGTGATCTCGTCGGTTGCCGAGCCGGGCCAGGGCTCGGCCGCCAGCGTGTCTGCCCGGCCAGACCCCGGCAGCCCCGCCATCAGCCCGGCCGCACCGAGCCCGGCCATGACGCTGCGCCGATCCATGACAAGGGCGCGCGGGGTGATCAGGCGGGCAGGAGGTTCGGGGAAGCGGTATCGGGGCATGAGGTGCCTTCAATGGGGGTCACGGCCCGCCAAAGGGCGGGCCGTGACGGTTGGATCAGGGCAGCGCCGGCGGCATCACCTGCGGCATGTCGCCGGTGAGCGCGTGCATGAAGGCGACCAGCTTGTCGCGCTCGTCATCGCTGAACTCGGCGCCCAGCATCTGCTCGCCCATCAGGTTGATGGCATCACCCAGATCCGCAATGCTGCCATTGTGGAAATAGGGGTAGGTGACGGCCACGTTGCGCAGCGTCGGCGTGCGGAAGTGGTTGCGATCAGCCTCGTCCCCGGTCACGACAAAGCGGCCTTCATCGGTCGGCCCTGGCAGCTCGAAGCGGTGGAACTGGCTGTCGGTCAGCGCCGGGCCGTGGTGGCAGGCCACGCAGCCATTGTCGACAAACAGCTTCATGCCCTCGACCTGGTCGTCGGTCATCGCCTGGCGATCCCCGCGCAGGAACCGGTCGAAGGGCGAGTTCGGCGTGTTGAGCGTGCGCTGGAAGGCGGCCAGGGCCTGGGCCATGTCCTCGCCCGCGATCTCGCCGCCGCTTTCGGGGAAGGCAGCGCGGAAGAGCTGCGTGTATTCCTCGAACTCGCTGAGCTGCGCGATCGCGTCATCGAGATTCATCGCCATCTCGTCGGCGGCTTCGATCGGGCCAAGCGCCTGGCCTTCGAGATCGGGCTCGCGCCCGTCCCAGAACTGCGCCTCGAGGAAACCCGAGTTGAGCACCGTGGGCGTGTTGCGCAGCCCGACCTGCCCATCATGCCCGACCGAGCGCGGGATACGGTCCGCCCAGCCAAGCGCCGGATTGTGACAGGTTGCGCAGCTGATGGTGCCGCTCGCGGAGATCCGCGGCTCGAAGAACAGCATCTTGCCGAGCTCGATCTTCTCGGGGGTCATGCTGTTGTCGGCCGGGATGGGCGGCAGCGCCGGCAGCGGCTCGAACGTGTCGATGTAGAACTGCAGATCGCCATCATCGGCTGCCGCCATGCCGGCCGCGCCGATCAGCACGGCACCCGCAAGCGGCAGAATTTTCGATCTGAGGTGAAAACGTGTCATCTGTACTCCTCGCTTCCGTGCGCGTTGCAACGCGCCTCTGGTGGCTTTCGATTTTCGCATTCGCAGCATCCCAGCCGCCTTGAGCTGGATCAAGATCGGCGCATCTCTTCGGGGCGACGTGTCCAACCAAAGTGTCGTGTTGCACACGCCGGCGTCGGGCTGCTGGCGCTGCTCAGACGGAACCGAGGCGCCGAGCCGCAAGCCAGCTTGCCAGCGCCATCAGCCCGGCAGTGGCCAGACACAGCGGCAGCCCGCCCAACTGAAAGCTCAGCCCCGACAGCAGTGTGCCGATCAGCCGCCCTGCCGCGTTGGCCATGTAGTAGAAACCCACATCGCGGGTGATCCGGTTGGCCGCGCCGAAGGCGAGGATCAGGTAGGAATGAACCGAGGAATTGACCGCGAAGACAAAGCCGAAGAGCATCAGTCCCGCGACAAGCGTGGCGGACAGCCAGTCCGCCGGATCGCCTGCGACAAACGCCGCGAGTGCCAGCAGGAACGGGATCGGCACCAGCAGCCCGGCCCAGCGGATCGCTCTTTGCACGGTCGCGGCCTCGGGCTGGCCCTTGCCACCCAGAATGCGCGGGGCGAACGCCTGCACCGCCCCATAGGCAATGATCCACAGCGCGAGGAACCCGCCGATCAGGAAGAACGCCTCTCGCCGACCCTCGGCCGTGCCGTCCGACAGCACGGCCTGGAAATAGACCGGGATGCCCACAACGAACCACACGTCGCGCGCGCCGAACAGGAACATCCGCGCGAGGCTGAGGCGGTTCACGCGCGGATCGGTCGAGCGCCAGCCTGCCCATGTATCCGCCCCTTTCATCCGCCCCGGCAGGCCCGCGGGCAGGAACACGATCACTGCCAGCAGGATCACCGCCAGCACCGCCGCCATGCCCCAGACCGCCGCCTGAAACCCGGCCAGCGCCAGCAGCGCCGCGCCCAGGAAGAAGCCCAGACCCTTGACCGCGTTCTTGGACCCGGTAAGCGCCGCGACCCAGCGGAACAGCCCCCCATCCTCGGACGGGGCCAGCAGCTTGACGGCGGATTTCGACGACATCTTGGCCAGGTCCTTGGCCACGCCCGAGACACCCTGCACCGCCATCACGAAGACGACCGAGGCGGTGATGCCCCAGCCCGGGTCCATCTGCGCCAGCGCCGCCAGCGCCGCGATCTGCAGCGCAAGCCCCGCATAAAGCGTCGCCGCCAGCCCGAAGCGCGCGGCCAGCCAGCCGGCGGCCAGATTGGTCAGAATGCCCGCGACCTCGTAGAGCAGGAACAGGTAAGCCAGCTGGATCGGCGTGAAGCCCAAGGAATTGAAATGCAGCAGCACCAGCATCCGCAGCGCGCCGTCCGACAGCATGAAGGCCCAGTAGGCCGCCGTCACCGCCGCATAGGCGCGCAAGGGGTGGGCGACGCTCACAAGGATCTTGCCACCATGCGGGTGATGTCGGCCAGCCGGCAGGCATAGCCCCATTCGTTGTCATACCACGCGTAGAGCTTCAGCTGCGTGCCATTGATGACCATGGTGGACGGCCCGTCGATGATGGCCGAGCGCGGATCGTTGGTGTAGTCCGACGACACCAGCGGGCGGTCCTCATACCCCAGAATGCCCGCAAGCGGCCCCTCGGCGGCGGCGCGCAACAGGGCGTTGACCTCGTCCACCGTCGTTGCGCGTTCCAGCTCGAACACGCAATCGGTCAGCGAGGCGTTCAGGAGCGGCACGCGCACGGCATGGCCGTTCAGCCGGCCCTTGAGTTCGGGATAGATCAGCGTGATCGCCGTTGCACTGCCGGTGGTGGTGGGGATCAGGTTGGAAAGCGCCGAGCGCGCGCGGCGCATGTCCTTGGCCGGGCGGTCGACGATGGTTTGCGTATTCGTCACGTCATGGATCGTGGTGATCGAGCCGTGGCGGATCCCCAGCGCCTCGTGGATGACCTTGACCACCGGGGCGAGGCAGTTGGTGGTGCAGGAGGCGGCCGTGATGATGGTCTGGCTGCCGTCATAAAGGTGATGATTGACGCCATAGACCAGATTCAGCGCGCCGCCGTCCTTGACGGGGGCGCTGACCACCACCTTCTGCGCCCCGGCCTCGAAATACGGTGCGATCTTGCCTGCCGTCTTGAAGACGCCCGTGCAGTCGATGACCAGATCGACGCCCATCTCGGCCAGCGGCAGCGCCTCGATGGTGCGCGCGTGGGTCAGGCGGATGCGTTGACCGTTCAGGACAAGAGCGTCCTCGGCGGCGGACACAGGCGTGTTCCAGCGGCCATGCACCGAATCGAACTCCATCAGCAGCGCGTGCTGTTCGGCATCGCCCACCGGGTCGTTCAAGAGCACGATCTCGCCCTCCGCGCCGCTCTCGATCAGGTCACGCAGGACAAGCTTGCCGATGCGGCCGAGGCCGTTGAGGGCGATGCGCGGGGCGCTCATGGGGTCTTACCTCTCCGATTGTGCCGTGGTGTCGGTTCCCCACTCCACATGCCGCAGCTCAGACACGGTTTGATGACAGGGGCGTGTCCGCGAAGCGCTGCCTTGTGCGGTTCGCAAACCACACCAGCGACAGCATCACCGGCACCTCGACCAGCACGCCGACCACAGTGACCAGCGCCGCCACCGAATTCAGGCCGAAAAGCCCGATCGCCACGGCGACCGCCAGTTCGAAATGGTTCGAAGTGCCGATCAGCGCGCAGGGGGCCGCCACGTTGTGCGGCACGCCCCAGCGCCACGCGGCCGCATAGGCCAACGCGAAGATGCCATAGGACTGGATCAGGATCGGCACCGCGATCATGGCGATCAAGAGCGGGCGGTCGATGATGACATCGCCCTGAAATCCGAACAGCAGAACCACCGTGCCCAGCAGCCCCAGCACCGAGAAGGGCTTGAGCCGCGCCGTGAAACCCGTGACCGCACCCTCGGCCCGCGCCGCATCGCGCGCGCGGCGGGTCAGGTGCAGCCGGGTCAGCACCCCTGCCACCAGCGGCACGACCACGAACAGAACCACCGACAGCAGCAGCGTGTCCCAGGGCACCGTCACTTCGGTCAGCCCCAGCAGCAGCGCCACAAGCGGCGCATAGAGCACCACCATCACCACGTTGTTAAGCGACACCTGCGCCAGCGTGTAGTTGGGGTCCCCCTTGGTGAGCTGCGACCAGACGAACACCATCGCCGTGCAGGGCGCCGCCCCCAGCAGGATCAGCCCGGCGATGTATTCGCCCGCGGTGCCGGGGTCGATGAAGGGCGCAAAGACAAACTCGAAGAAGATGATCCCCAGCACCGCCATGGTGAAGGGCTTGATCGCCCAATTCACCGCGAGCGTGATGATCAGCCCCTTGGGACGCTCATGCACCCGCGCCAGGGCGGCGAAGTTCACCGCCACCATCATCGGGTAGATCATCACCCAGATCAGCACCGCGATCACAAGGTTGATCTGCCCAAGCTCCCACCCGGCGAGGGTTTCGAACAGGTCGGGGAAGCGCGCGCCGAGCGCCAGGCCGGCGAGGATGCTCAGCGCCACCCAGATCGAAAGATAGCGTTCGAATGTGGGCATGTGCGGCCTTTCAGGTGGTGTCAGGGGTGACGCAGCGGGCGGGCGCGCCCGATCCCGCCTCGAGCGCGCCGATCAGCTCCGCCAGCGGAGCCAGCGCACCGGGGGCGAGGGCATAGCAGACGCGGGGCGGATCGATCTGCCCCTCGATCACGCCTGCCGCCTTCAGAATGCGCAGATGCTCCGACACGGTCGATTGCGCCAGCCCCACCGCCTGCACGATATCGCCCCCGATACAGCCCGGCGTGCGCGAAAGCAGCGCGAGGATCTTCAGCCGCGCAGGATGCGCCAGCGCCTTCGCCAGCGCGGCGAGCTGTTCGTCATGCGCATTTTCCGCAACGGCCTGGTCCGAGAGCATGCAATTCACTTCGTTGATCGACGATATACGTTTCATAACCTGACACTCGGGCCAGCACAACCCATCGCGCGGCCCGCCCCAAGCCCCAAGCCCGCACCAGCTCCCGCGGGCAAGGATGTCACGCGAGCTTCACGAAACCGTAACCGCGGGGTCATGCAGCGTCGCTACGAAACCCGTGTTCGACATCCCGCAGCGGCGACTCACTCTGCCGCCGCCGCTTCTGTTCAAACCGGAGAGCATCCATGCAGACTTCCCGCAGCTTCCTCGCGACCGTGGCCGTCGCCGCGCTGGTGGCCCCGGCAGCGCTCGCCAGCCAGCTTGACGAGCGGTTCACCGACACCACCGGTGACCTGCTGGCCGACCCGCCCGCAGACCGGGCCGACATGATCGACCCCTCGACCCTGATCTTCACCTAC